>Ga0207941_1000009_pt1 | contig 80905 bp, 73 predicted proteins | sample LakMenEpi13Sep12_FD_150695 | JGI IMG/M metagenome (GOLD analysis project Ga0207941, IMG submission 150695) | Freshwater microbial communities from Lake Mendota, WI - 13SEP2012 deep hole epilimnion (SPAdes) | ecosystem: Environmental > Aquatic > Freshwater > Lake > Epilimnion/Euphotic zone ...
CCTGCGAGATTGGGGCGATCAGGTGATTTTCCGCTGGTCCGATCTGGAGCTGAAGGCCAGCCGCGGCCGTTCCGCCCGTCCCGATCGCAACCAGGGCCCTTCCCAACAGCAGCAAGACTTGAATCAGCTCCTAAAAAGCCTCTTCCCATGACCTCTGCTGGCCTTTCGCCCACCCCAGATCGCCGCGCTTTGGATCGGGCCACCCAATCAATGCGCTGCCTGCCGTTCCGCAGGGCGTTCTATGCAGAAGTGGCCGACACCCCGATCTCCAGCAACGAACTCTGTGGTCGTGATGATTGGGCCGATCTGGTGTTCGCCCCCTTCGGACCGGAGCGCGCCGAGGCCCACTTCAATTGGATGATCCGACTTGGGATCTTGAGGCGCGAAGTGGACGGCCAGGGCCTCACAGAAAGGGTGCGTCTGACTCCGATGGGCCGTGAACTGCTGGCGAGTTGGCAAGGAGAAATCGGCAGGGCAAGCCTGCGCGAGCGCATCCAGGAAAATTTCCAACGCCACCGGCCCCGCTTTTGATGGTTGATTTCACCAGGTCTTGGCCTTGATCCGTCCCAAGGCGGCCGCAGCGACTCCTCTGATGGTGCTTGGAACCAGCAGCGGAGCAGGCAAATCCTTGATGACCACAGCGCTCTGCCGCCACCTGTTGCAACGGGGCGAACAGCCGGTGCCCTTCAAGGGGCAAAACATGAGCCTGAATGCCTGGGTCGATTACAACGGCGGCGAGATGGCGTACTCCCAGGCGGTCCAAGCCTGGGCCGCAGGCCTGGAGCCGGAAGCGGCCATGAATCCGGTGCTGCTCAAACCCAAGGGAGACAGCAGCAGCGAAGTCATCCACCTAGGGCGTTCGGTGGGCAGCGCCCGGGCCGAGCACTACTACCGCGATTGGTTTCGTCCCGGATGGCAGGCCATCCGGCAGGGGCTTGAGCAGCTCGACAACCATTACCCAGGAGGCAGGCTAGTGCTGGAGGGAGCCGGCAGCCCCGTGGAAGTCAATCTCCAAGCCCGTGATCTCACCAACCTGCGTCTAGCCCAGTACCTTCGGGCACGCTGTTTGCTGGTGGCGGACATTGAGCGGGGCGGGGTATTCGCCCAGATCGTGGGCACCTTATCCCTACTGCGGCCTGTAGAACGGCCCCTCATCCGCGGCCTGCTGATCAATCGTTTCCGAGGACGGCGCGAATTGTTCGAGGAAGGACGCCAATGGCTGGAACGCCATACCGGCCTACCAGTGCTTGGAGTGATGCCCTGGCTCGACGATATCTTCCCCCCTGAAGACTCCTTGGATCTGCTGGAGCGACGGGGAAGAAAAAATAATGCTGAAATCAAAATTGCCGTTCTGAAACTGCCTTCTCTCAGCAACTTTTCCGATCTTGATCCACTCGAAGCCGAAAGCACGGTCCAACTGCAGTGGCTCGAAGCAGGCCAAACCCTAGGCCCTGTTGATGCGGTCATCGTGCCGGGAAGCAAACAAACCCTGCGGGATCTGGCCGCCTTGCGCCAGGCGGATCTGGACACAACCCTGGGTGCCTACAGCCAAGCGGGGGGCATGATCTTTGGCCTCTGCGGGGGGTTGCAAATGCTGGGCCACTGGCTCGATGATCCAGAGGGTCTTGAAGGTGCACTGGAAGGCCATCGGCGCCAAGGGCGGGCAGCAGGATTGGGTCTATTGCCCCTGGGCACCCGCTTCAGCGACAACAAGCAGTTGCGCCAACGGCAGGTGGACTCCCTCTGGCCGCCAGGTCCGCCCTTGAGCCTGGAGGGCTTCGAATTGCACCATGGCAGCACCACTGTTGACTTTGAGCCCCAGCGGGGTGGAACCTTCGCCTCCAACCAGCCCCTTCGCCCCATGACAACCGACCCCAGCCTGGGCTGGTGGCAACCAGTGGGCGACCGCGGCGGCATCGTCGCCGGCACCTACTTACACGGGGTGTTTGAAAATGGCCCTTGGCGACGACGCTGGCTCAACCTGCTGCGGCAACGGCGAGGCCTCGCTCCCCTCAGTCCCCACGCCCCCCACCACAGACACCAACGGGACAGCCTGCTAGAGCGACTGTCTGCAGAGTTCACAAAGGAAATCAACCTGGAGCCCCTGCTACGCCAAGATCTGTGAGCCACCTCGCCCTGCGATGGCCCAATGGCCGCATCAGTCACGCCCAAATCGGCACATCGTGGCTGGAGGCCGCCCAACTAGCTGGCTGCCCCATACCCACAGGATGCCTAGGGGGCAGTTGCGGAGCCTGCGAAATCGACGTCAATGGCGAAACCCTGCGGGCATGCATCTCCTGTGTCGAAGGCGCGCAAGGGGTCACCCTTGAAATTGATCTGGGCAACGATCCCTACTGGTGAGGTCGCCTCCAGGCAGCAGCGATCTGACGGGGATGGATATTGAGGCGGCGGGCGGCTCCTGTCAGCCTCAAGCGCTGCTTCTGCAAGGAGTTTTGGAGGTTGGAAAGGGTCTGATCCCAAAGGAACTCCAGGTGCCATCGAACCAGCGTGCGGCGTTGGGCCTGGATCAAGGCCAAAGGCAATTCTTGCGGTAATTGCAGGTTCAGCTGACGGGCCAGCTCAGACGTCTGGTTGCGCCAAAAAGCACTGGCTTGTTCCGAAAGGCGAAGGCATTCTTCAAGCGAGAACTGTCGATTGGCCTCCTGGGGGCCAAAACTCTCGACCTCGATCAGACCCGGCAGAGCATGGGGATTGGTCCCGGCCTCGCTGATCACAAAGCAGCCATTTATTGGGGCCTGCCACATTCTGCCGGAAAGGGAGCGACCCCGCTGATACGGATACATCAGACCGAAGCAACTGCTCGAAGCTGCAATCAGCCGATTGGCCTGCCAATAACTTAAAGAGCGACTGGTAACACCTATCCGCTGCCACCGGCCACCAAAGACCCGCACCCGCCCCTGCTGAATCAGGGAGACCAGGTCATTTTGAAAGACATCGGCCGGCATCGGCTTGTAATTTGACAGATGGACCGGCCGGGAATTCTTGCGGGAGAATCTCCGCCGCCAGATCTCAGGAAACACCGGCAGGTAGCCGGTTACATCTCCCCCCGACAGGCTGATGATCTCCAGGCGACTGGCATTGGGAAAGCGATCGCTCCACTCGATATCCAGCTCCTTGACATAGTCATAAACATGCACCGTACCGCCGTAGTCGACCCAGGCCGAGCCTGGATCGCCCCGCAACATCACAATCAGATCTGGAGAGCGGGAGGCGGAAGCCGAAGCTGGGGTCCAGACAAAAACTCGATAACCAACAAGAGTATAGAAAAGTTCGATATTTAGATAGACATCTTTATCAAGATAATCCGTCGAGACAACGGCACAGGATCGAATCTTCATCACCGATAAAGCATCATTTCATTTAAACATCGAGGGGGGTGGTGTAGGGAGAGAGCCTAAAGATGAATCAAACCACCACCCAGCAGTTTGTCCTGCTCGTAAAAAACAGCCGCCTGACCAGGGGTGATCGAAAACTGATCCGCATCGAAATCAAGTCGGCAACGGTAGGGACGTCCCGCCTGGCGATCGGACTCTTGGCAGGACACCGGCGTGAGCAGGGCAGCCACGGGCTCACTGCGATACCGCAACTGAACCTGCACGGCCATGGGCGCTTGCGGGGGGTCGATGGACACCCAGTTCACGGCCTCGACCCCACAATCCTGACGCGAAGCCTGGGCCCGGGGAGCTACCACCACCCGATTGGTGGAGGGCTCCAGGCCAATGACATGCAGGGGTTCGCTCCAGGCGATCCCCAGACCGCGACGCTGCCCCATGGTGAAGTGCTCAATGCCATCGTGCTCGCCAATCACCGTGCCGTCGGCCAGGACGATCTGACCCTGACGGGGCGGCAAGTAGGCATCCAGAAAAGCCCGCATCGAACCATGGTGGTCAGCCAGACAGAGATCCATGCTTTCAGGTTTCTGGGCAGTACGCAAACCAAGGGCTGCAGCTTCGGCGCGGGTTTCTGGCTTTCCCATCTCCCCGAGGGGAAAAACCAAGCGGGCCAGAACCTCTTGGGGCAAGTCGTAAAGGAAATAACTCTGGTCCTTGTGACGGTCCAGACCCCGCCAAAGCTGATGACGTTCGCCGCTCCGCTGAGCATGGTGCAGGCGGGCGTAATGGCCTGTGGCCAGTCGTGGCAGGCCCCGTTCACGCAGGGCCCATTCCAGCATCGGGCCGAACTTCACCTGCCGATTGCAGCGCGAACAAGGCAGGGGCGTCACACCAGCCTGATAGCCCTCCACCAAGAATTCGACAATCTCAGTTTTGAACGTTTCGCGGGCATCCACCACATGATGGACGATGCCTAATTGGTCACAGATGCCCGTTGCATCTACCAGACCCTCGGCACAGCAGGCTCCCTTGCCACTCATCAACCATAAGGTGAGCCCCTCGACCTGCCAACCGGCCGCCACCAGCAGGGCGGCCGCCAAGGAGCTATCCACCCCGCCAGAAAGGCCAACGGCCACTTGATGGTCGCCCGGCCAGGTACGCAGCAGGCTCAGCACGGTCCCTCCCGCCTCAGTGACGGGGGTAAGGGCAAGGGGCGACACGAAGACAAACAAAAGTTAGGGGTCCATCATGGGTGCAAGCCCCTGGTTGTTGTAGGGATGGTCTCTGCCCCATGGCCTGAACGGGACGCCAACCACTTGCTGGTGACTGGCGCCCAGCTGCAGGACCTGGAAAAGACACTCTTCGCCAGTGGGCTCCCCGTCGAGGCCCTGATGGAAAAAGCCGGGCTTGCCATCAGCAGGCGTCTATTGACGGTATTGAACCAACCGGCCTGGCAGCGGCTGACCGCTGGCGAGATAGTGGTCTTGGTCGGCCCAGGCCACAACGGCGGCGATGGTCTTGTGGTGGCCCGCGAACTGCACCTGGCGGGGCTAGCGGTGCGGCTCTGGCGGCCATACCAAACCCAGCGGCCTTTGACTGAAGCCCACTGGCGCCATGCACTCTGGCTAGGTCTGCAGGAACTGCCGGACCCTCCCGACCCCCGCCAACCCCATCTTTGGGTGGATGCCATCTTCGGCATCGGCCAGCGCCGCCCCCCAGGGGAACAGGTCGAGCAACTACTGATCGAACGGCAGCGACTGCGCCCCGGGGCCTTGGTAGCCATCGACTGCCCAACCGGCCTGTGCGCGGATACGGGGAAGCGTCTCGGTAAAGGGGCCGCTACGGCCGCCATCACCTTCTGCGTTGGCTTGCTCAAACAGGGACTGATCCAGGATCTGGCTCTAGCCCATGTTGGTCGCCTGGAAAGGATCGATCTGGGCCTGCCCACCCAGCGGCTCACCGGCCTGGCGGACTGCGCCCTCGGCCTAGGGGACCGAGATGGCCAATCCTTTGCAACTTCGGGTCGAATCTCGGGGTGCTACTGGCAGGGGCCACCCGATCCGGCCGTCTCCAAATACGAACGGGGGCGATTGCTGGTGGTGGCCGGCAGCGATCGCTATCGCGGCGCGGCCCACCTTGCCCTAGCCGGGGCCTCCGCCTCCGGTTGCGGCAGCCTGCAGGCGTCGATCCCGGCTGAAATGGCCGGTGACCTTTGGTCCGTTCTGCCCCATGTGGTGATTCGCCAAGGCCTGGGATCCACGGAGATGCAGGGCCTGGACTTGGCGGCACTGGCACTTGATGGGGTGGAGCGCCTGGATGCCATCCTTCTGGGCCCAGGGATTGGCTGCCCGAATCCCAACAGCGTTTTAAGCCCCCCCAGCGACACCAACGCCTGGGACCAGCTGGGCGCCTTTGCGGGGCTGCTGGTTCTCGATGCCGATGGCCTCAATCGCCTGGCCGGCCAAGACAACCAACAACCCGACGGCGCCCTTGGGTGGCTACGCCGCAGGAGCGGCCCCACCTGGCTGACCCCCCATCGAGGCGAATTTGCCCGGTTGTTTCCCGATCTGGCCGAGCTTCCGGCCCTGGAAGCCAGCCTCGCCGCCGCCCAGACCTGCGGGGCCACCGTTCTGTTGAAAGGGGCGCGCAGCGTCATCGCCGCCGCTGACGGGAGGCGCTGGCAACTCCTGGACGCCTGCCCCGCCGTGGCCCGGGCTGGATTGGGGGATGTGCTTGCCGGCTATGCCGCAGGTGTGGGGGCCAGGGCCCTGTCCCATGGCGGCCTGGACGCCCAGCTGCTGGCGGCTGCGGCCCTTTTTCACGCCCTGGCTGGATGCCGGGTGGGCCATCTCCCTGGACCTGCAGGCACTGAGCCCCTGGCCGTGGCCCAGAAGTTGGCCCGCTGGTCAGCCATGCCATCGCCAACGAACCGGCCACACCGATTGAGATAAAGCGAAGCGAACCACAAGAAAGCCCTACATATTTCCTTTAGGAGAATTAACTGAAACCAAAAGGTGCGGGAATCGGCATTCATTCTTGATGAAACCTAAAAAATTTCTGAAAAAGTGGATCGCTTGCTTGCTTGACGCCGATAGTTGCCACCCAATCAGCTTTCGCCATGACCGTCTCGCCATCCCCTCCCCCCTCCAAAAGACGCGAAGCATCAGGCCTGAGAAGCAGTGATTCGATGACTTGGTACTTGGCCACCATCGGTAGAGAGCCCCTGCTCACACCTAGCGAGGAGATTGAACTGGGTAACCAGGTTCAGAAGATGATGGGATTGACAGAAACAAAAGTCAATGAATTTACGCCCCAAGAATTAAAAGTGATTCGCGTTGGCCGCCGCGCCAAAGATCGCATGATCAAGGCCAATCTACGTCTTGTCGTTAGCATAGCCAAAAAATATCAAGGCAAAGGCCTTGAACTCCTGGACCTAATTCAAGAAGGTTCCCTGGGTCTTGAGCGTGCGGTAGAAAAATTTGATCCAAGCCGCGGATATAAGTTTTCCACCTATGCCTTCTGGTGGATCCGCCAGAGCATGACCCGGGCCATTGCCTGTCAATCCCGCACCATTCGTTTGCCTGTTCACCTGAGTGAACGGTTGACCACGATCCGCAAGGTCAGCCTTGATCTGGCCCACAAACTCGGCGCTATGCCCAGTCGCCAAGAAATCGCCGCTGCGATCGAGATGCCCATTGAGGAGCTTGATTCTGTGCTGCGACAGTCCTTGACCACATCAAGCCTGGATGCCCCGATCAAGGCCGACGAAGGCAACAGTTGTTTGGTCGATCTTATTGCCGATTCCTATACGGAAAGTCCGCTCGAACTGGTGCAACGGAGCATTGACCAAGAACAACTCTCTCTCTGGCTAAACCACCTCAATCAACAGGAACGGGAAGTTCTCTCCCTGCGCTTCGGACTGGATGGTCATAATCGTCACAGCCTTGCTGAAATTGGCCGAAACCTCGATGTTTCACGAGAGCGAATCCGCCAAGTGGAACTAAAAGCCCTCCGCAAACTCAGGCAGATAATTCGCAAGGCACCCGTGGCAATATCAATTTAGAAAATATTTACTTGCTTTTTTGTGGATTATTTTTGTGCATAACAGTACAGAGAAAATCAAAAACTTATTTGGAAATCACGTCAATCTTCGGCCCAGATATATCGAGTAAGTTCGCTGGGATCAGGCTCAGGCGCGCCTAAAGCAAAAGTGACGCAATCATCAATTTCGGCATCTACCTCAAGCTCAATCTGACGTAGTTCCGCTTCTGAGGCCTTGCCTTCAGCCAAAAGATGGCCTGCGAAAGCCTTGATGGGATCACGCTTAGTCCAGAATTCCTTTTCGGTTTGGGAACGTAGCTCATCGGGATCAGCCAAGGAATGACCACGGAAACGGTAAGTAAGACATTCGAGCAGGGTGGGGCCATCGCCAGCACGCGCCCTGGCGATGGCCCGCTGGGCAGCACCGCGAACAGCAAGCACATCCATCCCATTCACCTCTTCACCGACCATGCCGAAAGCTTCGGCTTTACGCCAAATTTCCGTATCGCTGGTGGCACGATTGTGGTCCATACCAATACCCCAACTATTATTCTCAACCACGAAAAGGATCGGCAATTTCCACAGAGCCGCCATATTCAGGCATTCATAGAACTGACCTACGTTGCAAGTGCCATCACCGAAGAATGCCGCCGTCACCGAATCACTATCTGCCTGTCCCAAGGCGTCACGGCGATAGCGACTGGCAAAAGCGGCCCCCATTGCTACGGGAATGCCCTCACCAATGAAAGCGTAACCGCCTAACAAATGATGTTCGCGAGAAAAAAGGTGCATTGAGCCGCCACGGCCCTTGCTGCAGCCGGTGACCTTGCCAAACAATTCACTCATCACCTCCCGGGCCGGCACACCACAACTAAGGGCATGAACGTGGTCGCGATAGGTACTGCAAAACCAGTCATGCTGCAAGCGCATGGCACGAATCACACCAGTGGAAACGGCTTCTTGGCCGTTGTAAAGGTGAACGAAGCCAAACATTTTGCCGCGGTAATACATTTCAGCACATTTATCTTCAAAGCGCCTGCCCAGGGTCATGTCGCGATAAAGCAGCAAGCCCTCATCGCGGCTCACGCTGGCCGGTTCGAGCGACACCAAGCGTTCGACCCTTTCGGCATGGAACCCAGCCTCGTGGGGCGGCGCCGGGGGGGGAACCACTTGGAGCGCCATCTTGGGCTCGGCAGGCAGGGCAGCAGTGAGTTCCTGGCTCATGACAGTCGCACTAGGCATCGCTTCGGGCGACTGTACGGGGTCCGTCATGCAACAACGGTCAAAACCGCTGCCACTGACTACAGTCACGGCTCCGGCACCCCTTTGGGTTGGATCTGCCCATTGACCATTTCCGTCTGCTCGGTGTCAGCCCGGCGGCCGATGCCCAGACTGTGCTCCGCACCCTTCAGCTTCGGCTCGATCGCCCTCCTGCCCAGGCCTACACAGAGGAAACGCTTCAGGCCCGAGCGGACCTGCTGCGTTCCAGTGCCGAAATGCTCAGCGACGGCAACCGTCGCCCCGCCTACGAAGCCGCCCTCACGGCTCTGGGAACGGGGGGTGAACCCCTGATGGCTGCCCTTGAACTGCCCTCCTCCAAGGAGGTGGCCGGCCTGCTGCTGTTGCTGGAGGCCGGTCAACCACTGGAATGCTTCAACCTGGCCCGCCGCAATCTCCAGCCCCCCCAAGCCCCTGCCCTGGGCAGCGGTCGCGAGGCCGACCTGACCCAACTCGCGGGCCAGGCTTGCTTAGCCGCAGCCAGGGATCTTGAGGATCGACGCCATTACCAAAGCGCCGCCCAGACCCTGGAAGACGGATTGGTCTTGCTGCAACGCATGGGGCAAAGGCCGGAACTGAGGGAGAGCATGCGCCAGGCCCTTGAACAAATGGCCCCTTATCGGGTTCTTGACCTGCTCAGCCGCGACGCCAGCGCCGTCAAGGAAAGGCAGGAGGGCTTAGCGCTCCTTGAGGAGTTAGTCCAGCGCCGCGGCGGGCTTGAGGGCGAAGCTGACTCCAACTTCAGCCTGACGCAATTTGAGGCTTTTTTCCGCCAGATCCGCAGTTTCCTGACGCTGCAGGAACAACTGGACCTCTTCAACCGCTGGTCAAGGCAAGATTCTGCCGCCGCTGAACTGCTTGCCATCACCGCCCTGACGGCCTCTGGTTTCGCCCAGCGCAAGCCGGATCGCATCGCTGAAGCCCGGCAACGCTTGTTGGCGGCCGATCCGGCCCAACACCAAACCATGCTGGCCAATCTGCACTTACTGCTGGGAGATGTGGCGGCAGCACGCACCTGCTTCGAGGTGGGAGCCTCGCCGGACTTGAAAGCCTGGGCCGAACGCCAGAGCGTCGAGGACCCCCTTGGCCAACTCTGTTCATGGTGCCGGGAGTGGCTGGCTCGGGACGTGCTGCCGGGCTACCGGGATCTTGAGGCCGAACCAGATCTGGAGGCCTATTTCAACGATCGCGATGTGCGCACCTGGGTGGAGCGAGATGATCGTCGCCAAGGTCGATCCTTCATGGCCGCCGCGCCAAGCCCGCCCCAAGCCTCGCCACCAGAGTGGCTGGTATCCCCGACAAAGGGTGATTTCTCCGGGTTCACGGCCTGGGCCCAGGCGACCCTGAACGCTCCTTCAGGAACCCCTTGGACACCAGCCGCCATTCCTCGCCGCAGCGATGGCTCAGGCGACTCCGCTTCAGAAGCTGATCCCGCCGCAGTCTCTGACCATTCCTGGCGATCCCGATTCAGCTGGGGCGGGCAGGTGCCCCTTGATCAGGACATACAGAACGACGAAGGGGATGAAGATCTTGACGAAGTGGGCCTGGACTGGCCGATGGCCCGCTGGCGCGACCAACTGAGGGACCGCTGGCACAACCGGGGGCAAGGGAGCTCGAACCGGCTGCTGCCCTGGGTGCTGCCGGCCGTGGCGGGACTGGGCGGACTGCTTCTGGCGACGAGCTGGTTGGGCCAGCGAGCCAAGGCCCCAAAAGCGTTGGCACCAGCCATGCCCACCCCCTTGGCACAACGCGGGCCTGTTCAACCACCCCCCGTTGCCGTCCAACCGGTAGCGACAGGCACACCCACGGCCCCATCCCCCACTGCCACGGTCCCCCAACAAGCGCCCCTCAACAGCGACCAACCCAGTGAAACGCAGCTGCGCACCCTGCTGGACCAATGGTTGGCCACGAAACGCTCGGTTCTGGGCGGCGAATCCATGCCAGCGGACCTGGAGCTCCTGGCCCGGCCTGACGCAATAGCACGCCTCGCCGCCGAGCAAAAAAGCGATGCCGCACGGGGCGAGCGCCAAAAAATCGATGTCGAAGTGAAAAGCGTACGCATCCAGAATCAGTCTCCAAGCCGCATCGCCCTGCTGGCGGAAATGAACTACAGCGATCGTCGCCTCAGCTCTGACGGGAAGGTGGTAAGTCGCACGCCGCCCTCCACCCTGCGCAATGTTTATGTATTTGGCCGCGACGGCCAGACATGGCGGCTCGTCGCCACCCAACCGGCCCCCTGATCCCAATCCCCGATGTTCGACGAACTTTCCCAGCGTTTCGAAGCCGCGGTCAGGAACCTCAAGGGCCAGGCCAGCATCTCCGAATCCAATGTGGACGGCGCCCTGAAGGAGGTGCGAAGAGCCCTGTTGGAGGCGGATGTGAGCCTGACGGTGGTCAAGGATTTTGTCGACGACGTGCGCCGCAAGGCCATCGGCGCCGAAGTTGTGAGGGGCATCAGTCCCGACCAGAAGTTCATCCAGGTGGTGCATGAGCAGCTGGTGGAGACCATGGGCGGCGAAAATGCGCCCCTCGCCCCGGCCGGGAAGCCGGGCCAGCCGACCGTGGTGCTGATGGCGGGTCTGCAGGGGGCCGGTAAAACCACCGCCACCGCCAAACTGGGTCTCCATCTCAAGGAAAAAGGCCGTCGTCCCCTGATGGTGGCGGCCGATGTCTATCGGCCAGCAGCCATCGACCAACTGCAGACCTTGGGCCGCCAGATCGGCGTTGAGGTCTTCAGTCTGGGCGAAGGTGCCAGCCCGGAGCAGATCGCCGCCGCCGGGGTCCAGAAAGGGCGGGATGGGGGCTTCGACACGGTGCTGGTCGACACGGCCGGACGACTCCAGATCGATCAATCGATGATGGAAGAGATGGTTCGTATCCGCGAAGCGGTACAGCCTGAGGAAGTACTGCTGGTCGTGGATTCGATGATCGGCCAGGAGGCCGCCGAGCTGACCAGGGCTTTCCACGAGCAGGTGGGCATCACCGGAGCTGTCCTCACCAAACTGGATGGCGACTCCCGGGGCGGGGCCGCTCTCTCGATCCGCAAGGTGAGCGGGGCCCCAATCAAATTCATTGGTACCGGCGAAAAGGTCGAAGCCCTGCAGCCCTTCCACCCGGAACGGATGGCGAGCCGCATCCTGGGCATGGGCGATGTGCTGACCCTGGTCGAGAAAGCCCAAAAAGAAGTGGAGCTGGCCGACGTGGCCCGCATGCAGCAGAAACTGCAGGAGGCTTCCTTTGATTTTTCCGACTTCCTGCAGCAAATGCGCTTGATCAAACGCATGGGCTCCCTGGGTGGTCTGATGAAGCTGATCCCCGGCATGAACAAGATTGACGACGGCATGCTCAAACAGGGTGAGCAACAGCTCAAGAAAATTGAAGCGATGATTGGTTCAATGACCGAGGCCGAGCGGCAGCAACCCGAACTGCTCGCCTCCCAGCCGTCCCGCCGCAGGCGCATCGCCGCCGGGAGCGGCCATCAACCGGCGGATGTCGACAAGGTGCTAGCCGACTTCCAAAAGATGAGGGGCTTCATGCAGCAAATGACCCGGGGTGGTGGCATGCCCGGCATGCCGGGGATGGGGGGCTTACCTGGCATGGGCGGCGGCATGCCCGGCATGGGCGGCATGCCAGGCATGGGCCGACCCGGAGCCCCAGGGGCCGGTGGCCGCAGTCCTGGGGCTCCGGGAACCCGAGCCAATCGACCGGCCAAGAAGCGCAAGGGATTCGGCGAGCTTTAGGTGAGGCAGAACCAAAACACAGCCGCAGGCCGCAGGTTAGAGTTTGCCTTTGCGTAACCTCGGTAAGCCCAATGATCAAGCTCCGGCTGAAGCGATTCGGGAAAAAGCGGGAAGCGAGTTTCCGTCTGGTGGCAACGAACAGCACCTCCCGGCGTGACGGCAGACCCCTGGAGGAGCTGGGCTTCTACAACCCCCGCACCAAGGAAACCCGTCTCGACACCGAATCAATCCGTCTGCGCCTGAGCCAAGGCGCCCAACCGACTGATTCTGTGCGAGCCCTGCTTGAGAAAGGCGGACTCGTCGAAAAGCGAATCCGACCCGCAGAAGTCATCGGCAAACTCAAGCAAGCCTCAACCCGAGCCGCCGAAGTTGCCGCCGCGGCCAAGGCGGAAGCCGATGCCCAGGCCGCAGCCCAAGCGAAGGCAGCCGAAGATGCTGCAGCTGCAGCCGAAACCGCAGCTGCAGCCGATCTCGAAGCCGCACCTGACACCGTTGAAGCCGAAGGGGCTGTCGAAGCCTGAACGGCCTCACCACCTTGAGCCTGCCTTCCCCTGAGGCGGCTGTTGCTCTTGCCGGCCCATCAGAGGCCAATTTGAGGCGGCTAGAAGCCCTTACCGGCACCAGCTTGGTTCTTTATGGCCTTGATTTGCGGATCCAAGGCCGGGACTCCCAGGTGAATCGTGCCCATGCGGTGCTCTTAAGCCTCAAGCCTCTCTGGGAATCCGGCGAACCTATTGCGGCTGTGGATCTTCAGACCGCTCTAACGGCGCTTGATACAGGCAAACAAGAAGAGCATGGGGAGCTGGCTCGCCAAGTGCTCACCACCACTCGCCAAGGCAGGCCGCTTAGGGCCAGGACCCCCCGACAGCGGGCCTTTATCGACGCCATTGACCGCCATGACCTCACCTTGGCGATCGGTCCGGCGGGCACTGGCAAAACCTTCTTGGCCACGATTCAAGCCGTCCGCTTTCTGCAGGAACAGCGGGTAGAGCGGATCGTGCTGACCCGGCCTGCCGTAGAAGCGGGCGAACGGCTTGGCTTTCTGCCCGGCGATCTGCAGCAAAAGGTAGATCCTTACCTAAGGCCGCTATACGACGCCCTTCACAACCTGCTGGGGCCAGAGCGGACCGCCGCGCTCCAGGAAAAAGGAGTCATTGAAGTTGCCCCCCTCGCCTATATGCGTGGCCGCACCCTGGCCGACTCCTTCGTGATCTTGGACGAGGCCCAGAACACCACTCCCGCCCAGATGCGCATGACCCTCACCCGGCTTGGGGAAAACTCGCGCATGGTGGTGACCGGAGACATTACCCAGATCGATCTGCCTCCGGGTCAGCCCAGTGGCCTGATCGAAGCCGCCGAGGTGCTGGGTGGGGTAGAGGGGGTGGCCCTCTGTCGCTTCAGTGATGCCGACGTGGTCCGCCACCCCTTGGTGCAGCGCCTGGTTCAGGCCTACGCCCGCAAGGATGATCGGGGCCGGCAGGGCCGAGAAACGCACCGATAGACGCAAAAGAATAGGGAGATCCGCACAGCCCCCACGGCGGCTGTTCCGGCACGGCTGCCAGGATGGAAAGACTTCGAGAAAGTGCGGCAAATGCCCGCCAGCAGCAACTTCCAACAAGCCATTCGTGAGGCCCAGTCCAGCGCTCTCGTTGGGCCCAATGTGGTCAACAAGGCCCTGCCCTATGTGGGTGGTGGCATGGTGCTTACCGCCGTTGGCGTCATGGGTGGACTTTCCCTGATGGCAGCGAACTCGGCCCTGTTCATGCCGCTGTTCTTCTTGGCCCTCATTGGCAATCTGATTCTTTTCTTTGTCGCCCAGAATGTGGCGGCCAAGGGTGACAATGCCACCGCCCTACCCCTGCTATCGGCCTATAGCCTTATTACCGGTTTCACCCTCAGCGGCATCGTTAGCTATGCCGTTGCCGCCGCCGGAGTTGGCGCCGTAGGCACCGCCGCCTTGGCCACGGGCATCACTTTCGTTGCGGCATCCACCATGGGCCGCCGCATGAGCGACAACGTCGGGCAGGCATTGAGTGGCGTGGTTGGCTTGGGCCTGCTCGGCCTGATCGTGGCCATGCTAGTGCAATTTGTGGGCAGTTTCTTTGCCCCGCAAATCTTCAGCACCGGTGGGTTTGAGCTGTTGATTGCCGGTTTTGGAACCATTTTATTTATCGGTGCAGCTTTCTTGGACTTTTACACCATGCCGCGCACCTACCGGGATGACCAGTACCTTTCTGGCGCCCTTGGCATGTATCTCACTTATATCAACCTGTTTGTTTTCTTACTGCGTTTGATCGTGGCCCTTCAGGGCGGTGGGGGTGGCCGGCGGGACTGAGTTTGGTCCGGCATTGGTCAGAACCACCAAAACCAGCAACGGCAGACCTGCAAAGGTCTGCTTTTTTATGGCCCGATCGCCGAGCCAAGCTCAAGCCCATGCAGCCAAAGCAGATCAGGGCCAAGTTGATGCCAGCCCAGGGAGGTGAGCCGGGGAGCCTGGGCGAGCCGCGTCAGATTGAGGGGGCCCAGGGGGGTGCGAGCCGGTTCACCACCCAACAAGGTGGGTGCAATCACGGCCGCCACCTGCTGCACACAATCCTGGCGGACGGCGGCCGCCGCCAGGGTGGGACCGCACTCCCAGAGCACCTGGTTGCACCCCCGGACAGCAAGACTCTCGAGCAGCCCCATAGGGGTGCATTGCGGCAGATCTAGTCGTTCGATGCCCAGGCGATCCAGCCGCTCCCGGGCTGCCAAGGAGGCCTGCGGACCATGGGCAACCAGGGTGGTGGCTGCGGCGCTGTCATTCTGAAACAGCTTCGCGGCCAGCGGTAGATCCAAACTGCGGCTGAGCACGACCCGCAAGGGTTCGGGAGTGCGAGCGCCCCGGCTGGTTAGCAACGGATCATCAGCACGCAGGGTGCCGCCGCCGACGATCACCGCATCGCAGCGACCCCTGAGCCGATGCACCCACTGGCGGGCCAAGGGGCCGCTGATCCACTGACTTTCGCCATTTGGCAAGGCCGTTCGGCCATCGAGGCTCATGGCCCACTTGAGCAGGCCCCAGGGACGCCCGGTGCGGACCCGATGCACAAAAGCTTGGTTGAGACGGGCAGCCTCCGCCTCCGCTACCCCCTCCACCACCTCCAGACCGGCGGCCCGCAGACGGGCGACGCCCCCGCCGGCCACCCGGGGATCCGGATCCGCCATGGCCACCACCACCCGTGCCACTCCCGCCGCCAAGACCGCATCGCAGCAGGGGGGCGTGCGGCCCTGATGACAGCAGGGCTCCAAGGTCACCACCAGGGTGCCGCCCCGCGCCCGACCTGAGGCCTGGGCCAGGGCCATCACCTCAGCATGGGGTTCGCCAGCGCGGCAGTGATAGCCCTCGCCCACCAATTGGCCGTCATGGTCCAGCACCAGGGCCCCCACCATCGGATTGGGGCTTGTCGTTCCGGCCCCGAGGGCGGCCAGGGCGAGCGCCCGATCCATCTGGGGCCGCCAGTTCATGGCAGGTCCCCTGGCCCCCAATCCGGCAAGCGGAGCCATTCGGCCACTACATAAGGAGGCACCGGCAACTCCAGAAACACTCCTGCCAAGCTCAGGCGCAGGGGACGGGCCTGATCCAGATCGACCAGCAACGGTGTCAGGTCAAACTCTGCCGCCGCCGCCCTGCCGTCCGCTACCAACTCGGGCTGGCTGAGGGTGACATCGGCCAACAACCACTGGCGGCGACCACTGCGCACTTGCAGGCTGGTGGGATGTTGGAGACGCACTTTGCCGGGATATCCCACAAGCCGCAGCCGCAAGGAAGCCTTGGCGGCGGCATCTCCCTGCCGATAGGCCACCACCTGCCAGCTCTGGTGGTCCAGATCCCGCAAGCTCTCAAGGCTGCGCACCACGCCCCCCCCAGGGCCAAGATCTCCATGGGCCTGGATCTGGGCGCTTCCAGGATCGGGGCCAAACAGCAAAACAACCAGCGCCAGGGCCAAAGCCAAGGGCTGCAGCAGCCAACGGGGCAAACGGGCGGGGAAGATAATCAAGGTCGACGCTCGGCACCAGGGATGGGCTGCCACTCGGTGTGGGTGGCCCAAAGGGCCCAGATCGCCATGGCCCTCAGGTAATGACAGGCCCTGTAAGTGTGGACGGCGGTGATGGCCTCTGGGGTTCGAAACTGGAGCCCGCCCCCATAGACCTGACCCACCACGGCACTACAGATGGCCAGAGCGGTGGGGGTCTCCCCCATGAGTCGGTAGTAGGCCGCCAGCCCAAAATTGATGCCTGTCCAGACCTCCAGGGGATGGGTGCCCTGGGGATCCAGCGGGGAGCCATCGCGCCGCAGACCATTGGCCACCCCGAGGCTGCCGCCATGGAAGCGCTCGAAGCAGGCCTCCCTGATCGCCTTGAGGGACGATCGGGCCCGCTCCTCACTCACCACGGGCGGTAGGCCCAACAAGCGCGCATAAAAATCGCCACACAATTGGTCGGCCATCACCACGGGAGTGCCGCTATTGGCATCGATGTTGTAGTACTCGCCATTCCAAAGCAGGCGATCAAAGTTGGCCCTGGATTGCTCCAGCCACCCCCCGAATTGCCGCTGTTCTTCGCCGGTGTCCAGCCCCAGATCCAACTGCAACCTCTGGGCCATGGCCAGGGCCGCCTCCAACGCGGCGATCCAGAGGGCGCCGCAATAGGCACTTACCCCCTGCAGGGGCCAGTCGTCAAAGGTTTGGTCGGGGGCACCGCCATTATCGGGGAGACCATCATCATTGCCATCAAATTGCTTGAGATACCGCAGTGCCTGGAGCGAGGCCGGCCAACAATCCGCCAGAAACTGAAGATCTTCACCGCTGGGGGAAAACCGGAAAGTACGCCATACCTGCAGCACAAAATCGCTAGCAAGATCTTTCCAGAGATTGCAATCCTGGTAAGCGGTGTAATTGGTTGCCTGGAAAGGACGCTCGTTCGGGGCGCCGAGATCGTGGGGGGTGGCGCCCGCCAGCTTGCGAGGCGCTTCCACCCGACCTTTGCCCTGGGTGAAGTACCAGCCGATCGGCCGCAGGGTGGCATCGGCCGCCGGAATCGCCCTGGCGAAATCCAACAGGACCGCCTTATCCAATTCGGGCCAAAGCTGCAGCAGCGCCAAGGAGCCGTAGAGGCGCACATCCAGACTTTCGTACCAGGCGTAGTCGAGGCACTCGAGCACCCCGAAGTGTCCGATCGGCGCTTCGGCCGTGGCGGCCGTCCAGAGGCTGCCGCCACTGGCCAGGTCGTAGAGCTCGTTGAGTAGGGCCATGCGCAGGTCTTCAGGGAGATCCTTGCGCTCCAAGACGGGGGCCTGCCAACGCTCAATCGCGGCGGACCACATCTGGTGATCCCGCAGGGCTTCGGCCGCGATGGCGTCGGCGTTATCGCCCCCAACCCCAAAGAAATCCGTGTAGCGCCGCAGTCGCCGATCACCACTGGCAAAACTGGTGACCGGCAAGTCCCAGCTGATCGCCAACGGAATCTCCAGACTCTCCCCCGGTTGCAAGCTAAAGCGGATCGCCATGGCGGCACTCAGAGGACCGTCCTCCCCTGCTGCGGTCTGATCGTCCCGATCGGGGATCGCGCCCTCCCGGGCGAAGGGTTCCCAGAGTTCACCGCCATCGCCGGCCGGATTCCAGCGGCTGCAGCGCATCACCTCGACCGGACCATTGGCCGTGGCCAGGCCATCGGCCACAGCCAAACACCACTGGCCCTGGCCCTCCGCCAGGGGCTCACAGCGCTCGCCTTCCAGCAGCAGCCCCTGCCAGCCAGGGCCATGCCCCCAGCGGTTGCGTTGACCACGATTTGACCCGATGGCCGGCAGATAGTTGTGTTCCGGACTGCCGTCGTCGCGGAAATGGACGGATGCGGAGGGGTCGGTGTTCGTGAACCAGCCACAGGTATTGCGCCAACTAAGCAGCAAGGACAAATTCAGGGGTCCCGGGCTGGAATTGACGAAGCGCCAGCGAAACACGGCCACCGGATAGCTGGTGCGCACATAGTCCCCCGGCAGGATGGGACTGAAAGCCTCACAGACGGCTTCCACCGCGAAGACATTGCGGTAATGAGCCTGGCTGACCGGATAACGGGCCGCGTAGGTGCCAGTCGATCCCGTTCCAGGGGACTGGGCATCGCCCAGCGGATACCAGCTCCAGGCACCAAGTGGAACCTCGGTCGCTTCGGGCCGCGAATCATCCCGAACCGGTGCCTGCGCCAGGGCATGGGCGATGCGCCGCTGGCCATCGTCCTCAAACAGGGCGAACTGGCAATCCGGCAACACTCCAAACCAGTGTTCGCCGCCATCGAGGTGCCAAAGATTGAAGACGCCATCAGGGGCCCGAGCGATGCATCCGGCCCCGAAGCCCCCCAGGGGCATGCCGTGGTTGGGGCCGTCATCCAGGTTGCTGGCGTAGCGCACCGTGTAGGGCCGCTCCCAACCCTGACCCAGGGGCCTTTGCCAGCTGGCGAAAGGCGGCTGCCAGAACGGCTTCTCTGCCGATCGCGGCGGGCGGAGGCGGGGGAGACCGAACGGCGCCATCGAAGCGGAGCTTTAGGGGGCCAGCTTGTCAGAGCTGGCGCCGCTTGACGAGGCGAGCAAACGCGGCAAGAAAACCAAGCGACGTCTAAATTTCAATCAATGGAGTTGGGGCTGATAACATCTGCCCCAATTACAAGCGATCTAATGCCCCCAGGCTCGTCGCCAGTCTCGATCGAGCCGAAAGCAGAACCTCCTCATGCGATCCATCGGTATCGTCCCGAAATTGATGGCCTGAGGGCATTGGCAGTTTTAGCTGTTTTGATTAATCATCTCAATAGCGAGTGGCTGAAAGGTGGCTATCTAGGAGTAGATATCTTTTTTGTGATCTCCGGCTATGTGGTGACCGCATCACTCGTGGCCCGCGAAGATGGTTCCTTGGGCCGTTTCCTGCGTCAATTTTACGAACGTCGCTGCCGACGACTTTTACCTGCCCTAATTGCCATGGTACTAGGGGTAGCCCTGGTTACGAGCCTGGTGGTTTCCCCCTTAGAAGACACCCGAATTGCGAGCTTACGCACAGGAATCACGTCCCTATTCGGCCTCAGCAATCTATATTTAATGAGGCAGGGTACAAATTACTTTGCTGCTGACACCCAATTCAATCCCTATTTGCATACATGGTCCCTGGGGGTAGAAGAACAATATTATTTAGTCTGGCCTCTGATGATTCTCTTGAGTGGACTAGGTCTTAAGCCCGCCACACCCCGAGCACTAAGACGCTTGACCTGGCTTAGTTTAGTTCTGCTTGTGGGCTCACTCTGTCTCTATGTGGTTCTAAGTGTTCGCGGTCAGACGGATCGAGCCTTCTTTCTCACCGCCGCCCGTTTCTGGCAGTTAGCGGCCGGTTGCCTCGCCTATCTCCGCTTCCGCCACAACCAGAACCACCCGCCCATTGGCCAAAAGTTAAGCGTTCCCATCAGCGGTCTGGTTTTCGCAGGACTGGTTGCAGTGTTGATAGTCCCCCTGCCGATGGGTCCCACCGGTTCAATCGTGGCTACATTTCTCACCAGTCTGCTGCTACTACTCCTCAAACCCGAACTTGGCTTGGGTCGCTTGCTTCGCCATCCCCTTAGCCTTGCGATCGGTTTGCGTTCCTATTCCCTCTATCTTTGGCACTGGCCGGTGATCGTGCTGGCCCGCTGGACCGTGGGGGTGTCCATGGCGAGCCTGTTGCCCATCCTTGGCTTGACGGCCTTGCTGACCCTGTTCTCCTATCAACTTGAAACCTTATTCCGCTCACCCCGCAAAGCCAAGACCCCGGTCCGACGCCCAACTGATCCAGGCGCAGTAGCCCAGCAGCCCCACCGTCCAGGGCCCTCACCGCTCCTGATCTATCCCTTTTTCACCCTGGCCAGCGCTGGGCTGCTGGTGGGCCTCCAGGGTCCTTTCAAGAATCTGCTCTTCACGGGACGACGGGATGTGCCCCTTAACGGTACCAGCAACATGAAAGAAATCACTGGAACGCCAATCAATACGAGCAATTGTTTTCAGGAGCCGACGGCCGGGCCGCGCACGGATCGCCAACGTGATAAATGTCGCCTAATGCGTGACCCTGGGAAGCCAACCCTTTTTTTTATTGGAGATAGCCATACCAATTCCATTATCCCCCTGGGAGAGGATATTATCAAGAACACCAACTTTAATGTTTCTTTTGCCGCAAGGGGGGGCTGCGCCTTCCCTTATTTCTCACCCAAAGCCCTCGATATGCTATCAGGACCCCGCTATAAACTTTGCCCCGAAAGCAGTACAAAAGAGTGGCAATTTTTTCAAAGCAAGCTCAAAGCTGGGGATAGCATTGTAATAGTTCTCAATCTAAGGGGCTACTTGCTAGGCAATCGGCAATATGAACATGCCGCCCAACAAGCCTTTGCCAAAGCTATTAACCAACTGACCGAAGACATGGCCCCCCGCGGCGTCCGCATCATCCTCTTTGGGTCCATGCCTTCCTTCGATAGTCGAGCAAAAATGAGCCTGCCCATGACGACCTGCCAGCAAGAGTGGTTTAGACCCCATTGGAGCATCAGCCCCCAATGCCAACCGGTGCTGATCAATCGTTCCGCTGAGGAAAACCGATTGGCCCCCCTGCGCGACCTGCTTAACCAACTCGATCAATCGATCCCCAACCTCACCGTCTTCAACCCTTTCAACAGCCTCTGTCCGCCCAGCCAAAGAGAGTGCTCAACCCATGCTGGCGAACGCATGCTTTTCAGTGACGGCGACCACCTCACCAATGCGGGCGCAAAACAAGTCAGCGAAGCGTTTTTGCGTTTTCTAAATCGCCAACCATCGTGACTCCGTCTAGGGCTGTCGCCGCCCAGCCTGCCAACAACTGGCCTGACCACCCAACGATCCAAGTGGTGGGCTGTGATGGCTCCGGTTTCAACGGTCTGACCCACGCCTGGCAGGAGGCTCTGGGCCAGGCCGATCTGGTCGTGGCTCCCGCCCGACTCCTCGATGATCTGAAACGGCAGGTGACGGCACTTTCCCTTGGGAGCGGGCCGACCTTTCTGGCCAGTGACGGCCTAACTACTCTGCTTGGCCGATTACGCCAGGCCCTGGATGCCCGGGAATCGGTGATCGTGCTGGCCAGCGGCGATCCCCTCTGGTTCGGCATCGGCCGCCTGCTGCTCCAGCATCTGCCCCCCGGGAGCCTGCGCTTCCATCCCGCCCCCACCTCCCTGCAGCTAGCCTTCTCCCGCCTGGGAAGGCCCTGGCAGGACGCCCGCTGGGTGAGCCTGCATGGAAGGGATCCCGAGCCCCTTGCCCAGGCCCTGCAGCAGCGCCCAACGGCGCTAGGGGTGCTTTGCGATCCAGACCAGGGAGGCGCCCTGAGCGTGCGGCGCCTCCTGGCCAGTTCGGGCTTGGAGGCGGCCTACCGCTTTTGGCTGGCAGAACGGCTCGGCCACCCGGACGAACGGCTCCGCTGCTTTGCCCCCGCTGAACCACTGCCCAGCGACCTGGATCGGTTGCACCTGGTGGTGTTGATCGCCGAACCTCCAGAGATCCCTGCAGCCGAGACCCTGCCCCTCTTTGGCCTTGCAGACGGCCTGTGGTTGCAACACGAAGACCAACCGGGTCTGATGACCAAGCGCGAGGTACGAATTCAGCTCTTGGCTGACCTGGAGTTGCCCGAGCGCGGGGTGCTCTGGGATGTGGGAGCGGGGGTGGGTTCGGTGGGACTGGAGGCCCTGAGGCTGCGGCCCCAATTGCAGCTCTGGGCAATCGAACGACGGGCCGGGGCTGCGGCCTTAATTGGCGCCAATGCGGCTCGGCTGCAGGTCCACCCCGCCGGCATCCTGGAAGCCGAAGCTACCGAGGCCCTGGCCTGCTTGCCCGACCCGGATCGGGTGCTGGTCGGCGGCGGCGGCCGCCGTCGCGACTCCTTGCTTCAGGAGGTACTGCAACGGTTACGCCCCGGCGGAATCGTGGTCGTTCCTCTGGCCACCCTGGAGGCCCTGGCAACGGTGCGCCAAGCCCTAGAGCAAGCGGGCCTTGAACTGGGGATCAGCCAACTCCAGGCCTGGCGGGGCAGCCCCCTGGGCGATGGCACCCGCTTGATGCCCCTAAATCCGGTCCTGATCTTGAGGGGACGGCGGACCTAAGGAGGTAAGTCAGGGCAAAGAGCGAATATCAACCGGGGTCCCAACCCGAATCCCGAGGCGAGCCGCTTCACCGGCGCCCAACTCGACCACGCCATCCACTAGATCTCCAGATCCGTAGCTGGGACAAGGCAAGCGCGGGCAGGGAGGGGCTGCGGCCTCAATGCTGGACACAGCGCCCGCGCGCACAAACACCATATCCAGGGGGGCCAGGGTGCGATACATCCAAAAACGGGCAGGGGTGGGCGGTTGAAAGGCGAACCACATGCCGTGCAAGGGGGGCAGGGGGGGGCGCATCTGAAGGCCCCAGGCGTACTGGCGCTCGGTTCTAGGGACCTCCAGGGCAAGGCAAGGCGGGGGGGCTGCCACCTTTAGGGCAGATGGCATGGCCCCGGGCCGTGAGGAAGCAGGGGCACTTGCAGGTCCAGAAAGGCACCATTGAGCCTTGATCGGCAGATATTGGGGCGGCTGGCGCAGGCCTGTTGCTTGGATGCCAGTGTCCCGAGCCCACCCCTGCGGAACCAACACCAAAGGTGTGAAGGCCAGCAGCCCCACCCATCTGGCACCAGCAGAAAGTTTTGGTCCAAAAATGCTCACGGCTGCTCAGGTGGGGGTGCCGGCAATCGCTCCGCCAGCGCATAGCCCTGGCCTCGCACGGTCTGAAGCAGGCGGCCCTCGCCGCCGGCCTCCAGCTTCTGCCGCAGGTAGCGCACGTAGACATCAATCACGTTGCTGCCCCCGGATTCAGAGTTGCCCCAAACCAGCTGCAAAATCTTGTCCCGGCTGATCACCTCGCCGGGATGGCGCAGAAAGAACAGCAACAACTGGTACTCGCGAGCCGTCAACTCGATTAACCGAGATCCGCGCCACACATTTGCCGACGCCGGCACCACGCGCAGGTCCGCAAAGCGCAGATCCAACTCCGGTGCTGGAACCTTGGTCCCAGCGCTGGGGGCCTGCCGGGGTTTCGCAGTTGGGCCGAGGGGAACCAGGCTGCTGCGACGCCCCAGCTCCAGATGCAGCCGCAGGCGGGTCAAAAGCTCACTGGGCCCCGAGTTGGTCAACCAGAAATCGTCGGCGCCGCTGGCGAGGCATCGTGCCCGCTCCAACATCCCGTCTTGCTCCAACCCGAGCAACACCACCACCAGCGGACCCCAACAACGGCGTAAATCTGGAATCCGGTTCGCGTAATTGGGCGAGAGGATGACAGCCGCCGGAGGATCACGATCGGCTACCCCTGCCAAGAGAGGCTTAACGGCAAAGTCGTCCGCGACCAGACTCGTGTAACCGGTGAGCTCAAGACGAGGACCCAGCGCCGCCGCCTCCGGACCCACCAACAGGATTGGAAAGGCCAAAGGGATGCCTGGGGTCATCGCCCTTGACCAGCTCCCCCTTGGCCGGCCATCTCTGGGGGTTCGAGGCCATTTCCTGGCTTGGCCACATGGGGCAAACCCCAACCGAGCTTGTTGCGCAACACCTGAAAAAACTCGTGATCAGCAAGCCGCACAAATCGAACCGGATGATCACTGCGACGAATTAAGACCCGATCCTCTGGCCAGACATAGCAGCCGGCACTGCCATCCACAACCATCATCAGGCGCTCAGGCGTAGCCGGGAAGACCGTTACCGGCTCCTGATCGCTGAACACCAGAGCCCTGGAGGCCAGAGAGTGGGCAGCGATGGGGGTCAGTTGCAGAACTGGACAGTCGGGGGTAATCACCGGACCCCCGGCACTAAGCGCATAGGCCGTGGATCCCGTCGGCGAAGAAAGAATCACGCCATCAGCGGCGATGTCCACCGGAGCATGACGTCCAATGGCGATCTCAAAGTGACACATGCTGGTCAGGGGTTCCCGGTGCAGGGCCATTTCATTGAGACACAACACCTCCCAACGCCGCTGCTCGCCCCTCAAGACAGTAACGACCAGCATCGAGCGCTCCTCGACAGACCACCGGCCCGCCACAACCCTGCTCAGCACCTCATCGAGATCCTTGAGATAGGCCTCTGCCAAAAAGCCCAGGTGACCGGTGTTGATCGTCAAGATCGGCACCCCGACAGGGGCGGTCTGGCGGGCCGCCGAGAGCACCGTGCCATCGCCCCCCAGGACAAGGGCCATGCTCATCTCAGCATCGAATCCGACCGGGACACAGGCGGCATAGCCCCTGGCCCTCAGATGCTGGTCCGGATTGGCAAAGCCCACCACACCACCGGAGCTACTGACCCGCAAAACATCAAAGCCCGACGCGGTCAGACTTGCCTCAATGGCCTCAGCGGTGGCCAGCGCCAAAGGCTTGCCGTCATTGACTATCAGACCGACCCGGGGCACTGACTGGAGGCAAGAAGCCACTGCGAGTGTATTAGCACCCTCAAAACTGCTCAAGAAAGCGCAAATCACTGGTGAACAGACGCCGGATGTCATCAATGCCGTGGCGCACCATGCAAAAGCGCTCGACCCCAAGGCCTGCGGCAAAACCACTCCAGCGCTGAGGATCAAGACCCAGACCCTCCAAAACCGCCGGATCGACCATGCCGCAGCCCATCACCTCCAGCCAGCGGCCGCGCCACTGCACATCAACCTCGGCGGAAGGCTCGGTGAAGGGAAAGTAACTGGCCCGAAAACGAACCGGCAGGTCTCCGAAAAAGGCCTTCAGAAAAGCCATTACGGTGCCGCGCAGATGGCTGAAATCCAAGCCTTCATCAAGGGCCAACACCTCTACCTGGTGAAACACAGGCGAATGGGTGGCATCTACTGCATCGCGTCGGTAGACCCGACCGGGCACCACGATGCGCACCGGTGGGGCGTTGGCCTCAAGGTGACGGATCTGGACAGGTGAGGTATGGGTGCGCAGCAGCCGATCAGCCCCCAGGTAGAAGGTGTCCTGCATGTCCCGTGCCGGGTGATTGGGCGGGATGTTGAGGGCGGTGAAGTTGTAGTGATCACTTTCGATCTCCGGCCCATCGGAAACGCGGTAGCCAAGGCCCGCAAAGATGTCGAGTATCTCCTCGGTTGTGGCGACCAGGGGATGGCGATGGCCGGGGGGAATGAAGCTAGGCGGAGCCGTGACATCCAGCCTTTCCCGTTCCAGCCGCTCCGCCATGGCGGACGACTTGAGCCAGTCCAGGCGGGCCGCCAGTTGGGCCTGAACCCGTTCCTTGAGATCATTCGCCCGCTGTCCCACCAGGGGACGTTCTTGCGGCCCAAGCCGTCCCATGCTGCCCAAAACGGCCGAAAGGCGACCCTTCTTGCCCAGCAGGCTGATACGTAGTGCCTCTAGATCAGCCTCAGTGGCGGCAGCATCGATCGTCTGCACTGATTCCGATTCCAGATCCGCCAACTGGTCGGTGAGCTGCTGCAGGCTGACGGTGGCGCTCACGGCGAAAGAGAGAGAGGAAATGACTGTAGGAAGCCGCCGGCTCCACCTACGGTGCGGCAGTTCCGGGCCCGACCATGGCTGTTTTAAGCATCCTGATCAGCAATGACGACGGGGTTTTCGCCAAGGGAATCCAGGACCTGGCGGCCGAAGCCGTGGGCCGCGGTCACCGGGTCACCGTGGTCTGCCCAGACCAGGAGCGGTCCGCCACAGGCCATGGCCTCACCTTGCAGACCCCCATCCGTGCGGAGCGGGCCGACGAGCTGTTTGCTGATGGTGTGACAGCCTGGGCCTGCAGCGGCACCCCCTCCGACTGCGTCAAGCTGGCCCTGTTCAGCCTGATGGACCAGCCACCAGATCTAGTGCTTTCGGGCATCAACCACGGCCCCAACCTCGGTACCGACGTCCTCTATTCCGGCACCGTCTCAGCGGCCATGGAAGGGGCCATCGAAGGCTTCCGTGCCCTGGCCGTCAGCAGCGCGGACTTCCAATGGCGCCACTTCGAGGCCGCCGCCGTGATTGCCCTAAATGTGGCCGAAGCGATGCTGGACCACCCATGGCAGCCGGGCCTGTTGCTAAATCTCAATGTGCCTGCCCGGCCTGCCGCCGAAATCGGTCCGCTGCGCTGGTGCCGGACTGCGGTTCGGCGCTATGTGGATCAATTTGACAGGCGCCAGGATCCCCGGGGTCGCACCTACTACTGGCTTGCCGGTGAGGTGGTCGATGACAGTGAAGCAGGCCTAACTGCCCCAGCAGAATGGCCCACGGACGTCTCGTGGATCGCCGCAGGCGGCGCCTCCTTGACACCTTTGCAACCGGAGCTGTTCTGGCGGGGGGAGGCCAGCTCCCTGCCCCCTGCTAGCGCTCTGGGACCGCTCAAGCCCGACGGTGGATCCTCTGCAACATCCAGAGGCTGAAACCCAGGCCAATCAGATGGGCAAACAACACCTGGGTGTTGCTCAACACCGAGAGCATCTCGATCGAAGTGATCGGAAAAGTGCTGATTGCCCCCCGGCCCATCCCCGGGTTCATCATGGGTCCGAACAGCCCCGGAGCTTGGAGAGAGGCTTGCAGGAACAGGCTGCCAGCCAAGGCCTGGTACCCAACCGCCGCCAGGGTGAGGCCGATCAGGTCTGCGATCAAACCCCGTTTGATCAACCTCCTGGTCTCCCCCTTGCTGGGCTTCACCGGACTGGCCAAGGCCCGCCCGCAGCGGACCACCAACCAGCCCTGCCAGAGACTCCAAAGCAGTACGAGAAACGACAGGGTGGATAACGAGAGTCCCGGACCCAGGCCCAAGGCCCGATCAGCATTGGCGACGACACGGTTGCCGATGCTGTTGAACGTCAGCACGCCTATCACCACCACACCCAGTACCAGCTGGGTCCAGAAGCGAACCCAGCCGGCCCGGCGCAGGGCGAAGGAAATCGTTTGCAACTCAACCGAATCGGCCATGAAAGCCCCAGGGCAATCTCCCAAACTTGCCATGGGAAGATCATGGGGGCGAGAGCGAGGCTCGACCATCCCGATGCAACGGTGGTGATCCCCCTCCACACGCCCTCCGAGGCCCTAGGGCCCACCGCGATTGCGCTGGGCAGCTTTGATGGCCTCCATGCCGGCCACCGACGGGTAATCGCGGCCGTCAGCCCCAGTCCCGCTCCGCTGGTGCCGACGGTGGTGAGTTTCTGGCCCCACCCCCGCGAGGTCCTCCATGGGGAGACCCGGCTGCGGCTGGACCTGCCCGAAGAAAAACTCGAACTGCTCGAACCCCTAGGCATTCGCCAACTGGTCCTAGTGCCCTTCACCTTGGATCTGGCCAGCCTAAGCCCGGAAGCCTTTGTGCAAGGGGTGTTGGGGCAGCAACTCGCTGCCCGACGGGTCGCAGTTGGTGAAAACTTCCGATTTGGGACAAAACGCAGCGGCGATTGCCACGATCTTGTACGCCTCGGAGAGCGCCACGGTATTGCCGTGGAGGTGGTTCCCATGCTGTGGGACCAGTCCAAACGAATCAGCAGTAGCCGCATCCGCCAAGCCCTCTCGATGGCGGATCTGAAGGAAGCCCGGCGACTGCTAGGTCGCCCCTACCGCTTTCGGGGCCGGGTCGTGATGGGGCGGGGTCTGGGGCGCCAACTGGGCTGGCCCACCGCCAATCTGCAGGTGGATGGCCGCAAATTCTTGCCGTTAGAAGGCGTTTACGCCGCTTTGGCCTGGAGGGTGGGAGTTGCGGAGGGCCCCATGGCCGCCGTTATGAACCTGGGCCCCCAACCCACCGTCGACCCCACGGCCCCGTCGGCCGTGGAGGTGCACTTGCTCGACCGTCAGCTGGATCTGGTGGAGGCCAGCCTGGTGGTCGAACCAATCAGCCTGCTGCGCCGCCAAGAACGATTTGCTGATCTGGCTGCCCTGACTAGCCAGATAGCCAGGGACGCCGAGCAGGCTCGCCAGATCTTCGCCGCGGCCTCAGCTGGTCGAATAGGCGTGGGTGAGTCCCCAACCGATGAACAGGGCGATGGCTCCGAGCAACAGGATGCCTGAAATCAAAACCCCCATAGGGTTGTCCCCCCCCGTGGCATCCAGGGGAGCAGGAGCGGGGGCCAACCCATAGGATGGGGTCACCGAGGTGCTATTGGCCCCAGCTCCTCGGACACTGGCCACGGATGGATTGATGGGTGGTCCGGGCTCGACGGCCATCCTGGTTCAGCACTTCATGGGCAGCCTAGCCAGTTGCGCCGATTGGGACCGGAGCTTTTTTTTGCGCCCCTCTCCAGCCCATGTCCCATCCCCCTGCAGACCAGGCCCCGATTGAGCGCCTGATCGACGCCAACCTGGATCGCGCTCGAGAAGGATTGCGGGTCATGGAGGAATGGGCCCGCTTTGCCCTGGAACGACCCGATCTTGTCTGGCGCTGCAAGGACCTGCGCCAGCGCCTAGGCCAACTCCATGACGAACGTTACAAATTCGCCCGAGATGCTGCTGGTGACCCGGCCACGGGCCTGGCGCACCCAGCCCAGGTCGGCCGCCGCGATGGCCCTGCGATCGTCGCCGCCAACGCCGCCCGAGTCCAGGAAGCCCTGCGGGTGCTCGAGGAATTCGGGCGACTGGTCGATGGCGACCTGGCCGTCGCCGCCGCCGCCAGCCGGTACAGCCTCTACGACCTCGAAGTCGCCCTGCTGAGAGCCACCAAGAACCAGGACAATCGCCGCGCCCGACTGGCCCACTGCCGGCTCTACCTGGTGACTTCGCCGGTGCCCCAGCTGGCCCCAATCGTGGAGCAATGCCTGCAGGCCGGACTCCGGCTGGTGCAGTACCGAGCCAAGCCTGGGCCCACTGTGGACGGGGTCGAGTTCGACGACCGACAGCGCCTGGAACAGGCCCGTCAACTGCGGCGCCTCTGCCTGGAATACGGCGCCCTTTTCTTGATCAACGATCGCATCGACCTCGCCCTGGCCGTCGATGCCGATGGGGTCCATCTCGGCCAGGGGGATCTGCCGGTGGCGATAGCCAGGCGATTGTTGGGCCCTGAACGACTGATCGGCTGCAGCACCCACGCCATCGCCGAACTGCGCCAGGCCGTTGCTGATGGCTGTGACTACGTAGGTGTCGGCCCGGTGCAGGCCACCCCCACAAAACCGGGACGGGAGCCGGTGGGCCTGGCCTATGTGGCCGCAGCGGCCCAAGAATGTCCGGTGCCCTTCTTCGCCATCGGTGGCATCGACACCAACAACCTGGCCGAGGTCCAGGCGGCCGGTGCCACCCGGGTAGCAGTCGTCAGGGCTCTCACCGAGGCCTCCAGTCCCGCTTTGATCACCAAAACGTTGCTCAACCAACTCGCAAACCAGCCTTGAGCCCCCCTTGCCCCCCAGAGCCTTTGCGCCCAGAGCTGGATAGAATCGCCATCACCGTGCAGGTGAACGGTGAGCAGCGCCGATGTGCCTCAGGCCAGTCCCTGCACGGCCTGCTCATAAGCCTCGGCTACCGGCCCGAGCTGGTGGTCGTCGAATTCAATGGCGCGATCCTGGCGCGGGGCCACTGGCCTGGGCAAGAGGTTGTGGAATCCGATGTGCTGGAGGTGGTCACCATCGTGGGGGGTGGTATCTAGATTTCGTTTCAACCTCTACAACTCCTATGGGTCCCCGATTGCTGCGGCGCCTTGCCGGCCTGATGGTGGTGCCAATGCTGGTGACCACCTTGCTGCTTGCCCATCCCGCTGCCAGTCTTGCGGCCAGCGGCGGACGCATTGGGGGCGGCAGCTTCCGATCGGCTCCGTCTGCGCCGCGAAGTTATGGCGGCCGCTCCGGCGGCTCTGGTGGCGGCTATCCCCGCGGCACGTACTACCCCCGAGGCGGCTACTACGGCGGTGGTGGTGGTTATTACGGCGGTGGTGGTTATTACGGCGGTGGTTACAGCGCTCCATTTGTTGTGCCGATCTTCGGCTTCGGTGGCAGCGGTCTGCTCGCCTTCCTGGTGCTGATGGCCGTAGTTGGATTGATGCTCAGCTCCCTTCGGGGTGGTGGTGGCACGGCCAGCCTGCCCGGCCGTGATGGCCAGGACAGCCTGGCTTCTAGCGGTGTCTCCGTGGCTGAAGTCCAGGTGGGCCTGCTGGCCTCTGCCAAGGTGCTGCAAACCGATTTACGGCGCATGGCTGAAACCGCCGATACGACCACCAGCAGCGGTCTGCAGCGGGTTCTCCAGGAGACCACCCTTTCGTTGTTGCGTAACCCCGAACTCTGGGTTTATGCCAACTCCGAAGTCGGCCAGATCCCGTTTACCTCCGCAGAAGCCACCTTCAACCGTCTCTCTATGCAGGAGCGCAGCAAACTGGAACGGGAACTGACGGCTAATGTCTCAGGCCGCCGCCACAATGAAACCAGCACAGGGGTCGCAGGCCAAAGCGATGCCACCAGTGATTTCATCGCTGTGACGCTGCTCGTGGCGAGCCGATCCAAACTGGATCTAAAGGGCACCGGCACGGCTGAAGATCTGCGTGAATCCCTCCAGCGTCTCGGTTCGGTACGCTCGGAAGATCTCCTTGCTCTCGAGGTCATCTGGCAGCCCGAAGGTCGGGGTGAAGTGCTGAGCCAGGAGGATCTCCTGACCGCCTACCCGCAAATGCAACACCTCTGAGTTGCCGTAGATCTAGGTTGCCGTAGATCTGAATTTGCCCGATTTGGGCTGCCTTTAGCCCCCATCCCCCCTGGGGGCCTGAAGAATCCTGAGGGCCGCCATCGCGGCCCCATAACCATTGTCAATGTTCACCACCGTCAGGCCTGGGGCACAACTGGCAAGCATGCCCTGCAGGGCGGCCCGCCCACCCTTGCTGACCCCATAGCCCACCGACACGGGCACGCCGATCACCGGCTGGGGCAGCAAACCGGCCACCACAGTCGGCAATGCCCCCTCCATGCCGGCACAAACGATCAATACGCGGTAACGCACCAAATCATCAAGACGGGTGAGCAAGCGATGCAAGCCTGCCACTCCCACGTCCAAAATCAAATCACTGGCTACCCCGTGGCAGGCCAGGGCGAGATGGGCTTCTGAAGCCACGGCTAAATCACTGCTGCCTGCTCCCAGAATCGCCACGGCCCCCAGCCCAGGGTCAGGAACCGGCAGAGCTGGAAGGGTCAGACAACGGGCCTGCTGGTGATGCCATACCCCCTCAAGAACATCCCCTTCCGGCCCCAGCAAGCTCAATACCTCTGCAACCTGCTCTTCGGATACCCGGGTTACCAAAACAAGCTCGTCAGCGGCCCGCATCGCCTTGATGATCGAGGCGATCTGCGAGGGGCTCTTGTGTTCGCCCCACACAGCCTCCACCAAACCCAGACGGCGACGACGATCGAGATCTAAATCGTAATCGCCAGAACCCGGGGGAAAAGCCATCGCTCAGCTCCTGGCCAGCAAAGCCACGGCGTGACAAGCCACACCCTCTTCGCGCCCCTCAGGTCCCAATCCCTCATTCGTTGTGGCCTTCACCCCTACCTGCTCCGGATCAACCCCAAGACCCGCCGCGATAGCCGCCCGCATGGTGTCGATGTGGGGCTTGAGTCGGGGACGTTCGGCAATCACAACCGCATCAACATTCACCACGCGCCAACCCCGCTCCGCCACCAGAGCTACCACTTTCTGCAGCAGTTCAAGGCTATCGGCCCCTTGCCAACGGCTGTCCTCCGGTGGGAAATGGCGACCGATGTCCCCGAGGGAAAGGGCCCCAAGCAGGGCATCCATCAAGGCATGCACGAGGACATCCGCATCGCTATGGCCATCGAGCCCAAGTCCGTCGGGATGCTCCAAGCGGACGCCACCGAGGATCAAGGGACGACCCTGCACCAAGCGATGGATGTCATAGCCGTTGCCAATCCGCAGATCCATGGTTGTTCCTGTGGAAGCAATCGACAAAGCCCAGTCTTCCAGGCGGGCCGGCCCTGCGGCAGCGCCCCCCTCCAGCCAGCGGGCGTAGAGGTCGGGGCGACGCGAACGGGTGCGCTCCTGGCTCTGCTGCTGGCGCCATCGTTCAATGGCCCCATGATCGCCACTGCGGAGCACTTCGGGCACTTCTTGGCCCCGAAACAGGGCGGGGCGGGTGTATTGGGGATGTTCCAGCAAACCATCGCGATGGCTCTCCTGCTGCAACGAAGACGCTTTGCCCAGCGTACCCGGCAACTGGCGAACAACACCATTGATCACCGTCATGGCAGGCAATTCACCCCCGGTCAGGACAAAATCACCCAGCGAGACCTCCTCATCTGCAAGGCCCCGAATGCGCTCGTCAAAGCCTTCGTAATGGCCACAGAGCAACACCAACTGGTCGTAGTTCTCGGCCCATCGCAGCAGATCTGCCTGCCCCAGGGGCTGACCCTGGGGACTCATCAGCAAGACACGGCGGCGCATCCGCACTGGAATCGCCTCAAAGGCAGCAAAAACCGGCTCGGGCTTGAGCACCATGCCCACTCCGCCCCCGTAGGGCAGATCATCGACCTTGCGATAGCGATCCGTGGCGTAATCACGGGGGTTATGGGTGTGGAGTTCAGCGATGCCGGCAGTGAAGGCACGGCCAATCACCCCAAGCTCCCGAAGGGGCTGGAAAGCCTCAGGTAAGAGACTGACGACATCCAGCCGCATCACCGCCTCACCATTACGGGGCCTCGGCAGGCGGCCGACTGACGCGGCGAATCTCCGTACTGAAGCTGGCCCGGCCCGGTTCCCCATCCGCCCGATGGGCCAGACTGCTTCGCAGGCGAAGATTGGGTTTGGCAAACCAGATCCGCTCACTGACCTTGCCTTCCTCTGAGGGACAGCCCAGTTCCAGAATGCCGTCAGGCCAAAATTGCCAAGTGCCTGTGGCAGTCTCCTGGGCTGAGGAGACAATCAGGGCCCGGCCATCAGCCAAGAAGGTCAAAGTGGTGACATTTCCCCCAGGTGCTGTGACCCTCAGGCCTCCTGGGGCCTCATTAGTCACAGACTCAAGATAGTCGACTTTGATTTCACCTCGCTCGGAATCGTGCCAAGCCTCATCCTCCTGGCTGGAGTTGATGGGTGCGAACTGACTGCGCAGGGCAATCCACTCACCCGCGCAGGAACTCAGGAACGCCTCAATGGTGGAGGGCGGAAAATCACTCAAGGGACTCAAGGGCCAGAGGAAGGATCGGCCGCAACCATCTTCTCAGTCGGTGTTGTAGCCGAGTTCTGCCAGCCGGGTGGCACTGCGCCGCCAATGGGGCACCACCTTGACGAAGAGCTCAAGATACACAGGTCCATTCAACAGCTTCTGCATCGACAGCCGGGCCCCCTCACCGATGCGACGCAGCATCTGCCCTCCCTTGCCGATCACGATGGCCTTCTGGCTACTGCGTTCCACCACAACGGTGGCCAGCACGGCCAGCCTGGATCCGTCCTCCACCATCCGTTCCACCCTGACGGCCACTGAATGGGGCACTTCCTCACGGGTATGGTGCAGCACCTGCTCCCGGATCAACTCCTCGAGTAACAGCTGCTCGGGCTGATCCGTCACGGCATCGGCCGGATAAAGGTGGGGCCCCAGGGGCAAAGCCAGGCTCAGCGCCTTCACGAGCGCTTCGGTGCCCTCGCCCGTGAGAGCACTACAAAAGTGCAAAGGCCAGGGTTGGCGGGGGAGGGTTCCCTCCATCGGTTCGGCGACAGGGCCATCAAGCAACTGCCGATATGCGCTTGCCACGGCCAGGCGCCGATCGGAATCGAGCTGATCGCTCTTGTTAAGGGCGACCTGAACTGGCAAACCACCTTGGCGCAGGAGATCGGTAATGAAGGCATCCCCACCACCTGGGGGCTGGGAACCATCCAACAACAACAACACAAGATCCACCTCGCCAATGGCCGTGCGGGCACTGCGAACCAAACGCTCCCCCAGTAGGTGGTGAGGCTTGTGGATCCCAGGCGTATCCAGAAGGACAATCTGGGCCCCAGGGGTGGTGAGGATGCCCCGCAACCGATGGCGGGTGGTCTGGGCCACAGGGGAGGTGATTGCCACCTTGGAACCGACCAACTGATTGAGAAGGGTGGATTTGCCCACGTTCGGCCGTCCGATCAGGGCCACGAACCCAGAACGGAATTCGTTGGAGCTGGCAACAGGGAGGGTGGAATCCATATCCTCAACATTGACAGCCCCAAGGGCTGCCGTCCCGACCAGCCCATCTCTGGCAGCCCATGAATAACCCCCTGAGCAGCGACCCCAGCCATGGAGACCATCCCCTTGGCAAGCCCATCGGCTTTCAAGAAGCCATGGCTCTAGCCAGCCAGTGGCTGGAGGAATGGGAACAGGATGAGTTGAGCGATGAGGTTTTGGCCGAGCGGGTCGGCGATTTGGTGGCGAGCCGCGATGGGGCTAGGGGTTTCTTTGTGGTGGCGATGGCAGGGGAAGGGCCCTTGATGGACCGCATGCCCGAGGCCCTGATCCAGTGCCTGCGTCTTGCGGGAGAGGAGGTTGTTGATCTCACAGCCAGGAATCTGGCCATGGGCACAGCAATGGCCGTGCATCATGGGCGCAACCAAGACGGGGTGTCAGCCCAGGCCTCCCAACGGGTCAGTAAGCGCAGCCGCGCCTTGCTGCGCTTACTGGAACCCAATCTGGTCAAACTACGACTCGAATCAATGCTGGCAGGCACCCGGGGCGAAGGGCAAGACGTAGATTTTCTGGAGCGATGGGGCTACGACGCCGAGCAACGGGATCAAATTGCTGCTGCCATTGAGGCCGTAGCCGAAGCCTAAACTTATGCCAGAGCAAAAGAGATTAGCATTAAAAAATACGCAAATTTATTTAAAAGCGAAAATAAAGCAATGCCATGGCCGCCCAGTCAGTGTCGTTAAGCGCGGACTGGAAAATATAGTTAACATTTAAACCCAGGGTCAAATGGCGCACTAGATTCAGATCAATACCACCCGTAAGCATGGGATCGGTTGTGTTATTTGTATCAGTATTAGTGGCAATGCCAGCACCGAAATATGGAGAAAACATCGCGCGAGGGAACAAATCAAGCGTGAGGGGCATCTGAAAGGCTCCGTCACTGTTATCAACGCCCTGCAGGTCCCTGTTCAAGAAAATATACGTTGGCCGTAGGGAAACCCCGAATTCTTCACCGAAAGCGTAGCCAAGGCGCCCGGTCAGCACAGGACTGGGGCGATCACCAGCAAAACCGTGGTAACCGGTGCCAATGCCAAAAATCGGACCAGGTAGCGTTGCGGGGTCGACCACTGGCCTGGCTGTTTCAGCAGCCACTTCAGCTTGCTGGGCTGGCGGCAGTACTTCATACCGAGACACCGGCCGCCAGGCCAAAGGATTGGCACGGCGATCAGAAAGGGAGGTCCAGGCGGCTGCAGGGGCCTGGCGGGCAACCTGGCGCCAAGGTGCCAAGGGTTGGAGGCCCTGGGCTAAAACCGGTGGGGTCGCCACCAAGACAACAGCAACGGCCACAGTCAACCTGGCAACAGGAGAGAGGAACATCACGAAGCAGGCTGAGGAATAGAAGATGCCGGGGATGCGGCCTGGGGTAGACTGGGGGTCGTGGCCGGAGCCACCTCAGCTGCTGGAGCCACAACAGCCGGAGAAAGAGCTGAAGGGGCTAGGGATTGCGGGGCCGCACTAGGGGCTGCCGACGCCTCTGGCAGTTGGGGAGTAAGGGTCTCCCCGCCGACTTCAGAGACTGGCGTGACAGCGGGTGAAGAAGCAGGGGCCGAAGACTTCGGAGTGGGCGCAACCGCAGGTACTGGCGGGATAAGGTCAGCAGGCGCAGGGTAGGCCGACAAAACAGGGCCTGAAGCTTGGGGCGCAGGCTGGGCCTTTTCAGTCGTCGATCTCAGCGGTGGGAGCTCCTTAAGAGGTTCAACATGCACGATGGCGGGAGCCACACGACCCAAGGAGGGTGGATCCTGACGGACACTCCAGCCACGAATCGCCTCCAGGACCGCCGGGTCTTCCGGTTTTGACAGCAGGTCAACGCTGCCGTCTGACTGCAGCGCCAAAGGCACTGCAATGGCACGAGAAACCTTCATCGAAGGCACGTGGACCACTCGGGCAGCCTCCAGCTGGGCGGGGGGCTGCAGGGGCGTGGGGATATTGATGGCGTTGAGAGCGCGACGCATCGGTTCACGCCAGGCCTGGGGTAGGGGAGCGAGCGGGTCCGAAGAACGGGCCAGACGAGCCCGTTCGGAAAGGGCGACCGCCGGGATCGGCTCGGCCTGCAAATCCTGCAAGGTCAAAGAACCTCCCAAAAGCTCTGCAGGTGTAAACGAACGCTGCAACAGGTCGTAGCCGGAGGCGCTGGCGAGGTGACCGTTAGCTGAAGAGCGGGACCCAGCTGAAGTGGAGGGGAAGGATTGCAAAGCGACCTTGAACGGTCGCCTGGTCATCGCGTCCTGGCCCGCTTGAACAGACTCATCATCCCTATCAAGAATATGACCCACCTGGGCATGGGCTGCTGGAGAGGAAGCCCCAAGCAGAAATCCACGGGCAGAAATTTTGGATCGGGGATCCGATGGGAGGGGAGCCAGATCGGAAGGATTAAGTAAAGGAGAGGGGGGCAAGGACGCCGCCAACTCGGCCTGGGGAAGCACGAGGGGACGAGAACGACGAGACTCCGCTTGCCAGCGATCGTGAAAATCGATCCCTACGAGGGGCAGCCAAAGGGATTGGCTTAGCAGGGCCCAAGCCACGGCACTGGTCTTAACTGGTTGGCGGTTGCGTTCCATGGAAACTAAAATGAAGGTGAAAGTCTAAACGAAAGGCTAGCGGCCATTATTGTCATTCCAATAATTCCAATAGTTGGCATAGTTCAATATACTGTTAAGCGCACCTAACGGTTCAGCCAGATCGTTCAGAAAAGTGAGAGCTTTAGCATAAAGGTTGCTACGAACAATTATTGTGTCACCATTGCGCAAGGGTGGGTTAGACAGATTAGAAACAGATAGATCATCCTTATAAGAAAAAATCTGGCGAGTCGTAGTGCCGTTACGGTTGAAGCGTACCAATTCAATATGGTTCTTCTGAGCGCGACGTCGAATCAATCCTCCTGATCTGAATAGGGCTTCGATGAGTGGGGTGTTGGCAGGCAAGGCGACGGTTCCAGGTGCCTTAACCTCACCTATCACGGTCACACTGATGGTGGGTGGAGCCAGATTGGTTTGGCCAATCGCCAAAACTTCCTCAGGAATTGGCTGTATGGCACGAGTTACAACAATAGTGTCTCCATCGAACAACACAGGATTTTGCAGTTGATTGCCATTGGCAAAAAGGTCTGCAAGATTTAAAGTTGTCTCCTTTTGAGCCCCCGCTTTACCAGCAAGTCGCCGCAAAAGAATGTTGCGAACATCAGCATTAACCGTCACACCACCTGCGGTTTGAATGGCCTCTACAGGATTGGAGAAAGAACCAAGAGGGTAAAGACCGGGACGGGTCACCTCCCCCACAATGGTAACTTTGACTGGCCTGGGTGTTGTAAGAGTTAGAGTTAACTGGGGACGAACTAGTTGTTTGGCGTACAGAGAGGTCAACCAACGTGTTGCCTGACCGATAGTTAGACCAATCAGTTGGACAGAACCAACTAGCGGTAATGTCGTGGTACCGTCAGCCAAGATACCGAAAGCTCCGTTGAGGGACTTGGCTTCCGGATCCAAAAAAGTAAGCTGTAATCCATCACCTGGACCTAGAGTATAAAGATCACTGTAAAGTTCCGGAAGCGAAAGCGATCGCTCAACAATGGGCGAAGGCCCAGGTGACTGATTTAGATCCAACAAAACAGGCATTGATGAATTGGGGATCGGAGCTTGCTTGATTTGACCACGCGAGCTCGGGTTGCCTGGATCTGCAGCAGCCAATGATCCTGCCAATGGAGCCGCCAAAAGGGCGACGGGAGAGGCCACAAGGGATGCGGTCGCAGAAAGGGCCGCCAAACGCCTCAAGCCATGCTGCCGAGGCCAAAGAAGGCCGGGGAAGGGGATCTGAAACTGGTTGTCAAGACTGGAATTCCGCACGAAAAGCGCAAGTTCGTGGAGGAACCTTAACCGATACAGACTGGTGAGCCCTAGGCCCGAAACCAAAACCGGTCAGCAACGAAGCCATCAGGCTCTGAATTGGTCCTACAATAGTGGGATCTGAGATGATCTGCCGTGACCCGAGCCGGTGCGCCCCTGCTTCCAGCACCCGGGGGTGACCCAACGTTAGGTGGACTTGTTCCCCTGGGTACCCCAGACATAGAAAGCCGACCTGCGGAGCAAGGCCAGCAAGCCTTATCGCCATTCTCTGGCGAAATCAAAGAAAGCGGCATCAAAACTTTGCTGCGCACTATCAAGCGCAGACAAACTCTTTTTCTTTTCACTTCTGCACTTGTCTCTGGCGCCCTAGCTCTTAATACAATTAGAGAACGCATATTCAGCCCTGTTTACCAAGGATCATTCATGCTGCAAATAAGCAGCCCATTTGACGAAAGTGGTTCGCCAGTAGCAGGAGATGGAGGCAAATTAGAAGCAGTTGCAAGATATAAGCAAAAAATTGATGTCCCAAGCCTGATGGTACTTTTACGCAGCCCCTATCTAACAAGTCCTGTCGCAACTAGACTTGGTTTGCCAAACGAAGAGATTATTAAAAATCTCAGCATGGATACGGCAGGCGTTCAAAACGTAATTCAAGTTGATCTGCGCTGGCCAGATCCGACAAAAGGCAAAGCTGTGCTTTCTGCATTGGCCAACGACTATGTTGCCTTTTCTCTTTCCCAGCGCCAAGCAACTCTTAATTCAGGAGTCAAATATCTAGACCAGCAAGCTCCCGCAATTTTACGGGAAGTAACCACACTGGAAAACAAGCTAAGTCGCTTCCGTGAAACCAATAAGATGATGGATCCACTTGCCATGGTTTCCACAATTGAAACACGCCGTAATGACCTCGCCAGTCAGTGGCAAATACTACAACTTGAGCAGGCCCAACTAGAAAGTGAACTCAATTCTGTCAACTCAGGCCAACTAACCTTTACCCCAAGTGGTGCCCCTTCGGCCCTTAGTCAATTAGGAGAAAGTAGCGCACTTATTCCAGGCAGACAAGAGAAAACAGACGGCAATTTAGATAATGTCAAAACACCTTCAGACCAGCTTAATGACTTTGAGACGCAACTCGCCCAAGCTCGAGCAACCTACAAAGAAGACTCCCCCATTGTTCAATCAATTCTAGCCAGAAAAAATGCTCTTCTTCCAGTTGTAGAATCACAAAAAGCAGATTCTATTCGCGCCAAATTATTTGCAAATAAATCTCAGCAAGATGAAGTAAACAGACAAATAATGCTCTACAATCGTAATTTCAAGAATAGTCCTAAAATCTTAAAAGAATATGAAAACATTGTATCAAAGTTAACAGACGCAAGAAATAATTATACTGCCTATCTCAAAGCCAGAGAAAATTTTAGGCTTGAACGTTCACGCTTTATTACTCCATGGCAAATCATCTCTCCCCCTAATTTTGGAGATACCCCAGTTCAACCTGACATTAAAAAAAGTATTCTTCAAGCCTTGTTACTTGGATTACTTTCAGGCATAGGAGCTGCGATGCTTCGTGAAAAAACAGATAATGTTTACCATACTCCCATGGAGGTTGAAAAAGAACTACAGCTGCCTGTCTTGGGGCTAATTCCGTATCTACCTTTAGAGCCTGGAGTAGATATTGCTACAAGCATATCCAAGATGACTGTCAGCGAAAGGTTTGCAATCAAAGAATCCTTGCGAAGCCTTTTCACCACCTTTCGCCTATTGAGGGCAGACCATAACATCAGACTAGTAGGCGTCACATCCTCAAGTCAGGGCGAAGGCAAATCAACATCAGTAAGTATTTTTGCACGTACACTATCAGACCTTGGCTTAAAAGTTCTCGTTGTTGATGCTGACATGCGTCTGCCCATGCAAACTCGATATTTTGGAATTGCTTCCGGTGAAGGCTTCTCTTCAGTTCTTTCTAACTCAAATATCCCAATTAGTTCTCTAGTTATTAAAATTCAAGACAATCTTGATGTGCTACCAGCCGGTCCTAAGCCACCCGATCCTGCGAAACTTCTTAATTCAAACAGATGTACCGAAGTAGTTAACGAGTTTAGGTCAATGACAGACTATGACATAATTCTCTTTGACACACCCCCATGTTCAATGCTATCCGATCCAATTCTATTGGGTGAAAAACTAGATGGTATTCTTTTTCTGGTTGGACTTGGCAAAGGAAGTCGAATGCTTGCCCCACAAGCAACACGTCGCATCAAAGCAACTGGCGTTGATCTGTTGGGCATAATTTGCAATCAAGTTAATTTCCCAAGCCGCCTAAATGATTATGGCTATGAATATGGATACTATTACCACTATGCCTATGCCTATAAAGACAGCTATGCCAACAAAAATCCTGAATCTGGAAGCTATATTACTTCAAAAAGACCTAGAAATGAACAAGATAGGTATATATCTGAGTCTTCAATGCCAGCTGGTGTTGATCAATCAAATCCAACTTTGATCAAAAATTCAGAGAAAAGTACTTGGATACAAAAAATATTCCGTCGCGGTAGATAACACATTAATAACTGTAATATTTAAATCTTTGCTTAAATATTACTTTAAGATTTTTTCAAGCATCTCAAGATACTCATAACTTGGTGCTGAAATTGGATGACATCTTCTTACCCATTCTAATGCTGATAATACATCAATATTTTTAAATTTTGCAGTCAATCCCACTGCTAACAAAGAAGATCTTTCTTGTCCAGCGAAACAATGAAGGTAAACAGGCGAAGACGTAAGAACTAATTGTTCTGCAGTACGTAAAGCTAACATTAATCTGTCATAATCTAACAGTTCCTGTTTTCGGTGGTCAGGCAAAGGAATATTCGCCGATGACCAATCGCTAGGGATCGGTGCAAATAGATTTTCATGGGGATAGCAGCAGCTAAATCTGGTCTTAAATCCAACATCTTCTAACTGCTTCCATTGGAATGATCTTCTAGGCATTGGGCCTATAGCCAACTGATGATTCAGAATCCAACTATAGGCTAAAGGCTGACTGTATATAAGGTCCTCAGAAGAAATAAGCTTGCTTTGAGTGCCTTGTTTTTTCTGACGTTTGTTCCAAAAAAACATAGTTAGCTATTGTAGTTGTCAAAAGTGATTTGAAGTCTTTTAAGTAAATCGAGCCAAAGCTGGTTGCTTTCGTCGCGAGGCAATGTTGATTTAAGTGTGACTAACATACATTCATAACGACGACTTGGTCTCAAACCCAAAAAGCGCTTCAACCCAAAATTTTCATCTATAGATTTAACTTGATCCACTGCGGAAGTCAGCTGTACATGATTTAAACCGAAGGAAGAAATTGAGGAGTTACCTGAGACAAAACATGTTTGAAAAATCTTTTCAGGCTTGGACTGTTCAGAAAGATAAAAGGGAGGCTGTTTGCTTTCAATCGCAGACGAATCCAATTTAAGAGATTTAATTGTATCAGTAATAAAAAATACACTAAAGTCAGTTGGATCTCTTACTTGAGCATTAGCCAAGAACAAGATTGAGTTTGAGTTAATCTTAAAACTATTAATTGGTGAGTGGGAGATATCATGGTCGGAATGATCACGTTCTATGATAGAAGGATTAATTGAATTACCATTAGCTGCAACATTGGAGATAAAGAGATTCATTTTATCCGATGAAATTGTGGAGGCCTTAGGCTGTCTAGGAAATACCATTGACTGGGTCACTGCAAGTGTTGAAACGAGAGCCAAAAAGCAATAAAATTTTGTGAGGTTAAGATATTTCATTTATGTTGATCAGAGGTGAAGTCTTGAGTTGCATTTACTACAAGGGATTCAGGTCCAAGCTCATGTTCAAGTAATCTCATATATATAGAACCGAAAATAAAAACAGCTAGACCAGAAAAAATCAATGATCCAGTGTCCTTGTGGAAAAAATCAAACCAAAAACCATAACCGTGACCTGATCCATTAGCACTAATAACTGTAAGCAAAGCAATTCGCATGGTATTAGAAAGCAATCCAATTAGAGGTGCTAGGGAAATAACTAAAATACGTGAAGTTAGAGAACGCAACCGAAATGCTAGTAAAAAGATAATTGAAATACAAACCACTTGAGCTATCATATCAAGACCATTACATGCACCTAAGACAGTTACACCTCCACCCTTGAGCAAAACATCTCGTCCATTGACAGTAGGATCTAATCCTAGAATAGACAACCAAAAAGCTGCAATTTTAGCGGTCAACAAGCTCAATGGACCTTCGGGCATTATTCGATTTAATAATGCATATGCAGGAAACAATAATACACAAAGCAATGAGTCTTTGAACTTATAAATTGTTCGTGGTTCTTTTACTAAAAGAACAAGGGCTAGAACAGCTATTGGTGGTAAAAGAAACAAAACTCCATCAGAATGCAAAATAAGCGAAGTTCTAAACAACACAAATAACAAAATTATTGAAGCTAAAAGAGCTACAACTAAGTTCGGCGAAGGGTGTAATTCTTCAATAAGATCTTCCATGCAAATAAGTACACCACCCCAAATCAAAAGAGCAAATACGGTCATTGACTCATTTTGGCTAGTATGGAACACCACAACATTCTGAATTGCAACAGTAGCCGCGATAAACAGCCATGCGTTACGAGCCGTGAGTGGTGGGACATAACGCTCCCAAGATGACTTGAAGAAGTTTAACATTGAAGGGAAATCCATATTATGCGGATTTTTGGGAACGAGTATCTCTATTGTACTCTGGCACAAGCCTCAGAAGCAAGTCAGATGTACCTTTATCATCCCATCGACTTAGGGCATTCTCAAGCTCATTTAAAAGTGGAAGCAGATGATGATCAGAAGGATTTGGCTCACAAGCTCGTCGTATAAGAGGATGACTAGTAGGTTGGTCTCGGGTGTCAATCAGAAGCTCTTCATATAGTTTTTCACCCGGTCTAAGCCCTGTATATTCAATAGATATATCTCCATCTGGATTTTGTTCGTCTCGCAAGCGAAGACCAGAAAGTTCAATCATTTGACGAGCAAGATCGGCAATTCGGACAGGTTCTCCCATATCAAGCAGGAAGAGATCACCACCTTTGGCCATTCCTGTGGCTTGTAATACCAATTGAACAGCTTCAGGGATTGTCATAAAATAGCGAGTAACTGCGGGGTGGGTGACAGTTACTGGTCCGCCCGCGGAGATCTGTTTGTGGAACAATGGAATTACCGATCCAGAAGATCCCAGCACATTACCAAACCTAACCATTGCCATTATTGGACCATCAGGTCCGCAAGAGGACGCAGCAGATTGAATCATCATCTCACAAATACGCTTACTGGCTCCCATGGCATTGGTTGGCCTAACTGCTTTATCTGTAGAAATAAGTGTTAGCCTTTCGACTCTAGCTAAAAGAACAGCATCAATAACGGCTCGGGTCGAGCGAATATTGTTGGATACACCTGAACAAATATTTGATTCTACCATAGGAACATGCTTGTAGGCTGCAGCATGAAATAAAGTTTGCACATTATGCTCAATGCAAAGGGCTGTTAAAGGTTTTGAATTGCTCACATCTCCCAGAATAGGATAAATAGGGATAAATTTATTTTTTAAACGTAGTTCATTATCTATAGCATAAAGGGCAAATTCATTTTGCTCTAGCATGAGTAACTTTGATGCTCCCAATGCTACGATTTGACGACAGAGTTCGCTTCCGATGGAGCCCCCAGCTCCAGTTACGAGAACTACTTTCCCAACAACACTTGCTTCGAGAAGAATTGGGTCTGGTATAGACGGTTCACGCCCCAACAAGTCTTCAATAGCAACTGTTTGAAGATCACTAACAATTCTCTCTTTTCCCGCCAACTGAGATAGGGATGGGATAGAAAGAACCTCAAGACCAGAATGAGTTAACTGATCGACTAATAAACGTTTACGGGTACGAGATATCGAAGGCAATGCCAAGAGAATTTTTCGTATGTTGTGACGCTCAATAAGTGCTGGCAATCGAGCGGGATTATCAATGCTTAGATTTTGAAGAGTTCGACCATGCAAAACAGAATTATCGTCCAAAAATCCAATTATACGAAACCTTGGATCATTGCGAAGAGCAGTGAATAATTCCATGCCAAACGAACCCGCACCATAGATCATAGTTGCATTATTGGCTAGTTCAGGAGACTGAATGAAATTTTGTCTTGATAATTGCTGTATTAGCAAATCACGCATGACAATTCGAGTAGCTATCGCTCCACCGGTAAAGAAAGTCCAGTACAGAAACCAAGAACCAAGAGGCAACTTGATAGCCAATATAAAACTGAAGACCATCATCAATACAACCATTGACGCAGTTCTTGGAATCAACCCGTAGAGAGAATGACTCCCGGCATAACGAGTTAAGCCTCGATACCAGCCGGAAATAAGTAAGATCGAGAGACCACTTGCGACTGCGATAGGAAGAAGCTTAGATGTAGCTATAAAAAGAGTATCTGGCGACCTGACTAAAAGCAGTGAGCCAAGAAAAGCAATTACAATAATTAGACTGTCAAAGCCAAGCAGGACCAAACGCCGCAGCAAGACCAAGGACCTAGATGATTTGAGCAAACGAATCTCTGGGAAAGGTGAGTTAGGTTCAAAAGAAATATTGGACGACTCTAACGATTCGACTATTGGGGGGAGAAAGTTGAAGGACATGAGAATAAATAATGCAAATACTTTATGGAGATTACAAAGATTTGATAACGCTAATATAGAAGGATTGATATTGGCGACTAGAATTATTCATAAAAATATGCGAAGCTCATCTGTTTATGAAAGTTGGGGGCTAGGGATCGGCCTTGAAGACAAATTCAACTCCTAAATACTTTAGCATGCTTCCTTTGCAGTTGAACCTGAAAAGGAAGCTGCTTGCTTTTGATCCAGCCATAATCCAAGTCCAAGTACCGCAAGCACGGCCGCCACCATGGTTGGCAAAGGCAGAGCGTAGAAAAAACCTAAGGCTAACAAAGTGATCATGAGTAAATAAAGAAGACTCACCCTGGCATGGGGCCAGCCAGCGCTATGAAGACGTTGGTAAAGATGCAAACGATGGGCCTGAAAGATTTGCTGGCCAGCGTGCCAACGCCTCAAGACACAAATAACCGCATCAGCCAAAAGGGGCGTGGCGACCAATAAAAGCAGTAGAGCTTGAAGTGGTTGGTGCCTCTGTAGCACAAGCCCTGCAAAAACTGCTCCTAAGTATGTGCTTCCCACATCGCCCATAAAAATTCGGGCTGGACTCCAATTCCAAAGCAAAAATCCCAAAAGTGCACCCGCCATAATCCATTGGCCCGATACCAACATCAAGACAGCACCACAACTCGCCAGTAGGCCATCAAGGCCATCCATGAAATTGAAAAAATTAATGATAGCGGTGACAGTTAATAGTACCAAGGGCAAGCTCCATAATGGCAAAGGCAAAGTGGCCATTACTATTAGAGCCATCGCTGTTAAGATTTGAGCTAGATAGCGCCATAAAGCTGGTAAATTAAAACGGTCATCCAGAACCCCAATCAGGGCCAGTGGGGCGCAAACCACAGGAATCCAAGCAGTGGCTCCTTTAGCAAACAATGGGGTCAACAGAGTTGCTACAACAACAAAGGCCAGGCCGCCACCGCGAGGAGTCGGGGAGCGATGCGAACTACGGGCATTGGGGATGTCAGGAAGGCGCTTGCTCAGCACCGGGACGAGCCACCAAAGCAACAACCAAGACAGCAATCCTGAAAGGAATAAAAGCAGCGCAGCGGGCAGAGTCACAGACAGGGACGATTCACAGGGATGGGATTCCAGCGGGTAGATCGCCAGATGTGGGCGCGGATCTGGTCACGGAGAGTTCGCAGGGGGGTTTCGGGACGATTATCTCCTGTGACAGCGACGACCCCGGTAACCGACCACCCCAGGGAACCCAAAACGATGCGGCCAATCGCCAGGGCACGCCCAAGATGGGCTTGACTGGTAACAATGGTCACATCTCCATGGCCTGGTTGGTTACTCAACCAGTTAGCCAGGGTTGTCAACTGACCAAAAGTGTCGCAACCTGCGGTGAGTATCACTGGAGGCTTCATCTCAGGCGGCCACTGCCCATAACGGACAAGTTGACTGTGGTTAATCTCTTGAAATCGTGGGGATCCTTGCATAACCAGAATCGAGCCCGGTCGTCTTTGGTGCAGTTGGATGGCGCTGAAAGAACGCCAGGGATCCTCGACAAAAACGGTGATGACCTGGAGCCCGCCTGCTGTTGTCGGCATGGGACTCCGGGGCCACATCCACCAGAGGAGGAATCCCAGCCCCAAGCCTGGTAATAGCAGACGCAGGAAGAAGACACGCCTCAACGCTAAACGGGCAGTACTGGGAAAGGTCGCGGATCCTCACCAACCAGTCGGTGGGAAGGGAGGAAACCTGCAAGATCAACCTGCATACGCATCACAGCTTCGAAGCCTTTAGGCGCCGCTAACAGTAGGGGAGCCGCCAAACCACGGAATAGCCAGGTAGGCATAGGGACTAATCGACACCCCCGTGCTCGATCAGACGCTTCACATTGTTGTTGAAGACGTAGCAGTAGTTGGTGATAGGTAAGAGTGTCATCTCCGCCTACCGCGATTATCTCACTCCTCGCAGCTCCATCGGTTTGGCGAACCAAGGACATGACGAGTGTTCTGACCACAGCTGCTAGCTGACTGGCATGGATGGGCTGGCGTAAGCCGGTGTCGGCTGGTAGAGGCAATAATGGAAATCTACGCATCCATTGCAGCAACTGACTCAGGTTGCGGTCGCCAAGGGCCCCGACCCGGCCGTAGATCAAGGTCGGTGCAACAATCGTGCAGGGCAATCCCAGATCTTTACAAGTACGGATCAAGCTATCCTGAGAAGAGCTTAGACGCTGCACCAAATCCCGATCAAAGCGATTGAAGGCAAAACGTTTCGTGATCACCGAAGAGGAAGAACAGGCAACAACACCCCTGACTCCGGCGAGTTGCCCCGGGCGCTGGTCCGCCAACCTCGCCAGGAAAGGGGCGAGATCCCATAGGGGGGCAAAACTCACCAAAATTCCTTCAAGGGGTTGTTCCAGGGAGTCGGCTGTCCGCAGATCACAAAGCTGGAAGGGCCAACCAGCAAAGCACTGTGGCGGACGCCGGCCGGCGACTGTGACCGACAGGTATCCCGCTGCCTGAAGGAAAGCCAGACCCGAAGGGCTAGTTGCGCCGAAGAGCAGAACATCACTCATTGTTTGAACATGCTAGTTAAACGCTGGGCATAGCGCAATCCGTAAGGCAGCCACCAAAGCCAACCAAATGCCCTGCCATAAGCAAGGCGTACCTCCTGAAAACGCCGTCGTGATTCGCGCCCGCTCACCCCTCCCGACTGCATATGCACTAGTTCAAGGTCGATGCATTCGACCTGAAGATCGGGCCAACGTGAAAGCTGGAGAAAGTAATCAAGATCGGCGGAAAGCCGGAAGCCGGCCGCATAGCGTGCAAGATGTTTACGGGCCCCAGGACCGATGAGGCTGGCTTGATGGGGTGGCGTGGAGCCGAGAAATAGGGAGCGGCGAAAGGAGTGACTCCAGCGAAAGACACTGCACCGCCCAAAGGCTGGCGTGGTTATAGCGGCAGCATCGGTGGGCTTGACATAGCGACCGGTCGCCACCAAGAGATCGGGATCGCCGCCCCGACTCCAGGCCGCTTGCAGTAGATTGACCATAGTCTGGAAGACTTGGGGAGAGGCGGCCCAGTCATCACTCCCCCAGAACAACAGCCAAGTCTCAGGATGGGTCGCCAAAGAGAAACCTTGATTCATGGCGCCGTAGATGCCAGGCTCGGTTGGATCCTGAGGCCGCCATTGAAAGCGAGGATCAAGGGCACAAAGATTCTCGATCCAGCGGCGGTGCGCAGGCTGACTGGGACCATCGATGAACATTACGCGCCAATGGGGCCAAGTTTGTTGCTGCAAAGAGGTAACCAGCCGCGGCAGCAATTGATAGGAATCGAGAGTGGGTACGACGATAACAATCGACGCAGAGGGAAATCCAGCAGACGAAGCCATTAGCCGCGCCGGCGAATCAATACATCATCGAGAACGAGAAGATCCATTTTAGTGCGCAGAAAACAATCGAGAGCCTGGGAAGGGGTACAGACAATCGGTTCGTTTTCATTAAATGAAGTGTTCAGAACCATCGGCACTCCAGTGAGGTCACGAAAGGCGCGAATCAAACGGTAATAACGGCCGTTATCAGCCTCGGTAACCGTTTGCAAGCGACCCGTGCCATCGACATGGGTGACAGCCGGAATCAGAGGACGCTTTTCCTCCCGAATCGGATACACCTGCATCATGAAAGGCACATCGCCATCAAGACTGAACCATTCAGCAACAGCTTCCCGAAGAACCGAGGGGGCAAAGGGGCGAAAGGACTCGCGTCGTTTGATCTTGAGATTGAGGATGTCTTTCATGTCGGCCCGGCGTGGATCCCCCAGGATCGAGCGGTGACCAAGGGCCCTAGGGCCCCATTCCATCCTGCCTTGGAACCAGCCGATCACGAGTCCCTCACTGATGGCGCCAGCCACTGCTGAGCAAATCTGCCCATCCGAGAGAGTCTGGATGGAACAACCCGCCGCCGCCAGGGCCGAACTTGAGGCGGGTTCCGCAAGCAGCGTCTCGATGGCCCCTGGGGTAGGGCGACTGCCCAGGTAGGCCGTGGCCATGGGACGACTGCGGGAGGCTTGGCCCTGGCGATTCCAGACTTCAAGAGCCGCCCCCAAGGCGCCGCCTGCGTCCCCGGCAGCCGCCTGCACGTAGACATGGCGAAAGGGGGTGGCCACGGTTACCTTGCCATTGGCCACCGAATTGGCCCCACAACCCCCTGCTATACAGAGGTTGTCGCTGGAATGGAGTTTATGCAGCGTACGCAGGAGGTGGAAAAACGCTTCTTCATACATCGCTTGCGCCGATCGGGCGATGTCCTTATGGCGTTGGTCGAGGGGCTCGTCCGATCTACGGGCCGGTCCCAACAAGTTCTCCAAAGCAGCACTCCAATGACGGCCCACCTCGGGGATGCCGCGGCTCCATTGATGGGGCAAATTCTGGCCAGCATGCTGGAAGTAGGTCAGATCGAGGTTGTAGGTACCATCGTCCTGCAATCTCACCAACTTTCTCATCTGAGGAAGCCAATTGGGCTGACCATAGGGGGCAAGACCCATGACCTTGTATTCATCACCATAGTTGGGAAAGCCAAGAAATTGGGTGATTGCCGTATAGAAAGCACCCAAAGAATGGGGAAAATAAATCTGACCGTCAATGCTTAACTCAGTTCCTTTTCCATAACCCCAGGCCCCGCTGGCGAAATCTCCGAAACCGTCCACAGACACTACGGCGGCCTCCTGAAAGGAGGAGGCGTAATAGGCAGAAGCAAGATGGGCACGGTGATGTTCAACAAAATGGAGCTCGGCCCGCAATGGCTGACCGGGAAATGCGGTGGCGAGTTGCTGGGCCAGACCCGACCGTTCCCGTTTATTGCGCCAGCGGCTCCAGATAAACCGAGGATCGGGACGGCTGGCCAATGTGTAAGCGATCTTGCGCCAACGATGCGCACCTGGGAAGGAATTGATGGCGATGTGATCTAAATCTTCCAAGCGGAAGCCCCCATCCTCCAAACACCAACGGATGGCCTCGCTGGGAAAGCCCGCCCAATGTTTGATACGACGAAAGCGCTCCTCCTCAGCAGCGCCAAGGATCTCTCCATCACGGATCAAAGCGGCGGCAGCGTCGGCGTGGAAAGCATTGATGCCGAGAATCAGGGTCATGACAAGGGCAGTTCGATCGCAAGGTGTTGGCGGAGCCACTGCTCGAGCACCATCAGGCTCCAGCGGCGGTACCAGGGGGCAAGGTCCAGGCCGGCCGGAGTAGCTGGCAGGCGCAGAGTAAGCCGGGATGATGGGTCATCGAGCCATAACTGAAACGGGAAGCGGAAACCCTGTTTGGGCCGCTGCCTGAACCAATCGGGCAATTCCGGCACCGCTTGCTGCAGGAGGCCCTTGCCGGGGGCTAGTCGCAGCGAGGCGGGAATGGGAGCCAGGGCAGTCTGAAGACGGGCATCGACAAAGGGAAGCCGTAGTTCCAGTGCCGCTGCCATGGCCATGACATCGCTGTCGGGAAGGAGCTGGTTGCGGAGGTAACGAGTGCCCTCAAGCCAAGCCACTTCATCACGATCGGAACCTGGTGGAGGCTCCTGCAGAGCAGTCCCCACACCGGCACTCCCAGACTGGAGCCCCCAATGGGTCAATAACTGGTTGACTTCCCGCGTGGTGAAAAGGGACCGCACACAGCCATAGGCACGAGCCATAGACGCAGGTGACTCAAGCAAGTCCGCCAGGCGTTGACGCCGGTGTTGATGGCCGCCAGGCCCGTGACGCATCACAGCCGCCCCCACCGGGCCGGCTGGGCCGAGGCGACGGCGCCAACGCCGCAGGCGTGGAACCATCCGAAAACTGGGATATCCCCCAAACAATTCATCGCCACCAAGGCCTGATAGGGCCACCTTCAAGCCCTGCCCTTGGGCGAGACGGGAAACACACCAGGTGTTGTAGCCATCGAGAGAAGGTTGATCCTGACTGGCCAAAAATTCTGGCAACCAATCCCTCGCCTGACTGGCAGAAAGCTTAAGAAGCGTGTGCTCACCGCCAAAGTGGGACGAGATTCGGGCAGCTGGCTCGGATTCATCGAAAGCTGCAGCGCCCGCATCATCGAATCCGATCGTGAAGGTATGCAGCCCGCGGGGAGCGAGGGCAAGTATGGCAGCTGAATCAAGACCCCCACTGAGAAAAAGTCCAACACGTACATCGCTGACCATGTGGGCGGCGACGGAATCCTCCAAGGCTGACCGGGCCAGCGCCCCAGCCCCAGCCTGGGTCCAGTCCCCACGGGGAGCCGGCAGGCTTTCTGGCAAAGGGCCGAAGGAATGAATCCGCAAGTAACCGGCTTCCCATTGGGCCACGGCACCTGCGGGCAGACGAAAAACCCCCTCTACCAGGGTGGCAGGTTCCGCGACAGAACCAGCACCGAGGAACCCAGCAAGTGCCGCCTGATCCAGGCGGCAGGGCATCAAATCACTGGCCAGAAGAGCCCGCAGTTCAGAGGCAAAAACCAGTTCGCCCGCAGGTCCATGCCAGTAATAAAGAGGCTTGATTCCATGGGGATCCCGGGCCAGCAGGGCACGGCGCTCCAGGGTGTCGTAAAGACAGAAGGCATACATCCCCCTCAGATCGCGCAGACCCTCGATTCCATAGCGGATCATCCAGGCAAGTAGGACCTCCGTATCTCCATTGCCATGGAAACGCTCACCCAATTGGAGAAGTCGCTGGCGCAGCTCTTGATGGTTGTAGATCTCGCCGTTAAAGACAATCCACCATCGGCCGCAGGCAGATGCCATGGGCTGGTGACCGGCTGCAGATAGGTCGAGTATGGCTAGTCGGGTGTGGACTAAACAGGCGGATCCGTCACGCCAAAGTCCAGAGTCATCGGGACCTCGATGGTCGAGGTGGGGGCGAACCCGTTCGGCAAATCCATCGGCAGAACGGCCTAACAATCCGGCAATGCCACACATTTAGGCTGCCCCCGAGGTGGAGAAAAAGGTGGGGTCCATGGCGGCTAACTGTTCGCGCACAATTTGACACGCCGAATTAAAGCTGGCGTTGGTTTCAATCCAGACAGCGGCAGCTGCACCACAGGCCTGGCGATGGGCGCGATCTATACACATCGAGGAGATCGCCGCCGCCATGGACTCCGGGTCACTGTCCACAAGATCTCCATTGATTCCAGGCTGTACGTAATCCTCAGGACCGCCACAGCGAGTGCTGATCACGGGCACGCCACAGGCCATGGCCTCGAGGGCCGCGATGCAGAGACCCTCCTGATGGGAGGGAATGACAAATACATCAAAACCCTGGAGTACCGGCGCCAACTCCTGGCGACTAAGCGTAGGCAAACAACGGGTCACCTTGGTCAAACCCCTTTGACGCAGATGCTCCTGCAAGACGTTCGTATCCATCTCACCCACCAAATCCAGTTGGACGGGACGCCCAGCGGCCACCAAAACCTGAACGGCATCAAGAAGGAGTTCGATGTTCTTGCGGGGGTCTGCATAGCGGCCCGCGAAACCAACCTTCCAGGGCTGGAGGAGCTCTGGGGCGGGGAAAAAGATTGAGGGGTCGACTGGCATCAACAGCACTCCATCCATCGGACGAGAGGCAATGGTTTGAAGAGCATGGGAGGTATATGAACTCAGGGCCAGGATGCGGCCTCCGGGGGCCCTGAGGATCTGGCGTTCGAGGCGCCGCAAAACCGGGCCGTTAAGCCCCCGATCCAGAAGGCGCCGCGGCAATGAAAACCCCTGAACCCTTTGGCTTCGATCCGCTTCCCAAGGCGTCGCCACCCATGCCAAGAAGGGCAGGCCCAAACGGGCGTAGGGGGCTGCACAGAGAGGGTTGCCGGTGACGCTGAGGTGAAAACGGCAATCGGCGATCAAGGAGCGCCAATGGCGTCTAGGGAGGTAATGGGTAAATTCAAGCTCTGGCAACCAGGCACCCAATCCATGGCCTTGATGCCCTTCATAAACAGAACGGCGCACGAAGCCAGGTCGCCGTCCGCTAGGCAGGCCGTAGAGGGGAACGGAAAGAGCCGGCTGACGGCTCCAGGGTTCGTACCAGGCGAACACGGGTTCGATGCCGAGCTCCGCAAGAATGCGTGCCATGCACAAGGTCATGGTAGGAACCCCGCCATCAATGGGCTCGATGGTACTGATCAGGGCTTTGGGGCGATCAGGGGTACGGCGTTCTTGTTCGCTAAGACTGGTCTCCACGGCGAATGACTCCAGGATGGGGATCAGGGTTTCAGCCAGGAAAACAGATCCCTGTTGTCACGCACCCAACGAATCAGATCACGAACGCCGTCACTGACACCAATCTGGGGGCTCCACCCCAAATGGGCCTGGGCCTTGCGGATGTCACAAACGAATACCGGTTGATCACCAGGACGGGACGCACCGGAAAGAGGATTAATGCTTATTTTAAGCTCGTCTTCCAAAAAGCTGAGCAAGTCACGAAGGCAAAGGGTATTCGTGGGTCCACCACCGATGTTGAAAGCCTGACCGCTAATCTTAGCTTGATTTTCCCAAGCAGCCTCATAAGCACGGGCCAAATCCTTGACGTTGAGAACGTCTCGTGTCTGCCAGCCGTCTCCATACAAGGTGATGGGACGATCAAGAAGGGAGGCAATACTGAACCAGGCCACCCAACCCTGATCCTCAATCCCAAACTGGCGTTGCCCGTAAATACACGACTGACGAAATGCACAGGTTCGCAGGTCGTAAATACGAGCGTAATCAATGGTGTACTGATCCGCAACGCCCTTGGAACAGCCATAGGGAGAATGGAAATCAAGCGGTTGGGTCTCTGGGACTCCTAAGGGCAAATCCCGGAAGGCATAGCCATGGTCTCCGAGCTGGACGGCCACAGATTCCATTCCTCCGTAAACTTTGTTTGTAGAGGCATACACAACAAAGCATTCAGGCGAATGGAGACGAATGGCCTCCATAACATTAAAGCTGCCGAGGGCATTAATCTCAAAATCCTCGCGCGGATCGGTATAGGAAGTCGTCACTGCAACCTGGGCAGCCAAATGCAAAAGCATGGAGGGTTGCATCTTCCTCACTGCGCTGGCGATGGCTTCAGAATCGCGAATATCGACGCGTTGGAAGGAAATAGCTGGATGCTGGGCGAGAAGCCATTGAAGGTTCTGGTCAGTACCTCGGCGAGAAAGATTATCAACAACGGTCACATCCCAACCCAAGGCTGCGAAGTGAAGGGCAGAGTTGACACCAATGAAGCCGGCGCCGCCGGTGATCAGGATCGAAGGCATCGATCAGTTACAAAGGACAGGGAAAGGGACAACAGGAATGGGATCTGGATTGAAATCCAGATGGTGTAATCAGGGAGAGCGTAAACGCTTGGGCTGATCAAAGACCTTTGGATCGGGATCTCGGCGTATGGCCCTGGTTTCTAACAGCATCAGCTTAAGCAGGATTTCGGCATAGCAACGCTGAAACGCATAGGTCCAGCCTTGCCAGCCATCAAGAATGCCTCCATTAACCAAAAGACACAGCACCAAGGCGGCCAGAGGAGCGAGTGGCGTATTAAGGCGCAAACGGTCCGCGATGGACAGTTGGCTTGAGGGGGTGGTCTGAAGTTTTCGCGTTTCAATAGTCAGATAACCCAATTGGGAAGCCAGCCACCGTTCTAGTGGCTTGCGGTCATCGTGAAGGATTGGGTTGAGTAAGCGCCCGACCTTGCCCGGAACATCAACCCGATGCCCATGTCCATCATTGCGATATTTGGCCCCAGCAGTTCGATACATACAAATCCGCGGCGGCAACAAAGTACCACGTAATGGTTTGCCAGCAATACAATAACGGAAGGGTACCGCAAAACCAGAAAACTGCATCTGATCGGCTACGCGAAAGCAGGCACAGATCTCCTCTGCAAGTGCCGGAGTCACAACGTAATCAGCATCAAGACTGAGGACCCATTCAGTCCTAATTAGATTAAGGCCAAAATTGCACTGGTCTGCAAAGGTGTCAAAAGGTCGGTGCCGGACTGATACGGTCGGCTCAGATGCCAGTATCTCTAGAGTGCGGTCGCTACTACCGCTATCGATGGCGAGGATGCTTGGAACCCACCTAAGAGCAGCCAATGTACGCTCAATATTGGGCTCTTCATTGTAAGTCAGCAACAAAACCGTAAGAGGAATAGCAGGTTTAACCCGGTTCAAACCTAAATAATCTATCAAGATAACCCCCTGGCCAAAGCGGGATTAGACTTTTGTAGCTGCATACGACCGTAAACTAGGATGGGAACAGACAAAATCGATCCGATTGAAACACCCAACATAATTAGTACAAAGGGATCACTGTATAACTGGGCCGCAGAGAAGAAGAAAACTATGTTGGCAAGACCAAAAGAGAGAGTGCCCGCAACCAAAGCAATCTCATCAGAAGGCAAAAAGCGAATTAGCCTAAAATTCCGCCATAGCATTTGCAAAGAAACGAGAAAAATCCAGCCAATCATAAGAATTCCAGGGATGCCAAGCTCTACAACAAGTCGCCCTCCACCTCCTTCGGCAACGTAGCCTAAACTACGAATAGAGCCACGGTTCACACCAGCATCGAAATTACCCAGGTTTGATCCTGCCCCCAATCCCAACCCCAACCCTCCGCCCACATCTAAACCTGTTAAAAACGCATTCAAACCCTGAGATTGAAGACGATCTCCAACTGCCTCCGTAGAAGTGGATGCGCGACTTAGAAAAATTTCAAAGTTTGAACCAAGTAAATCCAGTAAAAACATTGAAACAACAGCAAAAGATATTCCAGCCCCACCCAAAACTGACATGATAACTCTCTCACGAGAGGCAGGACTTGACAGACGGCTAAAAAGTAATAGATAAATTCCAAGAAATGCTACAATTAAAACCTGAGATTTGCGACGACCAGTTGTAACAGAAAGCACGGAAAACACAACAGCTATACAAATATAAAAAATCTGCCAGCCAACATCGCGATCCGAAAAAGTCAAGAGAATACTGAAACACGCTGCGGCCGCCAAATGCCAAGAAGCGATTTCACTTGTTCGCCAAAAGCCCGAGGCACCGGATTTCGAACCACCTTCGAATGTAATCAAAATACCTGTACCCACTTCTTCAAATGCCGGAATGTCTACACCACGAAAATCAAGTAAAACAGTAAAAGCAAAAATGGAACTAAAAATTAGATAAAAAATAATAATACGGCGCAATAGTGAGAGATCGCGGCCTATGTGAAACCCAACCCAAAGGGCAATCGCTGGAGCAATATAGAAGGATAAGCCAATAGCCACAAGAGATGGACTGCCAAAACGCAAGAATGAATTGATAGATTGAGCAAATAGTAAAATCACAAAGTATGGAATTATATCCAGTAGCTGAGGGGAAGTCCAAAATATATATCTGAGATCAAGCTGACCTCGCTCTTGATAAATGAAAAGACTACAAATTAAGAAAGCAACTAAGACTAAACCAACCATAAAGGTGGGCTGTCCTGGTGTCAACTTGCGGATCGGATCCTGACAAAAACCAATGGCAATTGTCCAAAGAATTCCTGACTTCCAATCATCATTGAGTAGCGATACAGCCAGCCCCGCAAAGAGGATCAGTAGTAAAAGTGTAGTCATCAAACGGCTAGGGGGTGAAGTATTCGGCGGTAGCTGGTTTCCAGTTGATCCGCGACCGAACTCCAAGAAAAAGTCGATTCCGCCAAGGATCTAGCTGCCATTCTCATGGCTGGACTGGGGCCCTGATAGTGCTTAAGCAAAACCGTACAGAGAGCCGCAGGTTCGCTAGGACAGACTAAGCCGGCACCGGCGCCCACTATCATATCTGCGACAGCCACCTGGGGAGATACGATCACAGGAGTACCTGCCGCCATTGCCTCTACGACAGCGATGCCAAAATTCTCAGCTACAGATGGTAACAAAAACCAATCGGCCCGCTGCAATAAAGATGTCTTTGCATCACCTTGGACATGACCCAACCAACGACATCGGTGAGACAGGTTAAGCTGTCCTGCCAATTTCTGAAGGCTTGCTAAGTACGCGGGCTCACCAGAACCCGCAATATCTAACTGCCACGTGCCTTGAGGGTACTCCGTCTGAAGCAAGGCCAGGGCCTTCAAAACCACCTCCAGTTGCTTTTTGGGGTGGAGACGTGATAAGAATAAAAGGCGAAGGCCCTCTTTTTTACACTTGGCTTCCGGCAGAAGGGAGGGCAGTCGTACGCCTAGGGGAAGGACTAGAGAAGGGAAAGACTGGCCAAACGCAGTAAAACATTCATCACGCTCGCGAGGAGTCGTAAAATGCAAAAAGCTTGCAGCATCAAGATTACGTTTCTCCACGAGTTGAAGCATCAACTGTTTACGAAGTTTACTTTGAGCCAGGCTCCATGGACTGAGTTGACCAATCGTCCTTAAAAGATAAGGGATACGAGCCCGACGTGCGTGCATCATCGCCACGGTGGAGGGGTAACAAAACAACGCATGAATATGGAGGAGATCAAAATTACGTATGTTATTAGGAAGCCATCGATTCAAGCGAGAACTAAAGATGTAATCCTTCAAAGCCCCCATTGGCGGACTCCAACGCGGGAAAGCGAGAACGGGCACGCCAGCATAAGTAGTCCAATCCCCGATTGGCAAATCTGTCAGCAGTGACTCACAATCGTCGTTTGTTGTCAAGATGGAGGCGTCGACTTGACGCAATCTCAGGGCGCTCACCATCTCAATCGCCGCCTGGCTGGGTCCACCCCGGCGGGGACTGATTGAGGGAATCACATGTAATACTTTGAGGGGCTGGGACCCTGAGGATAATAGGGTCATCGGCGGCTTCGCAGCAGCAACAGCCCCTCGCGAATGCCTTCTGCAGCCGCCTCCGTAGTGTATTTGGTAAGCACCAATTCACGGGCTTTTTCTCCCATGCGCGCAGCCCGTTCAGGGTTTGCCGCCATGGCGATCAGACTTTGGGCAAGAGCTTTCGGGTTTGCACAAGGCACGACATCACCCGTGACTCCAGGATGAACCAGATCCTCGGCACACCCGACAAGATTACTGACAATGGCCGGAAGCCCACAGGCCATTGCCTCATTTACAACAAGCCCCCAGCTCTCACCATGGTCTGAAGGGAGAACAAGGCAATTACTAACGGCATAAGCACTGGGAATCTCGGATTGGTTAAGGAAACCCACGAAGGAAATCGGCAGTTTAAGAGCTACGGCCTGGCTGCGACAACTAGCCTCCATCTCACCAGTGCCAACCATAAGGAGATGCAAAGGACGGCCTTGGATAATACCTTGCGCCTGCACCAAGGCAAAAGCATCCAGAAGGTCCTGCGGTCGCTTCTTGGGCTGAAACTTACCGGCGAAGAGGAAACAGAAAGCATCTAATGGGATCTGCCATCGAGTGCGTAATTCCTGGGTTTGGAGACGAAATGTGGTGGCCCTATCCCAAAAATAACTGTTATCGACAAAATGGGGAGAGGACACCATCCGCGACGGAGGAATGCCATTAAGGCGGCACCAGCGAGCATTGGCGGAGCCTACCGTAAGCACCCCATCAACACCCATGAAGAGTACGCGATAAATCAAGTTTAGGATCCAGGGTCGAGGACGAAAATCATTGGAATCCATTCTTAATAATACCGGAATTCGCCTCAATTTAGCCGCACCGAATAATTGGACCAGGCCTAAAAAATGCCACCCTGTCAACAGCAATACAGAAGGACGGTCACCGTAGGGTCCCCAGCCCAGTTCTCTGCCTGGATGACGAAGCCAAACGCCGCGATAACCACTGGTGATACCCAAACCACGCCCACTGGATGCCTGATGCCACCGATATCCGTCCAGCAGAGGGACATCCCAGGTGAAGGCTTTGCCAAAACCCAACCCTTGGGTTTCGGCCGAAGGCAAGGTGAGATAAAGCACATCGGCATCGATAACGGGATCGTCACTGAGCTGCCGAAACAAGGGTGAGTGGTACTGGATCGGATGGCTGCTGGCAATCAAAAGACGGGTACGCTCTGAAGGCAGCAAGGCCGGCCCCCTTGAAAAAAGCTTTAGAGCCCAGAAAAACCCACGAATCTCGGCCAAAAGAGTCAAGGGGATCCACCAAGGATGACGAAAATGATATCGAGTCCGCACTGAGCGCCCAAAATCAGACAATGAACCTGCCAAGGCCAGGCCGAGAGATTGTGTGCGAAACCGATAGTAATAACGACCAACGGCATGATCGGGTTTAATCGTTGAAAGATGTTCGCCATAACTGCGAGTGCCACCGCGTTCTGTCTTGAGATGGCGAATCAGGGCTGAGGGCTCGTATAGAACAGGAAAACCTGCTTGACGCCAACGGTATGCAAATTCAGCCTCATAACGATAGGCAACACGAACGAAGTTATCATCAAAACCGCCCAATGACAAAGCCAACTTTCGTGGCAAAGAGAAATTGCAACCTATAAAATCAAGGCACTCACGTGGCTGAAGTGTATTGAAAGTGAAGGGCTGTTTGTCCTCCGACTCCGGTCCATCCGTATGCCAAGGCTGAATTACTCTTCCAGCTAATAAAGCGTTAGGAGTGCGCTGACCAGCATTGAAGTGAGCCTTAAGAAGAAAAGGATCAGGAATGATGTCATCATCAAGAAACAACACACGCTCTCCAATAGCCTGTTCAAGGGCAACATTCATAGCAATGGTGATGGAGGGTCTCTGGAGCCTTAACCACCGCAGCCGCCCCTGCCGCTGCCAGTTCCTTAACGCCGCTTCGGTGGGTGCATCGTGCCTCAGTGTCTGATCCACCAAAAGGAAATCAACCGATGGTGGGTCGAGGGCCAAAAGGGCCTCAATCGTCTCCACCAGGATCTGATCGCGGCCGTAACTTGGAATGGCGACGGTAAGATTCATCGCAAACTGAAAAGCTTTAAACGAGCCTTCATGTGCAGTGGATTGAGATCGAGAGCTTGCCTAAAATATTTGGCGGCTAACTGGGGATGCTCCTTCTCAAGGCAGGCAGCTATAAAATAAGCACCATTCGCCGACCCTTGGCGCCGTCCTTTAGCGGGCGCATTCTTACAATTAACCGAAAGAGTCTCAGCCTTAGCCAACCACGATGATTCAGATAAGCCCTGGCGACGAGCATTGGTCAGATTGACGATATAGGAATGAAACTGCTCTTGTTCCTTACGGCGGGAACCACTTATCGAACCAGGGGCCACCGTGGCTTCATAGAGAATGTGAGGCACAACCCTATGGCGACCGAACTCGACAAGCCTGGTCCATAGATCAATGTCTTGGGCATAATGAAAAGCAAGGCGATAGCCCCCTACTTGCTCGTAGACACTTCGGAGCATCATTACTGCACCGTGATGAGCAGGACCTGTCAAACCATCGGCCAGGGAGGCCTCGTCGGGCGCGTTGACGGTAAGTGTGGCACCTTCGGGCACCAAAAGACGCACAAAAGTGGAGCACAGTGACGCTTCGGGATCAGCCTTAAGGCAGGCAACCTGGGCAGCAAGTCGACCTGGTAATGACCGATCACCAGAATCTTGGCGGGCCAGGTAAGTCCCCCGGGCCAGCTGGCAACCTTCGATCAAAGAAGCGGTCAAACCTCGGCCAGATCGATGCAGCACCACCAAGCGAGGATCTCGAGTGGACCAGTCTGCAAGGAGTTCGGCAGTGCCATCGATGGAACCGTCATTGATGACGATGATTTCAAAGTCCACTCCCTGCTGGGTGGTCAAAGACTCCAGGGTATCAGCAAGCTCGGGTCCACCGTTGCGGACACCCATAACCACAGAAACCAGGGGAGATTCAAGCATCAGCTGCCCCTCCGTAGCGATAACAATCTATAACCAGAAAGGATGAGTCGTGCCGCATTGGACCAACCCCAAAGATTTCCTAGAATGCCATAGATAAGATAATCGGGGCCAATTCGACGGGCAGGCGTCGATGCACGTCTTGCCAAAGCAAAAAGGTCCTTGGAGGCACTTTCTAATCCAGCAAACCCACATTGACGACTTAACAGAAAAGTCGAACGAGCGAAATGGGCCATTTCAGGTTTGCGCGTGTCCATTCCAGCAGCTATCGCTGATAGAAAAATAGATTGGCGAGCTGCTGCACGATCAAGAAGTTTGCGGGGGTCTTCGGTACCCCCCGTACTGAGATGCTCTGAAGCCAAATGGATACGCCTGACAGAAACGTCTTCGTTCACCCAGCAAAGGCATGCACCAGTTGCGCCCGCACGGGCGTCATATTCCCAGTCCTCCTCGTTGAGCCAAGCCCGCCAAGGGCCAATGCGTTCGAGAAGACTACGCCGATAGAGGGGGCTACTCGTGGTCCACCAACGTTCAACAAGCAACAACGGAAATAAATGCCGATGGAAACGTCCGGTTTGGCGCATGGGCCCTAAACGCTTTAGGGGTAGGTTGGAATGATTTTCCTCATAACTGCGGCCGTAGCAGATTTGAGCCTCTGGGTTTGCGATAAGAGCGGCAACCTGGTAACTGAACTTTTCGGGCAGCAGCAAATCATCGCTGTCAAGAAACTGTACGAAATCCCCCCTTGCCAGCTCCAGTCCGTGTTGTCGAGCCGGACCAGGACCGGCATTGGCCTGACGAACCACCTTAACCAGATCGGGCCAACGACGAGACAAATCAGCGATAACATTAGGCGTTTCGTCAGTAGAACCATCATCTACAATGATAACTTCTACGGGTCTGTAAGTTTGGTTAATAACACTATCAACAGAATCCATCAAGAGATTGGCCCGGTTGTATACGGGTATCACAGTGCTCACTAGCGGTCCGTCATGGCCAATCTCTCTAGTCACTATAAAGTACCTCTTGATAAGTTTAGAGCCGCTATTCGATCCCCAGCAGAGCTTTTCATGATTTCTCTACATCGGAGAATGTTGGGGTTGTCCAAGTCATCCTTAAGCGGTTGACTGCGATGCCAAAGATGGACAATTGGCTCATAACCCCAAATCCAAGTGGGAAGAGTAAGGCAACGATCCCAAAACTCATTGTCTTCTCCGCCCCAACCAACAAAACCTTCGTCCATTCCTCCAATAGCCTCAAAACCCATGGTGCTTATCGCCATACTACCACCAGCCTCCAGGTTTTGAACGATATAATCAGGGGGGAAAGAATCATATCCTACGAGTCCACTCTGGACGTTTTTACTGTGGCTCTCAGTGAGATAAAAGATATAACGTTTAGGGTTGATTACTTCATAACCCCTGCTGCGGCGCTCAAGAATGCGACGACAATAACCAGCTGGCACCAACATGTCATTGTCATGCAGCAGCAAAGTCTTACCCAAGGCATTGCGGGCACCCACATTGAACGTCTGGGATCGGTTATATGGTGCTGAAGCTTCGGCCAATGGGGCCATGACGTGGCGGACCCAGTCCGGTAAATCGTTGGCAATCTCGGAGACAGCCGCCTGCTCAATCACAAGACATTCAAGGTGGACATCCTGCTGGGCTGCCAGGCTGGCTAGGGTCGCCAGCAGCAGCGGCAGTCTCTCGCGGCCGCGATGTCCGATCAAAACGCTGATTTCAGGGGGAGATGGGGAAGCTGGCCGGGTTGGAGCGCACCTAATCGGAGCGTGCTCAAGGCAGCGACTCAAAAGCCTCTGACCAAGATTAGGTTGGAATTTAGGGGCATGCAACCTGGAGGTATAGGGCCAACGGCAGTAGAAACCTGTGCCATCAGGCGCTCTTTCCAGGCGCTCCATACGATTAGCCAGAGATAGGTACTCAGGGGTTGGACTGCGCAGGGCCCTCTCGTACCGCCAACGGTCCTTTAACCAGACGCCTAGTTGTTCACGCATGGGTTTCAAGTTGAGTGGCCATGGAAAGCAGACGACCATTGTCACCAGCTCCATGCAGGGAATGGGGCCATTCGCTCCCCGCTGAAAGATGGCGAAAATTGAGACGAAGAATACGGCGGAGGTACTCAGCCTTTGTAACACCAAGCCAGATATCAAACCTTCCACTGGGGAAAGTAGCAGCACATCGAGCAAGCTCGGGGTAGTCCAAAGGCAGGGGAGGAAGTTCCAAACTTAAACTAAAAACCTTTAGCCAGGCTGCCAGAGATGCTGTATCCGAATACCGATGGCGGACCATTTCGACGGCTGAGTTAGTCAAAGATGTTCGCAAGTTGGAATCTAGAAGCTTGGCAATGGCCGAGGCTGCCGCTTCGCAATCACCTACAGAAAACATAAGGGCGGTTTGCCCATCTATAAGAGCCCTTTCAGCTCCGGAACCCACATAACGACTACTCACAACTACTAGACCAGCGGCCATAGCCTCCCAAGCCACAATCGGACCCGTTTCCCAGCTAGAAGTAATCAATAGCACGTCACTTTGATCATAAACTTGATACTGAAGTTGATGTTTATCCAGGCGACCCAGCCAACGTAAATGCTCCGAACGAATCCAGGGTTGAAGCTGCTCCTGGAGGCTGGTCGCTTCAGGGCCATCACCAGCCAAAGATAAACTAAATGGTAATGAAATGCGATCCAGCCGCTTAAGTATCGATACAAGATCGTGAACACGTTTTTGAGTTTGCTCAAAACGCCCCACCCATGCAAGTCGCAAACGATCACCAGACATGGGAAGTGGCAACTTGGATGTTGGCATTTTGACACCATAAGGAGCATAAAAAATCCTATTATTCGATATCAATGACTCCTGCGCAACTAAAGCACTGGTAAGCTTATTCGTAACCACAACTGCATCAACAATAGCGCGAAACTGACGCAGATCTTCGAGATAATCAGACTCAATAGCATGAAGCGTAATAATCAATTTCCCAACCTGAGCGCCACGTAGCCGTAATCTAGCTACCGCAGGATAAAGGGCCGCTATATTGACACCGACAATCAAATCAGGCTGCATACAAACAATACAATTAACGATACACTGAATTCTACCTTCCTGACTACCTGTAGGATTACGAAGACTAATGCAAGCCAACTCTGGGTATGCCTTTTTATACGATTCAAAGCAATGAAACACTCCATCCGGTACAGCAACAGTTACTTCATGACCCTCTCTCCTGATACCTGGCACCAGATCAGCCAGCCAGTCTTGAACTCCGCCGAGGAGGTAGGCTGAAGGGGCAAAGAATAGGATCTTCATGAAAACTGGCGATCTGGGAAAGACAAACCCTGTCGAATTTGAAGGGGTTTTAACGAGGACAAAGAGACAGAAGAAAGGGGCTGAACAGGTTTAACAAAATCACGAATCTGCTTAATATAAACTCCTTCGCCGTCAGAAGATCTGGCCCAGAGACGATAAAAACATTCTTCATTGGCAGTCGTATATTTTCCCCACGTACGGCCAGAAACATCGTCAAACGATGTCTTCTCCGGTTGATGATTGCAGTGATGCAGGTAAGGGCAAGGAATGTTGCTAATGTCAACTCCCGCAAGACCCGAGCGGGCCGTATAATCCATATCTTCAAAACCAATGCCCATAAATGAAGGCTCAAAGATGCCAACTTTATCAACAACTTTAGAAGCAATAATAAAATGGGACCATGTATCATTTAAAAGGGTAAGATTAACGTTATTCCAATTAAACTTTTCCGCCCAACGCCTTATCCAAGGATCTACACGTAGATCATCGTTAAGGATCCAGAGAGGTTTATTCTCAGCAGCCTGAAGCATTTCATTCCAAAGAGTTGTCAAGCCACACGGGCGATCATGAAGAACAAAAATGTGATGCGAAGGTGCCTGATCACATAATTCTGTTTGAAGCCTCGCAAGGTAATCAAGCTGCTTATGTGAATCCGGGAATCCATTAACTGTTACAACAATTGAGACATCCGGGAAAAGATGAGATAACGATTGATAAAGAGGTTTAAAAAAATCATCATAACGTTCGACGTAAGTTGTAATACCAATAACAAATTTTCCACTTAAATCAACCCTATGCGGCATCAGCTTGATTGGAATCAGTCGCTTGGCGGCGTGAACTCTCGCCAGACCAAAACGATACAAATAAAAATTGAAATTGGACTTGGTCATAGTAGAAAAAAACAAAAGCAACAAGAAGCGTTCATGGTTGCTACAGGGAATCTATCGCTCTGCTTAAGGCCGGGAATCGATCGGTAGGCATAATGTAATCATGAAAGCAACGTCTACAGTTCTCACGCATCTGGTTAAGGTTAGATCCAATATATGAGATGGCCTCCAGAAACTCTGTGTAATCAGAAACAACTACACCACACTCATACCTAGATACAAAAGCAAAGCTGTCCTGCTTACTACATATAACCGGAACTCCCATGGCAATAAACATACATAATCGATTCGAGCTGATTCCCATTTTTTGGAATTGTGGCGCTTGGTTAGTATATATGGCCATGCCAATGTCGAAGCCAACAGCAGAGCGCCATGCCTCATTCCAGCTAAGCCGATCACGTTGTAGGAAAACACGGTCTATAGAAGGTATATTCTCTAACAGAAAAAGAGCGAGTGGATCAACTCCCAAGGGTTGAATTACCGCATACAGTTCAGGTCGATCTTGAAGTGCTTTAATAAGCCAATCCGCACCTGCTGTCAAATTGAAGCCCCCAGACGATGCCACTACAAGTGCCTGATCAGGAATCTGCCAATGTTGACGAAGTTCTTTCCGAAACTCAACTGACGGATCTGGAGGTTGATGAAAACAGCCTGGATAGACAATAATTTGCGCCTGAGATGACAATGGCACGTATTCACGTAGCAACGAAACACGCGATTGATCATTGACGATATTAAATTTTGCATGTTTCATGGCCCAGCGACATAACTTTTTCCATCTCTCAGAACTATTTCCCCTATAGCTACCTGCCTTAATTTCGTCGGCCAGAATGAATGATTTCTTTCTGAGTATAAATGCCAAAAGACCTACGACAGCCAAAGGCTCTTCACTCGTTCCAGAGATGCAATTAACACTCCACCAAAAAGGGTGGAAGATGACCTTCGCAACCCAACGAAATGAATAACTAGCTGTATGGGTAATTACCTTTGGGCCATACTCCGTAGTTGAAGATGCCAAACCAGGAGAAAAGACATTAACTTCATAACCACTAGAAAGTAGTGCTTCAATTATGGCGCGATTGGGAGGCGAATAAAGAAGTTCAGGAACCAAAAGAAAGTGGGCAGCTCGCTTAGTCAACATAGTCATCTAGAAAATTGGATCGGTTAAGAAGAAAACATGATACATAAAATAGTCAAAGGGCTTTTGGATGGCGACGTATGTTCATATCAACAGGTAGGTCTAAATTATTATGCTGATAATCAGACAAAAATCGGAAAGTATAGTCATGAATAAACTCAACTGGGAAATCTTTTTTACTCTCAACAGTAGCAATAGAGGTATGGGACCTTGTAGATATCCGATCATACCAATTATGATAGTGGGTGATTATGCCATCAATACTATAAAAGTTTCCCAGACCATAGCGCAAATACATCAATTCATCGGACCAAACTGTTGGAGGTTTAGAAGGCCTGAACAGGGGTTCACTAACAAGATTAGAAGTTAAGACATTCATGGCAAACCATCGGAATCCGTGTCTTGACAAAGTGGCGGGGATATTATGGGTTACATGATGGCCATTAAAATCGAATTCATAGCGAGGGAAAAAACTGTTGCGAGTCGGGAACAAGACCAGATGACGACATTGTTTGATCAGTTTAGTATTAAAAAACATAAACGAACTTTCAGGCATGTTGAGCCCAAAAGGACGAGTCATGGGACCACAGCCAATATCCTCGGGAGATACCAGCACAACTGACTCATTGGTCTTATCTATACAAAGGGAAGGCCAACGTGGATCAATAAGTATGACATCAGAATGAATTAACAACGTATAATCAGCTCGCGAGCGATTAATGAGAAAGCTAAGTGCTTGTGGCTGAGTGCATGCCATCTGAATGACTTCAACCTCAAATGATCGCGCAATGGCAACAGAATCATCAGTTGAATTATTATCCAAAACGCAAATTGAAATATCTTGACCTTGAGTAGTCTCTGTGAGAGATCGAAGACAATGGGGAAGAAATAGCTGGCTATTCCAACTTGTTATGCCAACAAAAATTGACTTGCTCAAATGATTCATAATAATCTATCGGTGATGAATTGGGAAAAGATAAAGTCGTTTAAGTAACCGGACAGGGAGACTAGATTCAATGGTCCAAAGTTTAGTCTCTAACTCAAGACTTTTATTTGTGAGAGAAGCAACCAACTCCCTGAGTTCGTCGAAAAGACCATATTTAGCATATACATATGCAAGTTCTTGGTTAGTCTTGCTTCGAAACTTCACTGTCTTTGCATCTGGATAATAACGCATAATGCCCAATTTTTGATCTAATGCGGTGGGCTGGCAACTGGATGAAAATTTAAACCAAAGATCGTAATCCATCAAGAGTCCTAGGCTTTCGTCTACCCCACCTACTTTATGCCACAAAGATGATCTCCAAAAACAGGATTGTTGCATAATCCAGCGATCATTCTTCCAGTCAATCAACGCTTGCCGATTTAAAATACGTTCAGGAATAAAGCGCAAAAAATCATGTTCCATAGAAATAACGTCACCAGCCCCAACTAGAAACTCAACTCTTGGATCAGAGAAGGCTTCGGCTACTTTTGAAAGTGCTCCTGGTAGATAAAAGTCATCAGAATTAAGCCAAGCAAAAATATCACCAGTTGCCCGCTGGAATCCCCTATTTATTGCTTGTGACTGACCCTTGTCAGGTGCTGAAGTGACATGAGCTAAATAGGGTCTATAACGGTTTATAACATCAAGAGTAGTATCATTACTTCCTCCATCCATTATTATAATTTCATAATAGGGGTAATCTTGGTTGATGATTGAAAAAATTGTATCCCCAATCGTATCACCTTGATTCAAGGTTGGTATTACTATTGAAATTTTCAAGCTAGGATTGGGATCGCCGTGAGCTTTGCTTTGGGGAAGCAGTGGCTCTTGTAGAGATAGTGAAGAAGGCCAGCCATAGAGAGGCTCTCTTGATAATCTTTGATAATTTGATGTCATAATAGATTCTATAAGTTATGAAGACTTAGATTTTGCTTCCAATAAATCATAGTTAGTAGAAAAGCTAGAGTGCGAGTCCTATCCTTGCCTGATTTGTGGCTACTTAGAATAGATGTAACCAAGGCTGGATCAATTAAATCATCTATAGATTGTCGGTTGGAATAAATAAAATCCTGGAGAATAGGATCACGGTACCATTCAGAACTTAAATCATAGCTAATATAGGGAGTTCTTCGCATTGCAGATGTCCAATAAAAAGGTGGCGCTTTCTTAAGCATTCTGGTGGAAACAAAACCATTCTCTTCTGGAAAATCTAATAATTTAGACATATTCATACTAATGGCATACCTATGCCAATTAGATCCTAACTTCCATGATGCTGGCAGATTCCAGATTTGGTCAATCCAACGACGACTATGAAAGGGAGATCGCCATCTACTAGAGTCCATATACATTTTAATACCATTAGCATAAAAATTAGGTACCCTTTGTTCAAAATAATAACGAGTCAAACCAGGCAAAAATTTATGTTTACAATAACTAGTAAGTCTATGCGCCCGGGAATCAATGCCTTGGGGAGATAGTTGTTCCGCGAATTGACTATGGAGTGAGGATAACTCATTGGGCAGGAATGTCGGATGACGATTAAGTTTCATGTTCCAAAATCTTTGAAGTGCCAAATTAGGATTTAATGCTGCAAGTTGGCCTAATTGACCTTTGTCAAAATAATATGAACGAGCAAATTCTCCTAATGTACCAACAAAGAAGCTACTGTCAGCTGGAATCTGGGCCTTCAAAGGATAGAGGTAAGTATGCCAATGCCAAGCGGTCTTGGTACCATTAGTTATATATGAAATCCTGGTAGCATGTTCAAAAAAATCATTAATAGTAATTCTAACCAAGTCATGGGTTAAACTGTATTCGGATGCAATTGCTTTGGCCGTCCTTACATCAGAGCACTGATCATTACCCATTGTAATCAAATTGGGCTGAATTCCCTGCTGTAACATTGATCCCAAAATAACCCTGGAATCAAACCCCCCAGACAGGGAAAGATAGGGATTATTTCCCGACCAAGTCGACACTTCTAAATTCATCGCTTTTACAGCAGCGTTTGGATCTGGACGAAGCGAGGGAATTGAATCTATGTAACATTTGACGTCTAGATTGAGCTGACTATTTCTATAGTAAAGGCTGGTCCCTGGCGGGACTCGTCTGATTGACGGATGCAATGTTTGATTATTTGTAAGATTTTCAAGTTGACATAAATCACCCAAAGAAGACCAATTCCATTGCCAAGGCAAAGATGCTTGATTGAGAATATCAATAATTTTGGTTCCGTGGTAAAACCGAATGCCATCATAATAGTAATAATAGTGCATGGCTCCTACAGGAGAAGTAATAATCGCGCATTCGTTTTCACCCTCCAAGATTAAAACATATTCACCGCTTATATCTCTGAGCGCCTGAACTCCATGGTTTAGAAATAATTCAAGCAGTTGCTGGTCGGAATACTTAGTGTAGCCAATCTGCCGCAAACTTTGAATAGTTGTATCGCTCATCATGACTTGAATAAATTTTGTGAGAGAGAAATGCCAGGCAAGTTTTTAGTTTAGAATGAAATTGGGATCGAGACTAAGCTTCATAACTTGAAATCGATCTTAACCGCATCCATTGAAACATTAACAACTCAATTCCGTCCCGAGCGCAAATCCTACTGACTATACCACGAATGTTTTCAGCCTGCTGGAGAGAAGGCCTTCAGGCAGCCTGAAGAATTCCAGCATAATGGCGAGGCACAGGGCTGGATGCCCACTAGAATAAAATAAATTCAACTGCTGGTGTCATCAAGGATAATCGATATGATTTTCCTGAGCAAAGGAACTCCATAATGCTTATATTCAATCAATTTAAAAAAGCCATGAGGCCTAGTATGTGGTTCCTGTTGACGGGCTGCCTATTCATCAATTCAGACGTAGGACATAATAGCAAGCCCATGCTATCTGAATCAGTGTCGGCAAAAGGTATTGATTCCAAAAATTTAGCTGTGGTTATAAATGATCAGGATCCTTATAGTGTAGAGATTGGTACCTTTTATGTCAAAGAGAGATTAATTCCGAGCAGTCAGGTAATTCATATATCCTTACCTACAGGTGTCAGTGAATTACCAGTATCTCAATTCCGTTGGATTTTGCGAGATGTAAACAAGCGAGTCCCTAACCATATTCAAGCGTTTGCATTGGCTTGGACGAAACCCTATCGCGTTGGCTGCCAATCGATCACCAGCGCCTTCGCCTACGGAATAGAACCTGGCCTTTGCCAACGCTCATGTAAAACAACGCGTTTGAATCCCTATTATGCAAGGGGTGATGTCTATAGACCATGGGAAGAATTAAAGCTTCGTCCAACAATGTTACTGGCTGCCAGTAACATTAATCAGGGTAAGGCTTTGATTCGCAAGGGCTTATCTTCTGATAGCAGTGCGCCGGGGGGAACAGGCTATTTAATGAGTACCAGTGATCCCGCCAGGAACAGTAGAGCCTCACTATTCGAGGAAGCTAAACAAAGTGTTGGCAATAAATTTAAGATTAAAATAGTTAACTCTGATAGTCTAAGTAACGCCCATGATATTATGGTTTATTTTACGGGATTAAAATGGGTAGAAAAGATTAATACAAACCATTTTTTGCCCGGTGCTGTCGCCGATCACCTTACATCTTTTGGAGGCAATCTGACAGACACTAGTCAAATGAGCGCGTTAAGGTGGCTTGATGCTGGCGCAACTGGAAGCTATGGCACCGTTGTAGAGCCATGTAATTATACTGCCAAATTTCCACATCCTGGTTTATTTTTGACCTACTACCTTAGGGGAGATACTCTAATTGAGGCCTATTGGCGCAGTGTCGCAATGCCAGGACAAGGACTCTTTATCGGAGAACCACTCGCCCGACCTTGGGCTCCTAAAACCTCAGAAAAATAAAGCTCAGGGGTGGCGTTTCTGGTGCCAAGCCCATGCGTGGGCCAGAATCGTCTCAAGGTCAGGATAGCGGGGACGCCAGCCAAGCTCATTATGAGCCTTAACTGAACTGGCGACAAGTTGGGCCGGATCACCAGACCTTCTCTTGGCCACATGGGCGAGTAATCCGCGTCCAGTGACTTTCTTGGCTGTTTCAATAACTTGCTGCACTGAATAACCCGTGCCATTGCCAAGATTATAAATAAGTGGTTGGGAAATCACCTCTTGCTTTTCTTGTAAACGCCAGATCCTTTCCAGGCCAAGTACATGAGCATCGGCTAAATCCGAAACATGAATATAATCCCTTATACAAGTTCCATCGGGAGTTGGGTAATCATCTCCAAATATTTGAAGATAGGGCTCTCGGCCACTCATGGCATCAAGAACCCTTGGGATTAAGTGTGTCTCCGGATCATGATCTTCGCCGATTTCTGCCGAAGGATCCGCACCAGCAGCATTAAAATAACGAAAAATTACGCTAGGCAATTTATAAGCACTTGCAAAATCAATTAACAGTTTTTCTACCATCAACTTACTTTGGCCATAGGGATTGATGGGATTCTGTTGATGATCTTCAGTCATGGGAATCTGTTGCGGCGGTCCGTAGGTTGCACATGTCGAAGAGAAAACTATGGGTATGGGCAATTTGTCTTGTTCTCTCGCCATGGCAAGAATGACTTCTAGAAGTGTGAGAGTATCACCCAGATTATTTCGATAGTATTTGGCAGGATCACTGACAGATTCACCAACGTAAGCATAGGCTGCGAAGTGAATCACCGCCTCAATGGGCTTGCCTTCCATGCTTGTGCCTTGAACACAAGGGTGATACCCCCTCAACAGAGCTTCAAGCATGGGCCTATCACCGAGCTGACCACACGCAAGAGGAACCTTGAGGACTTTCTCGACAATCTCACGATGTCCATAGACGAGGTTATCCAAAACAACCGGTTCGTGGCCGGCTTGGGTAAGGGCAAGAACAGCATGGCTACCGATGTAACCGGCTCCACCAGTAACAAGGATTCTCACAGGCGTAATTCCTCACCGCGATTAAGACTAGCAACGTAATCCATCACGGTTTGCTTAAGTCCGGTGTCCAAGGGGATTGAAGCTTTCCAGCCGAGGGAAGCCAGCCGTGAAACATCAAGCAACTTGCGTGGGGTGCCATCTGGCTTGCTGGAGTCCCAGGTGATGCATCCGGTAAAACCAACCGCCGCAGCGACGCTCTCAGCCAATTCCTTGATCGACACATCCTTGCCCGTACCCACATTCATAAACTGAATCTCATGGAGATCGGGCTGCCAATGCTCAAGACAGAATAGGACAGCATCGGCAAGATCGTCCACATGTAAGAATTCTCGGCGAGGGGTCCCACTTCCCCAGCACTCCACTGTGGGGGCGGCCAACTTATGGGCCTCTTGAAAACGCCTAATCAAAGCCGGTAGAACATGACTGTTTGTAGAATGATAATTATCCCCCGGCCCATAAAGATTGGTAGGCATTAAACTTATAGCATCAAATCCATGTTGAATACGTAAAGCACGACATAGCTGAATTCCAGTTATTTTAGCTATAGCATACCATTCATTTGTAGGCTCTAAAGAACCTGTTAATAGTGACTCTTCGCGAATGGGCTGCTCCGCAAACTTAGGGTAAATACAACTACTTCCTAAAAACAATAACCTACGGGAGCCAGATCGCCAAGCGGACTCAATCACATTGTTTTGTATTTTTAGATTTTCGAGCAAAAAATCGGCCGGGTAGGTGTTATTGGCTTGGATGCCACCGACTTTTGCGGCAGCAAGGACAACGACATCAGGGCGATTAACAATAAACCATTTAGAAACAGCGTCTGCATCAACAAGATCGACATCTTGGCGGGATACTGTGAAGATATTCCCGTAGCCTCTCTTCTGGAGACAGCGAACGATGGACGAACCAGCCATCCCCCTATGACCAGCCACAAAGATTCTGTCTTCGGGACGCAGGAGCGTTGTCATGGGTTGAACATCTGCCATTGGCTGACGATAAGATCTGCACAATTATACGCTCTGATTCCGGCATTCCAAGCAAAAATCATCTGTCGCTGCGGATCGAGTCGCTCCCCCAATGGCCGTGATAGAAACAGCATGATATCTTTCATGGTTAGCTGAATAAAGCCATAAGCAGATTGTGCATGAACAATGATTAGCTCATTCCAGTTTGCGCTCCTTGGGCCCGATTCCCTGTTCTAACCAATCCATCTTTTTTGGCGAACCAGCCCATGGGGCCTGGTTCGGCCGATATCTCGCCGCCCTCGGTTGAATCGTTCCTGGTGGCACTAGATCCACGACCATTTCAGCCAAGGACTTTACTGCCCCAGGCTTTCCCCGTAGGGAGCGAAGGTCATCGCGCATCAGCGCTAGCTTTTCCGGGTGTCTAAGCCACTGTGCCGCTTCGGCAGCGATACCAACTGGGGTTATGCAGCCCACATGCTCTGGAACCACGCTGCGGCCTGCTGAGATGTTTGGCCAGGCGAGAAAACCCCTATGCCTCAGACGCCAAGCTGTCAAGGCCACACCAACAAGTCGCCGCAACAATGGCAGCCTTGCTAGCAGCCCCATCCAACCGTCCCAAGCCTGCATGACCTCCAGGTGCTGGGTGGGTAGAAGTACCAACATAGGCAACCCCAGAGCCCCGAGTTCCGCAGTGTTTGCCCCCACCGTGGTCAGGGCAAGCGAGCACTGACTCAAGATTGCATGGGCCGGGTGCTCCTGCACCAAAACGATGGCCTGGCCCCCGGCAGTGCGAAGGACATCACGACCGCTGGGATCTTCACTGCGCTCCAAAGTTGGTTGGCCACCTCCAAAATGTGTCGTCATCGAATTTGATGGTCCGGCAAATGCCATCAGCTCTGCCACGGAGGTGGTTGGGGCCACCGGCAGCAAAAAGCGACATCCTGGCCGCAGCCTGGCCAGGCAATCGGCGGTCTGCAGCAAAAACGGCATCCCCACTTGAAGCTTGGCCCGCTTCGAACCCGGCAAAAGGGCGATCCATTCCCCCTCAGCCAAAGCGGAATCTTCCGTCTGGCCTTTGTCAAGATCCGCCATCAAATCACCGACCACCTGGGCTCGACTGCGCCAGCGGGGGGCCAACCGAGACGAGGCCGCAGAGCCCATCAGGGCCAAGCGATCATTCCAGCGGGGCCAGCGGGCCACCCATTCGGCGTAGGTGAGATGGCGATAGCCGAGGCGGGCCGCAAGCAAGACCGTCCAGAATTGGTCACCACCTAGAAAAACCACAACGCCTTGACGCGGCCAAGGGCCGTGGCGACCGGGCCTCAAAAGCAACCACCAGAAGCGAACGGCGGGCAACACCCGATCGAAAAGCTCCCAACGCCTGGCGACCGAAGCTTCCTGGCCTGTGCCATTGGGACATGGAACAAGCACAAGGTGCAGGGCGCAAATGGCATGGGGGTAGCAAGGGCGCAGTGCCCACTGATCATGCAACCTGAGCGCCAAAGGTCTGACCCAGGTGCTCAGCTCACCGGGCCCATTACTCACCAAAACAATGGCGGCCTCTGCCTGAGAAGACACAAAAATGTCTCGCCGTGGGAGGGTCTGATCAAAAAAATCATGCGGATGGCGAGACTTGAACTCGCAAGGCCGAAGCCACACGCCCCTCAAACGTGCGTGTCTACCGATTCCACCACATCCGCATAAATGGCACGAACACCAGGGTATCTGATGACCGAGCTTCTCAGAGCTTCGGCAAAGCCGCAAGCTCTCGAAATATACCCTTCCACCGGACCCGTCCTCCAGCCACTGGCCACGGCAACACCCCAGCCTGGCCAGGGTAAGCGCTGATACAGTCTCCCATGGCCTACCACGCCGGACGCGAAAGGGATGCCCATCGGCAAACTGCTGATCGCCAACCGTGGCGAGATTGCCTTGAGGATCCTGCGCACCTGCCGCGAGATGGGCATTGCGACGGTGGCAGTTCACAGCACCGTGGATCGCAATGCCCTGCATGTCCAGCTGGCCGATGAAGCCGTTTGTGTGGGGGAAGCCCCCAGCAGTCGGAGCTATCTGAATATCCCCAACATCCTTGCGGCCGCCACATCCCGGGGAGCAGATGCCATTCACCCCGGCTACGGTTTTCTAGCGGAGAACGCCAATTTCGCTGAAATTTGCCAAGCCCACTCCATCACCTTTGTCGGGCCCTCGCCGGAATCGATCCGAGCCATGGGAGACAAATCCACCGCTAAGCACACGATGCAGCGGGTAGGGGTGCCCACCATCCCAGGCAGTGAGGGTCTGCTGGACACGCCTCAAACCGCAGCCCGACTGGCTGAAGCGATGGGATATCCGGTGATGATCAAGGCCACAGCTGGTGGCGGTGGACGGGGCATGCGCCTTGTCCCCTCGGCCGAGCAGCTTGAATCCTTGTTCCGCGCAGCCCAAGGCGAGGCCGAGGCCGCCTTCGGTAACCCTGGTCTGTACATGGAAAAATTCATCGACCGGCCTCGCCATGTCGAAGTGCAGATCCTGGCCGATCGCCATGGAAATGTGGTTCACCTCGGTGAGCGGGATTGCTCTGTGCAGCGGCGCCACCAGAAACTGCTGGAAGAGGCCCCCAGCCCAGGACTCTCGACCGATCTGCGTCAGCGGATGGGGAATGCGGCGGTGTCAGCGGCCCGCAGCATCGGCTACGAGGGGGCTGGCACGGTGGAATTTCTTCTGGACCGCAGTGGACATTTCTATTTTATGGAGATGAACACCCGGATTCAGGTGGAGCATCCTGTCACCGAAATGGTTACGGGTATTGATCTCATCGCCGAACAGCTGCGGATTGCCGGCGGTGAACCAATCAGTGTGCTCCAAGAAGAGATCCAGATCCATGGCCATGCAATTGAATGCCGTATCAATGCTGAAGACCCAAGTCACAATTTTCGACCCGCCCCTGGTCGTATCACTGGTTGGTTGCCTCCTGGCGGTCCTGGGGTGAGGGTCGACAGTCATGTGTATACAGGTTATGAAATCCCACCTTTCTATGATTCTTTGATCGGCAAATTGATCGTCTGGGGAGTTGATCGCGATGCCGCCCTGCGGCGCCTGCGGCGGGCCCTATCGGAATGTGCCATCACAGGCATCCCCACCACCATCGATTTCCACCTCGCCCTGCTCGATCGGCCAGAATTCCAGCGTGGTGACATCCATACCAAGTTCGTCGAGCAAGAAATGCTCTCCCCCTGACAAGTCAGCGAGTGGCCACTCAGGCAATGTTCGCGCTGACTTGTCTCAACAACTGGGTGACGAGGCCCTGCTGGCCCACCAGCAGCTCCCGCACAAGGCTGGTGAGGCCCACCCAAATCACGGGGGCCACGTCCACGCCGCCGATCGGTTGGATCCAACGGCGAGTCGGGGCTAACAACGGCTCCGTCGGAACCCGAATCCAACGCAGGAAGCCCCGTTCAAGGTCGAGCTGGGGATACCAGGTGAGAACGATGCGGAACAAGAACAACAGGGTCCAGAGCCCGAGCACAGCGCCGAGACCGAATTGGAGCGATTGCAGCGCCGCAGGTGTGGCCGTCACAAAGCTCTAAGCGAACAGGACCTGATCGTAGGAAGTGAGCGGGCACTGCCTAGGATCGCCTGCGTTAACAGCGGCCTCACTGCCATGACCCCTTCCCTGGGCAATTTCCTCAACAGCCTCGTCTTGGGCGCCATGATCGTGGTAATCCCCATTTCCATCGCCCTCTTCTTCATCAGCCAGAACGACCGCGTAGATCGGCGCCTCTGAGCCCGAAGCAGCGGGAAATTCGTCCTGACGTTGCCTAGAGTGGTGACAACCTGGAGTCTTGTGAGATCCGACCTTGGTCAACGCCAGCCTTAATTGGGCCAGTATCGTCGGCATCGTGCTGGCGGTAGGTGGAGCTTTCCTTTATTTCATGAGGAACTTCAAGCCTGCCCTCGCCAGGGATTACGACGTTTTTTTTGCGGCCATAGGCCTGCTATGTGGCGGAATTTTGTTCTTCCAAGGCTGGCGACTCGACCCGATTCTGCAGTTCGGCCAATTCCTTCTAGCTGGAACCACTGTTTTCTTCGCTTACGAAAGCGTCAGGTTGCGGGGAATCACTACAGAGCAGGCACGTCGCTCATCATTTTTTGATGACGAGGAGCCCCAGCCTCTGCGCAGTCGTGGTGGGGGCGAGTTTGGGCGGGACTGGGATCGAGAACGGGACGTCGACCGTTTCGAGGATCAAGACTCCAGTCGACGTCGGATACCCACCCGGCAAGAAGAGGATGACTTTTACAGGCCTCGGCGCTCCAGCCGGGCCGCCATCCCTGAACAGGCCGCCAGCCGCTTGGGTGCACGCTCGGATGACTGGGATCCAGAACCCAGGCGGGGTGCCGTGGCGGATTCCCAGGACGCCAGCCGCTACCGCCCTATCCCAAGCTCCCGTAGCGGCAGCGGCAGCGGCAGCCAAGAATTCGGTGAGCGCCGCCGAAATCGTGACGGACTACAGGACAACAGGCGCGGTAGCCGTCCAGCGCCTGGCACCGATCCAGCTTCCCGATCCAGCCGCAGACCCGATCCAGCCAATTCACCAGCTTCTTCTCGTCTTTCGCCAACTGGCGTTCCTGAGGGGACCCCCCTACGTGGCAAACCCATGGCGACCAATGACGTGAGTGATGCTGATTACTCACCCCTTGCAGGGCCGCCTACCCCCCGCAGCCGTCCTGACAACCCGACAGCACCTCCTACTACCGCATCCCGCGATCCCAGACCTTCCCGCGGCCCCAGCAGCAGGGACAACAGCTCCCGCTTTGACGATTGAAAGTCTGGGTGAAGCCCCTGGTTCTGCTGGCGATCAACCTTTTATTTGTGGGCTGCGGCGATCTTGGCTTGTATCGGCGACGGCCAGGTCCTGCCGGTCTTGCCTTTGCTGGCAAGGACCGAGAACAGCCTGCCCTCAGCGGCCATGGTGAATGGCTGGTCAGTGTTGTCGAGCGCCACGGTCGTCAGTCCCTGATGATGCAGGCCCAGCCCTCAGGCCAAGAGGTGCCGCTGCCGTCCCTGCGCCGCTTTGAACCCCATGATTCCCCCTCCTTGAGCTGGAATGGCCGCTACCTGGCTCTGGTGGGCAAGCAGGGTGGCAGGAGTCGAGTGCTGATTTTGGATCGGGCCAGCGGCCGGTTGCTGCCGTTACAACTTCCAGGAGATCTCCAACCCGAACAACTGAGCCTGGCCCCTGATGGACGCCGTTTAGCTCTTGCAGGGACTGCCAGTGGCCGCCGTCTGGTCCAGTTATTCGACTTGGCCAAAATGATTGAACCGGATTTACCTAGGGGGTTGGCCATCGGCACCATGGTCAACCCCAAGGTCCCATGATCAAGGGGGGATGGAGCCGCAAAGCCCTGCGACTGGGTTTGATCGCTGGGGAGATGGGGGCACTGGCAAGCCTGACTGGCTGCATGGGGACCGCACCCCAACCGGTCTTCCCCCTGGATCGGCGCCTGGAGGAGCTGGGTCCCAGCCGAGACCCGAGCCTGGCGGGGCCTTGGCTGGCCCTGATCGCCAACCGACTCGGCCGTGACCAGGTGGTACTGCTGAATGTGGAAGATCAGCGGCCGGTGCCCCTACCCGGTCTCAACCGGCCGGATGCCCAGCCGTTGAGTGTGGGGGTGGAAGCTAAGGGCGAACGGTTGGCCCTTGTAAGGCAGTTGGAAGGAAGAACCGAATTGCTGCTCTACCGGCGTCGCCTGATGAGCAGCCAATTGATCGCCATCAATCCCCCGGGGGTGCCCAGGCGGGTGATGCTGCGGGCCGATGGCCGGGAATTGGCGGTGGAAGTCAGCCGCGATGGCCAATGGCAGGTCGACCTGATCGAAATTCCCTGACCGAAGCTGGGTCTAGCCAAGCCTCACGGCACCAGGCCGGCCCAATGCAGAAAGCTGTCGTGACTGAGGGTTTCGATCAGCACCACTGCTGAAAAACCAACCATGGCGAAACGGCCATTCACCCTTTCGGCGTAGGCACTCCAGCCGAATTCCGGCACATCACCAGTGGTGGCACTTGTGGCCGGGGGCACCGGCACAGCGTCCGCCTGGGGCTTGGCGTCGAAGTTGTCGGTGGATTCTGAAGGCGTGGAGGGATTCATAGGAGCTTCAGCGACCGAATTGATAGCTGGAGGATGGCATCAGACGCCAGGCGCCGGTGCCATCCAACTCCAGCACGGTGTCGTGATAATCGCGCAGGGTAGGGCGGTGGCCGACGCTGACAAAACCCATGTCCAGAGCGACGAGCATCCCATAGAGAGCCTGTTCTGTTATCACATCCAGGGCACTGGTGGCCTCATCCAGCACTACAAAGCGAGGCGAATTAAGCAGCAACCTGGCAAAACCCAGGCGCTGTTGCTCGCCCAGGGAAAGCAGCCGGGGCCAGTCCTGCTTGATATCGAGATCGGGATAACGGCGCACCAGATCAGGCAGACGCACCTGTTCGAGAACATGGCGCAACTGGTCATCGCTGAACTTTTCAGGAGACTGGGGGTAGCAGAGCTGCTCCCGCAAGCTGCCGAGCAACATATAGGGCTTCTGCGGAATGAACATCAGTTCACCCACCGGCGGCCGCTCGACCTGGCCCGCTGCCGGAGTCCAGAGTCCGCTTACCAAGCGCAAAAATGAGGTCTTGCCACAGCCCGAAGGCCCTACCACGAGCAGGCGATCACCGGGTGCAATTGTCAAGCTGAGATCACGGATCAGGTGGCGTCCACTGCGAGGTGGCACCAGATCGGCATGGCGCAGCACAATCGCGTCGCTGAACTGACGGGAATCAACCGCCGAAGCTGGTACGAGCGATGGATCTAGGAGATCGTGACCCCCAGCCAAGGAATCGATCTTGCTTTGGAACCCTTCCAAGCGGCTGATGGAAGCAGAGAATGCCGCCAACCGATCGACATTGTTAACGATGTAGCTGACGGAAAAGAGAACTTGGGAAAAAGCAATGCTGGCCTGACCAAAGACACCAAAATCAACTTGCTTGGCAAAGTAGATTGGAGCAATAACCAACCAGGGCAGAAAACGTGAGAAATAATCGTAGGAACGCTGAATCACGCTGATGAGAGCTTCCCAAACAATCAGCCGGTTGTAGTTACTGATAGCTCCGCCAAGGCGCCTCTGGGCTTCCTTGCCTTCCTGGGCTTCACCTCGATAAAAAGCAATCGACTCGGCATTATCTCGGATATGAACAAGCCCGTAACGGAAATCTGCCTCAAGCTTGAGCTGTTGATAATTTAGTACCACCAGACGCCGACTTGCAAAAACAATCAAAGCCGTACCGGAAACCGCATAGACAAGCAGCAACAGAGCCAATCGAGAATTAATACTCCAGAGCACCAAAATGAAACTAACAAATGTAAGCAAGGCGGATAGAATCTCCACCGAAACACTCAGGCTTGTATTTGTGAAACTCGCAGCGTCCTGGGAGATGCGCTGGTCAGGGTTGTCGATCTCCTCGGTACTTTCGTCATTAGGATTTAGCTCGTAATAGGCACGATTACTTAAATAACGTCCCAAGAGACGACCGCTTAACCATTCTCGCCACAACAAACCAAGGCGGGGAATCAGATAGGCCTGCAACGCCCTGATCGGCAGCGCCAGCATCAGACAGAACGCGTAGATGGCGACCGTTTTCCAGAAACCATCCTGGTCGTAAGCCACCAGAGAGTTATCGACATTGCGAGCGACGAAGCT
>Ga0207941_1000010_pt1 | contig 77315 bp, 75 predicted proteins | sample LakMenEpi13Sep12_FD_150695 | JGI IMG/M metagenome (GOLD analysis project Ga0207941, IMG submission 150695) | Freshwater microbial communities from Lake Mendota, WI - 13SEP2012 deep hole epilimnion (SPAdes) | ecosystem: Environmental > Aquatic > Freshwater > Lake > Epilimnion/Euphotic zone ...
GAGGCCCTGGGCGCGATCGGCGTGGCCGATCCTGCGGTGGTGGGGGTGATCGAGCCGTTCACCGGCCATGTCCGTCCGCTGGTTCGCAGCGCGGCCGCCCGGGCCCTGCTGCAGCTCACCGCCGAGGGCCGCTGGGGTGAGGTGCTGTTGGAGCTGCTGGAGCATCCCCAACTGCAGGTGCGCCGTGCCGCCCTGATGGACCTGGGCGCCGTGGGCTGGCGTCCCGCCCTGGAGCCCATCCGCGCCACCCTGGCTGAGAACAGCCTCAAACTGATCGCCCTGCGGGGCCTGGTGGAGCAAGGCAGCGGCGAGCCCGGCCTGGAGGCCCTGCTGGGCGCCATGGATGACCTGCTCTGAGGCCAGCCGATGTCCTCCCTACCGATGATCGATCCCTTCGCCAGCGTGAGCTCCCTGATCGAGGCGGTGGAGCAGGCCGACACCTCCACCGCCCTGCTGGTCGCCACAACCCGCCTGGCCAGCCATCTGGCCGGTGGGAATCCCCCGGCCCCCGCCGCCATCGCCTCCCTGGTGCAGGTGCTGGGCTTCAACAATCCCGGCGCCGCCGTGGCCGCCGTGGACGGCCTGATCGCCTGTGGTGAAACCGCGGTGGCCCCCCTGCTCGACAACCTCGATGCCCACAACTACGGGGCCCGGGCCTGGGCGGTGCGCGCCCTGGCGGGGATCGGCGATGTGCGGGGGCTGGAGCTGCTGGAGCAGGCCCTCGGCGGCGACATCGGCCCAAGCGTGCGCCGGGCCGCCGCCCGCGGCCTGGGCCAGCTGCGCTGCGGCGGCCTGCCGGCCGAGGAGCGTCGCGGGGTTCAGGAGCGGGCCCTGACAGCCCTGGAGGCGGCGGCCGGTGATGGCGAATGGGTGGTGCGTTACGCGGTGGTGGTGGGCCTGGAATCGCTGATCCACGATCTCAGGCCCGAAACCGACAGCTCCGAAAGAGATCTCAGGGAGCGCGCCCTTCAGACCCTCACCTTGCTCAGCCATCCCGATCAGGACACCACGGTGGTGCCTCTGCGGGCTAACCAGGCCCTCGGGCGCCTCGGCCCCGCCGCCTGAGCCAGACCTCCCGATGCCAAGCATGCCCACCCCTCAATCCCCAAGCGGACCCGAACCCTGCGGCGCTCAGGCGCCGCCCACCAGGGTGCTGTTTGTCTGCATGGGCAACATCTGCCGCTCCCCGGCCGCCGAGGGGGTGTTCCTGCACCTGCTGGCCGAAGCAGAACTGGCGCACTGCTTCAGGGTGGATTCAGCCGGCACGGGCGGCTGGCACGTGGGCCATCGGGCCGATCGCCGCATGCTCGCCGCCGCCGAACGCCGCGGCATCCACCTTCCGAGCCGGGCCCGGCAGATCGAGGCCGCCGATCTGCAGCGCTTCGACCACATCCTCACCATGGATGCCGACAACCTGGCCGCCGTGCAACGACTGGAGCGCCAGGCGCCGGGAGGGGCCCGGATCAGCCCCCTGATCGACCATTGCCGCCAGCTTCGATCCCACGAGGTGCCCGATCCCTACTACGGGGGTGAAGACGGATTCGAACGGGTGCTTGACCTGCTCGAAGATGCCTGCGCCGGCCTCCTGGAGGACCTGCTGCAGGAACGGGGGCAGAGCTGAGGGGTGGTGGAGGGTCGGGGGGACACCCCTACCAGGCTTCAGGCGATGGAAGGCGCATCGGGCCCAGGCCAGGCATCTTCAGGCACCCGTGCGCGGAAATGATCCTCTAGGACCGCGATCACCTGCTCGATCGTGAGGCCGTCGGTGATCACCTCGGCGGCATCATCCGCCTGCAGCAGGGGCGCCACCTCCCGGGTGGAATCGAGGCGATCCCGTTCGGCGATCGTGGCCTCCAGTTCGGCCAGCGGCGGCACCGGGAAGCCCCGCTGCTCCAGATCCAGGGCCCGCCGTCGGGCCCGCTCGGCCACCGTGGCGGTGAGAAACACCTTGCACTCGGCATCCGGGAACACCGCGGTGCCGATGTCGCGACCCTCCGCCACCAGCCCGCCTCGCTGGCCCATCGCGCGCTGCTGGGCGGTGAGGGCCTCCCGTACGCAGGCGTGGGCCGCCACGGTGGACACCAGGCCGGTGACCTCCAGGCCGCGGATCGCAGCGCTCACATCGTGGCCGTTGATCAGCACCTGCTGCTCGCCATCGGCGCCGCCGAGCAGGCGGAGGTCGAGATCCTGCAGGAGGGGGGCGATGGCCGCGGCATCGGCGGGGTCCACCCCCTGCTCCCGCACCCACCAGGTGAGGGCCCGGTACATGGCACCCGTGTCGAGGTAGAGGAGGCCGAGCCTGTGCGCCAGGGCACGGGTCACAGTGCTCTTGCCGGCCCCGGCGGGACCATCGATGGCAACGATTGGAGCGCGGGACATCAGGAAACGGTGGTCGATTAGGCGGCTGGCGCCGCAGTGCACTGCGGCGGCCAGTAGGGAGAAGCTACCGGTGCGCTTCACCGGCACCAGCCGGTGGGGATCCACAACCTCCACGTAGTCGGCGGTGAGCGCGGCCGATCCGAGGCGTGCGGCCACGGCGGCGATCAGCTGGTGGGAGCGATCCTCCCCTGCCTGCCCCAGGGCCTGGGCCGCATCGAGGGCCTCCCCGAAGGCCCGGGCCCTCCCCCGTTCCATGCCCGAGAGGTAGCGGAGCCGTGAACTGGCGGCGAGCCCATCGCTCTCCCGCACGGTGGCGCAACCCTGCACGCTGAGGGGCAGACCGAGATCGGCAACCACCTGCCGCAGGATCACCAGCTGCTGCCAGTCCTTCTCGCCCAGCAGCAGGCGATCGGGCCGGATCAGGGCCAGCAGCCGGCACACCACCGTGGCAACACCATCAAAGTGCCCCGGTCGCGACCGGCCGCAGAGCTGGGCCGTGAGACGGCGAGGGGGGCTCACCCTGGTGAGGGCCGCCTCGCCGCCGGGATAGATCGTGGCGAGGGAGGGGAGGAAGAGGGCGTCGACACCGGCTGCTTCAGCTAGGGCTCCATCGGCGGTGGGATCCCGCGGGTAACGCTCGTAATCCTCGCCGGGCCCGAACTGCAGGGGATTCACAAAGACACTGAGCAGCACCCGGGGCAGCGTGCCCCCCGCCACCGGACGGCTGGCCCGCACCAGCAGAGAACGATGGCCCTGGTGCAGCGCCCCCATGGTGGGCACGAAGTGGAGAGGACGTTCGGGATGCTCCCGGCGCCAGAGCAGCAGCTCGGCACGGCTGGTGATCAATCGCACGCACTTCACTCAAAAGAAAGCCCACCTGCCAAGGGGCGGGTGGGCCGGGTGGAGCCAACCTGAAGGCTGGACTTCAGGGAAGAACTTCGAGGCGCACCGTGGCGACACCGCTGGCCGTGACACCGAGATCGCTGGCAGCACCTTGGGCCAGATCGATGATCCGACCGCCGGTGAAGGGGCCGCGGTCATTGATCCGAACGACGGCAGAACGGCCGTTGTTGAGGTTGGTGACCTTTACACGGGTGCCAAACGGAAGGCTGCGGTGGGCGGCCGTATAGGTGCCTGGGCGAAAGACCTCACCATTGGCAGTGCGGTTGCCGTAGAAACCGGGCCCGTACCAGCTGGCCTGGCCTGTGTAGGCGGAGGCGAGCTGAAGCAGCCCTTTTGGTGATGCCGGCATCTGCCTGAGGAACCGATCCTCCCAGGAGGGGGAAGGGGCCACGTCGCGGATCACCGCATCGGCGGCCGGAGTGGAGAGGGAGGAGGAGGAAGCGGCCATCGCAGGGGCGTTGGTCACTAGGGGAGCCATCAGGAGGGCGGCTGCGCCCAGAAGTTGAGTTGCACGCATGGCAGGCGAAACTCGCTGGCTGGAACCTTCGACATCGGAAAAATCCCAATGTCGAGAGTGAACTCACGTCCCGACGCCCTGAGGGCAACGGGATGGAATGAATCCGCCGGGGCGAGTTCCTGACTGGAAATAACGACCCAGGCAACGTAACGGCAGCGAACAGCAGTCGAAAGGGCGGCGCATCGCAGCGATGACTGATCAGTTTTCTTCATCTTTTCCTTGGGATCTCTGTACCACTGGCCTGAGTGGCCCCGCCCCGGCGGCACTTCCATCAGAAAATCCGATCTCAATGATCAGCCAGACTGATCGCTTGGTGTGACGATGGCTTGATCGTCCACCAACTGACTGGGCCTGACCGAGATCGGGAGCGCGGCTGGGGGTGTCGGGGGAGCTGGACGGGGGCACCGCCGTTGCAGGATCGGTCCAGCAGGGCCTGATGTCATGGATTACCGCAGTGCCGGGGTGGATGTCGTCGCCGGTCGCGCCTTCGTGGAGAGGATCCGCGCCAGCGTGGACTCCACGCGCAGACCGGAGGTGGTGGGGGGCCTGGGCGGCTTCGGGGGGCTCTGCCGCCTGCCCGCCGGCCTGCGCAACCCCTTGCTGGTGGCCGGCACCGACGGGGTGGGCACCAAGCTTGAACTGGCCCAGGCCCATGGCGTTCACCGCGGGGTGGGCATCGATCTGGTGGCGATGTGCGTGAACGATGTGATCACCAGCGGCGCCGCCCCCCTCTTCTTTCTCGATTACATCGCCACTGGCCGGCTCAGCCCCGAGGCGTTGGCCGAGGTGGTGGAGGGCATCGCCGATGGCTGCCGCCAGAGCGGCTGCGCCCTGCTGGGGGGCGAAACGGCGGAAATGCCGGGCTTCTACGGTCCGGGCCGCTACGACCTGGCCGGCTTCTGCGTGGCCGTGGTCGAGGCCGACCAATTGATCGACGGAAGTCTGATCGTGCCAGGCGATCGCATCGTGGCCGTCGCCAGCAGTGGGGTGCATAGCAACGGCTTCAGCCTGGTGCGCCGCATCTTGGAGGCCAGCGGAACGACAGCCGAAACCCAGCTCGGCGGCGATGGCCCCCCCTTGATCGCCAGCCTGCTGACCCCCACTCGCCTCTACGCCTCCCTGGTGCAGGGGTTGCTGGCTGAGGGGGCACCGATCCGGGGCATGGCCCACATCACCGGCGGAGGCCTACCGGAAAACCTGCCCCGCTGCCTGCCCGCCGGGGTGCACGCCCGGGTGGATCCCGGCAGTTGGGAACGTCCCCCCCTGTTCCGCTGGCTGCAGGAGCAGGGGGAGATTGCGGAGCCCGACCTCTGGAACACCTTCAATCTGGGCGTGGGCTTCTGCCTGGTGGTTCCACCAGAGGCCCTGGAGAGTGTGCTGGCCAGCTGCCAGGCCCAGGGCCACCGGGCCTGGGCCCTCGGGCAGGTGGAAGCCGGCAGCGCCGCGGCGGAAAACTCCTGCGCTGCAGCGGATGGCTCGCTGGCCGGATTGCCGTACTGAACGGGCCATGGTCCTTGGCGTTCGTACCTCCTTAAGGTTCTGGAAGTCGCCTGCGCTACAAAGGCAGGTTCAGCCGCCTGGCACGGACGTAACTCCGCAGCCCCATACCCCGCAGATCACATGTTCGATACCTCCAGCCGCATCACCCGCCGCCGCAGCTCCGCTGGTCCCATTCCACCCCAGCGTCCCCAGCAGCCCCGCCCCCGGCTTCGCGACATCAGCAGCCCGCGAGAAAGCGGGGTGGGCGGGCAAAGGCCCACTTTCCTCACCCTGCGGGATCACGGCAAGGTCTATGTGGCCGACCTGCCCCGACTCTCCGATGGCCAGCTGAGTCAGATTGCTCGGGAAGCCGAGGAGGTGTTCGAAAGCCTCAATCGAAGGCTCGAAGAACTGCGCAACCAGCTCACCCTCAGCCAGGTCGACCAGGACACCCGGATCCGCGCCACCACCAAGCGGGACGTGACCGAACGCTTCCTGACCTCCATCGCCCAGGAGCAGGAGCTGCGCCGCAGCAACCCAGCGCTGCGGGCGGCGGCCGGCGAGTCCCTGGCCCGCGCCTTCCTGGAGCTGGCCCGCCACCGCCTGCCGGGGGCCACCTTCGATTCGCTGCTGGAGGAGGCCCTCTCCGCCTGTGATCCCACCGATCCGGAGGGGCGTTCACCCAGCTCCCACGATCCCCAGGTGATCCGGCTGCTCCAGGGGAACACCCCGCCGACCATTCGTGCCGAGGCCATGCCGGTGGTGCTGACGCCCGATCTCCCCCGCGACAGCGCGGTCTGAAGCGATCCGCCCACTAGGGCCCGCCAGCACGGAGCTCAGGTGCTCTGGAACGGGTTGGCGGGCATCCGGGCCCCGGAGGGCAGGGCCAGGGCCAGCTGGTCGAGACGCTCCCGCTCTCCCTCCTCAAGGCCCCAAGCCAGGGCATCGCCAGCCGCATCGGCCTGGGCCACGGTGCGCAGCCCGGCAATGGGCATGGCCCCATGAGCCCGGCACCAGTTGAGCGCCACGGCGGCCGGGGAGGCGCCCCGGCGGGCGGCGATCTCGGCCATCGCCTCCAACAGGGGTTGCAGATCGGACCAGAGCCTGCGGAACAGCCAGCGTCGCGGTCCGGAGGGAAACGATGGCTCCGTGCCCGGCATGCGGGTGAGCAGCCCCAGGGCCAAGGGGCTGTAGGCGATCATCTCAACGCCCAGCTCGCGGCACACGTCCACCAGGCCACCGGGCCGGATCGGCTCCGGTGCCAGCAGCGACAGTTGCACCTGCAGGCTGCGGAGCGGCACCCCTCGGGCGGCCAGGTCGCCCTGGATCCGCCGCAGCCGCTTGGGGCCGATATTGGACACGCCCAGCTCGGCCACCGCACCGTCCAGCACTTGATCGGCCAGCCCCTGCAGCAGGGGACCCTCCTGCCAAGGGGCGTAACGGGCGGTGCTCCAGTGCAACTGCACCCGATCGAGGTTGTCCTGCAGGCGGACGCGGGAGGACTGCAGGGCCCTCTCGAAGCCGCGGCGCCCGAGGCGCCAGGGGAAGGGCGCCAGCTTGGTGGCCACGCACAGCTCCAGGCGCCGCCGGGGAGCTAGCGCCGCCACGAACTGACCCAGCAGGCACTCGCTGCGACCGTTCCAGCGGCCGGTTCCGTAGGAATCAGCGGTGTCGAAGAAGTGGAGGCCCCGCTCAACGGCCCGCTGGAAACAGGCCTCCAGCTCCTGGTCCTGCTCGGGGGCGTAGCCCCAGAGGAACTGGTTGCCCCAGGCCCAGGTGCCCACGCCGATAGCGGGGCTGGCAAGGGTGGCGAGGGGCATGGCGCAACGGCGGTGGGGCTCCGGCGCCATGATCGGTCTTCAGCCCAAGCCGACCGTGCCGACCAGCGACCCCGCTCCCCTGCCTGCAGGCTCCCCGGCCGACGGGAGCGGAAATCATTCCCAGGATCGGACGGCCGAGCAGGCCTGCGAGGCCGACGCCGATCCGATCCTTTGCCGCCACTGCGGCCGCACCGCCAACAACGGCATCAGCTGCGAAGGCAGCTGTGTGGCGGATTCGGGCTACTGAGACGGCAGGGGCGACGCCTGTTACTAAGGGATATGAAGCGATGTGGCGCTTGGCACCGATTCCGCCGTGACACCGGAAGACAACTTAAGGATCCCTTTAGAGTTCGCCCATCGATTGATTGGCGAGGCGAAACCATGACCAGTCCAAGCTCCCTCCTGGCGATGATGGCCCTGATCGGGCTGGCGGTGGTGGAGTTGTTCACCCACCTGCTCCCCTGGGCCTGAGCGCGGCGGCCGGTTTCCCCCCTTCACCCCGGTCCGGGGATCGGCTTAGAACAAACTTCGTGCCCTCGCTGGCGCCATGAAGGTCACCCATTGCAACGACGAACATCTGGTCTGCCTCAGCTCCGATGAGGTCGCCCTCTTGGTGGATCTCTGCCATGCAGGCGCCTTCTCCGATGAGCTGGCCCAGGGTGGCGACACCCGCCGACGCCTGAAGCGCTTCCTGGGAGAGATGCAGAATTCGCTGTTCGAAACCGCCCAGGAGGTGTGGCAGCGTCAACGAGACGATGAAGCGGCATCGGTCTCACCCTCCGTTTCCCAGGGCCGGAGCTGACCCGGAGTCTTGGGGCCGGTCCGGGCCTGGGTCAGTCCGAGAGGCTAGAGAGCGCTATGGGGTTGGGTCGGCTGATGTTGTCTGATCAGCGGCCGCCGCCATCTCTTGCCGAGTCTGCTGGTGTTCTGTCGCTCGGCCTACCCGACCCGCAAGGGTGTGGAAGAACTTGGAGGACGTCAGGACCCGACTCATTGAATCCCTAGCGTCTGAGAATCGGGAGATCTCGGCTGACGGAAGCTGAAGCTGACTGAAGCCGAGATAGAACCGCTGGTCAGCAGGGGCTGAAGAAAGGCGGCACCCAGATTCGAACTGGGGGTAAAGGATTTGCAATCCTCTGCCTTACCACTTGGCCATGCCGCCGGCCGAGGAGCAAACTCCCCGAATCGGATCGTATCAGCCATGGCATGCCCTCTCCCCTGCTGGTCCTGAGCAACGGCCACGGGGAAGACGTGATTGCCCTACGGCTGGTGGAGGCCCTGCAACGCCAGCGCCCAGGGCTCCCGGTGTCGGTGTTACCCCTGGTGGGGGAAGGTCAGACCTATGGCACGGCTGAGTCCCGGGGACTGCTCCGCCGCATCGGCCCGCGCCGCAACCTGCCCAGCGGCGGCTTCAGCAACCAGAGCCTGGGCGGTCTGCTGCGGGATCTGGCGGCCGGTCTGCCGCTGCTGAGTTGGAAGCAATGGCAGCTCGTGCGGGCCTGGGGCCGCCGCGGCGATCCGATCCTGGCGGTGGGGGACCTACTCCCCCTCCTGCTGGCCTGGGCCGGTGGCGGGCCGTACGGCTTCGTGGGCACCCCCAAGAGCGACCACACCTGGGCCGACCCGGCGCCCACCGGATGGGGGGCCTCACCCCTGGCGGATGGCTACCACCGCCTCAAGGGCAGCGAGTGGGATCCCTGGGAATGGGCCTTGATGGGCCAGCCTCGCTGCCGGCTCGTGGCCGTGCGCGACCGCCTCACCGCCCGGGGCCTGCGGCGCCATGGCGTGGCGGCCCTCGCCCCGGGCAACCCGATGATGGATGGCTTCGAGCCAGCCCCCCTGCCGGCCTGGCTGGAGGGCCAGCGGCGCCTGCTGCTGCTACCGGGAAGCCGCCTTCCGGAGGCCCTCGGCAACCTGGCTCGGCTGCTTGAAGGGCTTCCGAACGGACCGGATCCGACCACCGTGCTGTTGGCGTGCGGGTCCAGGCCGGCCCCCGCCGAAATGGCGCCTCTTCTGGGCGCCGCCGGCTTCCTTGCGGGCTCCCCGCCGGCCGGCAGCGGGGCCGCCGCGGCCTGGCGGCGCGGGGCGATGCAGTTGCTGGTGGGCCCTGGCTGCTTCAACCGCTGGGCCGCCTGGGGTGAGCTGGGACTGGCCACCGCCGGAACAGCCACCGAGCAGCTGGTGGGACTAGGGGTGCCGGCCCTCTCCCTGCCGGGGCCCGGCCCCCAGTTCAAGACAGGCTTTGCCCGGCGCCAGAGCCGCCTGCTGGGGGGGGCTGTGCTGCCCTGCCACAACGCCCGGGACCTGCGGACCCGGCTGCATGCGCTGCTCACCGATCCGGCCGAACGACTGCGCCTGGGTGGGATCGGGCGCCGCCGCATGGGCCCGGCCGGGGGCAGCGAGCGGCTCGCCCGGGCGATCGCCGAACAGCTGCTCGATCCGGCCTGAGGTCGCGATGCCGCGGGGGATGATGGGAACCTCCCCGATCTACCCCGTCCGATGGCCGGCATTCCCGAGCGCAGCTACAACGCCGCCTGCGGACGGCTGGCCAGCCGCCTGGGCATCAGCCAGTCGGCCGCCCGCCGCAAGGTGGAGGTCCGCTCTGCCCAGGAAGGAATGCGGGACACCGCCTCCCGTCAGGCCATCGCCGAGCAGATGCTGGAGGAGGCAAACGCCGCTGGCGTGGATAACGGTGCCTTTCTCACCGCCCAGCTCGAAGCGGTGGGCAACGACGTGAACTTCATGCTGGAGGACTGAGTCCCTTCGCCACCTCAGTGCTCGAACACCGAGCCGAACCGCTGGCGATCGAGATCGGCAAACACGGGAATGCAGCCGAAACAGCGCCGGGCGAGGTCCCAGCGGTCCTCCCGGCGCAGCATCCTTTCGAGTCGGTCGCGGGCCGCCAGCAGCCAGCGCACATCCCCGGCGGCGTAGGCCAGCTGGACCTCGCTGAGGTCCTCCACCATGCCCCAGTCGGAACTCTGGGCCTGCTTGTCGAGTTCCACCCCCACCAGCTCCTGCACCACCTCCTTCAGACCGTGACGCGGCGCATAGGTGCGCCCCAGGCGGCTGGCGATCTTGGTGCAGAAAATGGGATCCACGGCGATCCCCAGGTTCTGGGCCAGGGCCGCCACATCGAAACGGGCGAAGTGGAACACCTTCTCGATCGCTGGATTCTCAAGCAGGGCCTTGAGGCGTGGCGCCCCCTGCTGGCCCCGAGCGAGGCGGATGCAGCACACGTTGTCGTGGGCATCGCAGATCTGCACGAGGCAGAGGCGGTCGCGTCCATGGATCAGACCCATCGCCTCCGTGTCGATCGCCAGGGCGCTGGCGGCGCCGAGGAGCTCCTGCCATTCGGCATCGAGGTCGCCGTCGAACACCACGAAGCGGGCCGGGGGCACGGTGGGGGCGGAGGCGCTGCGGGCCTGGGTCATGGCAACGATCGCCGGTGTGGAGGGAAGGGTTCATCGTGCCCCAGACACGGGCCGGGGGCATGGGGGAGAATGCTGTCAACGATTCGCCAGGCTCTGATGCCCACGCTGGCTTCCACCCTGCTGCTCACCCTGCTGATGGCGGTGGGCCTGGTGTTTTTCTTGCGGGCCGCCAGCAAGGACCGCACCACCGTGGTGGAGGTTCACTCGCCCCGCCCTGCCCTCGAGGTGCTCGAGGGGCTGAGCGGCTGGCTCACCGAGCGGGGCTGGCGCACCGAAACCGGTGATCCCGCCATCAATCTGCTCCGCTTCCGCGGTGAGGTGGGCGCCAGCACACCCCTGGCCCTGCTGCTCTCGCTGCTCGGCAGCGTGGGGGCCGCCTGCCTGGGCCTGGTGATCCGTCAGGTGCTCCCCCAGCTCGGTTGGTGGCCCCTGTTGCTGGCGCTCCTGGGCCCGGCGGCGGGTCTCATCTACCGTCGCCGGGCCGAGCGGGCCGAAACCTTTGAACTGCGACTGATCGAGGCCGACACCAACCAGGGCAGCACCCTGCGGCTGCGGGCCCACCGCGACGAACTGATCGCCATCGAAACCGAGCTCGGCCCAACCCTGCAGCTCGCCAGCGATGGCCGCCTGCTGTCCTCGCCGATTTAGCGCCCGATCGCGACCTGCGCCGCCTGGCGGCCGCGGCCCTCTTCCTTCCGGTTCGTTCCCTTGCTCTCCAGGCCGATGTCTGCGCTCCAGCCCCGCCCCACGGAACGGCGTCCACCGGTTCCCCAGCTCGCCACGGCGCTGCTGAGCCTGGCGGCCCTGGTGTTGCCGCTGCCCGGCGCCGTGGAAGCCCAGACCCTCTCCAGCCTGAGGGGCTCCGCCGCAGCTCCAGCGGTGGATCCCCTGCTCGGGCTCCGTTCGCCGCTGCCCAAGGACTGGGTCGGTACCCGCGGCGTCAGCCCGGCCATCCCGATCCTGATGCTGGCCGGCCATGCCGATGCCCAGGGGATTGGGGGATCGGGCACCAGCGGTGAGGCCGTGGGGCTCTACGGCGCCGCGCCGATGCGGCCCGGCATCAGCGATGAGCACTACTGGTGCCTGCAGGTAGCCCACGCCGTGGCGGTGCTGGGCCGGCAGCGGGGGCTCAACATCAACTTCCACATTCCGCCGGTGCGCACCATGCTCAGCGGCGACGAGGCCGGCACCAACTGGAGTGTGGGGCGGGAGCACGCCGCCGCCGGGGGCTACGCCCTGGAGATTCACTTTGATGCGTATGGCAGCGCCGGGGTGGGATCGGGCCTGATCCCCCCCCTGCACCGCCCGTTCAGCACGATCGATGAAAGCCTTGCCCAGGAATTCGGCAGCTTCCCGATGAACTTCCGCGATCAGCTCGGCGGGCCCAAGCGGGGCATCGGCCTGCTGGAGGTGGGCAAGCTGGAAGGCCCCCTGGAGGCCTCCCTGCGGGACCCCCGCACCCGGAAGCGCACGATCCAGTACATCGCCCAGCGCGTGGTGTATGCGATCCAGAGGGGCATCGCCACGCCCGGAAGCGGCACCACCACTGGGCTTTTACCGGCTCTCCCGCCTCCGCAGCCCCCCGTGGTCGCTAGCCCCTGATCGGGGCAGTTGGGCCAGCCTGCCGGTGCGAAACCTGTTCTGGGCTCACCCCACGGCCTGGTGGGGAGCGCACCGGTCCTGCAGGGCCCCATCGTCGAGCCAGTTCTGGGGCCTGGTGAACACCTCGGTGAGCAGGGCCTCGCGGCTGCCCGCCTCGGGGGTGTAAGCGTACTCCCAGCGCACCAGCGGCGGCAGGGACATCAGGATCGATTCGGTGCGGCCGTTGGTCTGGAGGCCGAAGATCGTGCCGCGGTCGAACACCAGGTTGAACTCCACGTAGCGGCCGCGGCGATACAGCTGGAAGTCTCGCTCCCGCTCCCCCCAGGGGGTGGCCTGCCGGCGCTCGGCGATCGGCAGATAGCTCGGCAGGAAGGCATTGCCGCAGGCTTCGGCCAACTGGAACAGCTTCTCCCAGTCGTGCTCCACCATTCCGACGGCGGCACTAGCCGCAGCGGCCGGACCGGCCGGATCGGAGCCCTTGTAGAGCACGCCACCGGGATCCTGGTAGTCGTAGAAGATGCCGCCCACGCCACGGGTTTCACCGCGGTGCTTCAGGAAGAAGTATTCATCGCACCAGGGCTTGAACACCGTGTAGTAAGCCGGATCCACGCTGTCGCAGGCGCCCTTGAGGGTGCGGTGGAAATGCTGGGCGTCCTCCAGGAAGGGGTAGTAAGGGGTGAGGTCGGCGCCGCCGCCGAACCACCACACAGGCCCGGCTTCGAAGTAGCGGTAGTTAAGGTGCACCGTGGGGATATAGGGATTGCGGGGGTGCAGCACCATCGAGGTGCCGGTGGCGAACCAGCGCTGGCCCTCCGCCTCGGGCCGCTGGCTGAGGATCGAAGGCGGCAGACGGTCCCCTTCCACCTCGGAGAAGTTCACGCCGCCCTGCTCGAAGATCCGGCCGGCCTTCATCACCCGGGAGCGACCGCCGCCACCCTCTGGCCGCACCCAGCTCTCCTCCTGGAACTGGCCTTCACCATCAAAAGCCGCCAAAGAGGAGCAGATCGAATCCTGGAGGCCCATCAGCAGGGTCCGGGCCCGGCTGCGCGAATCGACGGGAGGCGAACTCAGCAGCGGCGCAACGGGCGAGGTCATCCAGTGGTGCGCCCTCGGAGGCGCAGAACATCCGTCCACCCTTTCAGTCCGCCGGCCCCCCGCACAAGGCTTCGAGAGCGTCTGTCACGGGGGAGCGGGAGCGAGGCTCCTAGGATCCGCCTTTCCCGAGGAGTCCGAGCAGCGGATGGCCATCCCAGACCAGGCTTCCGATCCCCAGACCCCCTCCCAGGACGTCGATTCCCTCGGCGCGGCGCTCGGCCAGCTACGGGATGCCGGCAGTGGACGCAGCCTGCTGGAGCTCGGCTGGATCCGGAGGCTGCGGCGCCAGGAGTCCAGGGCCGTCTTCGAACTGGCCCTGCCTGGTTTCGCTGCCAGCCAGCGTGACCGCATCGCGGCCGAGGCCCGCCAGGCCCTGCTGGCGGTGGCCGGAATCCAAGATGTGCAGATCGAACTGGCCCAGTCCGAAGGCACTCCGGCCGGCTCGCCCCCTGCCTCCGCCCCGATCGGTGGAGCCGGCCATGGAGCCGGGGGCCATGGCCAGCCGCCACCGCGCCAGAGCATTCCGGGGGTGCGCCAGGTGATCGCCGTGAGCAGCGGCAAAGGTGGTGTGGGCAAGAGCACCGTGGCGGTGAACCTGGCCTGCGCCCTGGCGGCCTCCGGCCTGAAGGTGGGCCTGCTCGATGCCGACATTTACGGCCCGAACGCTCCGACGATGCTGGGGGTGGCCGACCGCACCCCTGAGGTGCACACGGGCCCCGAGGGCGAACAGATCCTGGTGCCGATCGAAACATGCGGCATCGCGATGGTGTCGATGGGACTGCTGATCCAGGAGAACCAGCCCGTGATCTGGAGGGGACCGATGCTCAACGGCATCATCCGCCAGTTTCTATATCAGGTGGCCTGGGGCGAGCGGGATGTGCTGGTAGTGGACCTCCCTCCAGGCACCGGTGATGCCCAGCTCACAGTGGCCCAGGCGGTGCCGATGGCCGGGGTGGTGATCGTCACGACGCCCCAGCAGGTGTCGCTGCAGGATGCCCGCCGCGGCCTGGCGATGTTCCTCCAGATGGGCGTGAATGTGCTCGGCGTGGTGGAAAACATGAGCGCCTTCGTGCCGCCCGATCTGCCGGATCGGCGCTACGCCATCTTCGGCAGCGGCGGCGGCCGGCAGCTGGCCGATGAGGCCGCGGTACCGCTGCTGGCCGAACTGCCCCTCGAGATGGGCGTGCAGGAAGGCGGGGACCAGGGGCTGCCTGTAGTGCTGGCGGCACCCGAATCCGCCAGTGCCCTCGCCTTTAGCGCCCTGGCGGCCGTACTGGCCGGGCGTTGCGTCGCTCCAGCGACCCCCGCCTGAGCCCGTGACGAACCTCGGGTCCCGCCGCGGCACCGGCCCCGGGCGGGGCAGGCCACGCCGCTCCCCCTTCGCGGAGATCGACCTGGTGCTCTGGGGAATCCCGCTGGTCCTCACCACGCTGGCCGGCATCCTGATCGCCAGCACCCAGCGCCAGGCCGACTACGCCGACTGGTATCAGCACTGGCTCACCGCCGCGGTGGGCACCGGCCTGGCCCTGGCCGTGGCGCGAATACCGCTGGAGCGGGCGCAGTCATGGCAATGGCCCCTCTATGGAGTCACGATCCTGAGCCTGGTGGCGGTGCGCTTCGTGGGCACCTCCGCCCTGGGGGCCCAGCGCTGGATCAGTATCGGGGGCTTCCACGTGCAGCCCTCGGAGTTCGCGAAGCTGGCCGCGATCTTGCTGCTGGCGGGGGTGCTCTCCCGTTTCCCGGTGGAGCGGCCGGTGGATCTGGTGCGGCCGATCGGCCTGGTCGCCCTGCCCTGGGGCCTGGTGTTCATCCAGCCCGACCTGGGGACCTCCCTGGTGTTCGGGGCGGTGCTGCTGGTGATGCTCTTCTGGGCCGGGCTGCCCCTGACCTGGCTGGTGCTGCTGCTGTCACCGCTGGTGGCCGCGATTGTGGCGGGCGTTCAGCCCCTGCTGCTGATCGTGTGGATTCCCCTGATGGGCTGGCTGGCCTGGACCTCCCTCCCCTGGAAGCGCGTGGGTCTGGCGGTGGTGCTGGCGGTGCAGGGCCTCTTCGCCCTGATCACCCCCTACCTCTGGATGCACGGTCTGAGGGAATACCAGCGGGACCGGCTGGTGCTCTTCCTGGATCCTTCCAAGGATCCCCTCGGGGGTGGCTATCACCTGTTGCAGAGCAAGGTGGGCATCGGCTCAGGTGGCCTCTGGGGCACGGGCCTGATGCATGGCCACCTCACCCTGCTGCGCTTCATCCCCGAGCAGCACACCGATTTCATCTTCAGTGCCCTGGGGGAGGAAACCGGTTTTGTGGGCTCCACCCTGGTGGTGCTGGCCTATGCCCTGCTCTGCTGGCGCCTGCTGCAGATCGCCAGCCAAGCCCGCACCGATGTGGAGGCACTGCTGGTGGTGGGCATCGGCGCCATGCTGATGTTCCAGGTCGTGGTGAACATCTGCATGACCATCGGCCTCGGTCCGGTCACCGGCATCCCCCTGCCCTGGGTGAGTTACGGCCGTTCAGCAATGCTGGTGAATTACTTCTCGCTAGGCCTCTGCGCCTCGGTGCGGCGCCGCAGCCGCAGCAGCAGCAGCAGCAGCAGCAGCAGCAGCAGCCGCTGGTGATAGCGACTCCGGCGGCAGTCCCCTCCCTCGGGCCCACCGGTCCACCCCTGGAGGCGATCGCGATCGCGATGGCCAAGCCCATCCCATCCCCGAGGGCGATCCGATGGTGATCCTCAGCGACCTGCGCCGCGAGCTCAGCCAGGGGATGCCACCCGGCCGATCCGACGACGACAGCGTGCGGCGCCAGTGGTGGGCGGCTCTGGCCACTCTCCAGGACGACCTGTTGGCCGGGTCGGATCCCCCCCGGGGGCTCTGGCTGGCCGCCCCCCTGCCAGCCCTCTACGCGCCGGAGCTGCTGCAGGGCCTGCGGGGCTGGGTCTGGACGCCCAAGCAGATCGGCACCCTGCTGCCCACCCCGCCCCTGCTGCCGGGGGGGGCCGCCGCGAAGGATCATGGCTCCCTGCCAGGCCTGCAGCGGCTCGCCCTGCGGGACGAGGACGGCACCGATCCCCTGCTGATTGTGATCACCCCTGCGGTGCAGGTGGCCCTGGCGATCGAGGGGGAGGCGGGAGCTCGCCGGCTGCTCGTGCGCTTTGATGCCCCCGCCCTCTCGTCCGCCCTGCAGCTGCTGGACCGGCGCCTCCAGGAGGACGCGCCGGTCCAGGCGCGGCGGCTGCGCACCAGCCTGCGGGAGCTGGGCCCGCTTCACCACGACCCAGATCTGGCGATGCGGTTCTGGCCGAGGCTGGCGGAACGCCTGGCCGCCATGGCGCCGAGCGTGACCCTCCAGCCTCTGGTGCGGGCTCCGGATGGGGCGGGGCGAGGCCCCGAGGCTGAAGGCGAGGATCGGGCCGAGGTCGGGCTGGAGGCGGCCGCCCAGGCCGAACTCGCGCTGCTGGAGGCCCTCACCCATGAAGTGCGCACCCCCCTGGCCACCATCCGCACCCTGATCCGTTCCCTGCTGCGCCGCCGGGAACTCTCGCCGGTGGTGCGCCAGCGGCTGGAACAAATCGATGGCGAATGCAGTGAGCAGATCGACCGCTTCGGGCTGATCTTCCTGGCGGCGGAGCTGCAGCGGCAACCGGAATGGGGTCGGCCCCTGAGCGCCACCGAATTGGCCCGCACCGACCTGAGCCAGTTGCTGCTGCAGCTCGAAGCCCTTTGGCAACGCCAGCTGGCCCGCCGCGATCTGGCCCTCACCCTGGCGATCGATCCCGACCTGCCGCCGGTGCTCAGTGACCCGACCCGGCTGGAGACCATGCTCGGCGGGCTGATTGACCGCTTCAGCCGCAGCCTGGCCAGCGGCAGCCACGTGCTGGTGAGCCTGCAGCCTGCCGGCTCCCGCCTGAAGCTCCAGCTCAGCAGCAGCAGCCCGGCACGGCGCGCCCAGGGGGAACGATCCCACGGCGCCACCGGTCCGGGCGACCTGGTGGGTCCGGTGCTGAGCTGGAATCCCGGCACCGGCAGCCTGCAACTCAGCCACCAGGCCACCCAGCAACTCTTCCACCGGCTCGGTGGGCGCCTCACCGAACGGGGCGACTCGAGCCTCACGGTGTTCTTCCCGGTGGCCGCCGGCTGAGAGTGGGTTGGACGCTCTTTGTTGACGGGTGTGAAGAGTGGGCCGCCGCGGCGAGGGGGGGCCGAATCACGGTGCTAGTTTCCGCTTGAAACGGTCCTTGAGCCATGGCAGCGACGGCCCTGAACGGTCAACTTCCGAAGTACATCGGCAGCACGGGCGGCCTGCTCAATGCCGCCGAAACCGAAGAGAAATACGCCATCACCTGGACAAGCTCCGCCGCCCAGGCGTTCGAGCTCCCCACCGGTGGCGCCGCCGAGATGAACGCCGGCGAAAACATCATGTACTTCGCCCGTAAGGAGCAGTGCCTGGCCCTTGGCACCCAGCTACGCACCAAGTTCAAGCCCCGCATCGAAGACTACAAGATCTATCGGATCTACCCCGGTGGTGACACCGAGTTCCTGCATCCCAAGGATGGCGTTTTCCCTGAGAAGGTGAATGAGGGCCGCGAAAAAGTGGGCCACATTGCCCGCCGGATTGGCGCCAACCCCAACCCCGCCAGCCTCAAGTTCAGCGGCAAGGAGCCCTACGAAGTCTGAGCCCTTGCACGACGCTCCATAACGGCGGGGCAGACAGCCCCGTTTTTTTTGCCTGCCGCCTGCCTTGATGCCGGATTCCGATCCAGCCACCGACCGCTCCGCCTTTCTCGCCGAAGCTGCCCGCGGTGCTGAGGCATTTGGCGGCCGCACCTTCATCCCCCTGTCGAAACGGTGGCCCGCCGACCTGGAAACGCCCCTGAGCACCTGGTTGAAGGTGGGTGCCGGCGGACGCCAGGGGGTGCTGCTGGAATCGGTGGAGGGCGGCGAGCGGCTCGGCCGCTGGAGTGTGGTGGTAGGCGACCCCCTCTGGACCCTTACCTGCCGGGGCAAGGCGGCCCGGCGGCAATGGCGCGACGGCCGGAGTGACGACCTCCAGGGCAATCCCTTCGACCTTCTGCGCCAGTGCCTCGCACCGCTCCGGCCGGCGACCGTGCCGGAGCTGCCCCCCCTAGGCCAGCTGTTCGGTGCCTGGGCCTATGAACTGATCCGCTGGGTCGAACCCAGCGTTCCGGTCCACGCCCCGGCCCCGGGGGATCCACCGGACGGGAACTGGATGCTGGCCGACAGCCTGCTGGTGTTCGACCAGGTGAAGCGCCAGATCACCGCCGTGGCCTACGTGAACCTGACCGAGCAGGCTGATGCCGCCGAGGCGTGGGATCGGGCTGCCGGCCAGATCGCCGCCCTTGAAGCCCGCATGCACGCTCCCCTGCCGCCAGAGATCAAGCCGCTGCAGTGGCATGACCATCCCGGAGCCGAAGTGGGCACCACCGCCAACCGCAGCCGCGAGGATTTCGAGGCCGCGGTCCGCCAGGGACGCGAACACATCGCCGCCGGAGATGTGTTCCAGCTGGTGCTGAGCCAGCGGCTGGAGGCCCGCATAGATCGAGATCCCTTCGATCTCTACCGCAGCCTGCGGATGGTGAACCCCTCCCCTTACATGGCGTTCTTCAATTTCGGCGACTGGTTCCTGATCGGCTCCAGCCCGGAGGTGATGGTGAAGGCCGAACCACGCGCTGGTGGGGGAGTGAAGGCTTCCCTGCGGCCGATCGCCGGCACCCGCCACCGGGGCGCCGACGACCGGGAGGACGAAGCCCTGGCCCAGGAACTGCTCGCCGATCCGAAGGAGCGGGCCGAGCACGTGATGCTGGTGGATCTGGGCCGCAACGACCTGGGCCGCGTCTGCAGGCCGGGCAGCGTGGCCGTGCGTGACTTGATGGTGATTGAGCGCTACTCCCACGTGATGCATATCGTGAGTCAGGTGGAAGGGGATCTCGATCCCTGCCACGACATTTGGGATCTGCTGATGGCCTCCTTCCCGGCCGGCACGGTGAGCGGGGCACCCAAGATCCGCGCCATGCAGCTCATCCACGCCCTAGAGCCGAACGCCCGGGGCCCCTATTCCGGTGTCTACGGCGCGGTGGACCTCAACGGCGCCCTCAACACGGCGATCACAATCCGCAGCATGGTGGTGCTCCCCCCCGAACCCGGGCATGCCCAGGCCGGCTGGAGGGTGCGGGTTCAGGCGGGAGCCGGCATCGTGGCCGATTCGGTGCCGGCCTCGGAGTACCAGGAAACCCTCAACAAGGCCCGTGGCATGCTCAAGGCCCTCGCCTGCCTGGAGCCCCCCACCGGGGCCAAGCCATGAGCACTCCCCACCTGTTGCTGAAGGGCTTCGAGGTTGAGATGTACACGGGCCGCGCCGACGGCACGGCGGTGGGCTGCGCGGCTGAGGCGGCGCGGGAGCTGGCCGGTTTCGTGACCGAGCCGGACCAGCGCAACCTTGAGTACACCACCCCTCCGGATGCCAGCTACGGGCGTCAGCTGGAGTTGCTGCTGGAACCGCGGCAACGGCTGCGGCGCTGGCTGCGGCCCCGGGGCCTCACCCTGCTGCCGGGCAGCACCCTGGCCACCGGAGGAAGCGACCGCTTCGAGCGATCGGATCCCACCAACGCCTACCACGCCCACATCGAGCACACCTACGGCACCCGGGTGGTGACCGCCAGCGTGCACATCAACTTCGGCCTGACGGCGATGGACCCGCTCTTCGCCGGCCTGCGTCTGCTCCGCTGCGAGGCGGCCCTGCTGCTGGCCCTGAGCGCCAGTTCCCCCTTTCTCGATGGCCAGGCCACCGGAGCCCATTCCCAGCGGTGGCTGCAGTTTCCGCTCACGCCGCCCCAGGTGCCCATCTTCCTCAACCACTCGCACTACGTGCGTTGGATGAAGGAGCAGCTCGCCACCGGCTCGATGCACAACGTGCGCCACCTCTGGACCTCCGTGCGTCCCAACGGTGACGACCGCCCCCACGACCTCAACCGCATCGAGCTTCGGATCTGCGATCTGATCGCCGATCCCCTCGAACTGCTGGCGGTGACCGCCTTCGCCGAGCTGCGCCTGTTGCAGCTCTTGGCGGAGCCGGGGCGCTTCGATCCGCTTCTAGCCAGCGATCTTTCCCCGGAGGAGCTGGCCGACCTCGCCGATGCCAACGACCGGGCTGCGGCCCGCTCCAGCCTGGAGGCGAAACTGCGCCACTGGAAGACCGGCGCCCCGATCCTGGCCCGAGACTGGATCGCGGCGGAGCTGGAATCGCTGGCCCCCCTGGCCAAATCCCTGGGCCTTGAGAACCTGCTGCCCCCGCTAGAGATGCTGCTCACCCGAGGCAACACCGCGATGCGCTGGCTCGCCCTCCTGCGGACCGGCCAACCCGTGGCGGAAATCGTGGCGGCCGAAGCCGCAGCCCTCGAAGCTCGGGAAACCGCGCTAGAGGCATGCCTTGCGACAGACCCAGCCCTCGCTTTGGGATGATCATGGAAAGCTCCAACGCTTTCGAGCTGTCCATGCGGCCGCCCTCCCCAGCGACAGCCGCAGCGCCCCCCCCGCCGGGGTCGTTGCCGATGGCCGGATTCCCTGCGGCAGTTGCCCCAACCCCCGAGGTGCCCGCCGCGGTGGGGCGGCTGCTGGAGGAACGGCTCGAGCTGGTGGAAGATCTCTGGCTCACGGTGCTGCGCAGTGAATGTCCACCTGCCCAGGTGGAACGCCTGATCCGCCTGAAGGAATTGAGCGGCCCCATCTCGCCCGCCGAAATCGAAGCCACCCAGGAATCGGAGGGCTTCTCCAGCGGATCCAGCGAGGCGATCGTGGCGGTGATTCACGATATGGATCTGGCCGATGGGATCGCCGCTGCCCGGGCCTTCTCCCTCTATTTCCAGCTGGTCAACATCCTCGAGCAGCACATCGAGGAAGACAGCTACCTCGCAAGTCTCCAGACCGCCCCCTCCAGCAGCGTCAACGATCCCTTCCTGCCGGCCCTCGCCAGCCAGAGCGAACCAGCCACCTTCCGGCAACTGTTCGAGCGGCTGCGGGCCCTGGGGGTGCCACCGGCCCAGATCGAGAACCTGCTCCGCGAACTCGACATCCGTCTGGTCTTCACGGCCCACCCCACCGAGATCGTGCGCCACACCGTGCGCCACAAGCAGCGCCGCGTGGCCTCGCTGATCCAGAAGCTGGAAGAGGGCCGTGGTGGCAGCAGCGAAACACGTGCACGACATCGCCAGCAACTGGAAGAGGAGATCCGCCTCTGGTGGCGCACCGACGAACTGCACCAGTTCAAACCTTCGGTGCTCGATGAGGTGGATTACGCCCTGCACTACTTCCAGCAGGTGCTCTTCGATGCGATGCCGAAGCTGCAGCTACGCATCCGCTCGGCCCTGGCCGCCAGCTACCCAGACGTGCAGCCGCCCCAGGACGAATTCTGCACCTTTGGGTCCTGGGTGGGCTCCGACCGGGATGGCAACCCTTCGGTGACCCCGGAGATCACCTGGCGCACCGCCTGCTACCAGCGGGAGCTGATGCTGCAGCGCTACGTAAAATCGGTTGAGCAGCTGCGTGATCAGCTCAGCATCTCGATGCAATGGAGCCAGGTGAGCCCTGCCCTGCTCGAATCCCTGGAGATGGACCGGCTGCGCTTTCCGGAGATCTACGAGGAGCGGGCGGCGCGATACCGACTGGAGCCCTACCGCCTCAAGCTCAGCTATGTGCTGGAGCGATTGCGGCTCACCCTTGAACGCAATCAGCAGCTCTACCAGTCGGGCTGGGAGGCCCCCTTCGAGAATCCCAGCGGTGGTGGACTCACCCTCAACCCCGGCAACCTCACGCCGGTGGCCAGCGTCGCCGATCTGCACTACGGCTCAGCCGAGGAGTTCCGCGCCGACCTTGAACTGGTGGGCGACAGCCTGGTGGCCACCGGCCTGAGCTGCGAATCCCTGGGCGAACTGCTCAGCCAGGTGCACATCTTCTCCTTCTGCCTGGCCAGCCTCGATATCCGCCAGGAGAGCACCCGCCACAGCGACGCCATCGACGAACTCAGCCGCTACCTGCAACTGCCGGTGACCTACGGCGCGATGGATGAGGAGCAGCGAATCGCCTGGCTCCTGACCGAACTCCAAACCCGCCGCCCCCTGCTGCCGCCGGCGGCCCGCTGGAGTGAAGCCACCGCCGAAACCTTCGCCGTGTTCCGCATGCTGCAACGGCTGCAGCAGGAGTTCGGTTCACGCATCTGCCGCACCTACGTGATCTCGATGAGTCACACGGTGTCCGACCTGCTCGAAGTGCTCCTCCTGGCCAAGGAGGCGGGCCTGGTGGATCCCCTCGCCCGACGCTCCGACCTCCTGGTCATTCCCCTGTTTGAGACCGTGGAGGATCTGCAGGGCGCCCCGGCCGTGATGGGGCGCCTGTTCGCCGATCCCTTCTACCGCCAGGTGCTGAGCAGCAGCGGTGAGGGGAGCGAACCTCTTCAGGAGGTGATGCTCGGCTACTCCGACAGCAACAAGGATTCCGGCTTCCTCTCCAGCAACTGGGAAATCCACCGGGCCCAGATCGCCCTGCAAAAGCTCGCCACCCAGCACGCCGTAGCCCTACGCATCTTCCACGGCCGCGGCGGATCCGTAGGCCGCGGCGGCGGCCCTGCCTACCAGGCGATCCTCGCCCAGCCCAGCGGCACCCTGAGGGGTCGGATCAAGATCACGGAACAGGGCGAGGTGCTCGCCTCCAAGTACTCCCTGCCCGAGCTGGCCCTCTACAACCTGGAAACGGTCACCACCGCGGTACTCCAGAACAGCCTGGTCAGCGCCCCGATCGACGACACCCCCAGCTGGAATGCCCTGATGGAGCGGCTGGCGGCCCGATCCCGCGACCACTACCGGGCCCTGGTGCATGACAACCCCGACCTGGTGGCCTTCTTCCAGCAGGTCACGCCGATCGAGGAAATCAGCAAGCTGCAGATCTCGAGCCGTCCGGCCCGCCGCAAGAGCGGCGCCAAGGATCTCTCGAGCCTGCGGGCCATCCCCTGGGTGTTCGGCTGGACCCAGAGCCGCTTCCTGCTCCCCAGCTGGTATGGCGTTGGCATGGCCCTCCACCAGGAGGTGGCAGGCGACCCCGCCCAGATGGAACTCCTGCAGCTGCTGTATCAGCGTTGGCCCTTCTTCCGCATGCTCATCTCCAAGGTGGAGATGACCCTCTCCAAGGTCGACCTCGAACTGGCCCATCACTACGTGCTCTCCCTGGGGCGCCCCGAGAACCGCGAAGCCTTCGCAGCGATCTTCACCGCCATCGCCTCCGAGTTCGGCCGCACCCGCGATCTGGTGCTTCAGATCAGCAACCACACCCGCCTGCTGGATGGCGATCCGGCCCTGCAGCTCTCGGTCGATCTGCGCAACCGCACGATCGTGCCGCTCGGCTTCCTGCAGGTGGCCCTGCTGCGCCGCCTGCGGGACCAGAACCGTCAGCCGCCGATGAGTGAAGGACCAATCAACGGCCAGGTCGGCGGTGATGCCCGCACCTACAGCCGCAGCGAACTGCTCCGCGGCGCCTTGCTCACCATTAACGGCATCGCCGCCGGCATGCGGAACACCGGCTGATGCCGCCGCCTGATCGCCTCGCCTCCCTCTTGATCCCCTTCCGCTCCTCCGCGTCGGCCCAGGTGCTACCGCAGGGATACCGCCTGATCCAATCCCCAGAGGGTGATCTGGCAACCGAGGGTGAAACGGCCGTCGAGGGGCTGAATCGCCTCCTGCAGGCCTGCGAAGAGCGGCCCCGAAGCCCGGAGCGCTGGGGGCAGGTCCTGGCTCGCAGCACCTGGCACCTGGGCGTGAAGGATCGCCAGGACAGGCTGGTGGGCTTCCTGCGGGCCACCAGCGACCTGGCCCTCAACGCCAATCTCTGGGACCTGCTCAGCGATCCGGCCGACCCCGGACGCGATCTGGTGCTCACGGCCCTGGTGCGCTGCGCCCTAGGCCGCCTGAGGCGGGAGCTGGCGGGCTGCAGCGTGTCCCTCTCCGCCCCTCCGGAGGCGCTGGAGATCCTCCACGGGGCGGGATTCGTGGTGGATCCGGGCGGGATCCGCGCCATGGGCCTCATCCTCTCGTCGCCAGAGATGGAGCAAAAAGAAAACCCCCGTTCCGGCGGGGGCAACTGAGGGTCGTGGTGTCCCCCGATCAATCTGAACCACGAGCATGGAGGGACTCGAACCCCCGACCCTCAGAACCGGAATCTGATGCTCTATCCAACTGAGCTACATGCCCAACACCGGGAGAGGTGTCCCCGAGACCAAGGCGGATGGATCGGATCCAACACCTGACCCCGTTGGGTCTACCTTAGCCGCAGACCGCCCCAGACCCATCCGGCTGCACCGCCTGGAGCTGCTCCACTTCCGCAATATCGCCGGACTCGAGCTGGAGCTGCAGGCTCCGAGGCTGCTCGTGATCGGCGCCAATGGAGAAGGGAAATCCAATCTCCTGGAGGCCGTGGAGCTGCTAACCAGCCTGCGCTCCCACCGCTGCAGCAGCGACCCCGACCTGATCCGCCAGGGGGAGCCGACCAGCCGGCTACGGGCCCGCACGAGCGAAGGGGACCAACTGGAACTGGAGCTGCGGCGTCGCGGTGGTCGCCGGGCCCTGCGCAACGGCCGCAGCCTGGAGCGTCTGATCGATCTGATCGGGCCGCTGCGGTGCGTGGGGTTCAGCGCCCTGGATCTGGAGCTGGTGCGGGGGGAACCCGCCCAGCGCCGCCAGTGGCTCGACCGGGTGGTACTACAGCTTGAACCCATCTACGGCGCCCTCCTGAGCCGCTACGGCCGGCTGCTGCGCCAACGCAGCCAGCTGCTGCGCCGCGGCCTGGCGCCGACGGAACGAAGCGCCCTGTTGGATGCCTTCGACCAGCAAATGGCACTGGTGGGCACCCGCCTGCATCGCCGGAGGGGCCGGGCGCTGGAACGGCTCGAGCCACTCGCGCAGTTATGGCAAGAGCGGCTGGGCGGCGGCAAGGAGGTACTGGAGCTGCTCTATCGGAGCGGCACGCGGCTGGAGGCCGAGGCGACCGGCACTGGGGAAGAGGTCTGGAGAGCCGCCCTGCTCGACCAGCTGCTGCAGCAGCGCAGCGAGGAGGAACGGCTCGGCCAGTGCCTGGTAGGCCCCCACCGCGATGAGATCGAACTGCTGCTGGGGGGAGCGCCGGCCCGGCGCTACGGCTCGGCGGGCCAGCAGCGAACGCTGGTGCTGGCCCTGAAGCTGGCCGAACTCGATGTGGTGCACGCGGTGGTGGGGGAGCCCCCGCTCCTTCTGCTCGACGACGTGTTTGCCGAACTGGATCCCCGGCGCCAGAACCTGCTGCTGGAGGCGGTGGGCAACGGCCACCAGTGCCTGGTGAGCGCCACCCACCTGGAGTGCTTCAACGGAAGCTGGCGCAGCGACGCCCAGGTGGTGCGCATGCGCCAAGGCACCCTCCAGAGCGCCTGAACCTCCGGCTCCGGATGGCGAATCTGTGCGGAATGGGCCATGGCTGGGGCATCCGCACCGAGATGATGCACAGCAGCCCCTATGGTGAGTTGCTGTTTGCCTGGATTCGATGAACCAGCGCCTGTCCTGCCTCCACCCCAACCCGGGATGGAGTGGAGCCGCCGCCCCGCAACTCTCCTCCACGCCCGCCATCTCTGACGCGGTTGGGAAACACTGCATCCTCGAGCTGTACGACTGTCAAAGCAGCCGACTGGATGACGAAGCTTTCCTCAGGGACACCATCACCACTGCAGCCAAACGTGCCGGTGCCACCCTCCTCAACCTCATCACCCATCGCTTCGAGCCCCAGGGCGTGACTGGGCTGGCATTGCTGGCCGAATCTCACATCTCGATCCACACCTGGCCGGAATCCGGCTACGCGGCCGTGGATGTCTTCACCTGCGGTGACCACACCATGCCCGAACGGGCCTGTCAGGTGCTGGTCGAGGAACTCGGAGCCGCCCGGCACAAGCTCACCAGCTTTCGCCGCGAAACCCCGGGATCGATCGCCGAAACCCCGCGCGAGCCGGAACTCTCGCCGGCCTAAGGCTCTCTCCGACCGTCTGAAGACGTACCTCCCACCCCCCGGACTGTCTCTGGCAGCCCGGGGGTTTCTATTTTGGGCGCTCAGGCGCCAGCTCCCGGCTGCAGGGTGAGGGCAGCCACCCCGAATGTGGTTGCAGCGGAGCGATCACGGTTGAGCTTGCCGCTCACCAGTCCCTCCAGGTCGAGGGCCACAGCCGTGAAACCGAGGTTCCCCAGGGCAGCCACCAGCTCCTGGCGCAACGTCCCCTGGGCCAGCCTGGCCAGCACGTCGGGGAGGGCCCCGGCCGGCAACTCGATGCGGGCGGTCTCCCCCTGACTCCGCACCCGCAGTTCGCGGAATCCCTGCGCCCGCAACCAGTCTTCAGCGGCCGCCACCCGCTGCAGCCTGGCCGCCGTGATCGGCTCACCGTAGGGAAAGCGGGAAGCCAGACAGGGTTGGGCCGGCTTATCCCACCAGGGCAACCCCAGGGCCCGCGAGAGGCACCGCACTCCCTGCTTGTCGATGCCGGCCTCGGCCAACGGGGAGATCACACCACGCTCACGGGCTGCCCCGAGGCCGGGGCGGAAGTCGGCCAGATCATCCAGGTTCACCCCATCGAGCACCACCGCATCGGCGGCGAGGGCGAGCGGCGCCAGCAGACCATGGAGTTCCCGCTTGCAGGCGTAGCAGCGATCCTGAGGATTGCGGGCATAGGCCGGATCCTCCAGTTCGGCGGTGAGGATTTCCTGGTGCCGCAGTCCCAGCCAGCGGGCCTGAGCCTGGGCCTCCTCGCGCAGATGGGGTGCCAGGGCCGGGGAAACACCAGTCACCGCCAGGGCCCGATCCCCGATCCGGTCCACGGCCAGGGCCGCCACCAGGGCACTGTCCACCCCGCCGGAATAGGCCACCACCACCTGGGGAAAGGCGGCGATGCGGTCGCTCACCGCCCGATAGGCCTCCCCCAGCTCCGGGGGCAGCGCTTCGAGCAGCGTGAGGGGAGGGGGCGAAGATTCCATAGGGATGATCCTGGCAAGTCCGATCCCATTCAGGGAGAGACCGGCCAAGCGACCCCGAGCCCGCCGCTCAGATCGGGTGGATCCAGGGGATCCCCCCAGGGTGCTCAGTAGCATCCACGGAACACTGCCTCCCGATGACGCCCCCGCCCCCCGGTCCTACCCAGACCCCCCAACGGGGCACCGGCCGGGGTATCGGCATCCGCACGGCCGCCGGCAGCGATGAACGCGCCCACGGTCAGTTGCATGTCTACGACGGTGACGGCAAGGGGAAAAGCCAGGCGGCCCTGGGGGTGGTGCTCCGCACCATCGGCCTGGGTATCTGCGAGCGCAAGCGCACCCGGGTGCTGCTGCTGCGGTTCCTGAAGGGACCCGGCCGTTCCTACGACGAGGACGCCGCGATCGAGGCCCTGCAGCAGGGCTTTCCCCACCTGATCGACCAGGTGCGCACCGGCCGGGGCGAATACTTCACGGCCGACCAGGCCACCCGCTTCGATCGTCAGGAAGCCCAGCGCGGCTGGGACATCGCCAAGGGGGCCATCGCCAGCGACCTTTACTCGGTGCTGGTGCTCGACGAGCTCAATCCCGTGCTCGATCTGGGGTTGCTCGATGCCGCCGAGGTGGTGCGCACTCTGGCGGCCAAGCCCGCGGGCATGGAGGTGATCTGCACCGGCCGGGGAGCTCCGCGGGAACTGGTGCGCCTGGCTGATCTGCACTCAGAGATGCGGGCTCACCGCCGCCGGACCCCCGAGGATCGGGACGGTTCCGAATCCTGGAATGGCGACGACGACGGCGTGGAGGCGGAGGCCCGGGAGCGGGGGCTCGATGGGATTGAGATCTACACCGGCGAGGGCAAGGGCAAATCCACCAGCGCCCTGGGCAAGGCCCTGCAGGCGATCGGCCGCGGCATCAGCCAGGACAAGAGCCACCGGGTGCTGATCCTGCAGTGGCTCAAGGGGGGGAGCGGCTACACCGAAGACGCCGCCATCGCCGCCCTGCGCGAGAGCTACCCCCACCTGGTGGATCATCTGCGCTCCGGCCGCGATGCGATCGTGTGGCGCGGCCAGCAGCAGCCAATCGACTACGTCGAGGCCGAGCGGGCCTGGGAAATCGCCCGAGCCGCCATCGCCAGCGGCCTCTACAAGACCGTGATCCTCGATGAACTCAATCCCACGGTGGATCTCGAGTTGCTGCCGGTGGAGCCGATCGTGCAGACCCTGCTGCGCAAGCCCGCCGAAACCGAAGTGATCATCACGGGCCGCTGCAAGAGCCGACCCGCCTACTTCGACCTGGCCAGCGTGCATTCCGAGATGGTGTGCCACAAGCACTACGCCGAGCGGGGCGTGGACCTCAAACGGGGTGTGGATTACTGAGCCCGCAACGGAGCAGCGACGCAGGCCGCCCTTAGGGGCGTTGTGACCCTGGAGGGGCCTCGGACTGCAAGCCATCACCCCCGCTGGGCGCCCCTCGAGCCAGCCCGGCGAGCCGCCCAGCGATCGGACTGTCGGGATCTTCCACCTCATCGGCCAGGGCATCGAATTCCAGCTCCACCTGCTGGGTGGCGATGAACCGTCCGATCAGCAGCCCCATCAACAGGGCCAGGTAGAGGGTGCCGGACAGGCTCAGCAAAATCACGAAGCGCTCGCCCAGGAAGTTGTGGGGCAGCACATCCCCCAGGCCCAGGCCAGCCAGCACCACGAAACTGAAGTAAGTGAGCCGGTCGATCAGGAGCTCATGGCTGCCCATGCTTCCCAGCGAGAACGTGCCAGGCACCAGCACCTGCAGGGCGGCGGCCACCAGGCCACCGGTGAGGCCGAGATAGATGTAACCCGCTGCGGCACCTGCCATCACCTCAGCATTCACCCGTGGCACCCGCGCCAGCACCATCACCAGCCTCAGCGAGGCCAGCATGGAGAACAGGCCCGTGAGCAGCAGCACCATGAATCGCAGGATCAGGTAGGGACCTCGCTGCTCCACCAGAGCCAGTGCCCACATGGTGGCGATGGCGCTGATCCCCAGGATCCGCTGCACCGTGACCATGGCCATCGACAGCCGGTTTGGTTTCAGCGCGGGCAGGGCCCGCAGCGACTGCGTGATCAGAAAGGTGAGCAAAAGGGGCAGCAGCCAGTGAAAGCTGCTGCCCGGCGCGGCGGTGACCGGCAGGAGCACCACCAGCAGCAGCACGCTGCAGAGCAGCGGAACGAACTGGGATTCCAGCTTCACAAGCTGCCGATGGAAGCGGCGTTTGAGTTCGCTCTGCTGGCGCAGCGCATGGAGCCGGCCATCGCCTTGGTCGCCTACCGAGGCCATTGCGGCCCTCAGTAGCGGAGCACGGAGGGATCCACCTCCTGGCTCCAGGCGTCGATGCCGCCGGTCACATTGATGCCCTCGATGCCGTGGCGCCTCAGTGCGATCAGGGCCTTGGCGCTTCGACCACCGAGTTTGCAATGCACATAAAGCTGCTTACCGGCCACCAGTTCGCGCACCCGCTCGATGGCGCTGCCGCTCTCGATCTGGTCGAGGGGAATCAGGGTGGCGCCGGGTATCGCGGCGATCTCCACCTCGGGGGGATTGCGCACATCGAGCAGCACCAGGCCGCTGGTGTCGCCATCGAGCAGGGCCTTGAGCTCCACCACCCCCACACTCGCCACGGCACCGGCCTCCTCCTGGCCGGGGGCGCTGCCGCCCACGCCGCAGAACTCCTGATAATCGATCAGCTTCTCAATCACCGGGCGCTCGGGATTGGGCCGCAGCTTCAGCTCGCGGAAGCTCATCTTCAGCGCATCAAACAGCAGCAGGCGGCCGCTCAAGGTGGTGCCGATGCCGGTGATGATCTTCACCGCCTCGGTGGCCTGGATCACGCCGATGATCCCGGGCAGCACCCCCACCACGCCTCCTTCGGCGCAGGAGGGCACCATGCCCGGCGGCGGCGGCTCGGGGAAGAGGTCGCGGTAGTTGGGGCTTTCGGCATCAAGGTTGAACACCGTGGCCTGGCCCTCGAAGCGGAAGATCGAGCCGTACACGTTGGGTTTGCCCAGCAGCACGCAGGCGTCGTTCACCAGGTAGCGGGTGGGGAAGTTGTCGGTGCCGTCGCAGACGAGGTCGTAGGGACGAATGATCTCAAGCGCGTTCTCACTGGTGAGGGCGGTCTCGTAGAGATCCACCTGGCAGTGGGGGTTGATCTCGAGGATGCGGGCCTTGGCTGATTCGATCTTGGGTTTGCCCACCCAGCTGGTGCCGTGGATCACCTGGCGCTGCAGGTTGGAATGGTCCACCACGTCGAAATCGACGATCCCGAGGCGCCCCACGCCGGCTGCAGCCAGGTAAAGGAGCAGGGGCGACCCCAAACCGCCTGTGCCCACACAGAGCACCGAGGCCGCCTTGAGGCGCTTCTGCCCCTCCATCCCCACTTCCGGCAGGATCAGGTGGCGGGCGAAACGGGCCACCTCATCGGAGCTGAGCTGAACGCCGCTGGTGTCGGGGGGAAGCATGTGTGGAAGGGAAGCGGGGCGCGGCCGCGGGGGCGATCGCTTCAATCCTCCATTCTCCACGGCAGAAGCCGGGGGGGCCCCTCCAGCTCCAGCCACCAGCAGCACAGCACCGGCCGGGCAGCGGCGCCATCCGCATCCCCCAGGGGAGCCTCCCCTGGGGCCACGCCGCGGATCAGCATCAGGGTCGGGGCGAAGGCCATACCGCGGTCGGTTGCGGAGGGTAACGGCGGGCTGGCCGGGTGGCTATGGAGCGAGCCCAGCACCTCCAGCCCATGGGCGCGGGCCCACTTCTGGGCGAGCAGCTGCTCGCGGGGGTCGATCCGGAAGCGGCTCAGCCGTTCGACCCCCGGCTCCCAAACATTGGTCGTGGGCCACACCTGCTGCAGATGCCAGCGGCTGGGGGCCGCTTCCAGCGAATCTCGGGGGCCGCTTCGCCGTGTTCCCAGCAGCAGGGCACAGCCCTCCTCAGGGGCCGCCGCATCCAGGAGTCGATCGATCAGCGTCAGCGCCTGACGACCGATGCGGATTTCCGGTGGCGCGTTCAAGGACTCCCCACTACCTTGTGGTTCAGTGTGAACCAAACCCCTCGCAATGAGCGACCTCAGCACCGAAGCAAAGGAAGCCGCCGAAGCGGTTGGCAATGCCGCTGAAGAAGCCGGCGCCGATTTCAACCAACGCTTCGCCGAGGTGATCGGCAAGGTGAATGAAACCCTCGACAAGCTCGACTGGAGTCAGATTGGCAAGGTCGGCAAGGCAGCCGGCATCCTGCTGGCCGTGATCGTTGCCCAGATTCTTATCAAAGGGGTACTCGACACCATCAACCTCCTGCCGATCGTGCCCGGCCTGCTGGAGCTGCTGGGTCTGGTGGTAGTTGGCACTTGGAGTTGGGACAATCTCACCACCAGCGAAAAGCGCAACGCCGTGGTGGAACGCCTCCAGGGAGTGCGCAAGGAGTACCTGGGCTGATCGATCCAGCCAATTGCTCTGGCCGCTCATCGAGCTGCCGTATCGATTAGTAGCACGTGCTGCTTGCATCACGTGCTACTAATTAATGCGTTGGCAGATGCAGATCGCACCCCAAGTCAACCTGGGTTCTCGCCTTCCGGCCCGTTCCGGCTCTTGACACCTCCGCGTGGCCTTTCGGGGCCCCTAGATCAGCCAAAATCCCGGCGGGCGGCGCTTTCACAACGTGTTCGCGCCGCATCGAACAGCAACGGCCTACGGCTTCACCTCAAGCCGGCGGATCCTGAAACAGTTTCTCGATCACCCCTTGGGCCTGGATGGCATAGCTGCTGCCGAACAGGTTGGCGTGATTGAGCAGGTGGTAGAGGTTATAGAGAGGAACCCTGCGAAGATGGTCGCCGGGTAAGGGCCAGGTGGCCTCATAGCCCGCGAAGAAGGGGGCCGGAAAGCCACCGAACAGCCTGGCCATGGCCAGATCCACCTCCCGATCTGCGCGGTAGACCGCTGGATCGAAGATCACTCCGTGACCGGTGCTGTCGATGGCGGCATTGCCGCTCCAGAGATCGCCATGCACCAGGCACGGCTCCGCAGCGTGGCCATCGAGCCAGTCCGGCACCCGCTCCAACAGGGCCTGCCCACCCCGCAGCGCGCCGATCCGGCGCTCCAACCGCTCGAGCTGGGGCGCCAGCCGTCGCTCGGCGAAAAAGCGCCCCCAGCCAGCCAGCCAGCCGTTCCGCTGAGGGCCAGAACCGATGACATTGTCGCGGGGCCAGCCAAAGCTGCCGGGCCGATCCCCCGGCGTGCAGGGGCGCACAAGGCTGTTGCGATGCAGCATGGCTAGGGAGGCCCCCAGGCGCCCCCAGGCCCGATCGGCAGCAGCGGAACCGGATCCCGACAGTTCGAGCCAAGGCAGCACCAGCACGGCCTGGTTCCCGGCAGCCCCCACGGCGAGGGGCGCCGGCACGCGGAGGTTGGTGCCCGCCGCGGCACGGGTCAGGGCCTCCAGGCCCTCGGCCTCCGCCTCCAGCAGCGGCAGGGCTTCGAGGGTGTTGGTCTTGGCGAACAGAAGGCCCCCGGAGAACTGCTCAGGACGAGGGGCCGGCCCCCCCGAGGGCAGCACCGAGAGGCACCAGGCGCTGTGGATACAGCCCCCACCGACCGGTCGCCTGTTCACCGGGCGAACTCCAAGGTTCTTGGCCAGCCAGTCCGCCAGGTCATCACCCGGCAGCGCACCCGAAGATCCCGGCATGCCCATGGCCCTCGGTACATGGCTCACGCCATCGAAGCATCCAGCCGGGAGCGGGCCGGAGCAGGCGGAGGCCCAGCTCCCTGCATCAAGCGGGGCAGCCGGGAGCGCCTGGCGAATCAGAACGCCACAGCCTCAGCCGCGTTGACATCCGGATCAGGCTGCAGGAGAGCGGCCGCCAGCTGGAGGGCGCCATGGCATGCATCCCCCCGGGGGGCCACCAGGATCCCCCCCCGCCGCCGCAGGCCCCGCTCGAAGCGGTGGCGCAACCCCGCCAGATGGAGGAGCCCGCCCCCGAGGGCCGCCACCGGTGGTTCCCGCAGATCCAGGGCCGCGGCCACGGCGGCCAGCATCGCCACCAGGGCCTCGGCGTTCCGCTCCAGGATGGCGATCGCCGATGAGTCGCCCCCCTCAGCCAGCCGGTTCAGCTCCGGAGCCAGCCGGGCGAAGCCCGCGGCGCCGAAGGCCGGATCCACTACTAGGGCCTTGATCCGCTGGGGGGCAGCCGGATCCTGGGGATCCAGGCCGAGAACCTGCCAGATCGCTTCCCGCAGGGGACCTTCGGGCTCGCGGCCATCGGCCATCCGCAGGCTGAGGGCCAGGGCGTCCCGGCCGATGTCCATGGTGGAACCGGCCCCATCCAGCAGCCAGCCCCAGCCGGCGCAGCGGTGATGGCGGCCCTGGCCATCGCTGCCCACGGCGATCGTGCCGGTGCCGCTGATCACCACGATGCCCGGCCCGTCGGGAAAGGCACCCCGCAGGGCGGTGCGCTCGTCGCCGGTCACCACCAGCCGCTGAACGGGCAAGGCCAGAGCCTCTGCCGCCAGGTCCAGCCCCTCCTGCTGCACGGCACTGCCAGCCTCGATGCCACTGGCCCCCACCGCCGCCGCCGCCAGGGAGTCCTGGCGCCGATCCGCCGGCAGCGCCTGCCGGGCCGCCTCCAGGCTTTGGCCCAGGGCGGCGGCAAACCGCTGGCGCCCCTCCGCCGCCGCCAGATGGGACACCCCCGGCCCCTCGCCCTCCGCCAGGATGGCGCCGCTCTGGCGATCGGCCAGGCGGCAGGTGGTGTGGGTCTGGCCAGCGTCGAAGCCCGCCAGCAGGGCGCCGCTGGCCCAAGTCTCGGGCCTCTGCAGTGCCTTAGCGGCGGGCGATCCAAGCCCGCGCAGGGCTGGAGATGGCGGTGGGATGCCCATCGAAGCCTGGGGGTGGGGGTGCTCAGGGATTCCTCTTCAGGCGCCTGGCCCCGCCCCGGAGCGAGCCTTCGCCTGTGGCCGTGCTTCCGCCAGCGGGCTTGCCGCAGCCGCGGTGCCAGCATCGCCGCGAGCCGCCGCCGCCAGGGTGGCGAGGCTGAAGAGGGCCACCAGCTGCACCTCCGGCCGGAAGAAGATCGTGTCGGTGAGACCCTGAACAGCGAGCCCCGCGAAGGCCGCCACCGCTGCCAGAGAGGGGAGACTGAGCATGCCCTGGCCCTGGCCCTGAAGCAGCCCGGTGCGCATGGCCGTGAACAGCAGGGCCAACCCGGCCAGCAAGCCCGGCACGCCCGCTTCCACCAGGAGTTCCAGGGGGATGGAATAGGCGCTGAGGGCGTTGAACTTGGGTTGCTGGTAGAGGGGATAGATCAGGTTGAAGGCCGTGTTGCCCGGACCGATGCCCAGCCAGGGGCGGTCGTTGATCATCGCCAGCACAGAGGTCCAGACGTTGATGCGAAAGTTGTTGGAGCTGTCCTCGCGGCCAGCCACCAGGCTCATCACCCGCACTCGCAGGGGCTCCACCTGGGTGACCAACACCACCAGGGCCACCGCCGTGGCCACCAGGAGCAGCAGGGGCAGGGTGCGGCGCCAGAAGAGGGGCCAGTGGCGGGTCTGACGCATCGCCAGCAACAGGCCCAGCAGGCCAAGGGAGGCCACCATGCCCATCCAGGCGCCGCGGCTGTAGGTGAGCACCAGGGCCACGATCCCCAGCACCAGGGAGAGGAGAGCGAAGAGACGGCGCGGCAGGGTGCGCCAGCGCAGCACGGCCACCGCCGCCAGGGGCAGGATTGGCAGCAGATAGCCGCCCAGCAGGTTGGGGTTGTCGAGGGTGCTGTAGATCCGCACCGTGCCCTCCGCCACCGAGTTGTTATCCGACCAACGGGCCAGCTGGCTGGGTTCGGCGTAGAGCTGGCGGATGCCGATCACGCTGGTGAACAGCTGACCGACCAGCAGGGCAGCCACCAGCCGGTCCCACCAGAGCGGTGAACTGGCCAGGAGCTGGCGCATCAGCGCGTAGACCCCCAGATAGCTGGTGAGCTTCATCAACCCCTTGGCCGCGGCCACAGGCACCGGCGAGAAGCCGGTGGCGAGCAGCGCCACGGCCAGCACCGCCAGCAGGGCCAAGTTGATCGGGCCGATCTGCCCGGGGGTGGTGCGCAGGGCCCAGAGCACCCAGAGCAGGCCGCAGGCAGCGATCAGCAGGCTCAGCCCGGCTCGGGTGACCAGGGGCAGGCCCGCCAGCAGGGCACAGAGCACCAGGCCGGAGATCAATGGCAGGTGCTGCGTGATGCTTCCCGCCGGTGAACCCGCCAGCAGGCCCTGCCAACGCAGCAAGAGGGGCGTGGGCGAGACGGGAGAGAGCACGAAGAACTGATGCTTTGCTGGGGATTATCGGTGCCGCTGGCCCGCCTTTCCAGCCAGCCCGGCGATTTCAGGGTTGCCGCCTTCCGCCCCCGCCGCTCCGGCCGCCAGCTCCAGGTGCTCCAACGCGGGCACCGCCGCATGATTGCGCCGGTAGAGCACCCGATACACGGGCAGCCCCTGGGCGAGCACGTGACGCTCCCGTTCCGTGGGAACGGGCAGGGGATTGGAGGCCCGCCAGGGCCGGTCATCCTCAGCAGGCCGCTTGAAGCAGCCGCTGGCCTCGCAGAGGGCCACCATCGGCTCGATCACGGCGGCCACATCGCTCTGAAGGAAGAGCTCGGCCCCGGGCGCCAGGGCCGCGGCGATCGAGCGCAGCAGGGGCGGCTGCAGCACCCGCCGTTTGCGGTGCCGGAGCTTGAACCAGGGGTCGGGGAACTGGATCGAGACGCGCTGCAGCAGGCCACCAGGGAGGTCGGCCAACCAGCGCTCCAAGCTCACGTTGGCGTTGCAGAACAGAAAGTGCAGGTTGGTGAGGCCCGCAGCGATCCGCTCCGCCTCAGCTGCCTCCACCAGGGGCCGGCGGATCTCCACGCCCAGATGGTTGTGGTGGCTCTGCAGGGGCGCCAGGTCCAGCAGGAAGCGACCACGGGCGCAGCCGATATCGAGCACAAGGGGTTGATCAGGATGGGCGAACAGCTCCGCCGGCGGCGGCAGGGGCCGCGGCTGCTGGTGGACAAGGCTGAGCGGATTGACGTGCTGACGCACTCGCCTAGCTCTCCGGCACCAGGAAGCCCCAGCTGGCGGTGTAGCCGTGCAGGTGGGTGGTGCCCCCCACCGGACCGATTTCGCCATTGCAGAACACCCCGGCGATCGGCAGTTGATCGAAGGCCTCGCGGCAGAGGCTCACATCGCCGTCGGGGTGCCCATAGAGACCCCGGCCGCGGCCGAGGCAGGCGAACAGCAGCGCCGCCAGGGGTTCGACCGGCCGCCGTGCCGCCTGGCGCAGCAACTGCCGCGATTCCTCCCGGGAGGCGTCCGCATCGCGCAGCTGAAACTGCACCTTCTGGCCCACCCGCATCCGTTCGCCCACCGCCACAGCGCCGTTGCGGGGGTCCACGCCGATCAGGTTGCGCACCAGGAAGGCCGGGGGCTGCTCACCACTGCGCTCCAGGCTGAAATCACTGCGGGCCACACCCAGGAAGAGCGAATGCTTCACCTGCTCCCGCTCCGCCGGATTGAGCCCGCCGAGGATGGCCTGCAACGCCTCCACCGGGCTGCGGCGCTGGTCGCCTTCGCTCACCTGCAGCACCACATTGCGCTGGGCCTGCTCCACCTCCAGCACAGGACCGATCGGCCGGCACCCCTGAGCCACCATCGGCTGGAGGCGCCAGGCACCGCCGATCAGGCAGCCCACCGCCCCGCCGCGCACCTGGTCACCGAACAGCAGGGAGCCGTGGGGAGCGCTGTGCTGGCCCGCGATACCGCCCACCTTGGCCACGCCGGGGAAGGCGTAATCGAGGCCGCCGATCAGGTCGTTCACCGCGCCGCAGCCCGGATCCACCAGCAGCAACATGGCGTTGATGCCCTCAACTCCGGCGCCCACCGCCGTGCGCCAGGGTTCGGCGGGACCGTCGAGATCGGGGAGGTCGGCCGTATCCAGGCAGAAGGGATGAAGTTCAGCCCCGGGCAGGCGCAGCAGGGTGAGGCTGAGGGCGGGTTCGTGCTCCAGCTCATGGGGTGTGCCTCCCGCTTCGGTGCCCACCACGCCGCCGCCCAGACAGCCGATCCAATGGCGCGCCTGAAGCTTCTGGCGCAGCAGGGGCAGCAGGCGGGGCAGGTCGCTGGCGTAGCTGGCGGAGGCGAACACCAGGGCCAGATCAGCCGGGCCGGCGCCCGCCAGCTGGCGGGCCAGCTCATCCACCGCCGCCTGCAGGGAGGGGTCGCGGGCTAAGCCGGTGCGACACCAGGCGCCGCTCTCACGCCGCGCCAACCAGGGGAAGGAGGGAAAGGCAGCCATGGCCGGACCCTAGGTCCTGGGGGGGTGAGCGGATAATGGCGCCTTACCGTCCTCGATCATCCGTGCCGGATCCGCTTTACCGCTCCCTGGTCTGGCTGGCCGTGCGCCTGGGCCTGCTCTTCACGGTGGGGTTACCCCTGGTGCTGCTGGTGTGGACCTCGGTGCGGCGGGAGGGGGCCCTGAGGCGCCTGCTCGGGCTCTACTGGAAGATGGCCAGCCTGCTACTGATCGCCCTGCTGCTGCTCACCAACAAGGCGCCGCTCGGCTTCGCCCTGCTGGTGGCGGCTCCGCTGCTGCTGGTGGCGGTGCTCTGGTTCTGGGTGGACCTCAACGAGGAGCTGGCTGATTTCCCCACCTGGCGCGGCCTACCGCTCACCGTGCGGATCTGGCGCTGGAGCCTCACCTTCTATGCGTTGGCCCTGGCGGCCCTGGCCAGCACCTGCCTCTCCTGCCTGACGGGCGGCCTGGAACGCCCGGTCTGCGCCGCCTGGCTGGAAGCCCCCGACCAGCTGCATGGCGTGCTGGCCCAGATCTTCGGCTTCGTGTTCGGCGGCCGCTGGACCCCGGCGGTGGCCGGTTTCTTCGGCTATGCGGGCCTGGCGGCCTATGCGGTGGGCCTGTTGCAGTGGCTGCTGGTGCGACTGCCGCGCCAGGGGCGCGTGGCCGGCGAATTCTGAGGGGCCCAGGCCCTGATGCTTTGCACGGGAGTTCCCGCGGGGCCTTCCGGCCCACCGGCTCCGTACCCCCCAAGCCCCTGGCCTTCACCCTGGGCGGCCCGTACAGCAACAGTGCCTGCGGCCACCCTGCCGGAACGGGCGCCGAAGCCTCATCCCCCGCGTGCCGATCCCCGCTCCTCACCGCCACCCATGCCCCCCCAAACAAGCCCTGTGCTGCCGGATCCACCACCGGAAGCCACCGCCCCCACGGAACAGCTCCTGGCCCAGCTGGAGGCGATCAGCCGGGATCGTCCCGATCGGGTGCTGCGGCTCCGCGGAACCGTGCGAGCCCTGCCGCCCGAGGCCGGCAGGGAAGGCGGCGAGGATCCAGCAGCGGCCGCGGCGCCCGATGAGCCCTGTGAGCTGGTGATCTACCGGGGCTTCTCCAGCAGCACCACCCACCCCACCGCTTTCGACCCCGACCAGCCAGCCCTGCCGGAGACCACCCGGCTGATCAGCGCTGAGATCCTGCAGGCCCCCCTGCGGCCCGGGGAGGCGGAGGGCCTGCTGGCGGGGCCAGGGCCGGTGGCGTTGTTCCTGGAGCCTGGGGCCTGGCCTTAGCGGTGGGGCACGGCCGCCCAGGCCCAGCCTTCCGGGAAGGGTAACGAACGATAACGCGTTTGCCGAATCGTTGTTTCACACAATGTAGACGCAGTCCCGCGGACCGGATAATACGATCAGAGTTATCCATTAAGGCGGTTTCGAGGCTTGCTTTCAGTGCGCGCTTGGGGGGGGGCTTTGCAGCGTGGTACAACACTGAGCATCGCCAAAGTGGCATCAAATACGTGGCGCAAAATCAGCGGCATTACGGCCAAGGAGATGCGATCTGTGCAATCCGGCAGCAGGCCTAAGAACAGGCTTTTCTACTTAATCCTCAGCGCTAGAACCAGGGCATTTTTGACTGATCACAGCCTGAAGTCGTAAAAATCAACCATCCTTGACCAATGCAATCTGCAACTGCTTGAGCCCAACAAACCTAGGCTCCGTGGCTGTCCGATGGCGCTCCTACAGAGCGGCATCGTTAACAGCCACGACTAGGGGCCGGCCGCCTCAGCCTCCGCTAGAGACCACAATCAAATGACTCACATTCCACGTCCACGGGCTCCTTAAAGTTCAAATTTCCGTAAGATGAATAGAGGTGCGCAGTTCAAGCACCCCGAGCGGACAACTTTCCTGATAGGTGCTGCTCCGGGACGCCAATGGTAGAAGACACAAGGACTTCATGTGAACATTCACCAAAGGCCGCCTTCCTTCTTTCCCTAAACCCTCGAATTCCTGCCTCCTGATCACCACCACTAACAACGACTCGTTACTCAATGGCTCGGCCGATTCCAAGCGCTTTCTCTGAGACCTCTCCACCAATACCTAATTGCCGTTCTGTATCAGACAGCACCTGCAGAGTGTCCTCGACTCCACGAGAATGTATTCGTCTGAAGTTAGCTCCTTTACACCAATCCCATGTCCTGGCACTACTGGTTTTTATTTCCGACAGCTATTGCCGTCTGTATCCTCGCCACCGCTTCTGGCTTTTCAGGAAGCGTTCTGTTCCAGCCCGTCTTTTACTTCATCCTTAAAGTTCCCCTTGCCCAATCCATCGCAACAGGGATTGCCACAGAAACCATAGGCATGACGAACGGCGCCGTGACCTATGCCATGATGCGTGATGAGAAGACAAGCATTGATCGAAAAGCGCTGCGCTCTGTAGTCCCGTTCGTGATTGCGGGTGTGGTGGTGGGCATTTTCTTCTTTGTCTATGCCCCCAGACCCCTGCTCAGATTCACGGTTGGGGTCGTTATCGCTGCGATTGCCATTTATCAGATTTACCTTGCGGGGGAAAACAAGCTTGGCAGCAAGAGTTCAACCGATCTCCAGGTGCTTGCCAAGCCTCACAACCGAATCTATCAATTTCTGGCAGGGGCTTTCTCGGCCTCAACAGGAACGGGTGTGGCGGAGATGCATCAGCCGCTTTTTGAAGAGCGGGGCGGCTTGGCCACATTGAAAGCCAATGCCACGGCGATCTGCATCGAAGCCATCGCAGACTGGACGATCACGTTGACCAACATGAAACTGGGCAATTTGCGTTACGATATTTTGGTGTTCACAGTTGCGGGTGTGCTTGTAGGCGGTCAAATTGGACCACGGATCGCCAAATACATTCCTCCCAGAATCACCAAAATCATCTTTGGTGTCAGCGTCACGGCTATTGGTGCCATTTATATCGTCACCTCCTGGCCCCAAGTGGTGAAGCTTTTCGCCTGAGCTGGTCGCGCCACTTAGTACAGGCGATAGGTTTCGAGGGCTTGTTGAAGCGAGGGTGGAATCGCGGTTGGCACATTTTTTCCATCTTCACGACGCATGCAAGCCGTTTGTTGCTCCCCGACCGCCACCAGAGTTTTGTCGCTCGCAGTTGAGCGCCAGTACTCAAAACCCATCGTGATGCGATTCTGCACCATTGCTTTGAGCTGCATGGCGATGATCACATGATCAAAGGCAAACAATTCAGAGATGTATTGGCACGAAACATTGACGGTAACCAGGGCCAACCCTGAAGAGATCTGCTCAATCACATCTGGCGCATGCTCATAGAGAAACATCTCACGCGCTCGGCCCTGCCAGAGGATGTAGTTAGCGTAATAGACATTGCCTACCAGATTGGTCTCCTCGAAGCCAACAATATGCTTGTATTCATAGGCTTTTGCCATCTGATTAGCAAGGGGCTATGGTGAGAATGGCCACCACAATGGGATCAGATAGGGCGTGCAGTTGAAACATCCAAGTTGCAATCTCCATGGAGGTGTCTTTCCCCCCTGATGAAACACCATGGGCTGCCAGCCAGACGAGTGCGTTCTGGTTGTGGTGGAGAGTGAGAGATGTTTGTGCTGGAAGACCAGCTTTTTTCAGGCATTCCTTGGCACTCCAGATGCGCGTTGCCGCTATGTCAATGGCTTCCCCGGTGGCCTCAGCAACAACTCGGGCGAGCTGGAGGGCTGCATCTCCAAGCAAATCACCCCAGGGCCTGGATGGGGAACTGCTCACTTGTTCGATGTCGCAGGCAATCTGGTGCTTTGTGCCGTTGGTTGTTGGATGGCAATGCTGCAGCACAGCAAGAGTGAGGTCTTGGCAATGGGATGCAGACACCGGTTGATCGTGAATGGAATCGGGTTTGCCGTCGATACGGCGGGTGATGGGCTCGGAGGTGGCCGCCAACTGCTGCAGCAATTGGTTGGTCATCTCCTGTGGATTGGGGACGGAATCCTTGGCCAAGGCGATGGCCATCGCGAGCTGGGGTTGTTCCTCCAGCAGACAACGCTCCAAATAGGGAGGAAGCAGGGGGGCAGACCAGGATTCCTGCGGGGATTTGGCTTGAATCACCTGCAGCGTCAAGCCCTGCCAATGCTCCAACAGCACTCCATCGGCCGACAGCACCCAAAGGTCGTAGATGAATTGGTCGTTCCCATGGGATTGCTCGATGGCCTTCACCGTGTGGGGCACTTCATCCTGCACATGGAAGATGCGTAAATATTGAATGGCCACGGGCAAGATCGTGGCGTGGGGAACGCAGGCCTGCAAGGCATGAATGGCCGCATCCCTGGCGCCGGCATCGCCTAGCAGCATGGTTTGGGGCAAGAAATCACTGAACCAGGGTGTGGATGGATCTGTAGCGATGGCAGCCACACAACTTTTGGCCCTGAGGTGGTGGTATCGCGAGATTCTTTGAAAACGCCTCTGGTGGAACAACAACTCGCCATAGAGGTGCGTATCGATCTGCAGGCTGGGGACCACGTAGGGAGTCAGGTCAGGGGCTTCCACCGCGGTTTGTGCAGCCCTGAAGCAAACCATGGCTCGGAAATGGTCAACGGCAAAGCCAGTCTGAGCGGTGCGAATCACCACCTCCACCTGTTCAGGCGTATGGGCGATCGCCGCAATCCGAATGGAGACCGCATCCGATGCAGGCACCACGATGGGGCGATGAAACTGCACCTGTTCAAAGGTGATGAATTCATTTTCACCAGCTGGATCGCCAACGAGCGCGCTGGCCACCTGGGCCATCGCCTCCAACCCCATCACACCGGGAAAGATGCATTCCCCCTGGTAGACATGATCCCGCAGGTATGGATCGGTGGCCAGACTCAGATTTACATCCACCACCAACTCCACACCGGGAACCACCACCCTGGGGATCTCCAGGAAACGGTGCAAGGGAAGCTCCTGAGGAGCCAGGCGGATCGTGGGCAGTGCACCCATGCGGCTACTGATCACCAGCGAGTGGCTGGGTGGGGGCTGACGGAGCAGGAGCTTGAGCAGATCAATGCCCTGATTGGGCGTGATGGGGAGGATGCCCTGTTGGCTGAGTGCTTCGATGCGGCCTAGCCGCTCTCCCATGCCGATGCCGGCCCACACAGACCATTCCAGATTGAGACAGGCGCAATGGGGATTTTCCGTTTGAAAGGCCGTGAGGATGGGGTTCAACAGCTCGTTGGCAACGGCGTAGTGAGCGTCACCAGCCATTCCTGATCGGGCAATGATCGATCCAAAGGTGATCACCCGCTTGAGCTGGTGGGCGGGAATGGTGGCCAGCAGATGGGTGAGCCCAGCCACCTTGGGGTGGAAGGTGTCGGCGAGATCAGCTGGGGTGAGTTGGCTGAGCAATCGGGGGTGGTTGATGCCCGCCGCATGAAGCAGGGCGGTGATGGGCCGCAGTGTGGTGGCGATGGTGGCCAGGGTATGCCGCACCTCCTGGAGATCGCCCACATCACAGATGAGGTAGTGAGCATCAACGCCTTGGCTGCGGAAGCGCTCCAGATTTCGAGCCAAGTCCTGGTCGAGGCTGGGATCGGCGCGACCCAGCAGCACCAGCTGGCAGCCGCTCTCTTGGGCGAGGGCAAGGGCGCATTCAGCGGCGATGCCCTTGCCCCCTCCGCTTACCAGCAAGGCATCGCTTGCTGACAACCCTTGGGAACCCTCGGAGATCTTTGATGCGCCGGGGATGGCGGCAGGCTGAAGGATGGGGACCCACCGTTGCCCCTGGCTGTCGGTGCGCGCTTCAACAAAACCTTTGGCAGCCTCCAGCTCCAAGCGCAGGCATTCCGCGAGCTGGGGATGGTCGAGGGGGATCTCCAGGGCGAGGGTGATGAGGTGGGGATGCTCAAGATGGAGCGATTTGGCCCAGCCACTGCCCCAGCCGGCGTGCACCAACACGAAGGCCTCCAATGCGGGCTCCTGCAGGGCCTGTTGGGTGCCCTTCAGCAGGGCAGCCAGGGTGGCCACCTGGCACGGCTCCGGCAGCAGCACCAGCCAGCCCTTGCCAGGACATGCCTGGAGCTGGGCGAGCTGTTCATCGGAAAGGGCTGTTGGGGTGAGGTTGAGAATCTGCCAAGCGCCAGGGGACGGGGCGGGGGAAGCTGGGGGCTTTGGCAGCGGCTGGAGCAGCCAGTGGGTGCGAAAGGCACGCAACCAGGGCGTCACGCCAGCGGGAAAGGGTTCCGGAGCTGCGTGTTGTATCGGCTGCGCCTGGAGTTCAGATAGGGCCGCAGCCACCTCGGCGAGGGAGGCATTGGCGTAGGCGGTGGGATCGGCGGGCGCCTGCAGGCCGAGGGTGCAGGTGGCTTCGCTCACCAGTTGTCCCACTGTGATGGAGTTGAGATGCAGATCACTGAGGAAGCGATGGTGATCGCCGATGGCCGCGATGGGCAACTCGGTGCGGAGGGCCACCAGCTGCCGGATCTGCTCCAGTGGCGAAGGCTGAGCTCCGGAGGGTGAAGCGGGCAGGGGTGCGGGGTGAGCCTGGGAATCGAAGGGGGCGTGCCGGGGTGGGGGATCTGAAGGTCCGGAAGGCTGGTGTTCCAGGAGAGTCGTGAGATCGGAGTCGAGTTCTGGCGCCTGCTCACAGGGGTTTTGGATGAAGCGGAGGGGTTGCAGCAGAGCCAGAGGCCGGTGGAAGCGGCTGTGAAACAGCGGGGCGAGATGCACGTCTCCCCCCAGGGTGTAGACCGCGCCGATCGCCTCCAGCAGACCCGACAGGGAAGGGCCGCCGCTGTCGAGGGCTACGCTGCGAACAGAGCCGGACTGGGCGGCCAAACGGCTCAAAATGTGGCCCGGGCCCACTTCCAGCCAGAGATCCACCTCAGGCGTGGCCTTGGTGATGGCGGGCAGAAACTGCACGGGCTGGATGATCTGCGCCAACAACAAGGCTTGGAGATCCGTATCTGTCGCCAGGGGCTGGCCTGTCACGGTGGAGAACACCGTGGGGCGCAGCGGAGCAAAGGCCAATGTCTTCAGGTAATCCCGCAGAGGAGGCACCACCGGAGCGACCAGAGAGGAATGGAAGGCTTGGCTAACAGGCAGCAGGGTGGCCTGCAGCCCCTGCTCGCGAGCCCGTTCCACCACCTGCTCCACGCTGGAGCGATCGCCGGCGATCACGGTTTGCCGAGGGGAGTTAACCCCAGCCACGCTCACCTGTTGATTGGCCGTTGCCGGAGGGCAGAGGCCTTGCACCGAGGAGGCATCCGCTTCAATGCTGGCCATGGCGCCGGATGCGGTGCCATGGGTGTGCATCAACTGGCCGCGCTGGCTGGCCAGCGCCAGCAGGGTGGGTTCATCGAGGGCACCAGCCCAGTGCAGGGCCGCCAGCTCGCCCAAGCTGTGGCCGATGGCGATCGAGGCTTCGATCCGGAGCTCCCGCAGGATGTGCAACCCCACCAGGGTGGAGGCGATGATGGCGGGTTGGGCGAGTTGAGTGGAGCGGGTGTCGTGGTGATCGGGGAGGGAAAGGGCCGTATCGAGGCAGGAGAGCCCAGGGAAACGGCGCCCCCAGAGCCCCGTATCGCGATACACCGGAGCGGCTTGGCCTGGAAAGAGAAAGCCAAGGCGCGGCGTCTTCAACTGAGCGTTCACCATCACGGTGCGCTCGCTCAAAGGCTGATCGGAGAGCTGGAGATGCTCCAGCAAGCGCTCCAAGGAGGTGACGGCCGCGGTCACGCTGTCGGCGACAACGGCGGCGCGCACGGGATGGGTGGGATGGATCTGTGCGGCCAGGGTGGCGGAGAGATCCCCGAGTTCAGCCCTGGAGAGCTGAGCAATCCACGGCAGCAACTCCTTGAGGAGAGTATTCAGGGCGTCGCTGGATTCGGCGCTGAAGAGAAGAAGTTCGGCGTCCTGGTGGCTGGCGGCGAGGATCTGTTCGCTGGAGGAGAGGGTGCTGCGGCGGAGCAGGGTGGGATTTTCGAGGGCGAGATGGGTGTTGATGCCACCGAATCCCATGGCACTCACGCCGGCGCGCAGCGGCAACGCCTCAGGCCACACCACCGCCTTGGGGAGCACGGTCAAGGCCGGCTGCTCACCCTTGAGGTGATCGTGGGGCATGCGGCAGGCGCTGGTGGGGGGCAGCACCTGGCGGTGGAGGGCGAGGGTGGCCTTGATCAAGCCAGCCACGCCAGCGGCGGCCTTGGTGTGGCCGATGTTGGCTTTGATGGAACCAATCGCCACGGGCACCAGGAGGGTGGTGGCGCTGTCGCGGCGGCTCTCTGACAGGGCCTGGAGCTCGGTGGCATCGCCCACGACGGTGCCGGTGCCATGGCCTTCGAAGTAGCCCACCGTATGGATGGGCCAGCGGGCGCGGTGATAGGAGCGCTGAATGGCTTGCTTTTGACCGGCCACTTCCGGGCGAGTCATGCCGCCCTGACCGTCGGAGGAGATGCCCCAGCCACGGATCACGGCGTAGATGCGCTTCTGTTGAGCGATGGCCGCCTCATGGCTCATCAAGACCACCATGCCGCAGCCTTCGCCAGGGATGAAGCCAGCGGAGCGCTGGTCGTAGACCCACATTTGATCGGGCGAGAGGGCACCCACCTTGGCGAAGCCCACCAGTTCAAAGGGATCAATGCTGATGTCCACCCCGCCGGCGATGACGACGTCGAGATCGCCGCTGAGCAGCTGGTTGCAGGCCTGGGCCACAGCGAGCAGGGAGGAGCTGCAGGCGCCATCCACGGTGTAGCCGCCGCCATGGAGATCGAAGTGATTGCAGATGCGGCCGGCGATGGTGTTGGAGAGACTGCCGGCGAGGGATTCGGAGCCGATGGGCTCGAAGGGCGCCTTGAAGCGCTCTTCCAGTTGGCTCAGGAACGCATCGAGCTCAGCGGGGGATTTGCCTTCCTCGTGTAACAGGGCGCCCACGGTTCGCTTGACGTAGGGCCAACGCAGGCGAAGGGTGTTGGCACGAGAGAGTTCACCGGTGAGGGTGTTGCCGAGGATGACGCCGGTGCTGGAGAGGGGCAGATCGGCGCCATCGGGAAAGCCCGCGTCGGCGAGGGCGTCGGCAGCCACTTCGAGGGCCAGCCAGTGGGTGAGGTCAGCTGAGCGGTAGGTGCTGCCAACGGTGCGGAATTGCTGGCGGTCGAAATCGTAGTCGCGCAGCAGGGCGGCGCTTTGGGAATAGATGGCATCAGCTGTGGTTTTGTCCGCACTGAAGTAGTCGCTGAGCTGGAGCCGTTCCGGGGGAAGTTTGCGAAAGGCCGTGCGTTGAGCCAGCACCGTTTCCCAGAGTTCCTGGGGGGAATGGGCATCGGGGTAGCGGCAGGCCATGCCGACGATGGCAATCGCGGGAGTCATGGGCAAGACCCGGAAGGAATGAGAAAAGAACGGACGGATTGATAAGGAGGGGGGAGGCCGATCAGAGGTGGATCAGTGGAGGCGGAGGGAGGCGAGCCACTGGGGCAGGAGCGGCCGGGCCAGCGCTGGCACCGAGGGGAAGGAAATGGCGAGGGGCTGGCTGGGTTGGAGGAAAAGCCAGGCGCCACGGCAGAGGCAAACAAGTGTGAGGGCGAAAAACATGCCGAAGGCCACGTGGCAGGCCATCAGCAAGCCATAAGTGGCCCCTACGGCGGCGCCAAAGAGCAGTTGGCCTCGCAGGGTGAAGGGTGTGGTGCCGGGGTCGGTCACCATGTAGAAGGTGAAGAGCACAAAGGCCACCCCGGTCATGGGCAACAGGGCAGGCAGCAGGGGGGTGCCAAACCAGACACTACGGATAAGGGCCTGCAGTACAAAGGAGGCCAACCAGGCGCCGATGAGCGGCATGCGCTGGGTGAAGCGGCTGTTGAGGAACGAGCCGGTGACGACGATCGCGGCGGGCAGGAGCCAATCACCAGCGCCATGGAGGTTTGCGGTGAATTGGTAGGGGGCCGTGATACCCACCCAGGGAAAGAGGAGCAGAACGAGGGAGATGCCGAAGTTGGAGGGATTGAGAAAGTGGCGAGCTTTGCCATTGACGGCAACCCGAAAGATGGCCTTGGAGCCGATGGCGGTCGCCGTAGCCAGGGCGATGGGCCAGAGGTTGGCGTTGCTGTACAGCAACATGGCGATTGCCAGAGAGGTGATATGGGCCGGTAACAGGAAGTCGATCAGCTGCTGGCGGCTGCCCAAGAAGGCGAGGGGGCGCCCCTGCACTTTGGCTTCAACCAACTCCAGCAGCAATTCCATGCTGTAGCCGGTGGCTAGGGCCACCAGGGGATAAGCATAGGCCGCCTCAAAACCGAGCACGGTGTGCCCCAGGATGTTCAAGGCGGTAATGGCGATAGCAAAACGCCGCAGACCGGCCAGACGGTTGGGTGGCGCCGTTGGTAAGGCTTTTGGTAGCTGGAGCGACAGGGTGGCGGTCATGGAATATTCAGGCGAAATGGTGCTATGGATGGAAGCGTGAATCACGCCGTTCTTCTTATCTTGACCACGCCGAAGCAGGAAAGGAAGCGACACCGCAATAGAACGTTGCAGAAGACAAAAGCCCAACTTCCGCTGTGATGAGCACAGGGGTAGCGGAGACTTCAATTACAGGCATGATAAAAACCTGGTAGCAGAAAATACAGTGGCCCAGAGGACAAAAAATGGCATCCATCAATGGCGATGAATGCCTGTAAGTGAACGACTAGTGGTGGTTGTAATCTCAGGAAACTTTTACGGCATCACGGCATCTTTTTCTCAGACGACGAGCGAAGGCATAGGCGGTTGAGGCACCAAGAATTGGAAGAGGCCCTGGCACGGAATATTGCTTCAGATCTCTCCGATCAATAGAAACATTATGCACAAAACCGTCGCCTGCATCATGTGGTATAAAGCGATCGGTCAAGAAAAAATCTTGCGGGAGAAACTGGTTGGGGTCTGTGCTATTGGGATCATCAACTGGAACCAAATTAGGGCCTACGAGGGTATCAGCACCAGGTGGCAGTGTTGCTGACCAGCCCTTGTCCTTGACAATAAAGTTTTCCTTGGTGAATGGCAAACAAACCAAATCAAAGGTCATGCCACCTACATTAGACTGACAAGCATATGGATTAACTGAAATATCCAATGGCGTAATCATGCCCTCAAGGGTTGTCCGAACAAAATCGTTCACAGTTGTATCCAACAAGCTTCCAGTGGGAAGACCGAAGGCAAAAGCATGAATCGTGAAGATAGAGTCCCATGTACCTCCTACCCCTGCATCACCCCGGATGAACATGGTACCCGTTGAGGATCGTTGACCGGTTGGCGGCACATAGGGCGGTGAGGGTGGTACTGGCTGTGGGTTTTTGCCATAGTATTTTTCAAGACCGGCGTATAATGTTCTAGATCCAAAGCCAGGAAGAGCAACGGACCCATTGCTTATCAAAGACAGGCCGACAATTTCAATCGGTGTTTCATCTCCATCGCCGAATGTGCATGACGATAACATCATGCCACCATTTAACGGGCAGTCAGGGTCGGCAGCATGAATACTTCTGGGCGTGTTAAGTGTGTTGGTCAAGGAAAGATTAAGATCTGGCCTTGTCCGATTAATCACCGTATCCGCGACACCCAAAATCGCCGGAATGCCAGAATTTGGAATAGGGGTAGTACCCCCATCAGGTCCTTTCGCTCCGAGACCAATGCCAGTAGTAGGATTTGCAGTAGGGTTATACAGAGGATTTGGCGTTGGGGACTTGATGGCGAAGCCTGTGAATTCGATTACAATTGGTATTGTGTCCGGAGGAGGATTAGGATTAGGAGACGGATACACAAATTTGGCACCTCCAATCGGAGTGCCAACATAATCGGTTCCGCTGCGAACAAACCCTGAACCAGCCTGAGCGGATGGGACGACTCCGCCCAGCAACACCCCTAGACCAATAGTACCCAGCAGGCTATGGCCAAAAGGCCTGGAAAAAGCAGATAGTTTCATAACGGGAGTTGCGTGAAAACGTAAAGACAAAGTCAGAGATTGACCTCAATCAGTGTAAGGGCACCTCGAAAATTTGAGTTTCAGCGGGACGCAGCAAATGAGACTCATTCCCGCATCAGCCCCAGCTTGAGAACGAATTCTCTCAATAGGTGATTTTTCGAGGTGCCCGTAAGGCAGAAATCCAAATGCGCAAGGAGCTCGCAAAGCTACTTAACAAAGGGCTGCCATCTTTCTGGTCGTTTTGTCGTTTTAGGGCAAAAGATGCTTGAATCTGGATCACATCCGGACTTGCCAAGGATCAGGCAGTGGGAACAATATTCAATTGCGACTAAAATCTGTATCTTGCGAAACATCGCCACCATTCGGGTGGCGAATCTGCCTAATTCCATACGTTCTGCGTTGACGGCTCAATCGTCATAACCCTGGCGTCTTCGCGAAGCGCAACACTGTGCCAACCTGGAGACAACGCTAGCTCCGCCCGGTGTCGCGCACCCAAACGATCCCGCCAACGAAGCTCCACAGGCACCTGAGCTCCCTCCCCTAGCTCTCCCAAGCCAAAGTGCAGCTCGGAACTGCGCACGCCGGAATGGCCGTTGCCACCATCCACTTGGGCCAGCTGGGTGGTCCCATCGGAAGCAGCCACACGTGCCACGGCGCCGATCAGCGGGGATCCGGAGGGATCCCGCAGCCGCAATCCGAGAAACTGACCGGGATGGGGTGCGTCGTTGCGGAAGAAAAACGACTCCTCCCATTGGTTGGCAATCGCAAAATCCAAATCCCCATCCCCATCCACATCCGCTGTGGCAATGCCCCGGGTGATGAAAGGATCCCCCAAGCCCAACGCTTTGGACATGTCGTAGAACCGGCCGTCGCCCGCTCGCACAAAAAAGGCGTTGGGATCACGGCCGCTCAAATCATCGCCGGGATGGAAGGCAAACCAACTGCCCGCATGGCGCAACGCCCCATCGTTGGCGATCGCCAGCTCCTGCAACTCCGGCCAACGGTTGGTCTTCCCCTTGCGAAAGCCAGTGGCCTGCAGCGCTTCCATCACCCCGTCGTTGTCGAAATCACCAAACTTGGTCTCCCAACCCCAACCGCTCCGCGACAAGCCCAGCGATTCGCTCCGATCGAGATAGGGCGCCTTTCCCTCAGCCATCTGCTCTGGGTGCCCCGTGCTCACAAACACAAAATGGCTTTCCTCCAGTGCATAGGTCTCGGCAATGTTGCTCACATAGATGTCCAGCAGGCCATCGCCGTTCAGATCGGCGAAATCCACCCCCATCCCCTTGAAGCTGTCTCTCCCCAACACCTTCGAATTGGGCATGCCGATGGGCTTCTCCCCACTCAGCAGGGCCAGGCGCACCTCGCCAGGCCGGGACCGGTTGTGGAGCAAACGATCGGGGCCAAAGTCGTTGGCGAAATACACCTCTGGCAGCAGATCCCCATCGAGATCCGCCGCGCCGATGGCCAACGTCCAGGCGTGGCCCACCTCGTCAGCAAACACGCCCTGTTGATCGGCGTAGGTCACAGAAGGTCTCCCTGCCGTCGTCGCCTGGGCCCAACGCAGGATGTGGTTGGTGCCCCCGTTGAAGGCCCGCGTCATTGAATCCTGCATTTCCGGCGCATTGGTGGCGCTGGCATTGAGAATGTCGTCGTTGTCGGCGAAATAGTTGCCGATGATCAAATCACTGTGGCCATCGCCATCCATATCAGCAAAGGTGGCCCCATTGGTGAACCATTGCTCCGCCGCCGCTTCCGGCAGCACATCCTGAACCAGATACGCGCCTGAGGCTGGAGGGGTTGTGTCTTGCTTGAGGAAAGCCACCGGCGGGCGGCCCCAGTAATACACCAGCAGATCCATCAGCCCGTCTTCGTTCATGTCATGGGGCACGCAACCCATCGGGGCCACACTGCCGGCTGTGTGGGGGCCAAGCTCAGTGGCCAAGGCGAAGGCCGGAAAGCGATCGCCGCTGCCTGGGACGGGAGCAACAATCACCTGATCGGTGCGTGTTTCCACTTGGCAGACATCATTCGGCAGCCCATCACCATCGAGGTCATTGAGGGCAATCGCCGCGCCCACCGCGGAAATCCAGGCGGAGTGGCGCGCCAGATGGGGATTCACCGGTCGCTCATCCCTGGCTGCGGCCATGGGCAACTCAAGCAGGGGCAGGCGCTGAAACGCGAAGCGATCCGCCATGGCCTCTTGCTCATGGCGGGAGAGAGCAGGCGTTTGGGCCAGTAGCAACAGCCCGAGCACAAGCCCAAGTGCCACCAAGCGCTTACTCTGTTGGCGGAGGAAACTGCTCAGCCAGCCTTGCCATGCGGTCATGGTGGTCTATCCAAAGACACGAAAGACAACTGAGCGGATTCGGCATGAGACTCATGCGACATTCAGTGGAGGAAGGTTGTTCTCTGGAGTGTGACCTCTGGAAACATCAAACCTCTGCCGAATTCGCCCTCGCCAATGAGCATAGGCAGAAAGTTTGCTGGCGAGAGGAAGTTCATTCAACGTTGCATCGGTGATCTCGGCTACACACTCCACCGCTTGCTGCCACACCAGCTCACACACCAGCTGGGTGTGCTCCGGCACGTAGCCACCCCGCTGCCGGGCCTTGGCTGCGAAAGCCACCCCCTGAGCCAACGCCGCACCGTTCTCAGCCGCGTGGCTCAGTAGACGCCCCACCTCTTGGCCCGATAGGCCGCCCGCATAGGCCAGCGCCAAACCCACCCCACTCCATACATCCGCTTGATGGGAGGAGGGGAAGCGGCTGATCGCTGACGCAATGCGGTCGCTATCCATGCCCAGCACAAAGCTCAAGCTTCTGCCCACCCCCTGGCGGAACACAGGTAGGGCCTCGGGAGGTAAAAACCGGGGTTCCAGCTTCGCTTTGACGTAAGTTTCCCAGGCGAAGTAACTCTGATGAAAGCCGTAGCCATCCAGCGCCAAACAGGCCAATAGGGAGTTGCCTGAGGCGGCATCTTTCGAGATGGAACCCGGCTCGATCAAGATGTTGCAATACCGCTGCATCCCCCCGGGGATCCGAGCCAAGGCCCAGCCCAAACCCACGTGGGTGAGATAGGGAAAGGCGTTGCGTGTGCTGCCTAAAAAGTCAGCATATTGGGCTGTTCTCCAAGGCAGCAGCCGATCCAACAGGCCAACCCCCATGGCGGCGCCCTCATAGGCAAAGCCGCGATAGTCCGGCGGTTCAGTATCAAGAGCATCGCAGAGTTGATCCCGATGGCTGCATTCCAGGGCCGCATGATAGCCCTTGAGGAAGAAGGATCCAACCGCCTCAATCCTTCCTTGTTTTTCTGGGCAATCCACCTGAAACCGCCGCCGCTCTGTTGTGACTTCCCTGGCAGAAAGGCCAAGCAGACGTCTCTTCATTGCTGTTTGCTGTTTCTCAAAAATCATCGCAGAGAATATTTAACGTGTATCATGAGAACCAAATTTAGCGAGGGCTTTTTTTTCTGACGTGATCGCAACAGCGCATGTCGCAAAAGTTCGCATTATGCCGATCTCGCTGAAGCCAAAAGCAAAAGTCAGCATGATGGTGGTCAGGAATACGTTCTCTCCAGTCCTTGTCGCGGATCCGTCTCCCATCCATCCCCAAGGCGTTCAGGTGGCCAGCGACAGATCGCCGCAAGTTGGTGGCTCTGGCTTTGCTTGGTGTGTTGGGCCTACTGGTGGGGTCGTCACTTGTGGCACTTCGACGAAAGCCCGAAGCTCCTCATCCTTCCTCTTCTCTCACTCCCTCACTTCAGGGGGTTTCCGCCATTGGCCGTGTGGAGCCCAAAGGGGAAATCATCCGGGTGTCCCCACCCGCCCTGATGGAGGGTGCCAAGGTTGAACAATTGCTCGTGGCGCTTGGAGAACAGGTGCGCGAAGGACAAGTGATCGCGGTGTTGGATAACCATGATCGGCTTCGACGAGCCTTGGATCTGAGCAAGCAACAATGGAATGTGGCCCGATTGAAGCTCAAACAAGTGGAAGCCGGCGCCAAAACCGGCGAAATCCTGGCGCAAACTTCCCGAATCGAGCAACTGCGACGCGAGCTGGAGGGACAAATCGCAAGCCAATCGCTCGCTATCAAACGCCTGGACTATGAAGTCAATAATGCACAAACTGAGTGTGCGCGGTATGCGCGACTGTTTAGCGCAGGCGCTGTGTCAGCCTCACAGAAAGACAACATTTGTTTGCTGTCTGACACCACACAGCAACAGAGAATGGAAGCCCAAGCGCAGTTGCAACGCACCCAGCAGACCCTATCCCAGCAGATCCAGGAAGCACGCTCCAGCAGGGCAGCGATCGCCGAGGTTCGTCCGATCGATGTGTCTGTTGCCCGTGCAGAAGTGGATGAGGCTCTGGCTAATGTGAAGCAAGCGGAGGCCAACCTCGCGCTTTCCCTTGTGCGCAGCCCCCGTAATGGCCAGATCCTCAGTGTGATCACCAAGGAAGGCGAAAAAGTTGGCAGCGAGGGAATTATAGAGCTTGGCGACACAAAGCAAATGATAGTTGTTGCTGAAATCTATGAAACCGATGTGCATCGCGTCAAAGTGGGCCAAAGGGCAACGATCAATAGCCAGGGGCTGATGCAGCAATTGCAGGGCACCGTCAATGAAGTTGGTCTGAGAATTGGCAAAAAGGATCTGCTCGGAACCGATCCCGCCGCGGCCAGCGATGCTCGCGTGGTCGAAGTAAAGGTCAATCTTAACCCCGACAGCAGTCGCCAGGCGAAAGCTCTCACCAACCTGCAAGTTGATGTTGTGATTGACGCCGTCCCACCTCCACCTGCAAAATGAACCGCAAAGGGTTGCTGGGCCTCCTTAACAGAGATAACTTTCAAGTTCCTTTGGCTTGGTTGCAGCTTAAGTCTGAACGTGGACGCTTATTTGCAGGCTTAGCCGGTATCAGTTTTGCCATCATTCTGATGTTCATGCAACTGGGGATTCAGGCTGCCCTATTTGACAGTGCCGTCCAAATTCATAGAAGCTTGAATGCCGAGTTGGTGATGATCAGCCCTCGCTCGACCTCCTTAATCGCCATGAGAACCTTTGCGAGGCGAAGGCTCTACCAAGCTCTGAGCTTTCCTGGCGTCAAATTCGTCTCTCCCTTGTATCTAGGGTTTGCACAGTGGCAAAATCCTGAACGGCCTCGCTATTGGCGCAACATCCATATCATTGGCTTTGACATCCGCTATCCGATTTTTAAGCTGCCCCAGCTGGAGCGGAACGCTCATCAGCTAAGTTACCCAGATGTGGTGTTTTTTGATGCCGCATCCCGGCCCGAATACGGATCGATTAGAGATGCCTTCAACGCAGGCAACCTGGTTCGAACTGAAATCGACAATCTCTCCACTGGGAGCAGATCTATCTCCGTGGTAAACACATTCATGTTGGGGACGTCTTTTGGTATCGATGGCAATTTGATTACGAGCCACCTCAACTTCCTGCGTCTTTTTCCCCAGCGGCAGCCCGGCTTGATCGAAGTTGGATTGATTAAGTTGAACGATGGCATTGATGCCAGAGGCCTTCAGACGAAACTGAGATCAGCCCTTCCCAAAGACGTGGATATTTTTACGATGGAGCAGTGGATTGCCTTTGAAAAGAATTATTGGCAAACGAGCACAGCCATTGGCTTTATATTTGCTCTAGGGGTGATCATGGGTTTAATCGTGGGGATTGTGATTGTTTATCAGATTCTTTATACGAATATAACGCAGCACTTGCCTGAATATGCCACATTAATGGCAATGGGCTATCAAAACACTTATTTCTTCTGGCTCATTCTCCGTCAATCCCTGTTTCTGGCGGCCATGGGGTATCTGCCAGGCTTTCTGATTGCTTCTGGGTTGTACCTCATCACCCGACAAGCAACTTTGCTACCTGTGTATATGACTGCTCAGCGGGGCATCTTTCTGTTTGCCTTAACTATTTTTATGTGTTGTTTTGCTGGGCTCGTTGCGACGCGTAATCTGAGAGACGCGGACCCAGTGGATATCTTTTAACCGACTCCAGCCACGAAGACGATATAAGGACCATATGAAGACCGAAGATCAACAGGCTGATGCGAGCCTGCTCATAGTGTCACTCCCTTGGTGTTATAGATCTGTTGCATCAAACACTCCACAGATGAAGCAGTCCGAGCTCACAGCGTAGAATCCAGTCACCACCTGGGAAACGCTGCGTCAGGAAAGTTAAACGGCGATGGAATCGATAACTGAAGGCGCCCAGGTAGCGATCAGCGTACTTTTCAAAACGTAGGGCGTGGGACGTTCCGCTGAAGCTGGTTTTTAAGTTACTAATCACGGTATTAATCCAGCGGAAATCAGGGAGATTCTTGGGATGGCGGCCATTAACGATCACTGGCTGATGAATGCAGCCCACCTCTTCCACAGCACGGAAGCAAGGCAGCCCATCGGAGATCACCTCACACCTCGTGCCAAGGCATCCTGAGCCCAGTCTGCGATCGCTGCCGGTTTTGCCTTAGCCGTGTTCCTGCCCAACATGCGCAAGAAAGATGCATCCCTCTCCCGCTACCCCGGCTTTGCCGCCTATCGGGAGCGATCGGGGTTGCTGCTGCCGAAGTTGCTGGGCTGAGCCGGCTCAGCCCTCCAGCACCGCCACGCAGCGGCCGCAGACGGTGGGGTGGGCAGCGTGCTGGCCGATGTCGGTTTCGTAGTGCCAGCAGCGCTCGCACTTTGCGCCTTCGGCGCGAGCGATGCGCAGCGTGAAGGCCTCGTCACTGGCTTCGGCCAGCACCGCCAAGAGAGGGGGGCCGCCGAGGCGCAGGGAGGACACCAGCAACCAGTCGGCCAGGTTGTCCACCTCGGAATGGGGGCTCGCCGCGAGCAGGGCGAGGGCCTCGGCCAGGCGCCCCCCGGCTGCGCCCAGCTCCAGCTGCACCTCAGCCTCCAGGGAGGAGCCAATCGCCTCGATCGCATCCTGGCCTTCGCCGCTCCCTTCGGAGCCGGCCTTCGCCGCCGGGGGTCGACGGCAGGCCTCCAGCAGTCGGTTCACCCGCGGCCGCAGGGTGAACAGCAGTTCGCGCACGGCGGCATCGGTTTCAGCGCCGTAGCCCCCATCCGCTGCGGCCCGCCACTCCGCCGGCACCGTGGGCCAGCCCCGCTCAAACACCGAGGCCTCGGCCACCGGATAGGGCAGGTTCTGCCAGATGTCTTCGGCCATGTGGCAGAGCACCGGCGCGATCAGGCCGGCGAGGCGCTCCACCACCAGATGGAGCACGGTCTGGCAGCTGCGGCGGCGGAAGGAAGCGGCGGCGCTCACATACAAACGGTCCTTGGCGATGTCGAGGTAGACGTTGGAGAGATCCACCACGCAGTAGTTCTGGAGGGCCTGGAAGAAGCGATAGAACTCATACCGCTCGAAATCGGCGCTCACCGCATCGATCAGCGCCGCGGTGCGCTGCAGCATCCAGCGATCCAGCAAGGGCAGCTCAGCGATCGGCACCGCATCGCCGCCCTCGGCCTGGGGGCGGGGATCGAAATCATGGAGGTTGCCGAGCAGGTAGCGGGCCGTGTTGCGTACTTTGCGGTAGACATCGGCCAGCTGCTTCACGATCCCCGGGCCGAGGGGCACATCGGCGGAGTAATCCACCGAGCTCACCCAGAGACGCAGCACGTCGGCGCCATAGGCGGGCTCCTGCTTCTCGTTCTTGCCGCCCTCCACCAGCACCGCCGGATCGACGACGTTGCCGAGGGATTTGCTCATCTTGCGGCCTTTCTCATCGAGCACGAAGCCATGGGTGAGCACCCGCTGGTAGGGCGCCCCGCCGGTCACGGCGACGGCGGTGAGCAGGCTGCTCTGGAACCAGCCGCGGTGCTGATCGGAGCCCTCGAGGTAGAGATCGGCCGGGAAGTTGAGGGGGGTGTTGCCGGAGGAACCCGCCTCAGGACCATCAGCAGACCCGGCCTGCCCGGGGTGAACGCCGGCTGAAACACCCGCCGCGGCCTCGCCCACTGACGCAGGCTCCGCCTCGGCAGTCGCCTGCGCCGCCGCGGTCCCAGGCTCCGTCAACGCCCCGACGACGGCCGCCGGGCCAGCGGGGGTGACACCCTTCAAGCCCCCCAGCACCCCTGCCCAGGAGGAGCCGGAATCGAACCACACGTCCATGGTGTCGCTGCCCTTGCGCCACTGGTCGGCCTGATCGGCCCAGGCGGGCGGCAGCAGACCGGCCTCGTCGCGCTCCCACCAGACATCGGAGCCGTGCTCGGCGATCAGGGCCTGGATGTGGGCGAGGGTGTCGGCATTGAGCAGCACCTCGCCGCTGCCGCGGTGATAAAAAACCGGGATCGGCACACCCCAGGTGCGCTGGCGCGAGATGCACCAGTCGCCCCGGTCGCGCACCATCGCCTCGATCCGGTTGCGGCCGCTCTCCGGCATCCAGGTCACGGCAGCGATCGCTGCGAGGGCCTGCTCGCGGAAGCCCTCCACCGAGGCAAACCATTGTTCGGTGGCGCGGAAGATCGTGGGCTTCTTGGTGCGCCAGTCGTAGGGGTAGCGGTGGGCGTAGCTCTGCTCCGCCAGCAGGGTGCCGGTGTCGCGCAGGGCCGCCAGGATGGCGGCGTTGGCGTCCTTGAGCACGTTGAGGCCGGCGAAGGGGCCCGCTTCAGCGGTGAGGGTGCCGCCCTCATCCACCGGGCAGAGAACCGCCAGACCGTGCTTGCGGCCGGTATTGAAGTCGTCGACGCCGTGGCCCGGGGCGGTGTGCACCAGGCCGGTGCCGGATTCGGTGGTCACGTAGTCGCCGCCCACCAGCACCGGCGCCGTGCGATCCAGCAAGGGATGGCGATAGAGAATCCCCTCCAGCGCCTGGCCCTTCACGCTGAGCAGGGGTTCGAGGGGGCGCTCCAGGGTGGTGCGCAGGCTGTCCACGAGCGCTTCGGCCACCACCAGATAGCGGGGGGCGTCGGCGGGGGCGGAACAGTCGCGGCAGATGGCGTAGTCGAGTTCGCCATTGACGGCGACGGCCAGGTTGGCGGGCAGGGTCCAGGGGGTGGTGGTCCAGATCGCCACGAACAGCTGCTCGCGGTGGTGCTGGTCGGTGGGGCCCTCGATGCCATGGGGCCGCAGCTCGCCGGCCAGGGCGGCGGGCAGCTCCACCACCGGAAAGGCCACGTAGGCGCTGGGGGAGGTGTGGCCGTCGGGATATTCCAGTTCGGCCTCGGCCAGGGCGGTGCGGGAGCTCGGGCTCCAGTGCACCGGCTTGAGGCCCCGGTAGATGTGGCCCGCCAGCACCATCTGGCCGAACACACCGATCTGGGCGGCCTCGTAGGACTTGTTGAGGGTGAGGTAGGGCTGGTCCCAGTCGGCCCAGATGCCCCAGCGGCGGAAACCGCTGCGTTGGCCCTCCACCTGCTCGAGGGCGTAGGCGTGGGCGCGGCGGCGCAGGCCGAGGGGGGTGAGCTGCTGGCGTTCGTCGCTGGAGAGCCCCTGCAGCACCTTCAGCTCGATCGGCAGGCCGTGGCAGTCCCAGCCCGGCACGAAGCGCGCCCGCTTGCCGTTGAGCAGGGCGTGCTTGTTGATGATGTCCTTGAGCACCTTGTTGAGGGCGTGGCCCACGTGCAGGGCACCGTTGGCGTAGGGCGGGCCATCATGCAGGGTGAACATCGGGCCCGGACGGTCTGGGTTGAGCCCTTCGCGGCTGAGCCGTTCATAGAGCCGCATGTGAGCCCAGAAGGCCTGGATCTCGGGCTCCCGCACCCTGGCGTTGGCCCGCATCTGGAACGGCGTCTCCAGCAGGTTGAGGGTGTCCTTGTAGGAGGCCGGGCCGGCGGTCACAACGGCGGGATGCGTGAAGGGGGGATTATCCCGTCCCGCCGGACGGAGCCCGGAGCCGGCGTCTGGAGGGTCCCGCCGGTCAGGCCCGTGGGGCTAGCACTCCTCGGCCCCTGGGCGCCGATCCTCGGATCTCCAGGCTCTTGCTCCCGGAGCCCTGGTGCTGTGGTGGTCAGGCTTCGGATTCCAGCTCGCGGGCGGGCGATGGCAACGGGGCGGGGTCCGCGGCCGCGGCGGGCGAGGAGGACTCCGGTTCGGGAGCCGCAGGGGCGGCGGCTCGGACCGCGCCGGCGGCTACGGGCTCGGAATCGGAGCTGGCGGCGTCCTGGCTGCCTGGGGTTGTTGCGGCGTCGCCACCGACCTGGCCCGCTGGGGCGGTGGCCGGTCCGGCGTCATCGGTCGGGGATTCAGCCGGGGATTCAGCCGGGGCCTCCGGCCGCACCCAGCGTTTGCCCTTGCGTTTCCCCCCACTCCTGGCTGGCGCCCCGCCGCCCGGGCCACCGGACCCCGCAGGGAGCTGCCCGATCCCCGCGGTGAGGTTGCCGATCCCAGCGCCAGCCCGCTCCAGCAGGCCGGCCGAGGTGATGCCCAACTGGCGGAAGCTGGTGCTCCAACGCTCCATGGACCCCAGCCGCTGCCGCTCCTCCTCCGTGAGCTGGCGCCAGCGGCCCAAGCCCACCTCCAGGCCGAGGCGGCCGATCAGCAGAGCGCCGCAGAGCACGCCGAGCATCGGCGCGCCGGTGAGGCGGTCGGCACTGGTGACCAGGTCGAGCCCCAGCAACAGCAGCACGGCTCCCCAGGCCGAGTCCCGGGGCCGGCTGAGCTCCGGGGCCAGCAAGGGCAGCAGCAGCACGGTGAGGCCTAGGGGCAGGGCCAGCAGTCCCCCGAGGGTGGCGAGCATGGCCGAGGCCGGCAGGGTCCAACTCCATTGTGCGTGCTCAGCTCGGGGCGTGCTCTGCCTAAATCAGGGCGTGCTCTGCCTAAAATTGATGCCTGCCCACCTGGCGGAATTGGTAGACGCGCTGGGTTTAGGTTCCAGTGGCTTCGGTCGTGGGGGTTCAAGTCCCCCGGTGGGCATGGCATGAAGAACGGAGCCGCACCCCTGGCGGGGCCCCCCGGACGGGGCTCCTCGGTGGGGCTGGTCCGCGGTTGAGAGGCTCCGCGGTGAAGCTGCTCCAGCGGTAGAGAGGCTGATGCATCCAGCCTGAGCGGCTGGCCTTCAGGGGCTAACCGCCCCTCAGAGCTGCCCGCCCGCCCCATGAACGTTGATGGCGCCGGCGAGGGCGGGGCGAGGGCTGTCCTGCCCTTGCGGAGCTGGCAAGGCCGGAAAACGCCAATGGAAGGCGCGGGAGCGCGGACGGGGATTTTCCACCCATTTCCCCCTGAGTGTGATCCAACTCACTGACAGAAGGCCGGGAGGGAGTTGCGATAATTGCCATCAGCCAGAACCCTTGCCCTGCCTATGGTGAAGTCGATCCGACTTTAGGTCGACAACAGCGTATTGGACTCGTTTACTATGCATATCGTCCGCTGATTCTGCTGGTCATGGTGGGTGTCGAGGAGTTGGCCTCGCTCGACTTCGTCCTCTGGCGTCGCACCGGCAAGCAGGCCGCCAGGGCGCTGGGCTGCAACCAGAGCACCATCTCTCGCCGTCTCGGCCGCTGCCTGGAGGTGTTCCAGCTGAAGATGCGGCGCCGCCGCAATGAATGGGAGGTGCCCTTCTCCCTCCTGCTGCAGCTGGAACGCGAACTGCACCAGCACTGCCGGCTGCTGGGCCATCTACCGCTGCGGCTGGAGGCCTGCCCCCTGACAGGCCCCCTGCTCGCCCATCCCCTGCCGGAGGGCTGGATCGGCGGCTGTTACGACCACATCGGTGTGGAACAGCCGCTGCAGCTGCTGCGGAATCGGGTGATCGATGCCTGGCTCTGCGATGCCGTGGACGACCTGCCGCCCCCCGCCGAGCGGCTCGATCTGGCCCTCCACCCCCTCTGGCGCAACCCCGTGGCCCTGCACGCCGCCCCCGGCCACCCCTTAGCCGGCGAACGCGCCCTCACCAGCACAGACCTGCGCTCCTTTCCCTGCCTCGACATTCCGGCCGGGGCCTTCGAGCGCTCCCGCAGCCTGCTCCACGGCCTGGGCCTCGACCATCGACCCACCCAGCTGCTGAACTACACCCGAACCGGCTGGGAAGAACGCGCCGAAGACGCGATCACCCTGCTGTGCTTCACCCCCCTGAACCGCCTAGCCAGCCCTGGCCTGGTTCCCCTCGACGCCTCGGCCCCGTTCGGCAACGGCGGCGCCCTGCTCTGCCACCGGGACCTGGCTGGCCATCCCCCGATCCAGCTGCTGCTGGAAACCCTGCGCTGGCGCCTGGCCCAGAAGTCCGCCACCCTTCCGGATCTGGAACGCCTGTAGACCAGAGAGCGTGCTGGCGGCCCCAGCAGTCCGAGGCCCGATGTCCGTAATCTGGTGAGCCTTCCGGTGCTTCCGGTGACCCGGTTCCGTTTCAGGTCCCATCTCCGCTGATGTCCCAGGTCCTGGCGCGCATGCCGGCTTCCCTTCCCTCCCCCGCGGCGCCGCCCGAAGCGGAGGCCGGGCGCCTTTCTGCCTCGGTGCGCAGCGTCCCCAAGCAGTTCCTCGATCCGCCGCAGGCCTGGAACCCCACGGTTGGCCTGTTTTTGGCGGGCTACGGCCTGGCCGCGCTCACCATCTGGGGCTGGTTCGTGGGGGGCTGGTCCATACCGCAGCTTCTGGCGCTCGGTTTCCTAGCTCTGCACCTAGAAGGCACCGTGATCCACGATGCCTGCCACAACGCCGCCCACCCCAACCGTTTCTGGAATGCGGTGATGGGCCATGGCGCGGCGTTGCTGCTGGGCTTCAGCTTCCCGGTATTCACCCGGGTGCACTTACAGCACCACGCCCATGTGAATGATCCGAAGCACGATCCCGACCACATCGTGAGCACCTTCGGCCCGCTCTGGCTGATCGCGCCCCGCTTCTTCTACCACGAGCTGTTCTTCTTTCGGCGCCGCCTTTGGCGGGGCAACGAATTGATGGAATGGGCGTTAGCAAGGGCTGCTTTCTTTGGCATCGTTATTCTTGCCATTCAGCACGATTTTCTTCCGTTTATCTTCAACTGCTGGTTTGCCCCGGCGCTGATGGTGGGGGTGACCCTGGGACTCTTTTTCGATTACCTGCCGCACCGGCCCTTCCACTCCCGCAACCGCTGGCATAACGCCCGCGTCTACCCAAGCAGGTTGATGAACTGGTTGATCATGGGGCAGAACTACCACCTGGTACATCATCTCTGGCCATCGATTCCCTGGTTCGAATACAGGCCCGCCTACCACGCCGTTCGCCATCTTCTTGATGCCAAGGGGTCACCGCAGCGGCTCGGCTTGTTCGAAACCCGGCGTGATGGCTTCAACTTCCTCTACGACATCTTTCTTGGCGTGCGCAGCCATAAGCGCCAACGCAGTCGTCTCAGGCCCCTCGCCGCCTTGATGCCCACCCGGCATGCCCGCCGCCGCGTGATTGAAGTGCTGCACCGCACGGCGGTTTCACCGCACCGCTGAACAAACCCAGATTCAGTCGCCGGTCTCAATCAGCCAGAATTTTCGGAACCCGCAGAAAGTCTCCTTCGCGCTCCGGGGCCAGATCGAGGAGCTCCTCGCGAACCGGCGTGGGGTTCACTGTGTCATCGCGGGTCACATTCACCACTTCCACGGCTCGGGTGGTGGGGGGAACCCCTTCGGTGTCCACCTGCTCCAGGTGGGCCACGTAGTCGAGGATCCGCTCCAGCTGGCTGGTGTAGGTGGCGATGGTGGCCTCAGCCAGGTCGAGGCGGGCCAGGTGGGCCACCTTGCGCACATCGTCGGCGGAGATTCGGCTCATCCTTGCATCGGCTCTAGAGGTCCGAACCTAATCGGCCCCCGGCGAAGGGGAGGCCATCAGACAGCCGGAGAATCGGCCAGAAAGTCGCGCAGGTCCTCCACCAGAGAGGCGGCGGCCACATCGAGAAAGCGGGCCCCGTGGTCGGCCTGGGCCAGGTAGGGGTCCGAACCCATGCGGCCATCGGGATGGCGACGGCGGAAATCCTCCGGGCCATGGATCGGCCCGGCCGGGGCCGCCTCCGGCAGGGGTCGCTGGGCCGCGACCAGGGACGGCTCGAGGTGGAGGGTGAGGGCAATCTCACTGGGGGTGGCGTGGTGGCCCTCCCGATCGCCGTAGAGCTCCCGGGCCAGCCGCATCACCGGCGCAGCGGTGAACCAGTTGGCCAGCCGACAGCGCAGCTCCCCGGCCACCGGCAGCCCTCGGGCGGCCGCGGTGCCATAGGCCTGGGCAAAGGCGGCCCGGGTGGTGGCGATGTTGCCACCGTGGCCATTCACCACGTAGATGCGCTCGAAACCATGGCGGGCCAGGGAGAGCACCACGTCGTGGAGCACCGCCAGCAAGGTGGCGGGCTGCAGGCTCACCGTGCCAGGGAAGCCGAGATGGTGCTCCGCCATCCCGAAGGACTGGGCCGGGGTCACGAGCACGCCGCTGCGGCGGCCCAGCTCCAGGGCCACCGCCTCGGCGGTGAGGGCATCGGTGCCGATCGCGCCGGTGGGACCGTGCTGCTCGGTGGAGCCCAGGGGCACGATCACGCCCTTGCAGCGCTCCAGGTAGGACTCCACCTCGGGCCAGGTGCGCAACTGCAGGCGGACGGCCTCAAGCGGCAGGGGCTCGGCCGGGAAGGAGCCGCAGGCGGCAGCTTGCGGGGCCACGGCGTTGGGGGATGGAGTCGACACGCATGCACTGCGCGGTGATGGATGCGACCCTAGGGGCCCTGCGCCGGTGGCAGGGCCGCCGCCATCGCCAACCCAGTAGGGGCGGTGCCCCTGCCGTGGCAGTGAACGATCAGACGCAACGTTCAGTCCAGAGAATCAGTCAGTCCAGAGGATCAGTGGGCGGTGCCGTTGCCGTCGTAAGCGTCGGTGTCGTAGTAGCCGCCCTTGGTGCCGAAGAAGAGGGTGGCCAGGCAGAAGAGGCCGGAAACGGCAAGCAGCACGGTGCCGAGGGTGAGGCCGGTGGAGTTCATCAGGTCAGAGAAGGGCGAGACGCGGCGCCGTGGCGGGGGCCAGCGGTGTGGAACCAGTGTGGCGCCGATCGGCCCGAGGCGCCGCGGGCGACAAGATGCTGCAGGATGACCGCAGAGATGCTGCACAAAAAGCAAAGACAAAAAGAAAAGATAGAACAAAGAAAAACATTGATCCTGAGCCCGATCCATGGCCGTATTCATAACATTCACCCTAGCAAGCGGCTACATCCTGCAGTACGGAGACACCATCTTCAATTCGCTCGTCTACAACCAGGGCGGCACTCTTTACTGCGGCGCCGCCAATGGGATCGTCGACCTCAGCCTCGATCGACTCGATGTGACTCTCACCGTCCAAGCGGGCTTCAACGGCAGCAGCGACGGCGGCTCCGTTTTGGACGACCAGGGCGATGGCATCACGCTGCGGCGCTCCACATTCGATGAAGCGGGCTATCGCAGTTCCTTCACCATCGTCGACAGCAGCAATGTCAGGATCAGTGGCAACACCGTCCGCCCCAGCGCCAACCGCAGCGCGCGCTCCAGCGGTGTAATCATCCTGAACAGCTCCGGCACGATTGCGGCCAACAAGTTTCTTGATGGCGCCTATCTCGATCTGCGCATCTTTGACCAGAACAAGCTGATCCTATCCCTCAACAGCTTCGACCACAGCGGGGTGAGCAATCCCACCGGTCAGTCCGGTGGCAGCGACCCCTTCGCGATCCTGGTGCGCGACAGCAGCGCCCTCTCCAGCGATCTGGCCCTCACCTTCAGCGGCGTCACCAGCTTTACCGGCGGCCTGCCGATCAAGAACCTCACCACCGCCACCGCCACCCAGGCGGGCACGTTCCAGTTCAAGAGCCAGTCGGGCTCCACGGCCGCCGAAGTGTCCGCCTTCAATCTGGTGATGGGCGGCACCGGCTCCGACCGCAACCTCCAGGGCACCGCCAACAGCGACTGGATCAGCCTCAATGGCGGCGACGACCGCATCGATGCGGGCTTCGGCTTCGATTCAGTGCTCGGCGGCAGCGGCAACGACAGTCTCGATGGCGGCAGCGGCCGCGACACCTTGGTGGGGGGCAGCGGCGCCGACCGCTTCGTGTTCGATTCCTATCTCAGTGCCGCCACCAACATCGACACGATCACCGATTTCACTGCGGCCGCCGGCGATCGGATCGTGCTCGATCGGGCCATCTTCACCACCCTCAACAAGGGCGGCAAGCTCAGCAGCTCCGCCTTCCGCGCCGGTGCCGGCCTGGTGAGCGCTGCCGCGGCGGCCGATCGCATCCTCTACGACACCAGCTCCGGCGCCCTCCGCTACGACGCCGATGGCAACGGCAGCGTCTACATCGCGGTGCCATTCGCCACCCTGGCCAGCGCCCCTCTGGCCAACGCCCCCAGCCTCAGCGCTTCAGCCTTCGAGCTGGTGGGCATCGACCCGGTGGCCCCCACCACCGAGGCCAAGCCCACCCTCAGCGTGGGCAGCAAGCTCAACATCACCGTGGTGCCCACGGCCGCCGACACCACCAGCACGGCCTGGAACTGGGTGAGCGCCGCCACCGATGCGGTGACCAGCGGCAGCGTGAAGCTCGACAACCGCACCGGCCCCACCATGTCGGCCCGGTTCTACGGGATGCTCGGCTCGGCCCTCTATGAGGCCTGGCAGGTCTTTGATTCCGAGGCCAGAAGCAGCATCGCCAGCCCTCCCTCCAGGCGCTGGGATCGGACCGTGGAGCAGCAGATCAAGGCCTTCTTCAAGGGCATCGGCGAGGAGTTCGAATTCGACGGGGGCTCGACTATCGGCTCAGGAGATGGCGATGACTCTGGCGATGGCGACGACGATGGGCACGACGACAACCATCCCCTCAGCTCCACCGCCGTCAAGCTGATGGAGAGCGTGGTGGCCCGCACCACCTTTGCGGTGCTCTCCAGCCCCCTCTCCGGCATCCAGGCCGGATCAGCCGGTCTGGCCCGCCTGAACGCCCAGCTCCAGGCCACCCTGAGCACCATTAGCCCCGCCCAGGCGGCCCTGTTCAAAGGCATCGATCAGCAGATCAGCCAGACGGTGGCGGCCCGGGTGCTGACCAGCTTCCAGAACGACGGCTCCAGCCTCACCTTCACCCCCCTGCAAAACCCGATCACCCTCAATGCACCCGCCTACGTGCCGGTGAACAGCGGGCCAAACAATGTGACGCTGATTGACCAGTGGACGCCGGAGTATTCCGTCAATTCCAATCCCGCAACGCCCCTGCAGGTATATCTCACGCCCACTTGGGGCGATGTGGAGTACGACCTCTTCCCCACCAGCAGGATCCATGCTCTCACCGCCCAGGCTGGCGGGGCGGAAGCCTTCCTGCTCGATCCCAAGGACACCTACAACCTCCAGCTAGGCCTGATCTACGACGATGGCCAGGGGCCCGGCATGGCGATCGGGCCCGATCAGATCGGCAAGACGATCAATCCTGCCTTCATCAATCAGGCCAACGAAGTGGTGGCCTTCAACCGCCAGCTCACCGATCCGGAGGGCAAAAACTACAAAGGCATCGCCCAGTTCTGGGAGAACGGTGGCGGCACCGCCTTCCCGCCGGGCACCTGGATGAAATTCGGCCAGTACGCCTCGCTGGATCACAACAACAGCCTCGGTGATGACGCCAAGCTGTTCTTCGGACTCGGCGCTTCGCTATACAGCGCCTCGATCGCGGCCTGGGATCTGAAGCTCCAGGAGAGTTCCGCCCGGCCGATCCGGGTGATCCGCGATCTGAGCCGCTTCGCTCTGATCGAGGATGTCGACAATGACCCAACCAATGGCTCCCAGTTCCAGGCCTATGTGCGCGGCCAGGGCCTGCAGACCATCAATGGCAGCGATTGGGAGACCTATCAAACCCCCGGCCCCTATTCGCCTCCCTTCCCCGAGTTTGTATCCGGCCACAGCACCTTCTCGGCGGCGGCGGCCGATTTCCTCACCAACTTCTACGGCTCCGGCGAGTTCGGCGGCAAAGTGGATTTCAATCTCTCCTTCCCCTACGACCCCGCCAATCAGGCCGCTTCCCTCGCCTGGGACACCTGGAAGGGGGCGGCCGAGGAGGCCGGCTTCTCGCGCCTCTGGGGCGGCATCCACTTCCTCGCTGGCAACATCGAAGGCCAGAAACTGGGGGCCGCCATCGGCAGCCAGCTCTATGGCCAGCTCAGCAACCTCTGGAGCTGAGTGGCGGCCCGCAGATCGGGCCCAAGTGATCCCAAGACTAATGGCTGATTTTTTGCATGTACAGCTGACATAGAGGAGCACTGATCATCTTCAGCTTTCTACAGTAAATATTCGCGAATGCATCAATGGCCACTTTGGGACATCGGATCGGGTCCACGCCGCCGTCAAGGGGCTCTTGCCAGAGGTAGTCATCAAACACGATGATTCCCTGTGGACTTAGTAATTCGAACCCGAGGACGGCGTCAAGCAATACATCTGGCGCCTGATGGGATCCATCAATATAAATAAGCTCGAAGTATCCCTGCTTGCCTTCTGCGAGGAGCCTGGGCAATTGAGTATTGCTTAATCCTTTATGAATGGTGATACTGGCTTCATGGCTTGCCCTGGATCTGGCAACTTTGAGATTATGGTGGAATCGTGCCTCTACTGCTGTCATGTCTGCTGCGGCAGATCCACCCGCCTTGTGCTCGATCCCTCCTTCCCAGCTATCAATGCAATGGATTTCGACATCCCGTTGGCTGGCAAGGGTTTCAATGAGATAAGTCGTGCTGTTGCCTTCGTAGGAGCCAACCTCAAGAATGCGTGCCGGACTCAGCTCGTTGAGTAACGGACCCCATACTGCTTTGTGCCGCTCGAACCAGCTGTTGGTGAAAAGGTAATCTGTTTTCATTTTTTCCAGTGTTTCCAATGTTGTCTTATGAGTCGAGTTGATTTTTACCCCTGGAGCAATTTCATCACCTTAGTCTTAGCTTGTCGCCCTGGCCACTCCCATCGCCGCCGATCAGCCTCCAGCCCTCGCCCGCTCCTTCTTCGCCCGCCCCTGTGAGCTGGTTGCCCCCGATCTCATCGGCTGCCTGCTGGTGAAACGCCAACCCTCAGGCGAGCTGCTGTGGGGTGTGATTGTGGAAACCGAGGCCTACAGCCAGAGCGAACCCGCCTGCCACGGCCATCGCCGCCGCTCCCCCAGCAACGAAACCCTGTTTGGTGAGCCTGGCCGCTTCTACGTGACCGTGAGCTATGGCATCCACCACTGCGTGAATGTGGTGACCCATCGCGCCGACTGGGCCAATGGGGTGCTGCTGCGGGCCGTGGCGCTGCCGGGGGAGCAGGAGCGGATCGGGGCCGGACCAGCCCTGCTGGCCCGCCGCTTCGGTCTCGATCGTGCCTGGGATGCCACAGCGGCCACCCCGCAGGAGGGCCTCTGGCTGGCGCCGCGCCCCCAGCCCCTGGCGGCCTGGCTCAGCGAAGCCACCGGCCGGCCCTTGGCCGACTTGCTCGCCGCCAAAGCCCCCTCCCAGCCCGCCGCCGAAGCCCCGGCCGTGGTGCAGACCAGCCGTATCGGCATCAGCCAGGCCCAGGAGCTGCCCTGGCGCTGGTATCTGCGCGCCAGCCGCAGCGTCAGCCGGCGCGCCCCGGGCGACCGCCGGCCGCCGCCGGCCGAGGCCTGGTGGCCCAAGCCCGAGGACATCGGCACGGGGGATGCGCTGGCCCGATGGCCGGCCGGCCCCTAGGTTGTGGAAAGGTGCGGCAGCGGAAGTCTTGAGCGGCTGGAGTCACCGCCACGTGATCGATCTGGCGGCCTTCTCGCTCGCCGACTACACCACCGTTCTGGAGTTGGCCCAGCGGTTCCGGGCCATGCCCGTGGCCGGTGCCCGTCGCCTGCCGGCCCTGCAGGGCCGGCTGATGACCAGCCTCTTCTTCGAGCCCAGCACCCGCACCCGCAGCAGCTTTGAGCTGGCGGCCAGGCGGCTCTCGGCCGATGTGCAGAGCTTCTCCCCCTCCTCCAGCTCCCTGAGCAAAGGGGAGAGCCTGCTCGACACCGCCCGCACCTACGTGGCCATGGGCACCAACGTGCTGGTGGTGCGCCACCGCTGCGCCGGCGTGCCCCACACCCTCGCCCGCGATCTGGATCGCTGCGGCGAGCGGGTGGCCGTGCTGAACGCCGGCGACGGCCTCCACAGCCATCCCAGCCAGGGCCTGCTGGATCTCTTCACCCTGGCCCGCCATTTCGCTCCGGAGGCCCCCAGCCCGGCCGCACTGCGGGGCCGACGGGTCGTGATCGTGGGGGATGTGCTCCATTCCCGGGTGGCCCGCTCCAACCTCTGGGCGCTCACCGCCTGCGGCGCCTCGGTGGTGCTCTGCGGCCCGCCCACACTGCTGCCGGCCGGCTTCGCGAGCTTCGTGGACGGCCCCCCCCCCGGCCAACTCCAGGATCCGGTGGCGGAACGGGGCACAATCACGATCCATCGCAGCCTGGAGGAGGCCTTGCCCGGCGCCGACGCGGTGATGACCCTGCGGCTCCAGAAGGAGCGGATGCACCAGCACCTGCTCACCAGCCTCGACAGCTACCACCGCCACTACGGGCTCAACCACCAGCGGCTGGCCCTGTGCGGTCGGCCGGTGCCCGTGCTCCATCCCGGTCCGGTGAACCGGGGCGTGGAGCTGGCCGGCGAACTGCTCGACGATCCCCGCCACAACCTGGTGGAGGAACAGGTGCGCAATGGCATCCCGATCCGCATGGCCCTGCTCTACCTGCTGGCGGCCGGCGAAGGCCTCAAAGCAGCTTGAAGCCATCCAGCATCAAGCCCCAGAGCAGGCCAATGCGAGCCATATCCACCAGTTCCAGCACCAACCGATCCTTACGGCCAGCCAGCAGTCCCGGCCGCAGGCGCACGGCCAACTCCATCAGCAGCACGCACACCAAGGCGGCAATGGGGTCGAAGTAGGCAAGGGCTCCGGTGATGGTGCCAAGACCACCACCTACCACCATGGCCACCAGGAACACGATCAACAGCAGGGAGAGGCGCCGCCAGGGATTGGTGGCCCAGCCCTCCAGGCTGCTGCTCACCTGGGCGATCCGGCGCTGGAAGCGTGTCTGCTGAAAGCGGGGAGCCGGGGAGGAAACCAGCAGTGTGCGGAGCCGCGGCGGCTTGTCAACCACACCTCTCGGAGGCGAAGGGGAAAGGGGGCAGGGCGTAGACGGTCCGGCCAGGTGTCCTGTCCGACGCGATGGCCAGACGGGAGGCCCTGGCGGTGATCCCCATCACCCGGCCCGGAGCCCTGCTAAGCCATGTTTACACCATCTCTGGGGTATTGGCAGTGCATTAACCCCACCGATAGGGGATCCCAATGAAAAAGCCCGTAGCCGAGGCCCGGGCGGGTGATGGGGACAAGCTCAGCAAACCAGTCGGATCGGGGAGGAGCAAGGGGGAGGTGCCGAAATCTGGAGCGTCCAGTTGGCCATGGACGAGGCGGCCTGCACAACCCAGTCATCGAGGCGCTGATCCGGTCTGGAACCAGACACCCAGGCTGGCAGGGCTTCAGGCTTCACCGTCCTTCTTGCGGGCGCCCTTTCCCTCGAGCAGCTCCAGCAGGGCTTCCATCTGAGCCATCACCCCCCGCACCTCACCGGCCTCGGGCAGCAGGCCGTCCTCCATCACCCCCTGATGCATTTCGCGAAGCTCCTGGCGGATGTAGCGGAGGTGGCTCACCACCTGCTCACGCTTGGACTGCGACATCGACTGGGGAACGAACCAGCCTACCCTTTTACCCCATCACCCTTCGAGACCCTCCTATTTTTCGCCGAACCGGGCTTTCGCTGCCTCGTAGAAGGTTCGATCCACCTCCGCCAGGCCCGCCTCAGCGGCCAGGCTCTCGATCCGCCGCCGCACCACCCGCCGCACGAAAAAAGGCACTTCCTTCAGCCGCTGTTCGGCTTCGCTCGACCACTGCATGGGCTGGACAAGAGGCATCGACACCCAACTTTGCCTGCAGCCCGCAGGGAAATGGCGGGCCGCCCTAGCCATCGACCTCGGATCGACGGCCGGCACCGCACTAGCTGCGATGCCCTAGCTGCGCAGGCTGCTGGAGGCGCCGTGGTGAATCCCCAAGCAGGGTTCCCGTGCTGAACTGCTAAGAATCCCAATTCTCCTCGGAGCGCAGCCACGATGGCGTTGGATCAGCTCAGGCAGTTCCTGGCCCGTATGCAGGACGAACCAGCCTTGCGGGTGCGGGTTCTGGCCGCCGCCACCGCCGACGATGTGGCCCAGATCGCCGCCGGGGTGGGCTACAGCTTCTCCGGCGATGAACTGCTGCGCTTCTCCGGCCAGAAGGTGGGCCGCGTCACCGTGAGCAAGAAGGACCTGCCGGGGGAATACAACTAAACCCGCTGGCTCAATGCCGCACCGGCTTGTCACAATGCGGCGATGCGAAGCACGCACAACCCAGGCCCCACCAACGATCAGGAAGCGCAGCAGGAGGAGTTCCTCGGTGCCCTGAAGGCCCTGGGGGGCTCGGCGGGCAATGGCAGGCTTCGGGAGCTGCTGGGTTGGGAAGAAGCCCCCTACGAGGCCGTGAAGGCGTCCTTGCTGGTCTCGGGGCGAGTGCGCACGGGCCGGGGGCGTGGCGGTTCGGTGAGCCTGGCGGATGGCGTCGGCGATGAAGGTGCTGATGGGCATCAAGGTGCTGTTGGGTCCGTGGCGGTCGCAGGGGGATCCGCTAGGGAAGCTGGAACATCCGTTGCGGAAGCCGGGGGCGGCCAGGGTGCAGCGTTCGCGGCACCCCTCAAGGCCTCTGCCCGTGCCGCCGCCGGCCCCGCCCCCCTTGGCCCCCAGCCCACCGGCAAGCAGAACCTCTCGGCCTTCATCTGGAGCGTGGCCGACATTTTGCGAGGCGACTACAAGCAGAGCGACTACGGCAAGGTGATCCTGCCGTTCACGGTGCTGCGCCGGCTCGACTGCGTGCTGGAGCCCAGCAAGGAGGCGGTGCTGGCCGAAAAGGAGTTGCGCGAAGGCCAGGGGCTCGACCCCGAACCCTTCCTGCTGCGGGTGGCAGGGCAGGGGTTCTGCAAAACCTCAGCCCTGGGCATGAAGCGGCTGATGGGCGATCAGGACAACATCGGCGAAAACCTGCGCTCCTACATCCAGGCGTTCACGCCGGCGGTGCGCGACATCTTCGAGAGCTTCGAGTTCCATCTGCAGGTGGACAAGCTCGACAAGGCCGGCCTGCTCTACATGGTGTGCGAACGCTTTGCTCAGATCGATCTGCACCCGGAAACGGTGAGCAATGCCGAGATGGGGCAGGTGTTCGAGGAGTTGATTCGCAAATTTGCGGAACTCTCCAATGAAACAGCCGGGGAGCATTTCACGCCCCGGGAAATCATCCGCCTGATGGTTAATCTGATTTTTATAGAAGACCATGACGCCCTCACCAAGCCGGGCATCGTGCGCACCCTGTACGACCCAACCCCAGGCACCGGCGGGATGCTGAGCGTAGGCGAGGAACACCTGCTCGCCCATAACCCACTGGCAAGGCTGGTGATGTACGGCCAGGAGCTCAATCCAGAGAGTTATGCGATCTGCAAGGCGGATCTGTTGATCAAGGGGCAGGACATCCGCAACATTGTGTTCGGCAACACCCTGAGCAACGATGGCCTGCAGGGTCTGTTCTTTGATTACATGCTCTCCAATCCTCCTTTTAGTGTGGATTGGAAAAAGATCGAGAAGATTATCCGCAGGGAAACCGAGCAGCTGGGCTACGCCGGCCGCTTCGGCCCTGGCCTGCCGCGGGTGAGCGATGGTTCGCTGCTGTTTTTGCTGCACCTGATCAGCAAGATGCGCCCGGCTCTAGAGGGCGGCAGCCGCTTTGGCATTGTGCTGAACGGCTCGCCCCTGTTCACCGGCGGCGCCGGTTCGGGCGAGAGCGAAATTCGCCGTTATGTGCTGGAAAATGATCTGGTGGAGGCGATCATCGGCCTGCCCACCGATATGTTCTACAACACCGGCATCAGCACCTATATCTGGATCCTCAGCAACCGCAAGCCCGCTGAGCGCAAGGGCAAGGTGCAACTGATCGATGCGAGCGGCTTCTGGCAAAAGATGCGCAAGAGCCTGGGCAGTAAGCGCAAGGAATTGAGCCCCGAACACATCGACGAGATCACCAGGTTGTTCGGCAACTTCGAAGCAGCCGAGAAAGACGGCAAGCCGATCAGCCGCATCTTCCGCAACGAAGACTTTGGCTACCGCACGATCACCGTGGAACGCCCACTGCGGGATGAAGCCGGCAATGTAGTGCTGGGCCAGCGCGGCAAGGCCAAGGACCAGCCCCAGCCCGATTCCAGCCTGCGCGACACGGAGAACGTGCCGCTCTCAGAAGACGTGCACACCTACTTTGAACGTGAGGTGCTCCCGCATGTGCCCGATGCCTGGATCGACCATGAAAAGACGAAGGTGGGCTATGAGATCCCCTTCAACCGCCACTTCTATGTGTTCACCCCGCCTCGGCCCCTGGAGGTGATCGATGCCGAGCTCAAGCAGGTGACCGATCGGATTTTGGCGATGATCGGGGGGTTGAGTGGCTGAGCGGTGCAGCAATGAAAAACGCATCATCATCATCGCTGGCCCCAATGGCGCCGGCAAAACCACGTTTGCCCGCGAGTACCTGCCTGTTGAAGTAGGCATCACCACCTTCATCAATGCTGATCTGATCGCCGCAGGCCTGTCGCCGTTTGCGCCGGAGCTTGCAGCCCGACGGGCGGGGCGGCTGATGTTGGGGGAGATTGATCGCTGCGAGGCTCAAGGCATCAGCTTTGCCTTTGAAACCACGTTGGCGGGGAAGGGGTATTTGAAAAGGATTGAACACTGGCGGCGCGCTGGCTATCGAATCAAGCTGATTTTTCTCAAGCTCACCAGCGCAGACGCTGCGATTCAGAGAGTGCGGCTGCGCGTCAGCCAAGGAGGCCATTCCATGCCTGAACCCGTGATCCAGCGACGATCCACCGCAGGTCTGGCGAATTTTGATCAGCACTACCGCTCAGCCGTCGTCGGTTGGCAGTTGATCGATAATGGAGGCGACGCGCCTGTCCTGCTTGCAGAGGGGAGAAACCGATGAGCCTGGGTTTTACAAGCCAACTCAATGATCCCGATCTCGATCGGGTTTCCACTGCCCTGCTGCGAGCTGGCCAGCGTGCCCGGGAGCTGGCCCGGCAGACTGGCACAGGGATTGTGGTGCAGATCGACGGTGAACTGCGCATCCTCCAGGGCGCCGAGCTCGACAGGGCCTTGGAGGCAAGCGATGAAGACTGAGTTGCAGCCCCTGGTCGGCGGCACCATTCAGGCGGCCACCCTGCCCATGCCCAGCAAGCCAGTAAACTGGTTTCCCAAGTTGGCGAGCGATGAAGACCACGCTTGATCTCCCGGATCACCTGATGCAACAGGTGAAACAGCGGGCCCTGCAACAGGGGCGGCCGATCAAGGAGCTGATGGCCGACTACATCCGCCAGGGTCTGCATGGCCCTGCCGCCCTGCCGCTCACCATCAACAGCGGAGTGCTGGAGGTGGACGAGGAAGGTCTGCCGCTGTATCGCCCTGACCCCCAGCTCAAGCGGCATTCCATTGATCTGGCCACAGCATTGCGGCTGGACCAGGACGCCTTGATGCAGGAGGACCGACAGCGTGCCGGCCTGCTTGCTTGATAGCAATGTGTGGCTGGCCGCAGCCTTTGCCGAGCATCCGTCACACGCTGTCGCCCGCGGGGTGCTGCGCACGGCCAGCGTTGAGGAGCCGGCGTTGTGGTGCCGTGCCACCCAGCAGAGTTTTCTGCGCCTGGCCTCCACGCCGGTGATCACAGCGGCCTATGACGTGCCGAAGGCGACCAACGGCGATGCCTGGGCCGCCCTGCAGACGTTCCTGGCGCTGCCGCAGGTGGATGTGATCGATGAACCGCCAGAGCTGGGGCGCCACTGGTGCCAGCTGGGTGCAATCGAGCAGGCCGCCCCAAAACGCTGGATGGATGCCTACCTGGCTGCCTTCGCGATCGCCGCCGGCCTTCCCTTGATCAGCCTCGACCAGGATTTTCGGCAGTTTGAACGGCAGGGCCTCGTCTTGCAGCTACTGCAGGCGGATGGCCGACCTGAGGATCAGTCATGAGCTTTCCCCGTTACCCGGCCTACAAGCCCAGCGGTGTGGAGTGGCTGGGGGAGGTGCCGGAGCATTGGGAAGAGAAACCTCTCCAAACGATTACCAGCATCAACGACGAGGTGCTACCTGAATCCCTCAGCCCGGATTATGAGATTGAGTATGTAGACATTGGCTCTGTGAGTCTGGCTAATGGAATTGAGAAGACAGAGGCTATGCCCTTCGGCGACGCCCCTTCCAGGGCTCGCAGGATCCCAAGAGATGGAGATGTACTCGTCTCAACGGTCAGGACTTATCTCAAGGCGATTGCCCCGGTTGTAAACCCGCCATCAAATCTGGTGGCCTCTACGGGGTTTGCAGTAGTCAGACCTCGTCCCGGGCTTGAACCTGGATTCCTGAAATATGCACTGCAAGAAGAGCACTTTATTCAACAGGTGATCTCAAGATCAACAGGGGTCAGCTACCCAGCAATAAATGCTTCTGATGTAGCCAAAATATCACTCAATTTGCCAGGTTCATCCGAGCAGCTTGCAATCGCCACCTTCCTCACCCACGAAACCACCAAGATCGACGCCCTGATCGCCGAGCAGCAGCGCCTGATCGAGCTGCTTCAGGAAAAGCGCCAAGCCGTGATCTCCCATGCCGTGACCAAGGGGCTGAATCCGGCCGTGCCGATGAAGGTTTCGGGGGTGGAGTGGCTGGGGGAGGTGCCGGAGCATTGGGAGATTATTGAGGCAAGACGAGAGATTGTTTTTCTGACTAGTGGCTCAAGGGGCTGGGCCGAATTTTATTCGGAGACTGGGCCACTATTCATAAGAATAGGTAATCTGACTCGAAATAGCCTTGATATAGACCTGTCCGATGCTCAGAGGGTTGACCCGCCACTGGGATCCGAAGGGGCCAGGACCGAAGTCAAGCAAGGAGATGTACTATTCTCGATTACAGCATATCTTGGATCGGTAGCAGTGGTTCCCAGCAGCCTTGAAGCTGCATATGTAAGTCAGCACGTATGTTTGGCCCGCCTCGCCCAGAAAAGAATGCTGCCCAAATGGCTGGGGTATGCCGTTATGTCATCTTCTGGTAAAGCATATTTAGAGGCTGAGAGCTATGGAGGAACCAAGGTTCAGCTTTCTCTTGATGATATAAAATCCTTCCCGGTTGCGGTGCCTCCCATTAATGAGCAGCAAGATCTAATGACTTACATTGAGGAGGCATTGTTTCGAGTGGGGCGGCTTGCCATCGATTCCGAAAAGAACATCGCCCTTCTCCAAGAACGCCGCTCCGCCCTGATCTCCGCCGCCGTCACCGGCCAGATCGATGTGCTTGGCCTGGTGCCCGAGGCCGTGGCTGCATGAGCAGCACTCCAAGACGATCCAGATTGTTCTGCCCAGCGGCGAATCCAGTCGTTGACAGGCAGGGAGGCATTCCGATCAACGATTTTCCAGAAGGTGTACTGGGTAAGCGGAGTAGATACGATCCACGGTGATCAACGTCAGTTGATGCTGCATCGCCTGCGCGATCAACAGGCGGTCAAATGGGTCACGGTGGAGTGGAGGAAGATCAGCCAGATGAGACATCGCCCCTTCATCCACTGACAGAGCTGTGATGCTGTGGGCGGATCTCTGTTGCGGCAGATAGGTGGCCGGTGGAAGAGGAAGGGAGAGTTTGCCGAGGTTGTGTTTGATCACCGCCTCCCAAACGGAAACCGAACTCAGAAAGACATCGTTCGACTTGATTACCCATAAGCCTCCGCGACCCTGAGATCACGTTCTGTGAGCGGCATGCAGCAGCAGACCGCATTGGCGATCCGCTCTGTCATCCCAGACAT
>Ga0207941_1000011_pt1 | contig 75636 bp, 76 predicted proteins | sample LakMenEpi13Sep12_FD_150695 | JGI IMG/M metagenome (GOLD analysis project Ga0207941, IMG submission 150695) | Freshwater microbial communities from Lake Mendota, WI - 13SEP2012 deep hole epilimnion (SPAdes) | ecosystem: Environmental > Aquatic > Freshwater > Lake > Epilimnion/Euphotic zone ...
CGTGAAGTGGCGGAAACCCTGATCCAGGTGGGCCGCTTCGTGGTGATCTTCCTGGTGGCGCGCGCTATCGCCGAGCTGCTCGTGCGCCTGCAGCTGCCCACCATCCTGGGTGAATTGGTGGCAGGCGTACTGATCGGCGTGTCGGGCCTGCACCTGATCGTGCCCCCGGACACCCAGGCCCAGCTGGCTGACGGCGTCACGTCGCTGGTGGGATCCCTGGCCGGCATCGCGCCGGAGGCGGTGAGCGAGGTGTACAACGAAACCTTCCCCAGCTTGCAGGCCGTGTCCCAGCTGGGCCTGTTTGCGCTGCTCTTCCTCACCGGTCTGGAGAGCGAGCTCGATGAGCTGGTGGCCGTTGGCCTGCAGGCCAGCACCGTGGCGGTGGCTGGGGTGGTGCTGCCCTTCGCCATGGGCACGGCTGGCCTGTATTTGCTCTTTCATGTGCCACTGATTCCCGCTGTCTTTGCCGGGGCGGCAATGACCGCCACGTCCATCGGGATCACCGCCAGCGTGTTCGGCGAGCTCAAGTGGCTCAAGCGCAAGGAAGGCCAGATCGTGATCGGTGCCGCCGTGCTCGACGACATCATCGGCATCGTGATCCTCGCTGTGGTGGTGGCCATCGTGGGTGGCGGCGCATTCAGCCTCGGCCCGGTGCTGAAGCTGTGCCTGGCGGCGGTGGCCTTCGTGGCCGTGGCCCTGGTGCTGAGCCGTACGGCCGCGCCATCCTTTGACTGGGTGGTGGACCGGCTCAAGGCGCCCGGCGATGTAGCCGTGGCCAGTTTCCTGGTGCTCACCGTGTGCTGTTTTGCCGCACAGGCCATCGGCCTGGAGGCGGCCCTGGGTGCCTTCGCCGCGGGGCTGATCCTCAGTGCCTCAAAGCACACCCATGACATCGATGCGGCGGTGAAGCCCCTGGTGGCCCTGTTTGCCACTGTTTTCTTCGTGCTGATCGGCACGGGCCTTGATCTCTCGGTGCTCAACCCCCTCGATCCGGCCAACCGGGAGGGATTGGTTGTAGCCGCTTTCCTGCTGGCGGTGTCGATCGCCGGCAAGGTGGCCGCCGGTTGGAGTTACCTGAGCAAGGAACCCACCAACCGCCTGGTGGTGGGCCTGGGGATGATGCCGCGCGGCGAGGTGGGTCTGATCTTCCTGGGGCTGGGCAGCCAGGCCGGCATCCTCACGCCCGCCCTGGAGGCCGCCATCCTGCTGATGGTGATTGGCACCACCTTCCTGGCCCCGATCCTGCTGCGGCTTGTGATTCCTCGCGAACCCGGTGAGGCCACAACCGTGGTCGCCGACCAGCCCGCCTGATTCCGTGCCGTGAACCGGCGTCGTGACTTGGTGGCATTGGTCATTGATGGACAGTCTGGAGGTCATGGCTTGACCCTTGTTGACCTGTCCTCAAAACTGGGGGAGGCCCAGGGCCGCAGTTGCATTGGCTCGCATACGCACATGATGTGAAGCAATTGGTTGCACAGACCTCCCCACGCATCCTCAACCGTGTTTACTTGAAGTTGTCCATCCTTCCCTAAAGTGTTTAGTGAATGCAACTGCGCATCCGGCGGCACCTGTAAGTCCGCCTATTAATCCAACAAGTTCTGTAATGGAAATCTCCACATGAGCAACCCTGAATTTTCACATTCCGCCGGCACCCGAGCTTTCGAAGTCCTGAAGAAGCTTGACGCTCTGGGCGCGATCAACCTTGACGTGCTGGTCAGCAAGTCGAGCGAGATCAAGGCCATCGCCGACATCGCCGGGCTTGAGCCCGGCGAGATCTGCTATCAGTTCAACCTTCACATAGGCCCGCGTCGGGACTTCGACCTGGTGACCGTGGCCGACGAGGTTCGCCAACTCGGCTTTGAGCTCAAGCGCATCGGCTAGCTGTGATCGCTGCAGTACCCGAGCCGGCAGGTGTCATCGCCGAGCCGGCCAGTGACATTGGGTCGATGCAGCGCCAGCCACTGCATTTGCATTTGCGCTCGTCGCTGCAAGTGGCGCGGATCCTTCTCGAAGAGGTGCTCGACGGCCGCCACGCGGCCGAAGATCCGGAGGCCCATGCCCAACTGGTCGGCAAGGCCGGCGGCGAGGTGGCCATGCTGTTGCGCCTAGCGTTGCGCGCCAGCGACGCTACCGAAGACCGGACGCTGATCCACCAACTCGCGAACAACCTGGCTCCGGCGGTGCGCACTCCGCGCGTACGGCGCTGCCTGGTGCTACGGCCATCACGCGCGCCGATGCACGCGATGGCCCATCTTTGCTTGCAGTCCCTTGGGGACCGCGACGACGCGTTTGACTCTCTGGTGCGTCAAGCCCTCATGTCGGGCACCGCGGCCGCAAACGAGCGGGTGCCCTATCGACTACTAGACAGCGCCTGGACCCGGCACCTCGCCTTTGGTGACATCGAGCTGCAACACCCAGCGCTTGCGTTGTCGCCACTGGGAGTGGGCATCGATCTTGTGGCATCGACGGTGGAGGATGCCTATGCCTTCACCCATGCCCTGCCCTATGCCACCGATTTCGGCCGCCTGCCTCTGCCGGAAGCGTTCAACACCGCCGACTTGATGGATTTGGCCGATGCCGTGGCCGTGCAGGCCCTTGCCGACGACGACCTCGACCTGCTGGCCGAGGTCCTGATGGCCCCGGCCGCGTTGCGTCAGCCCTGGACACCAGTGCTGGTCTTCGGTTGGCAATTGCTCGACCGCGTATGGTCAGAAAACGGCTTCGTACCCGGCCCAGGCCTGCCCCCCCCGGTGACTGGTGAGAATCGTACGCAGACCGTGCGCCGCGTACTGGGCACTGCTTATCACACGACACTGGCCGCCGGCATGACCTGCGCCACGATGTTATTTGCAAATGCATGTCCGCCTGCCTCGACGCAGGGGCAGGTAGGCGAGATCCCCTCTCCGGCGGTAGGCGGGCAGGCCTGGCGGGAACAGTGGCGCTGTTGCACGCAGGCTCAGCAGGATGAACTGGGCTTTCTACTGCTGTCGCTCGAATTGCGGCAGGCGCTGACCGAGGTCAACCTGAGCCTCGTGCACCGTCTGGTGCACCGCGCTGCTGAACAAGGCTGGCTGGACAAGCCGCTGGTGCTGCAGGCGACAGAGATGCTGTCTCGCGCCGTCGCCTAGGAGTTTGTCGCACTTAACCCATCCCCCGCGCCCCAGCTCCCCACGGCTCCGACCTGGAGACTTCGACGCTTCGGTACCTATCAGCTTTGTTGTCCGCTCGAGGTGCCTGCATTGAGCACGTTTTTGCAGTTTACTGCTTTTTGCTTTTCATGGGCCACGAGTTGATGAATGGCGCAGCATCTCAGTCTCCGCTTGATGGTGGTTGCGTCGGCCCCTGATCGCGGCTGTTGCCGACGTCGCCCCAAGGGGGGCGTCATTGGACAGCTACGGGGGCCTCAACTTCTGCCTAATAGATCGATCGTTGTTGCTCAGGCAGCGGATAGTTGACCTTAACGATTTCTGGTTGCTTCCAGCAGCGTGGTGGACGGCTCCAACGATGTAGATTTTCCTGATGGGCCTTGCTATACGTCTGCTGACGAATAGCGCAGATCGCATCAGCTTCCCCAAAGTGCCGTTGGTTGGGCGTCACATACTTGATGCCACTGTGGCGATGCTCGCCGTTGTACCACTCCACAAAGCCTCCAAACCAAAAGAGCACGGCATCCAGGTTGCGAAACCGACGCCGTGGGTAGCTCTGATGGTATTTCATCGTTCTAAACGATGACTCGGCATAAGCATTGTCATTGCTTACTCCTGGCCTGGAGAAGGACAGGGAAACGCTGAGCTCCCTCATTTTTGCCGCCAGCTTGAAGGACCGCAACGGCGCACCGTTGTTGTCCGAATGCAGAACAGGAGCAGCATCAGATGTGATGCCTTCATCTTGACAGATACGATCAAAGAAATCACTCGCCAGTTCGCTGCATTCCACATCCTGCACCTCTGTACCCAGGATGCGCCTGCTCCATACATCCAGCACCATATAAACGTAGAAATACTGGCATTGACAGGGCCGGGGATCAGGGTGATATCCCAGGCCAGCACTTGATGGGTGCCATGGCCCTCCCGCAGGCGGAAGGGGGTGCCATGGGCCCGAAGGATGGCGTTGGCGCGGTCGATCGCGGTGCTGAGGCGAGGCATGGGAGGCCGGACTCCTTGCTAGAGGGTTCCGACGTCAGACCGTTTGTTCGGGGAAGGCGACAACCGCCGAGGGGGAGCGAAATGTTTGGGGGAAAACCCCCAAACAAATGACCCAACTGCGGTTTTGGGCGCACTGATGCGGTCTTAGACCGCTTTGGGAACAGAGGCACTCGATCCCTCAGATCGACTGGACGGCAGCCGAACTACCAGTCGTTCCAAGGGGTTTCAGAAAATGGGTCGCCTGAGATTCGAACTCAGGACCAATCGGTTAAAAGCCGAGTGCTCTACCGCTGAGCTAGCGACCCAAAGGGCCTGGAGGACGGAGGCTGGACATCCGGCTGGTGCCGGCATCCGGATCGCCATCCAGGGCTCAAGCGAACGTATCACCCGGAGGGTCGCCCTCGCCACCGTCCGCCAGGTGGCGGGGGCTGCCTGCCTGCGGCAGAAGGAGGCCGGTGGGGAGCTCCTGGACCTGTGGGGGGCGCTGGGGTGCCGCTCCCGGGTCGGCCGGGGCTAGCTGGCCCAGGGGGGGGGGGTTGATCTCCCAGCGCCATAAGAATGGCCCGAAATCCCCTGCGCTCCAATGAACCAACCCTTTGAGTCGGACGTGATGGCGACCTGGGGGGAGCCCGTGGTGCACCCCGAAGCCTGGGTGGCCGCCTCGGCCGTGCTGATTGGCGATGTGCGGCTGGCGGCGGGGGCCAGCCTTTGGCCCACGGCCGTGGCACGGGCCGATCTCTGCCCGATCGTGGTGGGGGAGGGCAGCAACGTGCAGGACGGCGCGGTGCTGCATGGGGATCCGGGCCAACCGGTGTTGATCGGCGCCGATGTGACCATCGGCCACCGGGCCGTGATCCATGGCGCCACCCTGGAGGACGGCTGCCTGATCGGCATCGGGGCGGTGGTGCTCAATGGCGTCACGGTGGGGTCGGGGGCGCTGGTGGCGGCGGGTTCGGTGGTGACCCGTGATGTGCCGCCGGGAACCCTGGTGATGGGGGCGCCGGCCCAGTCGAAACGGGAACTGGACGCCGAGGCGATCGAGGGACAGCGCCAACACGCCCTTCACTACCGGAAACTGGCCATGGCCCATGCCGCTCGGGAGGGTCGGCAGCACTGCGGCGCCTCAGGAGCCTGATCAGGCCTGGCCGCTTGGAGGCTCAGCGGCAGGATCGGCAACGCAGGGAAGCCTCCGGTCACTGTCGCGGGAAATCCACCCTCAGGTGTCAGAGGCTTTAAGGGGTCAAGATTCCAACGGTTACAGACAAGCGCGAGTTGAGATGTCGGGATGCAGATCGGCAGGCCCCCTGTCCTCTGTTTCAGCCCGGGCTGAAGCAGGTCAGCGTCCACGAAAGCGCCTGAGCCGGGACTGTCGTGGCTGGCCACGGTCCTGGGGCTGGCCACGGTCCTGGAACTGGCCACGGTCCTGGGATTGACCACGCACCTAGGGCTGACCCTGACCTTCCAGCCACTGCATCGAAATCGATCAATCCCCACCCGGCGACGCGAACGACCAAGGCGGTTCCTTAAGATCATCCAACAACGCTCACAAGCCACCATGGACCTCAGGCTCATCCTGGTCGCCGCCCCGATCCTGCTGGCCGCCAGCTGGGCCGTGTTCCACATCGGCCGCGCCGCCGTGGGCCAGCTGCAGCTCTTCATCAAGCGGGCCGCCTGATGCTTGGGCCCCTACGGGTCTATTGATTCGAACCGCTCGGACCTGTCGGGCCCCCTGGAGGTGTGCCTGAGCAACGACCGCAACGTTGACGGGAATTGGTCAATCCACTGATTGCCCAGCACCTCACCCCTAGCGTGAAGTCACCCTGCCCCTATCCGTGTGGTGACTTCCACGGCCGATACCACCGCTGCGGCTCTCCTTGAGCCCACAAGGCTGGAGGCAATGGTCCGAGGGGATCGAGGATCCGGCAATCAGATCGGCGGATCAGAACCTGAGGTGCTGGTGATCGGTGCCGGCCTGGCGGGCACCGAGGCCGCCTGGCAGGTGGCCCAGGCCAGCGTGCGGGTCAAGCTGGTGGAGATGCGGCCGGTGCGCCGCTCCCCCGCCCACCACAGCGGCGAGTTCGCAGAGCTGGTGTGCAGCAACAGTTTCGGAGCCCTCAGCAGCGACCGGGCCGCCGGGCTACTCCAGGAGGAGCTGCGACGCCTGGGGTCCCTGGTGATCGGCACCGCCGATCAGCACGCCGTGCCCGCCGGTGGAGCCCTGGCGGTCGACCGGGGCCGCTACAGCGCCGCCCTCACCGCCGCCCTTGAAGCCCATCCCCTGGTCACGGTGGAGCGCCGCGAGCAGAGCGAGCTGCCCGGCCCGAATCAGATCACTGTTCTGGCCACCGGGCCCCTCACCGCCGATGCGCTGGCGGAGCAGCTGCGCAGCTTCACCGGCCGCGATGACTGCCACTTCTTTGATGCCGCCAGCCCGATCGTGGAGGGGGAATCGATCGATCTGGGCGTGGCCTTCCGCGCCTCCCGCTACGACAAGGGCGACGCCGACTACATCAACTGCCCGATGGACCGGGAGCAGTACCTGGCCTTCCGCCAGGCCCTGCTGGAAGCCGAACAGGCGGATCTCAAGGACTTCGAGGCCGAGTCGGCCCACTTCTTTGAGGGCTGCCTGCCGATCGAGGAGCTGGCCCGCCGCGGTGAAGACACCATGCGCTATGGCCCTCTCAAGCCGATCGGCCTCTGGGATCCCCGCTGGGGCGACGTGAACGATCGCGAGGTGCGCCGCGCCAACCGCGCCTATGCCGTGGTGCAGCTGCGCCAGGAAGATCGCGATGGTCGCCTCTGGAACCTGGTGGGCTTCCAGACCAACCTGAAGTGGGGCGAGCAGAAACGGGTGCTGCGCCTGATCCCGGGCCTGGAGAACGCCGCATTCGTGCGCTTCGGCGTGATGCACCGCAACACCTTCCTGGAGTCCCCCCAGCTGCTGGATGCCACGCTCCAGTTCCGCCAGCGCCCCTCCCTGCTGGCCGCTGGCCAGATCACCGGCACCGAGGGCTATGCGGCGGCGGTGGCCGGTGGCTGGCTGGCCGGCACCAACGCGGCCCGCCTGGCCCAGGGACTTGATCCAATGACCCTGCCCCACACCACGATGGTCGGAGCGCTCACCCACTTCGTGGCCGAAGCTCCATGCGGGGATGGGCGGGGCAAGGGGCGCTTCCAGCCGATGCCCCCCAACTTCGGCCTGTTGCCCGAATTGCCCGAGCGCATCCGCGACAAGCGCCGCCGCTATGGCGCCTATCGCGACAGGGCCCTGACGGACCTGGCCATGACCCTGGAGCAACAGGCCTGCGCACCACGAACCACCAGCCCTCACGGGCAGGTTTGAGCCTGATGAGTCCCTTACTGAGCGCAGATGGTGTAGCCAGTCGGCCCATAGACCAGACATTCCGGCTTGGTTCCGTATTGCCAGTTGTCCTTACCAGCGGAAACGGTTTCCGCCTTCACCTCACCCGGCGGAATATCGGCCAGATAGTTGATCGTGAACACCCGTTCCGGTGTCCGGCCCACACGGCACTGCCTGGAGGCGATCGGGTTGCCCTTGATCCAAAAGGAGCAAACCGTGGAACGGAACTGCTGGGCAACGGCGGGCTGGGGAAGCCACCCGAACGGCAATAGGGCTGCCAACAGGAAAGCAGGGGCGAGCCGTTGGGCTGGGGTCATGGGATGTCCCAGGGTGGGAAACGTGCGGCCATTATCCCCGCCGGCTTCGAAGCAACGATTCCGCTGGCGTGCTCAGAACTTGCGCAGTTCCCTGCGGATCTTGAGGGACTGACCGGAATGCTGCTGGTTGAACAGAAGGATCCCAGCGGTGACCAGCACCAGAGCGAGCACGGCGATGGCCGGCCAGGAGCGGAACGACCGTCGCACGGTTACGGACCGGCGGATCGGTGGGGCGCGGCGACGTCGGGGCGCCTGGTGGTCGTACCTGTCCATCGGTGGTGGCGGCGAGCCCGGTTCACCTTCCACTCTGGCCGAGAAGCGCGTATCCGGGGCGCTGGCGGCTGCAACGGTGGATGTTCCGCCCTGGCGCAGCACCACGAACAGCCGTGCTCGCCGTGCTTGTTGAAGGGGCCGATGCAGCCATCAGCTGGCAGAATGCAGCCAGCGCCAGCGTGGCCGGCGTCAGCGCCATGGCCAAAAGCCAACGCCTCCCGCACCCCGGAAAGCTGCCGCAACGATGCAACCGGTGATCGAGAAGCGGTGCAATTGCGGATGCTGAATCAGCGAGGCGAGAAAGTGGCTCTTGCATTCCCGATCGTGCGCTCTGCTGTCAGCTTCCAGCCATAGACAATTCCAGGCGGTTCGATACAGTGCGACCTGAAAGCAACTTGCTTGCACCATGCTCACCGGATCTGAATTACTCGCCAAGATCAAGGAACTCGGCGATGTCTCGAAATCCGATCTAGTTCGTTCCGCCGGTTATGTCAGCACCAAGAAGGACGGCAGCGAGCGCCTGAACTTCACCGCCTTCTACGAGGCCCTGCTGGAAGCCAAGGGCGTCAACTTCGGTGACGGCGGTGGCAGTGGCGGCAAGCGCCGTCCTGGCCGCAGCCTGAGCTTCAACACCAAGGTGCAGTTCAATGGCAACCTGCTCGTCGGCAAGGCCTACACCGCCCAGTTAGGCCTGCAGCCCGGCGATGAGTTTGAGATCAAGCTGGGCCGCAAGCAGATCAAGCTCATCCCCCTGGGCGCTGCCGAGGAGGAGTGAGTGCCTGCCCTCCCGCACCACGGTTAATCGACGGTCCCCAGGCCGCACCGGCCACCGTGCTGCGGGCCCATGGGCGGGCGCAGCGATGGCCCCATGGGCCTGAGCGAGCACCTGGTCGCTCTGCGGACGCCGACCCTAATCCTGCAGGGGGAGCGCGATAACTTCGGGAAACGGGAGGAGGCGGGGAACTGGGCCACGGCTCCTGGCGAATTTTCACCTCGATGCCTTCGATCACCGCTTGCGGCTAAGGCTGCATTCGAACAAGAACCACCTCACCTAACCAGTATCGGTGCCAGTTTTGTGGGTTTTCGTCTGATCGGCGCTCGCATACGCCCCGGTAACCACAGCCAGCTCCTCATTCGCCGGGGCCTGCGGCATTGCGATCGCGCCAACCATTGGCCAGCGTTAGGTGGGTTGGGTGGAGGGCCTGGCTCAGCCAGCCGGGTGGTCTTCGAACCAGGCTTGCAGCTCGGCAGGCTCTGTGAAATCGAGCAGATCTACCGCCAGCTGCTCCAACTGCTGCAGGGGCAGGGAGGAGAGCAGCTCCCGGCTGCCCTCATCGAGGCTCCCGAAGCGGCGGCTGAGCTGGCGAATGGCCAGGGCAGCGGCTTCCTGCTGCCGGCCGGCTTCCAGTCCCTCCTCGCGCCCTTCCTGGCGGCCTTCCTGACGGCCTTCCTGACGGCCTTCTTGCCTTCCCTCCTGCCTTCCCTCCTCCAGGATCTCCTGCACCGCGCGGGTGTGGCGCAATTCCTGCAGCGGGGTCCCGGCGATCATCAGAATCTCCTCCTTGCTCAAGCGTGGAAATCTTTCAAACAGCATAGAAAAAACCACTGGCTCCAGATCCCGGCGGCTCGCCAGGATCCGCCGACAGCGCTCACCCAGCTCCTGCTCAGAGCACACCGGCAGGGTGAGCAAACCCACTGCTGCATCGAGGTTTTCCTGTTGGCCTAGCTCTTCCAGGCTGATCCAATGCACCTGCTCCAGAAAACCCCGCAGGGGCATCACGGGCCCGAGCTGGAGCCGCTGGTGCGGTGTGATCACCACCACGCGCCAGTGCTCGATGCGGGGGTGAAGCTGCAGGAAGCGGTAGGTCTGGGCCGCCAGACGGTGCTGGAAGCCGATATCGGCCCGCATCTGCACCTCCAGAAGCACCACCGGTAGGTCCTCAGAGCCCGTTTCACTACCGATGGGCCAGAGCACGCCATCGAGGCGATGGCTGCCCGCTTTGAGTTCTGGTGCCGAGAAGCGGTACTGCCGATCCAGCTCTGTGGGCACGGCGCCGCTGGGCATGGCGCCGCTGGGCGATGCAACCAGCCAACGGATCAGATCCGGCGCGGACTGGAACACCCCGTAGAACCAGCGGTCTGTGTTCAACGCGGGGTGGAGGGCTGCCGACAAGGTACCGGGCGCCAGGCAAAGGCCATCCTCCGAGAACTGAACCGCGACCCACCCCCAGCAATCCGCCTGAGCCACCCCCTGCCCGGCGACAGCTGGAGCCGCCCCGAACCCAGGGCGATGCTGCCCCCCGCAGAGGATTCGCGCCATCCCTACCGGGTGGAGGTGGCCCTTCCGCCCTGGGTGCTCGATGGAGATCCGGCGTTGCGACACTGGCTATTTCCCTACGGCGGCGCCATCCGCCTGGAGGCTCCCCAAGCCTTGGTGGAGGAGCCGCGCCAGTGGCTCAAGGAAGCCCTCGCTGCCCACCTTTCAAGAATCAATCGCAATCGAGCAGCCACGCGCCCGCCGATTCGTGAGCGGGTTCTGCGTCATCGGTCAGAACAGCAATGACCGGGACACAGCTTGTTGATCAGGCCTCAGCGTCGACAATCTCCCGCAGGATCTGCCCGCAGGCTGGCCGCAGATCCTCTGGCAGCCTGCCGATCCGTCGACGGACGAGGGGGACCGCCAGAGTGGTCATGCGGCTCAGGCGGCAACGGGAGAACACCTTCAGACAAGCGAGCCAGCATCAAGCGGCCACGATCGGTTCGCCGTCCGTGAAGCTGTAGAGATCAGCTTCCTGGGCAAGGTCATCGAAGGCTTGACCCATCAAGGCGAGTTATCCGGTCGGAAGGCCATGCACATCACCCAAATGGCCAATGCCCAATCCTGAGACCCGCCTGCAGAGCTGAGCCCTTACAATCGCGGATGCGTGAATCTGGCCACTCGCTATTATTGGCCAACTCAGAAGGGACATCCGGTGGATGTTGAGACAGTATTGAAGCAATGCGAGGACCATCTCTTCCCAGCTATGAAGATGAGTCTGCGCGAACGGAGTATTTACTATCACCTGTTTAGGCATACGCGACTACTAGGGAACCTCTGGGCAACGAGCCCCGAAAGAGAGCCCTAAGTCGCAATTTGTGCTGTATGAACAACTTACAGTCGCATCTCAGGCTTGTTGGCCTGATTCTTTTGATTTTCGGCGAATTCACCCTCCTATTGAGGCCTGTCTGGCCCCCAATGGGCACACCATTCCCTTTTTCATGTCCTGCATAGCAACTGATGCCTGGCCATGAATAGGTTCGAAAGGGCTGCCAGCACATTCACCTTGCAGCGGTTCTTGAGCAGGCCACGCAGCCGGGTTTTTTGAAAGCCGAACTGACGCTTGATCAACCGAAACGGATGCTCGACCTTGGCGCGGATATGCGCTTTGGCTGTTTCGACCAGATCATCCAGTCGACCCTCCGGCGTATCGGGTAGAGCGCGGCGCTTTCCTGGCCGCATGGCAACCCGAAAGCCGATTCCCCTCCCTTGCATCTCGGAGCGCTTCTCAATTCCCTGATATCCGGCATCCGCGTAGACCACCGTCTCCTTGCCGTGCAAAAGATCAGTCGCTGGGGTGAGGTCATGCACATTGGCGGCAGTGGTTTCCACCGAATGGATGAGGCCGCTCTCGCTATCCACGCCGATATGGACTTTCATCCCGAAATACCACTGATTGCCTTTCTTGGTCTGATGCATCTCCGGATCTCTCTCCTTCTTCTCGTTCTTGGTGGAGCTGGGTGCCGCGATCAAGGTGGCATCGATGATCGTTCCCTGCTTCATTGCTATGCCGTTGGCTTTGAGGTGGGCTTTCACCACCGCAAAGATCTGTTGGCCGAGATCATGCTTCTCCAGTAGGTGCCGGAACGTCAGAATCGTGGTCTCATCAGGGATTCGATCGCCGATCATGTCGATCCCTGCGAAACGGCGCATCGTCGGCACCTCGATCAGTGCATCCTCCATCGCTGGATCGCTGAGGTCGTACCACTGCTGCAGAAGATGGATGCGCAGCATGGTTATCAGCGGATAGGGCGGCCGCCCACCCTTGGAGCTGATCTTGGGATAGTGAGGCTCGATCAGATCAATCAGCGCTTTCCAGGGCACCACCTTCTCCATCTCGGCCAGAAAGCGCTCTCGTCGGGTGCGCTTCTTAGCCGTGGCCTGCTCGTAATCGCCAAATCCGAGCTGCTTGCTGCCCATGAACCCAGTCCGCGCCTACGTTTACAGGGGTATTCTCGCGCGGATAGCCTGGGTTTTCCAGGGGCTCCCTAGGCAAGGAGACTGGGCTATTTGCCATTGATCCTCTCGCCGCCACACTGGACGTGAGCTCAAGTATCCGAGATGACCTTCGAAAACTTCACGACCGGGGCTGTGTACGTATTGAAGACAAGTCAAGGAAAGGCCACTTGATTCGAGTCCTTCTTCCTGTTGAGATACCAGGTGTCGTTCCTGAGATTCAACCAGACGCTGCTATCGATATCAATGCAATCGATTTCTTCTCTGGCCGCCGATATCTGTTGGCGCTTCTGGCACGTGAGAATCAAGCTTGCTTCTATTGCCTCAGACAGGTCCGTTCTGACAACTGCGAGCTCGATCACGTAGTTGCCCGTGCGGAAGTTACAGACCACTCCTACCGCAATATCGTTGTTTCCTGTCACGAGTGCAATACGACCAAGCAAGCTAGGGATCCTTCGGATTTCCTTCGCAGCCTGTATCGCTGCGGGGTGTTGTCACAGCCCGATTTGGAGGAACGCTTGGCGGCACTCGGGCAGCTTCAAGCCGGGTCACTACAACCAGATATTTGACATGCAGATGCCGGATAACATCCAGATGCAGAAACCGGGTGTTGTGAGTCTCGTCCAAGGCTTTAAGCTCCTGCCCGCTTCTGATCTGGAGCGTTCGGCCAGTTCTTGGCTCCTGAGATCAGCGCTGTCCTCGCCGAGTTGCTCCAGCAGCCAGCGGCGATCCTCATCAGGCAGGCTGCGGATCACCTCCAGGAGGTTCTTGGTGAGCTGGGGATTGGTCATGAGCTGAGGCGATCGCCGCTGGGCTGGCCTGCAGCTTCAAGCGAAAGGCTTCCACCACCTTCACCAGGATCAACTCACCGATTGCAAACGGTTTGGCGCCGAGCAGGCCATGGAGCGAATGACCTAAGGGGCTTGAAGGCGACTTGGATGAAATCGACCCAAACCCTTCTCCAGTACCCCGCAAGCCGATCGGGTGGCGCCTGAAGGCGACACAAGCAAAAACGGAGGGGGCGGGATTCGAACCCGCGGAGGCTTTCACCTCGCCGGTTTTCAAGACCGGAGCCATCAACCACTCGACCACCCCTCCAGGGGTTGGCGCCGGACCGACCGGCGACCCGGTCATGATCTCATGGATCAGGGACCGGTCGCGGTGCTCAAGGGCGCCGCGACCTCGACTCCAACTGGCTAGGGATGCCCTTGCTGCCCCCCGGGATGGTGGCCCGCGAGCGGGGTCCGCTCCAGGCGGCCAGGTACTGGTGGGTGGCGGCATCCAGCCGCTGCACGCCGCTGAAGTTGGCGTTTTCCACCAGGGCGCCGCTGCCGGCACCGGAGGTGAGATCGAAGCGACCTTGCAGCAGGCGGGGGGTCGCGGTCTGGCTGCGGCCGTAGAAGAGGCGGACCCCATCCAGCAACGCCCGCTCCAGATTCGCTCCGGCCAGATTGCAACCCGCCAGGTTGGCGCCTGACAGGTCGGTGTAGCTGAGGTCGGTGCCGCTCAGGTCGGCGCCATTGAAATCAATGCCGCGCAGGTCGGTATTGGAGAGATCCACCCCTTTGAGAATCTGGTGCAGCCGGATTACCGGCACGCCATCGAGCCGGTCCTCCTCATAGCTGCCATTGCCATCGAGGATGGCCCGGCCCAGCCGGTTGTCGCGCCGCAGCGGCGTCAGCAGGCGGGCATGGGAGAGGAAGCGCAGGATGCGGGAACGGCCGTCCTTGTCGATGCTGCCGAACACCGCCGCCAGCCGGCCCTCGGCCAGCATCCGCTCCAGGGGCCAATCCTCAAGCATCCCCTCGGAATCGCTGATCAGATCGGAGATGCCCTGGATGAAGCTGTCGATCGTCTGGGCCTGGGTGATGCGGTTCTGCTGGGTGGTGAGCCGCTTGTCGATCAGCACCTGACGCCAGGCGATCGCCAGGGCCACCAGGGCCACCAAGATCTGCCCGAAGGCGCCGATCACCCCCTCACCCAGGGCCCCGATCGCCTCCCAGTTCCGGCTGCGGTAGATATCGAGGAAGGGATCCAGCCAGCCCAGGGCCAGGGGCAGGGCCACGGCGGCCACCAGCAGGGCGAGCGCCGCCAACACCCGCGCCGTGGGCCCCTCATCCAGCCGGGTGCTGACCAGCCGCCAGAGGTCGGGCAGCAACTGCAGGAGCGCCAACCCCAGCAACACGGCGCCGGCCGGCACCGCCAGCAGCGGCAAGCGGGCCAGCAGACCCACCAGGGTGAGGGCCGCGGCCAAAATCAGCTGTATGGATGCCGATCGATTCAGACGGCTGAGCAGATTGCTCGCCCGGAAGGGGGGAATGGGCGTGACATCGGCGCCTGGCACCAGAAGAGAACTCCCCGGATCCGGAGCAATCCGTTCGCCCACAGAAGCCGAGGACAGACCAGCTTGATCCTGGCCGATCGGATGAAAGGCCGATGGCGCCTCCGAAGCCCAATCGTTCTGAGCTGCCGCTCCAGGCTGCCGGGCGGACTCCTTAAAGCCCTGGGAAGGGGTGACGGCTCGCCCCTCCCGCGACCACCAACGGGAGGCCGCTCCACGGGGAGAGAAGAATCCCCTCGGCTCGGGCGGTCTGCTCATGCGATCGAAGGGCTCTGGAAGAAGAAACCGGCAGCCAGGATTAAGTAGGCGGCCAGGAGCAGCACACCCTCCAGCCAGTCGGAGCGGCCATCGAGGCTGGCCAGGTTGCTCACCAGCACGGCCATGGCGATCGCCACCAATTCATAGGGATTGAAGCTCAGATCGAGCGGATGGCCCAGGGCCGGCCCCACCAGCACCAGCACCGGTACCACCAGCAACGCAACCAGCAGGGTGGAGCCAAGCGCCACAGAAACCGCCAGATCCATTTTGTTGCGGCGCGCCATCGAGACGGACGTGATGTATTCCGCCACCCCGCCCAGCAGCGGCAGGAGCACCACCCCGGTGAACATGGCCGAGAGGCCTACGCCCTCACTCACCGTTTCCACCACCCCAACGAACAGCTCGGATTCGTAGGCGATGCCCAAGGTGGCGGCCAGCAGCACGAGCAGCCAGGGCAGCAGGGGCGGACGGTGTTCCAGCTCCCCCTCCCCGGCTGCCACTCCACCGGCCTCGGCCCCCTCGACGCCCAGCTCAACCTGGGCCACCTCATAAAGGGAACGGTGAGTGCGCAGCGAGAACACCAGCGTGAGCCCATACACCAGCAGCAGCAGGCAGGCCACGAAGCGGGAGAAGGCCTCATTGCCGGCGGTGCTCTGGAGTGGATCGAGGCTGGTGAGACTGGGGATCAGGATCGCCAGCACCGCCAGGGTCATCGCCGAACCGTTCACCCGCGCCACCACCGGCTGGAAGGTCTGCTCTTTGCGGCCGATGCCTCCCACCAGCATCGAAAGGCCGAGGGCCAGCAGCAGGTTGGCCATCACCGTGCCCGTGATGCTGGCCTTCACGATCACCACCAGGCCGGCCTTCAGGGCGGTGAGCGCAATGATCAGCTCGGTGGCGTTGCCGAACAGGGCATTGAGCAGGGCGCCGATGTTGGGGCCCAGGGCCAGCGAGAGCTCCTCGGTGGCGGTGCTCAGCCAAACCGCCAGGGGCAGGATCGCCAGCACCGCCAACACGAACACAGCGCCATCACCCCAGTGGAGGCGCTCGGCCAGCGCGGAGAGAGGCACGAACAACAGCAGGAGCAGGGCGACGATTTGGCGCAGCTTCATCCCACCGATCCAGCCCCGAAGAGCCCATGCATCACCCCATTGTGAACACGGCCGGCCCCGCTTGCCCGTCCTGCCAGCAAAGCCAAGACGGGAAGCACCGGAAGCGTCCTTCCTCCACACTGCCTCCCGACGTGATCAGGCAGGTTTAGCCAGCGGCAGCAGGCACTTATCGGAGTCGCAGCCGGCCGGACCCGCCTCCTGCAGCTCACCGCTGTCGTAGCGCCGCAGGGCCTCGAAGAAATCGGTGCTGCTGCGCCGCCCTTCCACCTCGGCCGAGAGGCGTTGGTAGGTGGCCGCATCGATCGGCTCGAAGGGCAGCCGCGGGAAGGTGGCATTGGCATCGAAGCGGGCCAGCAGGGCGGCGGAGATGTAGCCGTCGCCGTTGTCGATCGCCCGGTGAATCGCATCGGCCAAGGCCTCGACCTCGTGCTCGCGGAACTCCACCGTGGCCGAGGTGTTGTGAGCCGTGTAGTGCTTCTGCACTTGCATGTAGAAGTCGAACTGGGCCAGGGCCGAGAAGGTGTTGATCTCCACCGCATCGGCTCCGGGGATGTTGGCCCAGCTCACTTCGGTGGGGATCTCCACCAGCCATTCGGTGCAGCGGGGATCAAAGGGATCATCGAGCAGCCGGCCTTGCTCGTCCTTATCGGATTGGCTCGGAACGATTGTGTAGCCGAAATCCATGCAGGCCAGGGCCACCGGATCGTTCTTGCGGAAGGTGATGCGGCGGATGAAGCGCTGAGCTTTGGGCGGATGCCAGCCCGGTGAGGCACCGGTGAGCAGGCTCTTGGTGCCGGCGGGCTGCACGGTGGTGCAGCGGTTGGGCCGGCGGATGCCGTGGCGGTCGCAGTACTCCCACACCGCCTGGTTCACGATCTCCTTCCAGCGGCTCAGGTAGCGCGCCTCCTCAGCCCGGAAGGCGCGACCCTCCTCGGAATCCGGACGGCCCGCCTCCCACCACTGCAGCCAGGGGGTGCCAAAGGCGTGCACGAAGAAATCGAACAGGCCGGTGAAGCTCACCCCAACGATCGGATCCCAGGCCCGGCTCTGGCGGTAGCGCTCCACCTCGAAGCGGTGATTGAGCAGGCAGGCCACGGCGATGCCACCGGCCTTGAAGGCATCCTCCTGAGCCTGGTGGTCGGCCGGATCGATCTGATTGAGGTGGACCTCGGCCAGGTTGCAGTGGAAATCGGCGCCGAGGATCTCGCCGCAGGGGTTGAGGCCATAGCGGCCGAGACGGTGCTCCAGCTCCTCGGCTGTGATGCCGGCGTGGTGCAGTTGCAGCCAGCGGCCCGCCTCCTCGCGGCCCTGATCGCAATAGATGCCCACGAATTCCTCGCGCAGCTCGGGGGTGGTGAGCAGGTCGGCGTTGGAGCGGGCGATCGCCTCGGGCGCGAACTGGATGGCCCCCTCCCCACTCTGGAACTGCTTGGTCACCGCCTCCAGCACCGTCTGGCGGCTGGGCCGGCTGTGGAAGACGCGGGTGTGGTTCGCCATCCGCAGGGAGTCCCGTTCCGGATCGATGCGCCAGTTGCCCTCGCTGTCCTGCTGCCACAGGTTGTCCTTGGCGGTGGAGGCGGCGAGATCGTCGGCGGCGAACTGGCGCATGCCGGCGCTGCGGCGGATGTTGCCGGCCACGATCGTGACCGCCGCCTCATCGATCAGCAGGCAGCACTCCACCGAGCTGAGACGGCGGCCGATCGCCTTGCCGAGGATCTGGGCCACACGCCCATACAGATCTCCGAGCTTCACGGGGTTGGCCATGCCGCCAAAACCCTTGAGGCTCTCGCCCACCGGCCGCACATCGGAGAGGTCAACACTGATGTGGATCGGGCCTTCGAAGCCTTCGGCACTGCTCAGCTGCAGCAGCAGCCGGTAGCTCTCCACCCAGCCGGCGCGGGTGTCACCCACCTTGATTGCCACCCGGTTGCCCGCGATCATGTGGGTGGTGGTCTGCTGGCGGGTACTGGCCGGGGTGATGCCGATCGGGCTGACGCTATCGATCACCAGGGCGTTGAGCACCACTGGCAAACGATCGATCAGATGGGGCTCGATGATGGCGCCGGTGCCGCAGCCCATCATCGCCAGGTCCATCATCAGGGCGAAGGCCTCCCAGTCCACCAGGTTGGTGGAGGTGCAGTTGTAGGCCCCGGAGAAGTTTTCGGAGCGCTCGATCCAGTCGGTGCCGCCGATCCACAGCCAGCGACCAGAAGGGAGGGCCTTTTGATGGCGCTGCATGCGCCGCAGCAGCTGAACCTCGTCGTCGTTGAGGTGGCCAAGCTTGCGCAGGCCCTCCAGGTTGCGTTCGGCCACCTCATGCCAACTCTCGCGGCCGGATGGGGTCTTGCGGGAATAGGTGCGATAAAACACCGGGTTGGCGGCCGGGGCTGTCGGTGGGAACACCTCGCCAGCTTCTGCACCCTCACCACCCCAAGGCTGACCCGAAGCGCCACTGGTCTGCGCCGAAGCAGATTCCGTCAGGGGAGCGAGTTCGGGCCGGAGTTCGGGCCGGGAAGGGGAGAGGGTCACAGCGGCGCTGACCTGGGTGAATGGCACCCTAACGCCATCAGTGGTGTGGTCAAGCAGGCGGCGGCACCAGTGGCGGTGGCCATTGCATCATCTCCCCGCCGAGCTCTCACCTGAGCCAACGGCGCTTCTACCGGCACCTGCAGCACGTTGTTGGTGAGAGCTCGGCGGCTGCACGCCGCTGGCGATAGTGGTAGCAAGCCGCTGGCGATGATCGAGCCAGAGCCACCGATGGGATGAACAGGATCTGCGAGCCTGAGCTGATGCTGGAGCCGATCCAGGCCAGGGCCTATGCCGAGGCCGACTTCAACGGCTCTGACAGGGCGTTCACAGCACGCATCCTGACCCTCCTGGCTACGCCGGCTGCGCCACAGGCCGAGCGGCCGCCGCCGCGGATCGTCGATCTCGGCTGCGGTCCCGGCAACATCAGCTTTCGCCTCGCCAGCGCCCTTCCGGAAGCTCTCCTGCTGGGAATCGATGGCGCCGCCGCGATGCTCGAAGGGGCCCGCGCCCGCCAGGCGCTCGAACCCCGTCGCTGGCCGGGGCTCCGCTTCCTGCAGGCCCGGCTTCCCCTCGCGCCGGAGGCCCTGGCGGGGCTCTCCACCCCCTTCCGGCCCCCCTACGACCTGTTGGTGAGCAACAGCCTGCTGCACCATCTGCATGATCCGGCCGTGCTCTGGGGGGCGATCCAAACGCTGGCGGCTCCGGGCGCCCTTGTGGTGGTGCGGGATCTGCGTCGTCCGATGACGGAGACAGCCGTGCGAGGCCTGATGCGGCGTCATGCGGCCAGCGCGCCGGCGGTGCTGCGCCGCGATTTCAGCCACTCCTTGCGAGCGGCCTTCAGGCCCCGGGAGGTGGCCGACCAGCTGACGGCAGCTGGACTAGGCCATTTCACGGTGACGGAGCTGGGCGACCGCCACCTGGAGGTGGTGGGCCGTCTGGCCTGAGCCGAACCAGTCCCTTCTGGTCACCGCAAGCGGAAGGCGATGGTGAGGATGCCGCTTTGCAGCCGGGCCCCCCTCTCCTCCAGGTTGCTCCCAGCGCCGCCTCCGGCAGATCGATGCCCACAACGATGTTCAGCTCCGGAGCCGTGATCGGCCTGTTTCAAGTTGAACCGCTCAGCATCCGCCGGCTGGGCCTGCTCACAGCGATCAGCCGCGGTGCGGACTTCAACAACATGGTCGATCTGGTCGACAGCTTCCTCGATACACCCAGATGAAGGAATGCCTGAGAGAGGCAAGGTCATTGGACCCCACGCTCCTGCAGCAGCGGGAACCGCCTGGCTGCCTGCTGGAGCAGTGGCCCCACAGCGATGGTGCTGGCGGTGTGATGCCCAGAGCCCGCACTGCGAAGTGGGCCAGGACTAGGGCCACGGCACCTAAGGCAGAGAGCTTTGTTGTCGACACCGGGGCGGGGATCGTGCACGGCGGTGGTTGGTAGCTGTTCTGAAGGGCGGCCCAGCTCTCTATAGATGATGTTCAAGTTCCTGAGGCTGCGATCTAGATCGCCCTGGAAGGCAGGATTTTTCGCCACCAGCTTGCGGTAGATCGCCACCGCTTCGAGGGTCGGTGGCAGGGCTTCTGAAGGACGGCCAAGCTGGCTGTAGAAGCCACCCAGGTTATTCAGAGCAATGGCCAGATCACCCAGATTGGTGGGATTGTTCGCTGCCAGCTTTCTACGGATCTCCACCGCTTCCAGAGTGGGCGGCAGCGCCTCTGAAGGGCGGCTCAGCTGACTGTAGCTAACACCCAGATTATACAGAGCACTAGCCAGATCGCCATGGAAGGCGGGGTCTTTCGCCGCCAGTGTGCGGTAGATCGCCACCGCTTCGAGCTGGGGTGCAAGCGAATCCTCAGATCGACTCAGGATGCCAAGATTATACAGAGAACGCGCCAGATCGCCTAGCAAATCGGGGTTGTTCTCTGCCAGTTTTCTACGGATCGCCACCTCTTCCAGGCTGGGCGGCAGCGCTTCTGAAGGGCGCCCCAGCTCGCTGTAAAGGGTGACCAGGTTGTTAAGAGAACGGGCCAGATCGTCCTGGAAGGCGGGGTCGCTCGCCACCAGTTTGCGGAAGATCGCCACTGATTCGAGGCTGGGCGATAGGGCTTCGGCGTGGCGGCCCAGATCGCTATAAAAGACGCCCAGATTGCCAAGAAAGCCAGCCAGATCGCTCTGCAAGGCGGGGTCGCGTGGAGCCAGTTTCCGCAAGATCACCACCGCTTCGATGGTGGGCAGCAGGGCTTCTGAAGGGCGGCCCAGCTCGCTATAGAGGTTGCTCAGGCTTGTCAGGGCACGGGCCAGATCGCCCAGGAGCGCTGGGTTACTCGCCGCCAGCTTCCGGTAGATCGCCACCGCTTCCAGAGTGGGTGGCAGCGCTTCTGAAGGGCGGCCCATCTTGCGATAGGCGAGGCCCTGGTTTTTCAGGGCACGGGCCAGATCGCCTTGGAAGGCCGGGTTGCTTGCCGCCTGTTTCCGGTAGAACGGCACCGATTCGACGTCGATGCTGTCTAAATGCGCGGTCATCACTTTGTTTGCTGCGATAAAGAGTTGCAATGTTTTGCCTTTATTCGCACTGAGATCTGCATAGGAGTCGCTTATCGTATGGAGACCGCTATAGGTTCGGATATAAAATCTAACCTCTCCAGGGGGTGGCAAGGGGTGCTCGCTCACCTTCTGTGCAAGCGCAAGGATTTTTTCAGCTTCGGTGATAACAGCTTTTGCCTCTTTCTTCGCAGAATGTCCTCCTAGCACTTTAGGTCCAGGGCTGATATAAAGACTTGACGTGCCTTCAGCAGCAGCCAAGACCAGGGTTTGCTTGCCATTGATCGGCCAGTCCATAATGACGATGAATACATGTGGAAACTCAGCCGATGGACTGACCTCACCTTGTGAAGCTGTCGTTTCGAACCAAAATTCTCGGGCTGCTGTGAAGTCTTGGAAGTCCTTCAAATCCTCATCAGTGCTTTGCCGGTCTGCAGGTGCCACTTTTAGCTCCTCTGCATATCCCACCAACACAAGAGGAGGGATCAAGAAAAGGTGGGCGATCAAGAGTACTCCCATCATGCCGATCCTTCTGCCTAAACTCATCATCCCAACCTCCACATACAACTTCACAAAAGGCTAAACAAGGATTCATGGTCGTACCAGTTTCACTTAAAATTACTTACCAAAAGAGTTGGTCATTATCTTCGCAGTCAAAAGTCCTTTCAGGAGATCGATTGCTTCATCACCGCGCGGGTCAGGATGCTCGCCACCACTGGTGGTCGGCATAGCGGCTGATGGATCTTCGGGGTTCCATCGTCCGAACCCGGCGCTCATCCATGCCCCGCCCCAGCGGCCCGCGCCCGTGAAGCGCGACGAGGTCCCCCGATCTGCCGGCTCCCGCCGGCTGGCAGGCTGGAGCCCATGAGCACCGATTCTCCAGTGACCGCGCCCATCGGCTCCGCAGCTAGCCCAGCCGACCCGGAGCGCGACGCCCTGTCGGAAGCGGTGGCCCGCCGCCGCAACTTCGCGATCATTTCCCACCCCGACGCCGGCAAGACCACGCTCACCGAGAAACTGCTGCTTTACGGGGGCGCGATCCAGCAGGCGGGCGCCGTGAAGGCCAAGGGGGAGCAGCGCAAGGTCACCTCCGACTGGATGGAGCTGGAGAAGCAGCGCGGCATCTCGATCACCTCCACCGTGCTGCAGTTCGACTACAGCGGCAGCACGGTCAACCTGCTCGACACCCCCGGCCACCAAGACTTCTCCGAGGACACCTACCGCACCCTCGCCGCGGCCGACAACGCGGTGATGCTCGAGGACGCCGCTAAGGGCCTGGAACCCCAGACCCGCAAATTGTTCGAGGTCTGCCGGATGCGGCGGATCCCGATCTTCACCTTCATCAACAAGATGGACCGGCCCGGCCGGGAGCCCCTCGAGCTGATCGATGAGATCGAGAAGGAACTGGGGCTCGCCTGCTGGCCGGTGAATTGGCCGATCGGCAGCGGCGACCGCTTTCGCGGCGTGATCGACCGCCGCAGCCACGAGGTGATCCTGTTCGAACGGGCCGAGCGGGGCCGTCAGAGCGCCGAGAAGCGCCTGGCCGGCAATGCCCCGGAGCTGGCCTCCCTCGTGGAGCCCGAACTGCTGGAACAGGCCTTCGAGGAACTCGAGCTGCTGGAGGGAGCCGGCGCCGACCTCAATCTGGAGCTCGTGCACGCCGGTGAACTCAGCCCGGTGTTCTTCGGTTCAGCGATGACCAACTTCGGGGTGCGGCCCTTCCTCGATGCCTTTCTGGAGCTCGCCCAGCGGCCCACGGCCCGCACCAGCCGCGAGGGTCCGGTGGATCCGCTGCGGCCGGGGTTCAGCGGCTTCGTGTTCAAGCTGCAGGCCAACATGGACCCCCGACACCGCGACCGGGTCGCCTTCGTGCGCGTCTGCTCCGGCCACTTCGAGAAGGACATGACCGTGCAGCACGCCCGCAGCGGCCGGGCCATCCGCCTGTCGCGGCCCCAGAAGCTGTTCGGCCAGGACCGCGAGGTGGTGGAGGACGCCTACCCAGGTGATGTGATCGGCCTCAACAACCCCGGCATGTTCGCGATCGGCGACACCCTTTACCACGGCCCACGGGTGGAATACGAGGGCATTCCCTGCTTCAGCCCGGAGATCTTCGCCTGGCTGCGCAACCCCAACCCCTCGGCCTTCAAAAGTTTCCGCAAGGGCGTCAATGAGCTGCGGGAGGAGGGGGCGGTGCAGGTGCTCTACGACAACGATGCCAGCAAACGCGATCCAATCCTGGCGGCGGTGGGCCAGCTGCAGCTGGAGGTGGTGCAGTACCGCCTCGAGAACGAGTACGGCGTCAAGACACGGCTGGAGCCGATGGAGTTCAACGTGGCTCGCTGGGTGAGCGGCGGCTGGCCGGCCCTTGAGGCGGTGGGCCGCATCTTCAACTGCAAGACCGTGAGGGACCCCTGGGACCGGCCCGTGCTCCTCTTCCGCAACGATTGGAACCTCAACCAGCTCCGGGAGGACCACCCCGATCTGGAGCTCGCCTCGGTGGCACCCGTGGTGAGCGGCGTCGAGCCGATCGCCCTCTAACCCGGAGAGGCTCACCGTCCACCGGAGGCATCCGCTACCGCACCCGCCCCCGGTGGACGCCAGAATGGCGCAATAAATCGTCATGCCGACCCACGGTTGCCCGCGATGACGACAGCTGCGATGCCGAGCCCCCTCTCCCATGCCGCCCCGGCTTCCAGCCCCTGCTGGCTGGTCCGCCCCCGCAGTGATGGCGGTTGTGATTACGTAAGCTTCTTCCCCCTCCATGGGGCGGTGGAGATGCGAGAAGGCAGCCACCTACCCCCCCAGATGCCTCTGCTCAAGCGCCGCCGCCATCTCGCCGCCGACGAGGCTGACGCCTGCCGCCGCCTGCTCCAGCTTGAGGCCGGGTTCCGCCACAGCGACCCCCTGTTCTGACCTGGCCTGCGTACGCTCATTGCCATGAACCAAGGCTCACCCCCGGCACCGGGTTCCTCCGGTTTCCGCCCCGATGGCCCGGACCCCTATCAGCGCCTGGGTGTGGAGCCTGACGCCTCCTTTGACGCGGTGCAGGCCGCTCGCACCGCCAGGCTCGCGGATGTGGGGGAGGACCCCCTGGCCCGTTCAGCCATCGAGGCCGCCTACGACGCCGTGTTGATGGACCGGCTCAAGGAGCGTCAGCAGGGCAAGGTGAGCAGCGCCGCCCGAACGGCCTCCCAGCGGGAGCAGGCGGCACCGCCACCCTCCCGACCCGTGCTGCCCTCCCTGCCTTCGCTGCCTCAACTTCCTGTCGGGCGGGGGACGGTACCTAGACCCACCCTGCCAACCCTGGCCCTAGCCGAGGGCCGTGAGCGCTGGTTTCCCCTGGCAGCCCATGGCGCCCTGCTGGTGCTCCTGGTTGCTCTGCCCGGCCTGCCCGCTGACCTGCTGCTGGCCCTGGCCACCAGTGCCACCGTGCTCAACCTGCAGCGCCGCCATGGACGCTTCCTGGCCGCCGTGGGCTGGTCGGTGCTCCTTTTGGTGCTGGGCCTGGTGGTGGGAGCCCTGCTGCTCTCCGCCCTGGCACCCGCCCTGCCTCCGGCCCTGCCCCTCACCCCCGTCCAGATCGAGGCCGTTCCGGCCCTGCTGCTGCTGCTGCTCGGCGCCCTGTTCCTCGCCTGAAGCAACCAGCGCCGGCCCAACAAGCAGCCTCGGGCTCTCCACCCGGCAAGCCGGCGCCAGGCGTCACACCACAGCGCCCGCCAGACGCCCCACCGGGGCCGTGATGCCCAAGGGGAGGGCCCCCCACACCCACATCCGCAGGCCAGCCGCTGCGCTGGCTGTTGTGCTGCTCCCCGTGGCGCCCGCCCGATAAGCGGCGGCCCTGTCCCCCCTCCGGCCCAGCCGATCGGGAGGCCGGCATCCAGACACCGGAGCGGTGATCGCTGGGACTGGCCATCGGGCGGCCGGAATCGGATCCCAGCATGGCCCAGGTGAGGATCCGCCGCCCGGGAGGGATCGAAAGCCACAAGGGAAGCCACAAGGGACCGTAGGTCGCAGCCAGCCAGGGTGCCTCAGACCAGAAAGGGGCGGCCCCCAGCTAAGCGGCGGCAGGCTTCAGGCCGCATCGAACTCAGCGATCAGCTCCTGGAGTTCCTCGGCAGGGACCCGGTAGATGGCGCTGCAGAAATGGCACACGAGTTCGGCCTGGCCGTCCTCGCGCAGCATCGCGCCGAGCTCCTCACGGCCCAGCAGCTTGAGGGCGCCAACGCTGCGGCTGCGGCTGCAGGGGCAGTGGAAGCGCAGGCTTTGGCGGGCCTCGGCCTGCTCCAGGGGGAGCGGATCAAGGTCGGGGAAGATATCCTCCAGCAGCAGATGGAGCTGATCGGCGCTGGCGGCCAGACGGCCCGCGAAGCCCTCGATCTCCCGGCAGCGCTCCTCCAGCAGGGCCACCAGGGCCGGCTCCTGGGCCGCCTTCGGCAACACCTGCACCAGCACGCCGCCGGAGCAGCGCACGCCATCGCTGCCGATCTCCTCACCCACGAACAGGGCCGAAGGGGTCTGTTCGGAATGAAGCAGATAAGAGGCCACGTCATCACCGATGCCGCCGCTCACCAGCTCCACGGTGCTGCTGAAGGGCTCGCCCTGGCCGATGTCGCGCACCACGTGCAGATAGCCGGTGCCGGTGGCGCGGCGGAAATCGAACTGGGGCACCCCGGCTGGATCGGCCACCAGATCCAGCTCCAGGCCAGGATCCCCCACATAGCCGCGCACCGTGCCATCCCGGCCGGCATCCACCATCAGTCCCCTTAGGGGCCCATCGGAGCGGATCCGCAGGTTCACCCGTCCATGGGCCACCTTCATCGAGCTGGCCAGCAGCAGGCCGGCGGTCATGGCGCGGCCCAGCAACGCGGTGGTGAGAAACGAGAGACCATGGCGCCGCTGAGCCTCCCGGCAGATGCCGGTGGTGTTCACCGCCACCATGCGGATGCCGCCCCCGGCAGCGGTGGCCCGCAGCAGCTCATCCGCCATCGCCAACTCCGTCTGGCGGCATCGTAAGGATCGGTGTGAGGATTCGTTCCCCTAGCGGACGCAGGGCGCCCTGCTCCAGGAACCACCCCCCCTCCACCACACCGGCGAACAGATCGGGCTCGTGGGTCACCACCAGCAGGGCCCGGTCGCGAGACAGCACAGAGAGGAGTTGGAGCACCTCGTTACGCACGGTCCAGTCGAGGCCGGCGGTGGGTTCATCGAGCAGCAGCACCTTCGGATCCCGGAGCAGCTGCACCGCCAGGGCCAGGCGCCGCTGCTGACCGCCACTGAGCCGCTCCGGCGCCTGTTGGAGCGAAAGCGAGGCCAGACCAACCTGACGCAGGACCCGCTCCACGGCCTCGCCGCCGAGGCGGCGATGACCGAGCCTCAGTTCCTGGCCCACGCTCAGGCCGAGGAAATGGCGCTCCGGAAACTGGAACACCAGGCCACAGAGCCAGCGGCGCTGGCGGGCGTTCAGCACTTCACCGTTCCAGAGGATCTGGCCGGCATCGGGATCGGCCAGACCCCCGATCAGTTCCAGCAAGGTGGTCTTGCCCGAGCCGCTGCGGCCCGCCACCAACCGGGGTGCTCCCGCCGCCAGCTGCAGGGAAACGTCCCGCAGCACCGGCTGACGCGCGGTGGCGGGCTGATAGCGAAGGCCACGGAGTTCGAGCATCCCCCCAGCTTGCCGGGGCAGGGTGGGCGGAGTGGTTGCATGGGGAGGCATCCTTCCCATCGCTGCCCACACCCATGGAGGTCCGCTTCCGCGAGGTCGACCCCTTCAACTGCTGGATCTGGCTGCGCTGCGGCCATCCGCCCGGAGCGGCGGAGCGGAGCTACCTGGAAACCGTGTTCGACAGTTGGTTCTTCCTCGGCAAGCTTGGGGGCTTCAACGCCGAAAACCTCCAGGCCCATCAGGAGGGGGCCGACCTCAACTGGCTGGTCTACGAGGCGGATGAGGCGGAGCGGGCCCTACCGGCCCTGATGCACAACATGGGCCCGATGGAATACGAGGAGGAATGGGCGCGCTGCTGGCTGGATCTGGGCACCAGCGATGCCTTCGCCCTCGACGTGCTGATCAACACCCTCAGCCGGCTCAATAGCGATGTGCTGGAGATCGAGGAGGTGCTGATCGGCGGCATCAATGAGGACTGGCCGATCGAGGAGGCCCCCGACAGCCCCTTCGCCCTGGACGACTAAACCTCCCCCCCAGATGGCCCGAGAGCTACGCCGGCTGCTGATTCCTCCAGGGAGGCTTGAGGCGGCCGCGGCCCGGATCGGGTTAGAGCAGGAGGGAGGGCTTGTGGAACTTGAGCCGGAAGAAGCCCATTATGTGGCGCGGGTACTGCGCTTCCGCCATGGCGATCGGCTCGCCCTGATCGACGGCGAAGGTCGGCTATGGACCGCCACCCTGGAGCAGCCGGCCATGCTGAAGCTGGAGCAGCCCTTGGAGCAGCCCCTGGAGCGGGCCGGCCGCCCGAGGCCAACGATCACCCTGGCGATGGCGGTGCCCAAGCGGGATGCGGAGCTGGCGTGGCGCATGGCCACGGAACTGGGGGCCAGCCAGCTGCAGCCCCTGCTGGCCAGCCGCGGGGTGGTGCGTGGCGCTCTACCCCTGGAGCGCTGGCGCACGATCGTGCGGGAGGCCACCGAGCAATGCGAGCGCCTCTGGCTGCCGCAGCTGGCTGAACCGATAGAAGCCCTGGCCTGGTTCAGCAGCCCCGCGCCAGGGGGGTCCCTGCTGGCCACGACCCGTCAGGAGGCCCTGCCAACCCTGCCCGAGCTGCTGCCTTCTCCTCTGATGGAGCGCCTGCCGAACCGGCCCGATCAGAGCCCACCGGAGCTGCGGCTGGCGATCGGGCCTGAGGGTGGCTGGAGCGCCGAAGAAGAAGAGGCGGCCCTGGCAGCCGGCTGGCAGCCGGTGAGCCTGGGGGGCGCCATCCTGCGCACCTCAACTGCGGCGGTAGCCGCCCTGGCCTGGCTGGCCCTGGTCTCGAAGCGGAAGGGGTGAAGGCAGGCCGATGTTCAGTTCTTCACGAAGGAGCGCGCGATCGCCTTGAACCCGGCGAGGTTGGCTCCACCGCTGCGGCGACGCCGGGGGGTGGCTCCACCGGGAACCAGGGCTTCCGGCGCGAAGGTGGCCAACGAGGGGGCAGGCCGGTTGGCCTGGGCGGCGGCGAGTTCGGCGGCGATCGACTCGGCGGTGGTAAGGGAGGTGCTGGCTGCGGGAGCTGCAGCGGCGACGGGGGCTGCAGCGGCGACGGGGGCTTCGGCGGCGACGGAGGCTTCGGCGGCGACCTTGGCCGGCTCGCTCGCCCTAGGGGACTGGGCAACGGGGGCAACTCGAACCGCCACTTCAGCCGGCTTGCTGGCCGGCGCCTTGGCGGGGGAGGCCTTCTCCCTCACCGGGGCCACCACGACAGGGGCTGCCGGCAGCTCATCGTTGCCACCGGTCAGGTCGAGGAAGAATTTCGGTTTGAAAATCATGGAGGCAGCCGCGATGGGGCGATTATCCGCCGGCTGCGGCGCGTCAGCCCCCGGCGCTTAGACCAGTGCAACACTCCCGCTCCCCTGCCCCGCTCCCCTGCAGGGCCGCTCCCGCCCTCCGGCTCCAGCAGGCCGGTTCCAGCCGCCGCAGGGGCCGGCGCGGGGAGCAGCTGGTTGGTCCGCCCACTGTCCTCTCCCGATGCTCTCCCTGCCGCCCCAGGATCCCGCCCACTGGCTGCTGGCCCTGGCCCTCAACGCCGGACTGATCGCCCTGGCCCAGCGGACTCCGGTGCTCACCCGATCCGGCTGGGTGCATGCCGGCATCCTCGGCACAATTCTGTGGGGCACCCTCGGCTGGCGGGGCTGGCTTGCGGTGGTGTTGTATCTCGCCCTTGGCTCCCTCGTCACCCGGCTAGGGCTGCATGAGAAGCAACAGCGCGGCCTGGCCGAAGCCCGCGGCGGCCGACGGGGCCCGGAGAACGTCTGGGGGTCCGCCCTGGTGGGCGCCCTGCTGGCGATGCTGGCCGCCCGGGCGCCCCTCAGCTGGAGCGGCCCGCTGCTGGTGGCCTTCGCAGCCAGCTTCAGCGCCAAGCTCGCCGACACCTGCGGCAGTGAGATCGGCAAACGCTGGGGCCGCCACACCCTGCTGATCACCAGCCTGCGGCCGGTGCCCGCAGGCACCGAGGGGGCCGTGAGCCTGGAGGGAACCGCCGCCAGCCTGGTCGGCGGGCTGCTGATGGCCTTGGTGATGCTGGCCCTGGGCCTGATCCCCGGCCCGAGCACCTGGCTCCTGGTCGGAGCCGTGGCGCTGTTCGCCACCCTGGCCGAAAGCGTGATCGGCGCCACCCTGCAGCGCCGCTGGAGCTGGCTCAGCAATGAGCTGGTGAATGGGGTGCAAACCCTGGTGGCGGCGCTGCTGGCCCTGGCGGCGCTGGGTCTGCGGGGCGGCTGACCCCGGGAACCGGATGCTCGCTCCGCCCACGAACCCTGAGCCAACGCCTTCAGGTGATCTCAGCCCCGCCGCGGGAGGCCTGCCACCGTTCCGCCGCCTGCCGCAGCTCATGCATGGTCGCGTCGCAGCGCCGCTGGGCCATGCGGGGATGGATGCCCAGTTGCCGACCCAGTTCCACCCAGGTGCAGCCCAGCCGCAGGCGACCCTCCACCAGCTGGCGGCGCATCGGATCGAGAGCCGCCATCTGTTGCCGGAACCAGACCCGCTCCGCCGCGAGCGGATCAACCCCGTCAGGCTCAGGGAGATCACCAACCAGCGAACGCGGATCAGCAAGGCGATCCAGCAGCACGCCGGCCTCGCCTGCATCGCTCCCAGCCGGCCCCCGCTCAAGCGGCGCATCGAGGCTGCGGGGTAGGGCCGCTGCCCGCAGGTCCTCGATTTCCAGCAACCGCTCCGGCGTACAGCCGAGCCTCACCGCCAGGGCGGATCGATCCAGGACAGGCAGGCCCCGCCCCCGACGCTCCTCCTGGAGGCGGGCCGACTGCTGACGCAGTTCCCAGAGGGGCCGGGGGATCCGTACCATCGGCTGGCGATCGCGCAGCTCATGCAGCAGGGCCCCACGGATGTAGGGCACCGCAAAGCTGCTGAAGCTCACGGCGCGGCTGGGATCGAAGGCCTCCACGGCCCGGATCAGGCCCAGGCTGGCCACCTGCATCAGGTCCTCATGGGGCAGCGGCGGCCGTGGGGAGAAGCGGGCCACCACGGCCCTGGCCAGGGGCAGGTTCGCCTCCACCAAGGCATTGCGGCGGCGCACCAAGGGATCGCTGGCCCGAAGTCGTCCGGATGGTCGCGCTCGCACCGATGCACGTCCGGTCTTTGGGGCTGGCGAGGAGGGTGCCAGGGAGGGGGGAGCTCCAGCAACGGCCGTAGGTCGTGCAGCGGCAACGAAGGCGGCAGCCACAGGGATGGAGACCTCGAATTGGGTCGGACGGCTGGGAATGGGGGGAACGAAGGCGGCCATGGCCGGCATCAGCATCGGTGTTTCCACGATGCGAGGAGCCCGAGGGGCGCACTGTCACCGGATCGGCGGAACAACGTTCACCCGATCGGGGGATGGCGAGATCCGGGAGGGCGATGGGCGTTTCAACCGGCTGGACGGGTGGAGGGGATCCGGCCGGCCCCTGGACGGTGCGCCTGAATTCAGAAACTGGATGTGGGCTGCAGTCGCATCTCCAGGCCAGCCCACTGCAACAGGGCAGGCCAGGTCCGCACCCGCCTGTAAACCTCCGCATGGCCTTCGCTGTTGAGATGCACCCCATCGGCATCCAGCCAACGCAGCCAGCGGGAATCGGCGAGCAGGGGCTCGAGCATCGGCAGAAAGGGCACATCGGCCTCCAGGCAGGCCTCCTCCAGAAGACCCTCGTAGCGCCGTACGGCCTCCAGCTGATACCAGAGCACCTCGGCATAGGGCATGGCGGCCCCATCCACGGGGGTGAGGCCCACCACCAGGGTGGGGGCCAGCTCCCGGGCCTGGCGCAGCAGCTGCTGGAAGCCGAAGCAAAAGCCCTCGGGATCGAGTTGATGGCGGCCGTCGGGCCGGCCGACCCGAGCTGTGTCATTGAGGCCCACCGAGATCAGGATGCCCTGAGGCCGCTGACGGCGCAGCTCACCACGGCACAGCACCTCAGGGCAAAGACGGGCCGCCAGCCGCTCCAACCCATCACCGCGCACGCCAAGGTTGTAGAGCACCGGTGCCCCTGGGATGGCCATCCAGTGGCGCCGGAGCCGTTCACACCAGCCGCCCTGTTCGGGATCGCCCCAGCCGAACACGCCGCTGTCGCCAAGCACCACGAGCTTGCGAGGAAGGAGAAGGCTCATGGAGCGACGGGCTGGAGGTCTAACCGGGAGCGATCTTCCCCGATCACCCGCTGAGGGGGCTACCTCTGTCGCCCCCCAAGCGCCGTTTAGCGTCAGCCCCAACCGCTCCCTGGCTCCGGCGGATGGGCTTCACCTGGCTGTTGACCCTTTCAGAACACGCTGGCAGCGTGTCCTCCACCGCTACGGGCACGATCCTGCCGCGGGGATTCTTCCTGGCCACAGGCCTCCTTTACATCCTGGCGCTGGGACTCCATCGACTGGCCTGGCGGCTGGCGATCCCTTCCGCCCTGCCGATCCTGGCGCTGGCCCTGGTGGTGAACTGGCTGCACCACGGGCTGCATGTCGTGAGCCATGGCCAGGTGGAGACCCTGCACACCACCAGCCTGGCCCTGCTGCTGTTCTACGCGGGCCTGAACACCGATCTGGATCGGATACGAGGCCGCCTTTCCCTGGCCCTAACCCTGCCCACGATCGGGATTCTGCTCTCCGGGCTGCTGCTGGGTCTGCTGCTCTGGGCCCTGGGCCACACCGGGCTTCCGTTCCTCCCCAGGGCCGGTCTGGCTGCCCCCCTCCCTCTGGGGGTGGCCATGCTCACGGCCACCTGCCTACTGCCCACGGACGGCTCCGCCAATGAGGAACTAGCCCATCAGTGGGGGCACCATGCCCCGAAGACCGTGCAACCGGTTCTGGCCTTCGAGGCGGCCCTGGGCAGTGCCACCGCGATCCTCTGCTTCGGCCTTGTGGTCACGTTGTTCCTGGCGTTTCAGCACGGCGGTCAGGGTGATTTTCGTTTCGGTGCCTTGCAGGAGTTACCGAGCAGCCTGCTGGAGTTGGTGCGGCACCTACTGGCGGGGCTGGCCGCAGGCCTGCTGGTGGGGCTGTTGGCCAACCGCCTGATTCACCTGCTGGTGAGCCACAGCGAGCACCTGCTGATCCTGGCCGTCTCGGTGGCCTTTGTGGCCTACGCCATGGGCAACCTGCTGGGAGGGGGAGGGTTAATCAGCGTCTACATCGCGGGCCTGGTGCTGGCCAACCGGCCCCAGACCCGCGGGCCCTTCGGCCATGCGGGGCTCCGCCACGTGCTTCTCCCCTTCAACACCACGGCCGAATTCACGATGCTGCTGTTGCTGGGCCTTCTAGTGCATCCCGGCGTCATGGTGCAGATGCTTCCCCTGGGGATGGTGCTGGGGCTGCTGCTCGAACTACTGGTGCGTCCACTGGTGGTGCTGGGGCTGGGGGGAGCGCCACGGGGCCAGCGGCTTGAGCGGTTGCTGCTCGCTGCCGGCGGGCTGCGGGGGGCTGTGCCTCTTGCACTCTCCCTGGCACTGCTGGAACAGGTGCCGCGGCTGCGGGATGTGCATCCCCTCGAGGCCGTCGACCTGGCCACGCAGATGGAGGCCCTGGTGGCGGTGGCGGTGATCACCAGCCTGGTGCTGAAGGGGGTGGTGCTGCCGCGGCTGCTGCAGCGGTGGGTCTCCCCCAAGCCGCCCCCGGCCGAAGCGGCCTGAACGCCACGACCCAGGCCATTTCCCCACCCTTCGACGCAGCGCCACAGCCCGGGGGCTCCCGGCGGCAGGGCCAGGAAGGGCGGCCCCTGTGGCTGCCTTCCAGACCCGCCTTCGCTGGCCAGAGCTGCCGTTCCTGCTGGTCCGGGTTCACCGGAACAGCCCCGCGGCGACGCCCTCCTTCAACCCTCCTCCCAGCGAAAGCCCTGGTCATCCCAGGATTTCGGGTCCTCGATCGGTTCGAGGTGAGTGAGCACATGGGTGCGGGGCAGGGCGACGGCGATCTGCTGCTCCAACTGTTCACAGAGGTCGTGGCCGGCCTGCACGCTCCAGGCTCCCGGCACCAGCACATGGAAGGCCACAAAGCGCCGCGATCCCGCCACCCGGGTGCGCAGGGCATGAAAACGGATCTGCTCACTCTCATGGGAGGCGAGCAGGCCCTCCAGCTGGGCATGGTCCTCCTCCGGCAGGGCGCGATCGAGCAGACCGGAGGCGGTTTCGTGGAGCAGCTTCCAGCCGGTCACCACGATGTTGAGAGCCACCGCGATGGCGATCAGCGGATCGAGCATGGTGAAGCCGGTGATCTTCACCAGCGCCACCCCCACCACCACCCCGAAGGAGGTCCACACATCGGTGAGCAGGTGGTGGGCATCGGCCCGCAGGGTGATCGAGTGGAAACGGCGGGCGGCCCGCAGCAGCACCCAGGCCACCACACCATTGAGGGCAGTAGCCACCAGCGAAAGGGCCAGACCGATGCCCACCTGCTCCAGGGGCGCAGGTTGCTGGAAACGACCGATCGCGGCATAGATGATGGCCAGGGCCGCCACCACGATCAGCACGCTCTCCAGGCCGCTCGAGAAGTACTCCGCCTTGAAGTGGCCGTAGTGGTGCGTGCGGTCGGCGGGCTTGGCCGCCAAGGTGAGGGCCCAGAAGGCGGCCAGGGCCGCCACCAGGTTCACCACCGATTCGAGCGCATCGGAGAGCAGCCCCACCGAGCCGGTGAGGCGCCACGCCGCCGTCTTCAGGGCGATGGTGGCCACAGCCGCCGCCACCGAGAGCAGGGTGTAGGAGCGGGGGGAGGAGAAGGAAGCGGCGATCGGCATGGCACCAGGGTCGGTCGAGGGATTCCGGGGAATCCCCCGACGAAGGCGAAGCACATGAGGTGCACTTCAGGTTTCAGGTTGCCATGGGTGGCCACCCTTGGGCTGCATGCGCCAGGGACTAGGCCGCCATGGCTGCCGGAGCTCTTTCGATGACGGATCCCCGTATCCCAGGCAGCACCCCGATGCGGGTCGAACCCGGCAGGGTGGATCCATGGGAGGAGCCGAAGCAACAGGTATGCGAGAGATTGTTTTTCTGGTCACGGCCGAGCAGCCCGGCAGGATTGAAGCCAAGGCCCAGGAACGGGGGCTTGTGGTGGAAGCCCCTACCCTCGAAGAACTGCACCACGAGGCGCGCGATGCCCTGATCAGCCAGGTCGGGCCCTCCCATGGCACCTACCGGATAAGGATCCGGCGTGATGACCACCCTGCGCTCCCCGCGAGCGGAGATCAACCCGCCCATCGGCATCCGTTGCCCAAGGCACGGCCTATCCCTACCGGGAAGCCGATCGGGTCCAGCAGGGGCATCGGCCGGGCCATTGGCGGGGAGTTGGACCGCACCGGCCCCATCAGCCCCATCACAGTGGTCAACTACGCCCGCTCGCTGGAGGCCGCCCCTGAAGTGGTGGCCACGAGCACCGCGGCCGGCATCAAGACATGGGGCCTCTAAGCAAGACTTCGCGCCTCTAAGCAAGACCTGTAAGCAAGACATGGAGCCTCTATATGGATGTGGCCTTTTAGGTTGGTTGCGGCAAAGGGAAAGCGGCGCTGGAGGTCAATGGAGGCTTAGCAGTGCTGGTCAATACTGCCAGCATGACCCGCAACGGCCTCCATTTATGGCACGGGATTGCTTCTGGGGCTGACCCATTACTACACCACCCTTTATGTGGCCATCCTGTTAGCGATCGATGCTAGCGATCGATGCTGTCGAGCGCAGGTTCAGCCGCTCGCGACTGCCGGGTATCGGATTGTTTTCCCTGTTGCTGATCTGGCCGCTGTTTCAGAAGCTGTTTGGTTCACGTGAGATGCAGGTCGAGTCGAATCAATGGGTGGAGGTATTGCCTTTCGTCAGCACGTTCAATAACTTTCTCATGGGGAACTTCCCCGTTAGTCTGGTCTCTCGTCAGCCTGCCTATCTGTTTGCCACCGCAGTGTTCGCAGCCCTGGTCGTTGCCATATGGCGATCGCCTCAAAGCCATCGCGCCGGAGCTTCCCCGTCATCGCCGCCACCGTTCAAAGCTTTGTCCTGGAAGCGGCCCGAGTCCCTGGCTCTCACCTTGATCCAGCCCCTCCGTGAGCTCCTGGCCAACCGCAGTTTCTATCTTGCCCTGATAGTCGGGTTGGTCTACCTCGCCTCAGCGCTGGTCGACTTCGCCATACCCTTCTCCACGCCCTACTACTTCCTCGTCTGCCTGCCAGCCACCGTCCTCCTGTTCGAGACTTTCTGCAAGGCGATCGAACGTCGGCTCGGCATCTGGCCCGCCATTCTTGTTACGGGCGGTGTGGTTGTCTGTCAGTTGATTCTCTCTCAGCAGAGACTGGCCCTGCCCTGATCCCCGAACGGCCTGGTCCCTGATAAAGGTCTTCCCAATCTCCTCCCGCAGCCGGATCTTCTGCAGCAGCCTGATCAGCCGGCTGCGGGCCGCTGAGAGTAAGAACCAAGCGGATCGGCACCCTCACGGATCGTGCTCAGCATCCAAGGCGAGGCTGTGCTGCAAGCCGCTGGCATCGTTTCCACGAGTTGCCGTGTGGGAAACTAACCAACCCTGTGCGCTTGAGCGCCCCTCCCCATGGCCAAGCTGATCCGGTTCTCCGATGCCTCCCGCGACTCCCTGGAGCGGGGCGTCAACGCCCTCGCGGATGCGGTGAAGGTCACCATCGGTCCGAAGGGGCGCAACGTGGTGCTGGAGAAGAAATTCGGAGCTCCGGACATCGTTAACGACGGTGTGACCATCGCCAAGGAGATCGAACTGGAGGATCCCTTCGAGAACCTTGGCGCCAAGCTGATCCAGCAGGTGGCCTCCAAAACGAAGGACACCGCCGGCGATGGCACCACCACCGCCACGGTGCTGGCCCAGGCGATGGTGAAGGACGGTCTGCGCAACGTGGCCGCTGGCGCCAACCCCGTGCAGTTGCGCCGCGGCATGGAACGGGCCGTAGCCCAGGTGGTGGCAGGAATCGCCCAGCGCTCCAGCCCCGTGGCCGGTGATGCCATCCGCCAGGTGGCCACGGTGAGTTCAGGGAATGACGAAGAAATCGGCCGGATGATCGCTGAGGCGATGGACACGGTGAGCGCCGATGGAGTGATCACGGTGGAGGAATCGAAATCCCTGGCCACCGAACTGGAGATCACCGAGGGGATGGCGTTCGATCGCGGCTATTCCTCCCCCTACTTCGTGACCGACAACGAGCGGCGTGAGTGTGTGTTCAGCGATCCGCTCCTGCTGATCACCGACCGCAAGATCGGTGCCGTGGCCGATCTCGTGCCCGTGCTGGAAGCCGTCTCCCGCAGTGGCCGCCCCCTGGTGATCCTGGCCGAAGAGGTGGAAGGCGAAGCGCTGGCCACCCTGGTGGTGAACAAGACCAGAGGCGTGCTCCAGGTGGCGGCCGTTCGCGCTCCCGGCTTCGGAGATCGCCGCAAGGCGATGCTGGAGGACATCGCCATCCTTACGGGCGCCACGGTGATCAGTGAAGACAGGGCGATGACCCTAGAGAAGGCCACCCTGGCGGATCTGGGCAGCGCCGAGCGGATCACCATCCGCAAGGACGAGACCACCATCCTCGCCAGCGACAACCGCAAAGCCGCCGTGGCCGACCGAGTGGCGTCAATCAAGCGTGAACTGGAGGCCACCGATTCCGACTACGACCGCGAAAAGCTCTCCGAGCGGATCGCCAAGCTGGCCGGAGGAGTGGCCGTGATCAAGGTGGGGGCCCCCACCGAAACCGAACTGCGCAACCGCAAGCTGCGCATCGAGGATGCCCTCAACGCCACCCGAGCCGCAGTGGAGGAGGGCATCATCGCCGGGGGCGGGAGCACCCTGCTGCAGCTGGCTGACGGCCTCGATGGTCTTATCGCCGCCAGCAGCGGTGATGAGCGCACCGGCATCAGTATCGTCAAGCGGGCTCTGGAGGCCCCGATGAAGCAGATCGCCTTCAATGCCGGCAGCGATGGTGATGTGGTTGTGGAGGAGATCCGACGGAGTGGCCTGGGCTTCAACGCCCTCACCGGCACCTATGAGGATCTCCTGGCCGCCGGCATCCTCGATGCCGCCAAGGTGGTGAGACTCGGCCTGCAGGATGCCGTGTCGATCGCATCGCTGCTCATCACCACCGAAGCGGTGATCGCCGACAAACCTGAACCCCCGGCTCCTCCCGCTGGTGATGGCGGTATGGGAGGCATGGGCGGTATGGGCGGCATGGGCGGCATGGGCGGCATGGGCATGATGTGATCCCGCCGTTGAAGCCCCGGCTGGAAATCGGCCTCACAGGCTGCTCAACAGCCGGGCGTGCAGACGGCAGACGTTGTGCGCCTGAGGAGGCGGTTGGGAACACAGCTTGCCCAGCTCCCGGTTGAGGGCTTCGAACTGGGAGAGATGATTGGCGCTGAAGGGAAGGCCCAGCAGGGCCACGCCGAACAGCACCACACCACTAAAACCGGGAATCAGCCCTGCGGTGAGGAGTCGAAGCCATCCCTTCGCAGACCACAACTTCCATGCCCCACCCTTGCGGCCCTGGCTCGTCATGGGTTCCAATGTTCCTTTGTCGTTCTGCTTCCATGGTGTCCAAAGCACACCCCCTAGACGCCTGAGCTACAAAAAAAGTTGAGTCCGGTCTGATTTCTGGCAGCCCACCGCTCCCAGGCCCCGCATTTCAGGCGTTTCAACGGCTGCGCGGTCCCCCTAGGGCCCGGCGGTAGGCGGCCACCTGGAGGTCGACGCCGGTGATCGCGGTGCCCACCACCACGGCATCGGCCCCCTCCACCACTGCCCGCACAGCCTGCTCGGCGGAAGCGATGCCGCCCTCACAGATCAGGGGCACCGCCCCCGGCAACGACCGCCTCAGAACGGGCAACAACTCCCAGCCGGGCGGACGAAGGGTTGCGGTTGCTTCGGTGTAGCCATAGAGCGTGGTCCCCACCCAGGCGCAACCCAACTCAGCGGCCCGGAGCCCATTGGCCACACCATCAACATCCGCCATCAACGGAGCGCCCAGTTCGTCGCGGCAGCGGCTGATCAGCCCCTCGAGATCCTGACCGTCGGGGCGGTGCCGTTCCGTGGCATCAAGGGCCACCAGATCCGCTCCCGCCGCCCAGACCGCCCGGATCTCCTCCCATCCCGGTGTGATGTAAACCGGACTATCGGGGTAGGAACGCTTCCACAGGCCCACGATCAGGGCATCGGGACAGCGCCGACGCACCGCGCCGATGTGCTCAGGACTCTCAAGCCGGACCCCGAGGGCACCCTGCCGCAGGCTGGCCTCCGCCATCGCCGCGATCACCAGAGGATCCCGCAGGGGAGACCCGTCAGGAGCCTGCACCGAAACGATCAGACCTCCCGCCAGGGCAGCGCGATCGGGAAACGATGGAGCACCAGAACCCATGGGGAGAGAGAACGAGGGCAGGACGACGGGGGAAGCGGGACTCGGTTGCGCGGCACCCCTCAGCTGGCCCGGGGCAGGGAGGAATCCGGAAGCCAGGCCCGCAGATCGGCCAGGGCTCTCGGAGCCGGGGCGGCATCCTGCTGAAGGTTTGGCTCACTCCGGCGCTCGGCCAATCGGACCACGACGGCCAGCGGATCGGGAGGTTGGGGGAGGGTGCCGGCACCGATGCCACGATCCTGGGCAAGACCAGTGGTGGCCCCAGCAGGTGACGGGGACGCCACAGCCCCCGGCAACTCCTCAGGAGCAAGGGGCTGCAAACTCGGGGCGACGGCGGGATCCGGGACCTGCGGAGCCCCACCCCGATCTGTGCGGATGCGAGCAAGACTCCGCCATTGGGTGCGAGAAAAACGGCGCAGCAGGCTGGACCGCAGAGCGGCAGCGATCTCCGCTGCACTCCGCTGGCGTGGTTGAGCGGAATCGGCTAGCAACCCTTCGAACGGGGCATGATCATCGATGGACGCAGTGGAATCGGACGGCTCGGGATGGGAGTGACCCTCCTTGGCACTCTCATCAGCAAGTTCGCCCGGCAGGATCTCCAAGGCAAGGCCTGCTTCCTGAATGGGTGCCAAGTCACGGGCACTCGTGAAGGAGAACACCGGTGGCGGCAATCTTTCCGGCAGCACTTCCGGCACAGGTGAAGACGGTGGAGCCAGCGTGAGGGGCAGAGCGAACCCCCGGGGCTGGACCTGGGGAGCCAGTTCGGGGAATTCCGCCAACATCGAAGCGATTGCCCCATCGACTGCGGCGGTGGCCCGTTGCTCGATCCAGGCCTGTTCCTCGACGACGCCTTGGCGATCGGCAGGAATCCACAGGGACCCATCCCCCAGCAGTGCTGCGAACCAGGCTGCAGCGTCGTTACCCTCCAGAGCCGGGAGCGTGAGGGACTGGAACTTCTCAAGCCAATCCAGGCCCCTGCGGTGCACGCAGCGCTGAAGCCTCACCAGGCTCTCGTGGCCACGGCGATGTCGCACCGCCTCCAGCAGCAGTGCCTCGGCATCCGGGCCGGAACGATGGACCTTTGCTCCTGAGGGCTGGCGGGGCGGATTCAGGGACACGGCAGGGGAAGCTCAGGTAAGTTTTCGATCCAACAGCGGACGGATGGCCAGGAACAACCCCAGGGCGAGGGTCGCCAGGATGGCGAGGCAGCCCACGGCGGTGAGAGAGCCATAAGGAGCCTGGAGAACCACATCAGTTGCGATGTGATTGAGCTGGAAGCTGCCGGCGTAGGCGGCGCGGATCGGTTCAATCGCGAAGGTAAGGGGATTCAAGGCCGCTAGCCACCCCAGCCAGGCCGGCATGAAGGAAAGAGGGGCCAGGGCGGTACTGGCAAACAGAAGCGGCAGGTTGGCAACGAAGATCACGGCGATCAGCTCGATGTGTCCCGGCAGGGCAAAGGCCAGGCCCAGGCTCAGGGCGGTGACCGCAAACACCAGCAGCAGCAGAGTGATCAGCACCAGCACCAGTCCGGCCCCCCCCGGCCAGCCGTAGCCCAGGAGGGCAGCGGTGACCACGATCGCCAGGCTCTGCACCAGGCTGAGGCTGGTGATGTAAAGCACCGAAGCCAGCACGATCGAACTGCGGGAACGCAAGGGCGCCACCAGCAGGCGGTTCAGAAAGCCGAACTCCCGGTCGAACATCACGGGCAAGCCGGCATTGAGGGCGGCGCTGAAGGCTGTGAAAACGATCACCCCGGCCCCCAGGAATCGGCCATAGCTCCCGCCGCCAGGAAGGAGGCCCTCGGGTGCCTTGGCGAACAGTGCCCCGAACAGGACGAGCCAGATCAGGGGTTGCAGAATCCCAGCCACCAAGGTGGAAGGACGCCGGAACAGCTGCAGAAAGAGTCGCCGGGTGAGGGCCAGGGTTTCCTGGCCGATCTCGGCAAAGGCCGAGGGTTCGGCCGCCAGCTCGGGCTGGGGGGCAAGGCTGGGAGAGGCGCTGGTCATGGCACGGGCTGCGGGTCTTGGAAGGGCTGGAATCCGGGGACTGGAGATATCAGCGATCAACGCATGGCCAGCTTGCGCTCAGCCTTGGGATCCCGCTGGCCCGCCACGGCCAGCTCGGCGTCCATGAGCGTGCGGCCAGTGGCCTGGAGATACACGTCATCCAGACTGGCGCGGCTCTGGGCGAGGGCAAAAACCGGCACCTGGGCCGCCTCCAACTGGTTCCGCAGCCGCTCCACCACGGCGGCGTTCTCAACCACAAGATTCAGGGAGTGCCCCTGGGCCCGGTTGATCACCACCTGCCGCACACCCTCACAGCGCTCCAGCAGGTCCCTAACCCGCCTGGCCTCCTCCTCATCGCTGAACTCGCGCACCCTCAGGGTCACGCGGTCACCACCGAGAGCTCCCTTCAGCTCAGAGGGACTGCCTTCGGCGATCACTCGGCCTGCCTCGAGAATGGCCAGCCTGTCGGCCAGTGCATCCACCTCCTCGAGATAGTGACTGCTGAGCAGCACGGTGGTGCCCTGGTCGCGGAGCTGAAGAAGCACCTGCCAGATGGCGCTGCGGCTCTCGATGTCGAGGCCCACTGTGGGTTCATCGAGCACCAGCACCCGTGGACGATGCAGGAGCCCGGCGGCCAAGTCGAGACGACGCCGCATGCCCCCGGAGTAGCCACCGCAACGCCGGTCGATCCAGTCAGCCATGCCGAGCAGGGCGATCAGTTCGGCGATGCGGCCATCCCGCTCAGAACGGTTGAGGTGATAAAGATCACCCTGGAGGGCTAGGAGTTCCCGGCCGGTGAGGATCTTGTCGATCGCCACCTCCTGGGCCACATAACCCAGCAGCCGTCTCACAGCACGGGGGTTGGTGAGGGCATCGAGTCCCGCCACCCGCACGCTGCCCGCATCGGGGGCCAACAGGGTGGCAAGGATGCGAAGGGCCGTGGTCTTGCCGGCGCCGTTGGGACCGAGAAGGCCGTAGAGGCAACCCGCCGGAACAGTCAGGGAGAAATGATCCAGAGCCTGGACAGGCGCAGACCTGCGACCGTTGCCATAGCTCTTGCTGAGATGCTGCAGCTCAATCAAGCCAGGCTCTCTCCCGATGGAATCTGGGTTGGAATCTAGGCAGCGCCCTCCAGCCTCCGCTGGGGGAGAACCGTCCTGCACGAGAAGAGCGGCAGCACTGGCCTGGTTCTGATCGCCAGAACTGGGCCGAGCAGGGGAAGGAATCGAGCCCACTCTCAGGTCTCAGGCGAGCTGCGTGAGAACGCGCACGAAGGGGTCCGAGGCGATGGCCTGCGGGGTGCGGGCGAGAACCAGGAGCAGGCAGATACCGAAGAGATAAAGAATCGACCACCGGAACAGGCTGCGAGCCCGCTGCGGATCGTCGGGGTTGTTCCGCAGGGCGGAACTCAGCTGCAGAAGCCGACCGTTGAAGGGCAGCAGAAGCAGTCCATAAAGCCAGCCGCCCGTGGGAAGGGCCAGTACCCCGAGGCCGCTGAGCAGAATGGTGAGCCAGCTGTAGCGAGCGATCGCCCGGCCGGTGACCGCCGTTCCCCTGACGACGGGAAGCATGGGAATGCCCACGGAGCGGTAGTCCTCCCGCAGCAGCAGGGCAAGCGACCAGAAGTGGGCCGGGGTCCAGACCATGACAAGGGCGAACAGCCACCATCCGGCCCAGCCGAGGTGACCGCTGGCAGCCGCTACCCCCACCAAGGGTGGGATGGCTCCGGCCACCCCACCGATCACGATGTTCAGAGAGGTGCGGGGCTTGAGCAGGGCGGTGTAGAGCAGCACGTAGCTGCACAGGCCCAACAGGCTCAGGGAAGCGGCGAGTGGATTCACCCCAAACACCAGAACAAGGGTGGATGCCGAGGTGAGCAGCACGGCAAGCGCGAAAGCCTGACGCCTGGCCAGCCGCCCCGATGGCAGGGCACGGCGGCTGGTGCGCTGCATGCGTCCGTCAAGCTCCTCTTCCCAGAGGCAATTGAGCACCCCGGCGGCGGCCGAAGCCATGGCCCCACCCGTGAGGGTGGCCGCCATGGTGACCCCATCGAGGGGCCAACCCGCCGTGAGGGCCATGCCGCCGATGGTGGTGGCCAGCAAAAGGGGGATGAGTCTGGGCTTGGCCACCTCCAGCCAGGCTGGAAGCCTCACCGAGGGTCGGACCGCGGCGGCAGCCGCAACGATCGGAGGCTCGCTGCTCCCCTTGGCAAGGGGGTGAGGAGACAGGGTGGGAACACTAACCATGGGCCATCTCCAATGAGGGTGAACAGGAAACGACCGGGGCCGGGGAACGGGCAGCCAAGGTGATGCCCCAAAGAGCGCCGAACAAGGCCACCAGCAGGGCCGCTACCAACTGATGCGCCACGGTGACGAGGGGCTGCTGCAGCTGGAGCCGCAAGGTGAAGACGCCCAGCCCAACCTGTAGCGGAACCAGAAAGGCTGGGCCGAGGGAGAAGCGACGCAGCACGGGCGGGATGCCGGGAAGCAGATGGGCCAACACAGCCGGCAGCAGCAGGGCGACGAGGGCCGCCCAGGCCCCGAGGCGATGGGTGAACAGCCAGCGGCATCCCTCTCCAGCCTGCAGGCAGAGCGAGGAAGCCCAGCGGCTGGCCATCGCACCACCCAGGGCGCACTGGCCGAACAGCACCAAGCTGCTGAAGGCAAGGAGAAGGGTCCACCAGAAAGGCAGCGCAGCGCCGGAGGAAGAAGGGAGACATCCGGTGGAGGAGCGCCGCAGGGCCTGATGCATGGCGCTGACGAGCAGCACCAGCAGCAGGGCCGTGACCAGGTGGGCGGTCACCGTGGAGGCCGCTAGCAGGCCCAGCACGGTGAGGGCACCGAGAGCTCCCTGGAAGGCCACCAGCAGCAGAGCTGCCGCGGCCGCCCAAGGCAGCCAGCGGGGCAGGAGGGCTCTTCGCAAGAGAGAAAGGGACGCCACAACCAGCAGGGCGATGCCCACCAGGAAGGCATCGAGGCGGTGAAACCATTCCAGGAAAACCTGGAGGTTCATCTGGCGGCCGGGGAGCAGAGAGCCGTAGCAGAGGGGCCAATCGGGACACGCCAGTCCGGCCTGCATGACGCGGGTGGCCCCACCGATACCGACGAGGGCGACCAAGGCCACAACGAGGTGGGCCAGCAGCCAGTCGAGGGCTGCGGGCAGCCAGGACCCGCCGGGGAAGGGCAGGTCAGCGCCGAGCAACGGATCGGTGATGGCGGAAACTTGAGAAGCCCGGGAAGCGAGGGGCCTGCCGACCATGGCCGCACATGCAGCTGAGTGGATAAGTTAGCGAGTTCACGGAAATGAGCGATCCCGCACATCTCAAGGGTAAATATGAATCAAATCTGAACTTTCAGCCAGAAGAGGCTTTCGAATCCGTCGTCACTTCCAGCCCAGCTGTGTTCTCCATAGGCTGGTCAGGCTTTGATTCGTGACCAGCAGCGTCCCGTGCCGATCCCTTCAGCCCTGATCACCCTCCTGCTGGGCATGGCACTTGTGCTTGCCGGACTGTGGGTGGGTTACAACGTCTCCATGCTGCCCATCGACGCCAGCAGCAACGCCCCGGTTTACGACGCCCTGTTCAAGGTGTTGTTCAGCATCGGCACGGTTCTTTTCCTCGGAATCGTGGGGGTGCTGATCTTCAGCCTGGTGCGCTTCCGCCGTCGCAGTGGCGACAGCTCCGACGGAGCCGCTATTGAAGGCAACCTTCCCCTGGAGATCGTCTGGACCGCCATCCCCGCGGTGGTGGTGCTGTTTGTAGGTATCTACAGCTACGACATCTACGAGCGGATGGGAGGCATGACACCGTTGAATGATCACGGTGCCATGCATGCTTCCCAGCCCGCCGGTGATCATCACCACCATGGCGGAGCTCATGGCTCGAAGCAGGCGGTTTTGGCCTCTTCGTCGTCAGCGCCGGCGGCAGCGGCTGATCAGGAGCCTGGAAGAGTCTGGGCTGGGATCGCAGCGAACACTGATGAGGAAGAAACCCTCACGGTGGATGTCACAGCCATGCAGTTTGCCTTCATCTTTCATTATCCCGAAGGCAATATCATCAGCGGTGAGTTGCACATCCCAGCCGACCGCCCTGTTTCCCTAAACATGGAAGCCCGGGATGTGATCCATGCCTTCTGGGTTCCGCAATTCCGCCTCAAGCAGGATGTGATTCCAGGGCAACCCACCCTGCTCAGCTTCACCGCCACCCGGCCCGGGACTTACCCCATCGTCTGTGCCGAGCTCTGTGGGCCATACCACGGCGGAATGCGTTCCAGCGTGGTGGTGCATGAACCCGCTGATTTCGATGCCTGGCTCAGCAAGAACACCCCACCAGTGCCGGCCACCGTGGCCAGCTCCGGTTCCACTCCAACGGCCTGATCCACGATGACCCTTGCTTCCCCAAGTGATTTCCAGGCTCCCCAGCAGAGTTCACCAGATCAGGGAGGACCTCGGGGACTGCAGCCGGAAGGCTGGCTGCGTTACCTGAGCTTCAGCCTCGACCACAAGGTGATCGGCCTCCAATACATGGTGTGTGGCTTTCTATTTTATTTCCTGGGCGGTGCCCTAGCCGGAGTGATCCGAACCGAGCTGGCAAGCCCGATCAGTGACTTCGTGAGCCGGGAAACCTACAACGAAGTGCTGACGCTGCATGGCACGGTTATGATCTTTCTGTGGATCGTGCCCGTGGTGAATGGGGCTTTTGGCAATTATCTCATTCCTTTCTATGTAGGAGCCAGGGATATGGCCTTCCCAAGGCTGAACGCCGTGGCCTTCTGGTTGATCCCTCCGGCTGGCATTCTGCTGATCAGTAGTTATTTCATCAAAGGCGGAGCAGCCCAGTCAGGATGGACTGCCTACCCACCCCTCAGCCTCACCACTCCATCCCTGGGCCAGGTGATCTGGATCATCAGTGTCTTACTCCTGGGCGGTAGCTCAATCTTCGGTGGCATCAATTTCATCGCCACCATCTTGAAGCTCCGCAGGCCTGGGCTGAAAATGATGCAACTACCCATGTATTGCTGGGCGATGCTGGGCACCAGCATCTTGGTGGTTCTCTCCACGCCCGTTCTGGCTGGGACCTTGATTCTGCTGAGCTTCGACATCATTGCCCACACCGGCTTCTTCAATCCCGCTCTGGGGGGCAATGTGGTTGTTTATCAGCACCTCTTCTGGTTCTACTCCCATCCAGCCGTTTACATCATGGTGCTACCAGCATTTGGCCTGGTCAGCGAGATTATTCCCATCCATGCACGTAAACCGCTATTTGGCTACACCACAATGGTGTATTCGATTATTGCCATTGTGGTACTGGGCCTAGTCGTGTGGGCTCACCACATGTTCACCAGCGGCACACCCCCCTGGATGCGCTTGTTCTTCACGATCGCCACGTCGTTCATCGCCGTGCCCACCGGGATTAAGTTCTTCAACTGGTTAGCCACCCTCTGGCAAGGCAAGATTGCCCTCAACAGCGCGATGCTTTTTGCTTGCGCCTTCATCGTGAATTTCGTTTTTGGCGGCATCACAGGCGTAGCCCTTGCCCAGGTTCCCTTCGACATTCACGTGCACGACACTTACTTCGTTGTGGGTCATTTTCACTACATTGTCTATGGAGGAACCGTATTTATTATCTTCAGCTCCGTCTACCACTGGTATCCAAAATTTACCGGCCGAATGCTTGATGAACACCTGGGTCGCCTTCATTTCCTGCTCACCTTCATCGGCTTCAACCTCTGCTTCGCTCCCCAGCACTGGCTCGGACTGAATGGCATGCCCCGCAGAGTCGCGGAATACGACCCCTCCTTCACCACCCTCAACCAGGTGAGCAGCGTCGGAGCCCTGCTGATGGCGGTGAGCACCTTGCCATTCCTGTTCAATGTGGTGGTGAGTGCCTTTCGCGGTGAGGTGGCCGGCGACAACCCCTGGAAGGCCCTCACGCCGGAATGGCTCACTTCCTCGCCGCCGCCGGTGGAGAACTGGATCGGAGAAGCCCCCTTGGTGACCCACCCCTACGGTTACGGGGCACCGGCCGATCGTCTCGATCTCCAGATGGTGACCGCCGAACAGATCTGGAACGACCCGAAGCCATGATCAATCCTGCTTCCCTGCTCCGAACCGTGCACGACTCGCCATGACCAGCCTCACCTCAGGAACCGGTGACCTCGCCCAGATCTCAGGCGAAGTCGACATCGCTGGCCAGAGCCATGGGGAGGTTGAGCATGGCGAACACCCTGATGTCCGCCTCTTCGGGCTGGCCACCTTTCTGGTGGCCGACGGCATGACCTTCGCGGGCTTCTTCGCCGCCTACCTCACCTTCCGGGCGGTGAACCCACTGCCGGAAAACTCCAACTACGAACTGGAACTGCTCCTGCCGAGCATCAACACCCTCCTGCTGGTGTTGAGCAGTTTCACGTTCCACCGGGCGGGCCGGGGTTTGCTGCGGGGAGAGGGCCAGGCCTGTCGCAGCTGGCTGGCGATCACTGCAGCTCTCGGCCTGGCCTTCCTAGCCGGTCAGATGGTGGAGTATTTCCACCTCCCCTTTGGCCTCACCGACAACCTCTTCGCCAGCACCTTCTACGCCCTCACCGGTTTCCACGGGCTCCACGTGACCCTGGGCGTGATCTGCATCCTGATCGTCTGGTGGCAGACACGCACGGCGGGCCGGATCAAAGCCTCCAACCCCTTCGGGCTTGAGGCTGCTGAGCTCTACTGGCACTTTGTCGATGGCATCTGGCTGGTTCTCTACGGAATCCTGTATCTGCTCTGATGGATTTTTCAGTTGAAGCACTTGCCGAAACCTAGTCGGATTGGTCACAATCGAGATCAGGACGAGGCTTCTTCAAGCCGATCTCATTTCCCCTAGCTCAATTCGATGGCTGCCAACAGGTTTTCGACTGGCTCCGAGGGTGGACATGGTCACGGGGAAGCGCCCCTTGAAGGCAAGGCGCTACTGGATCGGGCCCGCTCCCTGAGCAACCGCCCCGAAGACCAGATCGCCAGGGCCTGCGGCTATGTGGGTCCGAGTGGCCGGATCCTCAAGAAGAGCTTCTACCGGGCCCTTGTGGCCGCTAAGGGCTACGTGCTCCCTTCCGCTCTCCATGGCGGAGCTCCGGCGGCCAAGGGGCGACAGGCGGTGTTCCGCACCCGGGTGCACGGCAACGGCAACCTTTTGATCGGTCAGGCCTACACCCGCCGGATGGGATTGGAACCTGGCCAGGAATTTCGGATCGAACTCCACAAGGAGACAGGCTCCATCTGGCTGCTGCCAATGGGCACCACCGGCAACGAGGAGAGCATCGGCTGAAGAACCCACAAAAGCCAGAGAGACGGGAGCGGGGCTGAAGCACCCGACCCACCGCTTGTTTCTGTTCGTTCAGGTGTTTCTTTCCGTTCAGGCAGGGTCGGCTCGATCCTGAGAACCTTATGAGGCCGATCTGTCGTTACTGATCCGGTGGAAGCTGGCGCTGAAGGTGAGCAGGTCGAGGCCGCTGAACAGAAAGCTGATCCCCACCAAGGTGCCCAGCACCCAGAGCAGGCTCAGGGACTTCATCGTGAGGATCATCAGGCCCAGCACCAAGGTCACCACTCCATTGGTGAGGCCCCAGCCCCAACCCTTGATCTGGCGATGGGTGAGGGCCACCACCGTGGCCACAGCCCCCTCGATCAGAAACACCACGCCGATGGCGAGTGCCAGGGAGGCCACCTGGGAGGCGGCCCGCTCCGGTCCCGAGGCCAGCTGCCGCACCATCCAGAGGCCGGCCACCAGGAACAGGGTGGACACAGTGAAGCGCCAGAAGCTGATGGCGGTGCTCAGACGGGCGGTCCGGGCGAGGGTGTTGACCCAGCCCACGATCCCACTCACCAGAAAACCGATGGCCACCATGGCGGTGACCCAAACGGAGGCGAGCACGGGGAAGATCAGCGCCAGAACACCCAGCACCAGCATCACCACCCCCTCGGCGAAGGTGAAGGTGCGCAGGGCGCTGCTGTCACGGGCAAGACGGCCCGCAGGCGGGGATCCAGAAACCAGATCTCTGAGTTCAGGGTCCATGGTTACGGCGGGTCCGACGCGTTACCGGGACGCTAGACAGAGGGTCGGCGGAAGGCCACGTTCGGGGAGCGGCAGGCTCACTCCCAGCCATGCTGGGCCAGCCAGTCACTGTTGAGGGCCCCTCCGGAAGGGGCCGGAAGAGCCAGGCCCTGAGGCTGAACGCCACCCTGCAGCAAGCGTTCGGTGTATTTCGCGAGCAGATCCGCCTCAAGGTTCACCGCATCGCCCACCCGGCGGTGAGCCAGGGTGGTGGCCGACCAGGTGTGGGGAATCACGGCCACCCAGAACTGGCCCTCGCTGTCACAGCCGGCCACGGTGAGGCTGATGCCATCGACAGCGACGCTGGCCTTCTCACAGACATAGCGGCCATAGGCGGGGTCGTTCCAGCGCAGCACCAAACGCCAGGAGGCCGGCTCCCGCTGGATCGCCATCACGGTGCCCAGCCCATCGACATGGCCACTCACCAGGTGGCCGCCGAGCCGGTCGCTGAGCCGCAGGGCCGGCTCCAGGTTCACGGCCGCCCCGGATGCAGCCCTGGCGGCCAGGGTGGTGCGAACCAGGGTCTCCTCGCTGACGTCGGCCCGGAATCCATCGGGGAGACAGTCCGCCACAGTGAGGCACACGCCATCCACTGCGACGCTGTCCCCCAGGGAGAGGGGCCCCAGGCCCCCCGCGGTGGCATCAGGCGCCCCCGGCTCGAGGCGCAGCCGCACCCCCGCTGGACATCGCTCCAGCCTGCCCACGGCCCGCACCAGTCCGGTGAACATGCCTGCCTACCCTGCCACTGTGGCCATAATCGCTTCAGGCGCAACGGCTAACGCCGGGGGCACAGGGCCATGGTGGAAATGCGGGTAGCGGGAATCGGCCTGGACGCGGCCAGCCGCAGCCCGCTCGTGCTGTTGAGGGATCCTTCTGGCCGTCGCCAGGTGCCGATCTGGATCGACCAGGCCCAGGCCCACAACATCCTTGCGGGCCTGAACGGCGACCGCCCTCCCCGCCCCCTCAGCCACGACCTGATGGCGAAGCTGCTTGAGGCCGGCGGGCTGCAGCTGGAGCGGGTGGTGATCCATGCGATCGAGGACAGCACCTTTCGGGCTGTGCTGAAACTCCGCCGGGGCGAGGAGGAGGCGATCGAGCTGGATGCCCGGCCAAGCGACGCCATCGCACTGGCGCTGCGGACGGGAAGCGGCATCTGGATGCTGGAGGAAGTGGTGGCCGATGCCTCCATCCCGGTGGACGCCGAAGCCGACGCCGAGGACCAAGAGGATTTCCGGCGCTTCCTGGACCGCACCAGCCCGGCGGATTTGGTCCGCCATCTGCGGCGGGGCCTGGAGGAAGCCGGACCAGCCGAGAAGGAGAGCGGTGAGCAGCCGCCCGGGGAGACCGACGATCCCGCAGCTGATGACCCTGCCACGCCAGGGCCCTGAGGCCGGCATGGGCAGACCGGCAACGGCCCGCAACGGTTCCCCATCCCCGGAATCCAGCACCGCAGAAAGCCAGACGGCGGGGCGTGACGCCGGGGCCATGGCCAGCGGCGATCGGCCCGAAGGGGCCCCCCACTCCATAGCCGGGCCAGCCCGAGAGGGGCTTGAACGCCGGTTGGTCAGGCGTCCCTTCGGCGGGGGGAGGTCGGTCTCCCTGTTCACCCTGGGCACGATGCGAGCCCTGGAGAGCAGCCGGGTTCTGGAGAGGGTGGTGGATGCGGCCCTGGAGGCCGGCATCAACCACCTCGAGACGGCTCCGGCCTACGGCCCGGCAGAAGCCTTCCTCGGCGAAGTTCTCGCTGGCCTGGCGGAGCGCGATCCGATTGGTCGCTCCGAGCTGGTGCTCACTAGCAAGCTGCTGCCAGGTTCCGGCGAAGGGGTGGGGCTGACCGAGGGACTGGAGCAGCTGCGGGCCAGCCTGCGACGCCTTGGCCTGCCGCGGCTCGACAACCTGGCGGTCCACGGCCTCAACACCGAGGCCCACCTGGCCTGGGCCCTGCGGGGGGCCGGTGCCGAGCTGCTCAAAGCCGCCGTTGCCGAGGGTCTGGTGGGCCAGGTGGGCTTCTCCAGCCATGGCGGCTACGACCTGATCGAAACAGCCTTGGCCAGTGGTCGATTCAGCTTCTGCAGCCTGCATCTGCACCTGTTCGATCCAGAACGGCTTCCCCTGGCCCGCTGGGCCCTGGCCGAGGGAATGGGGGTGATGGCCATCTCGCCGGCCGATAAGGGTGGCCGCCTCTATGACCCATCACCCCAGCTCGTGGAGGATTGCGCTCCCTTTGCGCCCCTTGAGCTGGGGTATCGATATCTGCTCGCCGCGGGGATCAGCACCCTCACGCTCGGGGCGTCCCGGCCGGAGGACCTGGCCTGGGCAGGACGGTTGGCGAACTCCTCCGGGCCCCTCACGCCGGCAGAACGGGAGGCGATGGAGCAGCTGACCGCCGCCGGCGCCCAGAGGCTCGGGAGTGAGCGCTGCGGCCAGTGCCGAGCCTGCTTGCCCTGCCCCTCGGAGGTTCCGATCCCCGCCCTGCTGCGGCTACGAAACCTGGCGGTGGGCCACGGCATGGAGGCTTATGCGGGAGAGCGCTACAACCTGATCGGCCGGGCTGGCCATTGGTGGGAGGCGGTGGATGCCTCGGCCTGCCTCAGCTGTGGCGCCTGCCTGCCCCGCTGCCCGCACGACCTGGCCATCCCCGAGCTGCTGGCCGACACCCATCACCGGCTGGCGGCGCCTCCACGGCGGCGCCTGTGGGGATGATCTGCCATCGCTCGCCGCGCTGAAGAATCGGAGCCCACCAAAGAGTGAGGCGGAGGTCAGGATCGATCGGGGGCAGCCCCATCCCAGAGGGCCTGGAAACGAGGTCGCTCCGCCGGCGGCAGCGGCGGCAGGCTGCGCCAACGGGCCCTCACAGCAATGGGGGGATGGAGGAGCTGCCGCAGCTCAGGAGGGAATGGCGCCAAGGCCCTATCCAGTTCGTCGACTGGGAGGGGGGGCACCCAGCCGGCAGCAAGGAGCCGGGGCAACAGGGGGGGCTGCAACGCTTCAGCCAGCCAGTCGATCGGCGCGTCCGGCGCCCCCGCCGGACTGATCAGTACGTTCCAACCTAGGGGGCCCCCCTGCTCGGGCAGCACCACAGCGAGGCGGGGATCGCGTCGCAGGAGCGACACGACCCGCTGACGGGGAACCACGGCGGCCTCGGCCTGGCCATTCAGCAGAAGACTCAGGCCATCGCGATCGTCGAAGGCGACGGCCTGGCGACGAAGGCGCCGCAGACGCTCAGCATCGCCATCCACAAGATCGAGAACCACCCGCGGCGAGGAGGGAAGCACCACCGCCCCGGCCAGGCTGGGATCGAGCAGCAACTCCCAGCCCTCGGCACGGCGCCGGACTAGATCAAGTCGGTTGCGCAGCAGCAGCACCCAGGGGTTGAGGGCCCAGGGAAAGGCCAGCTGCGGCGCCGGATCGGCAGCGAAGAGGCGGGCCACCTGGGCAGCAGCAGGGTCGAGCCGGGCCAGAAGGGCCGGCGTGCCGATCGGCTGGAGCTCGGCACGGGGCAGGGTCGCCGCCCAGCCGTCGCTGAGCTGCGCCAGAGCCGGCCGGCGCGGGCCTGAGGCCAGCACGGCGGTACGCACCTGATCGGGCCCCTCCAGCAACTGGGACTGCCAGGTGCGGGGCAGACGGGCGATCCAGGCGGCTGGCAGGTCTCCCCGGCTGGCCAGCAGCCGGGGCGGGGTGGCGGCCGCACACCCCGTGAGTCCCCAGGTGGCCAGGGCGAGGGAGCCACCGGCGCCTGAGCGGAGCACCTGACGGCGCGACCAGAGACGATCAGCCATCGCCGGACCGTAGGGGGTCGCCGCTCCCAGGAGCGACCAGGTGGCAGGCAGGCGGTGCGCAGGGCGGACCGATCAGCTCATGGCAGGCCGCATCACAGGACCGGGCAAGGTGCTCGGGAGAGCGACCGGCCAGCTCCCAGAGAATCGCCAGGCCCCCTGCCCCCACCCCCTCCTTCACGTAGCCCCGTTCGTAGTCCTGCAGGGCGGGGTGGAGAGCCCCCCGGAAGCGGAGGGAAGCGGCGAAGGCGAGGGGATGATCGATCCCCCAGTGACGGCCGATCCGACGCAGCAGCAAGGTGAGATCGCTGTCCGACTCGAATGCAACCCAGGCCGTGGTGCCGATGGCCGCCAGCGCCGCCAGCCGGGGTCGAAGCTCCGGGGTGAGCAGGGCCAGGGCCAGGGCGAGTACCGCCGCCATCTGACTGCCGCCAGCCAAAAGCACGGACTGGCCCGTTTCGGCAGCAGCGAGCAGCAGGCCGGCCGCCAGGGCCTGCATCGGATCACCCAGGGCGGCCAGCACCGCCACCGGGTCGGGCGGCAGCCGACTGGCCCCAGCAGGGACCAGGGTGCGGGCAGCAGCAGCCGCCAGGCCCCGCGCCACCAGATCCGCCTTGAGGGCATGGGCCGGGCGGTGGAGGCTGCCGCTCACGATGCCACCCGACTCGATGCCGAGGCCCGTGAGCACCGCCTGGGCCGTGGTGGTGCCACCAGGAACGCATTCGGCCAGGACCAGGGGCACGGGCCCAGCGGACGGGGCGGAGCGCGCGGCGGCACGCCCCCAGCGCCGGCCCTGCTCCAGCAGGGCCTCCACCCGGGTGCGGTCCATGGCGGATCCTGTGCTCAGGCATCGGGCCGGACCGGCACCGGCCGGGGGCGGAAGGCGCAGGTGGGATACCGCGGGCGCCACCGGGCAGCCCAGGTCAACGACAATGGGATGGAGACCCAGACCCTGGAGAACCACCTGGGAGATCAGGGCCGGTGAAACCCCAGCTGGCAGTGGAGGCAGGGCGTGGGGCAGGGCCACCGTGGGCCCCAAAACCAGCAGCTCAGCATCGGCGGCGGCCGTGACGCGCCGGGATTCGGGACTGGTTCCAGCGGCAGAGATGCCAGGTACCGCCGCCGTGTCGGTGGCAGCGAGCAGCACCAGCACCCGGCAGGCGGGAAGGCTCGCCCGCCAGGAACGGCACCAGGATTCGGCCTTCTCCGGCGCTCCGAGCAGCAACAGGGGCAGCGCGCTCACAGGGGATCGAGGGCCACCAAGGCCTTCAGAGCCTCCGGCGGTTCGCCGATCGGAGACTGGAGCCGGGGGAAGATCCAGTAGGCCACCGCATGCAGGCAGAGGGCCATCAGGAGGTTCTGAATCAGCACCAGCGCCAGGGCGGTGGCCTGGACCTGGGCGAGGTCGATGCCGGCGCCAATCCCCACCTGGCCCAGCAGACGCTCCAGCAGGCCGGCGGCGGCGGTGGTGATCAGCACCCAGAGGTTCTCCCCCACCAGCACCGAGAGCACGGCCAGCCGCACCAAGAAGCCCAGGCTGCCGATCAGCCCGGCCACCGCCAGGCTGATCCACCAGCTCAGCCGCCGCCGCCAGCTCCAACCCAGCCACAGGGCGAGAAAGCCATAGGGAAAAAGCACCAGCGGGCCGCGGATCGGCCCCATCAGGGCCACCACCAACAGGCCCAGCACCGCCACCCCCTCGAGGGCACAACGCCAGCCGTGGCGCAGCTGCAACAGGGCCAGGGGCAGGGGCAGGGCCAGACGGAACAGGGGGCTCCCCACCGGCAGGTAGTAGAGCGCCACCCACAGCAGGGCGGTAGCGGCGGCCAGATAGGCGGTGTCCATCAGCTGCCGAGCCTGACGGTGGCTGAGCTGCCGCTGGGGGGGGAGGGACATCGAGGGACAGGGGCCTCAGCGGGGGGACGGAGCCGGACGCACCTGAGGAACGGCAGGAACCACCGGCGCCACCGTTGGGGCTGCGGTGGTTCCAGCGCCCATCCTTTCGATCGTCTCCACCTCAAAGGGCACCCCGGCGGCCCGCAGGGCCTCGGTGACCACCTCGGCCGGCGCGGAGGGATCAGCCTGGGGCAAACGGATCGTGACCCGGTAGGGCGCCGGATTGGCCGGTGCCTTGGCGGCGGGACGCGGGGCAACAGCAGGGATAGCTCCGGCTGCAGACACGGCGGAACCGGTGCCGGACGTGTTGGAACCGCCGGACTTCGGAATGGCCGCGGATGTGGCCGCAGCTCCGGCTCCAGCGGGTGCGGCGACCGGTCCGGCTCCTGCGCCAGCCACAGGTCCTGACTGGGCGCCGGCGGTTCCGGCTGAGCCTGCCGAAAGGGAAGCGGGGGTGGATTGTGCGTCGCCCTGGCGGGTGGTCTGGACGTCGCCGGGGGAAGGGGTGGCGGTAGCGGCAGGAGTTGCGGAGGGGCCGGGAAAACTTCGGGAGAGGGCCTCACCAAAGGGGGTGCCACTGCACCCCCCCAGCAGCAGCGGCAGCAGTGCCAGCAGGACCCTTGGCAGGGCTGGCGGGCTGGGACGCTGGGGTGGGACAGTTGCGGGGGCCATCAGCTGCCCGCCGGCTTGATCACCCTCACGGCACTGGCCCGAAGCCGGCCGGTCTTGGTGGTGACCGGGGGCTTGGTGGCCGGCTTGGCCTGTTTCGCGCTGCCGCTGGCCTTGCTGGCGGGCTTAGGGGTCTTGGCACCTGAGACCTTGGGGGCTGCGGCCCTGGTGGGGCGGGCCCGGCTGGAACCCTTGCCGCTGGAGGCCTTAGCGGCCAGCAGCTCGACCGCCTGTTCCAGCGTGATGGTGTCGGCCGTGGTGCCCTCCGGCAGGGAGGCATTCACCTTGCCCTGCTTCACGTAAAGCCCGTAGGGCCCATTGAACAGCTGGATCGCCTCCTCGGCCCCTTCCGGTGTGCCGAGATCCTTGAGGGCGGTGCGGCCGCCGCGGCCCCGCTTGGGTTCGGCCAGCAATTCGAGGGCCCGGCTGAGGCCGATCGCCAGCACGTCGTCGTCGCCCTTGAGGGAGCGGTAATCCTTCTCGCCCTTGCCCTTGTCGTGCACCACATAGGGCCCGAAGCGGCCGAGGCCGGCCTGCACCTTGCCACCCTCGGGATGCTCGCCCAGATGGCGGGGAAGCCGCAGAAGGCCGAGGGCATCCTCCAGAGTCATGTCGTCGGGTTTGCTGCCCTTCGGCAGGGAAGCCCGCTTGGGTTTGGGGGTGGCCTCACTCGCCTGGCCGAGCTGAAGATAAGGGCCGTACTGGCCGAACAGCAGGTAGACCGCTTCGCCGGTCTCGGGATCCACCCCAATCGATTCGGGGCCATCGGCCTTCTGCTTGAGGATCAGCTCGGCCCGATCCGCATCGAGGTCGGCCGGGGTGATCTCCACCGGCAAGGTGGCCTTGAGCAGCTCCTCGCTGCCATCGTCGGCCACCCGCTTCTTCTCCAGATAGGCCCCGAAACGGCCGATCCGCACCACGCAGGGCAGGCCCTCCAGTTCCACGGTGCGGGAGACACCGGGGTCGATGTCGCCCTCGCGCTGCAGCACCTGGGTTTCGAGCCCCTTCTCGCCCTTGTAGAAGCCCTCCAGGTAGGGCAGCCACTCCACCTTGCCGGTGGAGATCTCATCGAGGCTGCTCTCCATCCGGGCTGTGAAGCTGGTATCGACCAGATCAGGAAAATGTTCCTCCAGCAGGGCGGTCACCGCGAAGGCGGTGAAGCTGGGGGTGAGGGAATTGTTCTGAAGCGTGGCGTAACCGCGGTCCACGATCGTGCCGATGATCGAGGCATAGGTGGAAGGGCGGCCGATGCCCTCCTTCTCAAGCATCTTCACCAGGGCCGCCTCGCTAAAGCGGGCTGGGGGCTGGGTGTGGTGACCGAGGGCCTCTACCGCCTCACCGGCGGGGGCATCACCCACCTTCAGCGCCGGCAGCAGCACCTCCTGTCCCTCCAGGGCGGCATCGGGGTCGTCACTGCCCTCCACGTAGGCGCGGAAGAAGCCGGCGAAGTCGATCCGCTTGCCGCTGGCGCGGAACAGGGCCGGGCCCTCGGCGCTCCCGGCAGCGGCCTCTAGGTCGACCGCCAGCATGGTCAGCTTGGCGTCGGCCATCTGGCTGGCCACGGTGCGCTTCCAGATCAGCTCGTAGAGGGAAAGGTCACGGCCGTCGAGACCGGTGTCGGCCGGAGTGCGGAAGGATTCCCCAGCCGGGCGGATCGCCTCGTGAGCCTCCTGGGCGTTGCGGGCCTTGGTGGTGAACTGGCGGGGGGCCGGCGAGAGGAACTCCTTGCCGTAGCGGTCGGCCACGCAGCTGCGGGCCGCATTGATCGCCTGGTCGGAGAGGTGCACCGAGTCGGTGCGCATGTAGGTGATGAAGCCCCGCTCGTAGAGGGCCTGGGCGGTGCGCATCGTTTCCCGGGCCGAGAGCCGCAGCTTGCGGTTCGCCTCCTGCTGCAGGGTGCTGGTGGTGAAGGGGGGCACCGGCTTGCGCACGGTGGGCTTCTCCTCCACCGCCGTGACCCGCCAGGGGCCAGCCTCCACCGCCGCCACCAGGGAGCGGGCCACGTTCTCAGCGAGCAGCCGCACCTTGCTACCGGTCTTGAGGGCTCCGGTGCTCTCATCGAAATCGCTGCCGCCGGCGATCCGCTCGCCCTTCACCTGGCTGAGCTTGGCCTCGAAGCGGAGGCCGCCGTGGCTGAGCCTGGCCTTGAGGTCCCAGTAGCTGCCGCTGCGGAAGGCCCGCCGCGCCCGCTCCCGCTGCACCAAAAGTCGCACCGCCACCGACTGCACCCGGCCGGCTGAGAGGCCCCAGGCCACCTTCTTCCACAGCAGCGGCGAGAGGGTGTAGCCCACCAGCCGATCGAGGATGCGGCGGGTCTCCTGGGCATGCACGAGCTCCATGTCGAGCTCACGGGTGCTCTCCAGGGCCCGGCCGATCGCCTCCTTGGTGATCTCGTGGAACACCATCCGCTTGACCTCCACCTTGGGAGAGAGGAGCTGGAGCAGGTGCCAGCTGATGCTTTCGCCCTCCCGGTCTTCGTCCGTGGCCAGCAGCAATCTCTCGGCGCCCTTGAGGGCATCTTTGAGCTCCTTGACCACCTTCTTCTTGTCCTTCGGCACCACGTAGAGGGGCTCGAAGTCGTTGGCGGTGTTCACGCCCAGGTTGGCCCACTTCTCGCCCTTGTGGGCCGCCGGGATCTCGCTGGCGTTGTTGGGAAGATCCCGGACATGGCCCATGGAGGCCTCCACACGGAAGTCCTTCGGCAGGTACCCCCGGATGGTTTTGGCCTTGGTAGGGCTCTCGACAATGACCAGGGTGTGCGCCACAGAAACGCAGGAAACCGCTTCCCTCTTTATCGCATCGGCGGGCGGGACGCCTAATGCGGTGCCTGCAAAGCGAGACAAGCAAGGGGCCATCGACTCCCGAAACGGCCGCTACAGTCCGCAAACCGGATGCCTTTAACCCAGTGGCCATCACCGTGGCACTTCCAGGTGCGCTCGCTGGCCTGCTGAGTGGCCCCCACCCGTTGGCCCTCGTACCGCTGGCCCTCACGACGGCGTCCACCGCCGTGACCGATACGATCGCCTCGGGCCTCAGCACGGGGACCCTGAATCTCCAGTTGAACGCCGGCGCGATCGCCCCGGAGGCGGCCGTGCTGATCGCCCTGATCGCCTGCCTGCTGGTGGATCTGGCCGGGGAGAAGGCTGCGACCCGCTGGGTTCCTCCCCTCTGCTACGGAGGACTCGGCTCGGCCCTGGTGCTGCTTGCCCTGCAATGGAACGGACCTCTGGAACCCTCCTTCCTGGGCTCCTTCCTGGCCGACAACCTGGCGATCGCGTTCCGGGGCGTGGTGGCGGCCTCCACCCTGGTGACGCTGCTGCTGAGCTGGCGCTATGTGGAGCGCAGCGGCACGCCGGTGGGGGAATACGCCGCGATCCTGCTGGCAGCCACGCTGGGCGCGATGTTCCTGTGCGGCTCCACCGACCTGATCAGCATCTTCATCTCCCTGGAAACGCTTTCGGTTTCGAGCTATTTGCTCTCGGGGTACATGAAGCGCGATGCCCGCAGCTCCGAGGCCGCCCTGAAATATCTGCTGGTGGGATCGGCTGCGGCCGCTGTTTTTCTTTACGGCGCTTCCCTGCTTTACGGATTGAGCGGTGGCAGCACCAGCCTGGAAGCGATTGCCGTGGCCCTGAAGACGGCCGCCTCACCGATCACCGCCCTCTCGCTGGTGTTCGTGTTGGCCACGGTGGCCTTCAAGATCGCCGCCGTGCCGTTCCACCAGTGGACTCCCGATGTGTACGAAGGATCGCCCACCCCGGTGGTGGCCTTCCTTTCGGTGGGCTCCAAGGCCGCCGGTTTCGCCCTGGCCCTGCGGCTGCTCGTGGGCTGCTTTGAGAGCTTTGATGCCCAGTGGAAATTCCTGTTCACCGTGCTGGCGGTGCTCAGCATGGTGCTGGGCAACATCGTGGCACTGGCGCAGACCTCGATGAAACGGATGCTGGCCTACAGCTCGATCGGGCAAGCAGGTTTCGTGATGATCGGCCTGGTCTGTGGCACCGAGGACGGCTTCGCCTCGATGGTTCTTTACATGGCCGCCTATCTGTTCATGAATCTGGGGGCTTTTGCCTGCATCATCCTCTTCTCGCTCCGCACCGGTAGTGACCGGATCGCTGATTATGCAGGCCTGTACCAAAAGGATCCCCTGATCACCCTGGGGCTCAGCCTCTGCCTGCTCTCGCTAGGCGGCATCCCCCCGATGCTGGGTTTCTTCGGCAAGATCTATCTCTTCTTCGCCGGTTGGGCCGACAAACAGTATCTATTAGTGGTGGTGGGCCTGATCACCTCGGTGGTTTCGATCTACTACTACATCTCGGTAATCAAGATGATGGTGGTGAAAGAGCCGCAGGAAGCCTCTGATGCTGTGAAGGCCTATCCCGAGATCAGCTGGAACCTATCCGGGATGCAATCATTGCGCGCCGCTCTGGTGGGTTGCGTGTTCGTGACGGCTGTGGGTGGCATTCTCTCCAGCCCTCTGTTCGAGTGGGCAAGTTCCACGGTGGCGGGAACTCCGATCCTCCAGCAGGCGATTGCGGTGGCCGGGGCCTTGCCCCTGGGCTGATCGTCCCATGGCCCATCCCCATTCCCTACCGGCCCGGCGCTGGTTCGACCCCAGAAGGTCTTCAGATCTTCTCTCATCAGCCACGCAGCTCTTCGGCCCCGAGGCCAAGCCGATCGCGGTGGAGGGTCCGGTGGCCGAACTCCACCATGTGAGCAAGATCTATGGCAGCGGCGACACCTTGGTGCGCGCCCTCGATGACCTCTGTCTCACGGTAGAGCGGGGCGACTACCTGGCGGTGATGGGAACGTCGGGCTCGGGAAAGAGCACGGCGATGAACATCCTGGGCTGCCTCGACCGGCCCAGCAGCGGCAGCTATCGGCTCAACGGGGTACCGGTGGAAAGCCTCGATGACGACGCCCTCGCCGACCTGCGCAACCGGGAGCTGGGGTTCGTGTTTCAGCAGTTCCACCTGCTGCCCCAGATCAGCGCCCTCGACAATGTGATGCTGCCGATGATCTACGCCGGGGTACCCGTCGAGGAGCGGCGCGAGCGGGCCCGTCAGGCCTTGGAGCGTGTGGGCCTCGCCAACCGGATCGACAACCGCCCCAACCAGCTCTCAGGGGGCCAGCAGCAACGGGTGGCGGTGGCGCGGGCGATCATCAACCGGCCGGCGATGCTGCTGGCGGATGAACCCACCGGCGCCCTCGACTCCCGCACCACCGAGGAAGTACTGGCCATCTTCGATGACCTCAACGGCCAGGGCATCACGATCCTGCTGGTGACCCACGAGCAGGAGGTGGGCGACCGGGCTCGCCGGGTGGTGCACTTCCGCGATGGACGACTTGCCGGCTAATCGAATCTCCGGTTCGTCGACGCGCTGCTTGGTCAAGTCGCAGGCAGGCAGCGTGCCGCCGTGCCCATATCCCGACCATCGGGCGATGCGGCGCTGATAGGGTTCAGCCACAATAATGCCGTTCAGATGGCCTCGGGACTGCTGATCGAAGGCCTGCTGATTCTGGTGCTGATCATCGCCAACGGCATCTTCTCCGGTTCGGAGATCGCCGTGGTCTCGGCCCGCAAGGTGCGGCTGGAGCAGCAGGCCGAGCGCGGCAACCGCAAGGCCGGGGCGGCCCTGAAGCTGGCCAACGCCCCGAATGACTTTCTCTCCACAGTGCAGATCGGCATCACCCTGATCGGCATCCTCAGCGGTGCCGTGGGCGGCGCCACCATCGCCCAGCGGCTGGAGCCCCTATTGGCCACGGTGCCCTGGATCGGTCGCTCCGCCCAGGGGGTGAGCGTGGCGCTGGTGGTGGGGGTGATCACCTACCTCTCCCTGGTGATCGGCGAACTGCTTCCCAAACGCATCGCCCTGAACGACCCCGAGGCCATCGCCTGTGCTGTGGCTGGCCCGATGCGCGCCCTCTCCCGGTTCAGCGCTCCGGTGGTGCGCCTGCTGGGCAGCTCCACCGAGGCCCTGCTGCGGCTGATGGGCATCCGTGACAGCGGCGAACCGGATCTCACCGAAGACGAGATCAAGGCGCTGATCCGCCAGGGCGCCGAAGCGGGGGTGTTTGAACAGGCCGAGCACAGCATGGTGCAGCGGGTCTTCCGCCTGGGGGACCGCCCGATCCGGGCCTTCATGACGCCACGAACCGAGATCAACTGGCTGGATGCCGAAGCGAGCCCCCTTGAGCAGCTGGAGACCGTGATCGGAAGCAACCATTCCCGCCTGCCCGTGGGCCGGGGCAGCCTCGATGCCTGCGAAGGGGTGCTGCGCACGAGCCAGTTCCTGGTGGCCGAGCGCCTCTCCCGGACCGCGCGGGAACCGAGCGAACCGCCGCACAGCCCCCAGCGCGAGGCGGGGGGGCCGGTGGCGCTGGGGCAGCTGCTGCAGCCACCTCTCTACGTGGCGGAAACGATGCGGGCCCTGGCTGTGATCGAGCGGTTCCGGGAATCGGGAAGCCACATCGCCCTGGTCACCGATGAATTCGGCGGCATCGAGGGCCTGGTGACCGTAACCGATCTGATGGAGGCGATCGTGGGGGATCTCCCCTCCGCCGAGGATGAGGAGGACCCTTCTGTGGTGCAGCGCGAAGACGGCTCCTGGCTTGTGGATGGGTTGCTGGAATTCGAGGCCTTCAAGGAACTGGTGGGGCGCACCAGCCTGGCTGGCGAGGGCAGCGGCGATTTCCACACCCTCGGTGGCTTCACCATGCACCACCTGGGCCACATCCCCCGCAGTGGCGAACTCTTCAACATCGATGGGTTGCGGCTCGAGATCCTTGACATGGATGGCAACCGGGTCGACAAGGTGCTCGTGACCCTGCTTCCGGGCGATCAGAAGCTGCCTGAGAGCGGCAAACCCTGATCAAACCGCAGCGGCAGGGAACGCCTGGCGGCTTCAGCGGTAGTGATTGGGCACGAAGAACTGCTCGCCAATCGGGGGCCTCTCCACCGCCCGGGCCGGCTTTCGGGGCGGCAGCTTGATCGCAGCAGGGGTCATGTCCCGATACGGCACCTTGCTGAGCAGGTGATGGATGGTGTTAAGCCTGGCGCGGCGCTTGTCGTCCGCCTCCACGGTGAACCAGGGCGCCTCGGGAATGTTGGTGTGGGAGAGCATCGCGTCCTTGGCCTGGGAGAACGCCTCCCAGCGGTCGCGGGCCTCCAGATCCATCGGGGAGAGCTTCCAGCGGCGCATCGGATCCTCGATGCGATCGCGGAAGCGGGCCTCCTGCTCGGTATCACTCACCGAGAACCAGTACTTGAGTAGCGGGATGCCGCTGTCCACAAGCATCCGTTCGAATTCAGGGCAGGCCCGCATGAACTGGTCCACCTCCTGCTCCGTGCAGAAGCCCATCACCCGCTCCACACCGGCGCGGTTGTACCAGCTGCGATCGAAGATCACGATCTCGCCAGCGGAGGGTAAATGCTCCACATAGCGCTGGAAATACCACTGGGTCTTCTGCTGGTCGGAGGGGGTACCCAGGGCCACCACCCGGCAGCCGCGGGGATTGAGCGGTGCGGTGATGCGCTTGATCGTGCCGCCCTTACCGGCGGCGTCGCGCCCCTCGAAGATCACGATCAGACGGAAGCCGGTGCCCTTGATCCAGTACTGCATCTTCATCAGCTCCAGCTGGAGCTGGGCCAGTTCCGATTCGTAGAAGCGGCGGTCGAGCTTCTCGCCGGGCGCGCCCGGCACTCGCGAGGTGGGCTCACTCTGGCCCGGGCTAGCGGAATGCTCCCGGCCACCACCGGCAGAAGCCTGATGATGCCGATCGGTGGGCTGGCTCAGGTCCGCTGATGCGTCCAAGGAGGCCATGGTGGACCCATGGCCTGCTGCACCGCCGTACAGGTCGACGGGGTCCCCGGGGGCGTGCTTTCCCTGCTTACCTGGTTGCTTCTTGCCCATCGCAGCTCACCTGCTCAGGTGTTACCTGCCAGGTGTAGCTGCGGGGGGGAGATTTCGGGGCAGGGGTGAGGGCGCCGGCAGCGCGGCGGAGGGGGGCAGGCTTCGGGGCAGCCGGTCGGTGGGAAGTGACCTGGGGGCTGTGGACGCCTGGGACGTGGGGCCCGCAGGGGGGGCTCCAAGGGGTGAACGGGGACGCTCCAGGCTCTGGAGAAGCTGGCCCATCAGCAGCGCAATCGCGTCGTTGGGGGGTGCCACGCCGGGATTGAGCAGGCCCGCAAGGCCCGGCTGACCGCTCCCGGCCACCTGGACCCCACCATCGCCGGGATCGAATTCGCCCGGGTCCACCGCCACCCAGCCGCCCTCCTGGGGCATGCGCAGCTCAAAGTGCAGGTGGGGGCCGGTGCTGCGGCCCGTGCTGCCCACCCGGCCAATCACCTCACCCTGGCGCACTCGGTCCCCCTCACGCACGTAGAGCTCGGAGAGGTGACCGTAGAGGGTGTTACGGCGGGGATTGTCGTGTTCGATTTCGATCGCCAAGCCATAGCCGCCGGCATCACCACTGCTCACCACCCGGCCGGAGAGGGCCGCCACCACGGGGGTGCCCTCGGGGGCGGCCAGATCGCGGCCGCTATGCATCAGCCAGGTGCCGAGGATCGGGTGGAGGCGCCAGCCGAAACCGCTGGTGATTTCAGCGCTGCCGATCAGGGGGAAGATCAGGCCCCGGTTGCCATTGCCCCGCATCCCGGCGGGCCTTGGGGACACCTGGAGGACATCGCTGAGCCGGAAGCGCCCGCCGATCCCGGAGAGCAGGGCCGTGACCGGCACGGCAATCGGCGGCAAGGGAGCAGCGTCGATGCCGTAGCGCTCGCCGCTGCCACCGCCGGCACTCCCGCCAGCCCAGGCTCCGCCGTAACCGCTCGTTCCGATGGAGCCATCTCCATCGCTGCGGGAGCGGAAAGTCACACCACTGGCGCCACATTCCCGGGCCGAAAAGGCGCCAGAGCTGCAGCCCTCACGCACCACCTCGCTACTGCCACGAGGAAAGAGGCCTTCGTGGGTTCGCACTTCGCGGGGGCTGACCACGCCATCACGAAGCAGGTCGTCGAGGGTGCGATCAAAGCGCTTGGGGGTCTGAACCTGGCGCTGATCGGGACCCGGCTGCAGAGGCTGCGGGCTGGATCCGAGAGCACCGGAGGACGGCACCAGCCGCTCGGGGGAGACCGTGACGCGAACCCGCGGCGAGGGCGAGGTTTCCACTGCCCCAGAGGCAGGGCTCGCCACTGGAGCGATGGCCGCGGCCGGTGGGGCGGCTGTGGGTCGCTCGTCGGGAGCCGCGGCAGGCGTCGGGGCGAGGGTCGCCGAACTGGGCGCAGCCGGTAGGGAAGGGGGGGAGGACGGCGGCGCGGGCTGGGAGGCGGGGGATCCACCGCCCGTCTCAAGCGGGGCGGTCTGGGCCATCACCAACGGCACCGCGGCCAAGGGCATGGAGAAGAGGGCCGGGAGGGCCAAAAAGGTGCGCAGGGGCTGGCGGGGCATGGATCGGTGCCGCGGAAGGAGCGCTGCGGTAAAACCAAAGCGCATTGTGGTGCATGGCCGCCGGATCGACGACGGCAGAGGGCCGCACCGCGTAGCGACCACAACAGCAGCGCCGCCATTGCTGGCATCAGAAGCGACGCAGGATGCGGAGGCGGCCAGCAGCGTTCAGGAGCCGCAGCCCCCCGTCGGCGGCCAGGCCAAGGGGCCGCCAGAGTTCGCCCTCCAGCTCCAGGGGGCCCAGGGGCAACAGCAACCCTTGCGCAGCGGAACGCACCGCTTCGGGCCGACTCGCTAGCTCCATCGCTCGATCCAGGGCCAACAGCACCCGGGCCGCCAGGAGATCGCCGCGGCTGGCCCTGGCCCGGGGAAAGCCCAGCAGGGCGGCAGCTCCGGCGGGCACGGGATTGCAGCCGTTGAGCCCGATGCCGATGCGGGCCCAGCGCACCTTCCCCCCCCGCAGGCGCAGCCCGGGCAGCAGGCCGGCCAGCTTGCGGGGCCCCGCCGGGGTGAGCAGCATCAGATCGTTGGGCCACTTCAGGCCGATGGGAACCCCCAGCGCGACCAGCTCGGCGGCCAGGGCCACCGCCACCGCGAGGGCGGGTGCCGCGGCGCCTTCGGGATCCTCGGGCCAGGGCAGGGCCGCACTGAGCCACACCCCCCCGGGCGGCGACACCCAGACCCTCCCCTGCTGGCCATGGCCGAAGCGCTGCCGGCGGGCCAGCACGGCACGGGGTTGGCGTAGGTGTGGCCCGGGACTTGATTCGGCTGCTGGAAGGGCAGCCCCAGGGGGCAGAGAGCCTGCCAGGGGCGGCACCTGCCGCAGCCACTGATCGAGCTCGCGCTCGGTGCTGGCGCACACTGGCAGGGCCCGCAGCTGCCAGGGAAGGCCCCGGCCGCCCCGGGCCCGGGCCAAGGTGCGGTGGGCCCACGCGATCCGACCGACCATCGGCGCGACCTCAAAGCTGCCGCAGCCAGGCGCCCATGCGGGCCGCACCGGCCTCCAGCTCCTCGCTCGGATGCACAAGGGCCAGCCGTTGCCAGCCCTCGCCGCCAGGCCCGAAGCCATTGCCCGGGGTGAGGCACACACCGGTGGCCTCTAGGAGGGCGGCGCAGAAACGCTCAGAATCCAGACCATGACCCCGTGCCGCTGGGGGCAGGGGCAGCCAGTGGTAGAGCGCCATCGAGGCGTGGGGAACCACCCAGCCCTCGGACCGCAGGGCGGCGGCCATCCGATCCCGTCGCTCGCGGTAGGCACCGCGGAGCCGTTCTGGCCACTGGGGCGCCTGCTCGAGGGCGGCGATCGCGCCAGCCTGGAGTGCCAGGGACTGATTGAAATCCACGATCCCCTTGAGCTGGCGCAGAGCCGTGATCAACCATTCGGCGCCGATGGCGAAGGCGATGCGATAGCCACCCAGGCACCAGCCCTTGGAGAATGAGAAGAACTCGATGCCGCAGCGGCGCCAGTCGGGGTGGCGCAGCAGGGCCGGGGCCTCTCCATCGAGCGCCAGATCCAGATAAGGATTGTCGTGGGCAAGCACGATGTCGTGGTCGATAGCGCGGGCCATGGCCGCATCGAGCCAGGCCTGCTCACCCGTGGTGGCGGTGGGGTTGTGGGGGAAGCCGAACACCATCAGCCGCAGGGCATCCCACTGGGAGTCGCTCAGGTGGTTGTAATCGGGCCGCCAGCCCCGCTCCGGATCCAGGGGGAGCAGCACCGTTTCGGCGGAGGCCAGTTGCAGGCCGCCCCGGTGAGAGGGATAGCAAGGATCCAGCAGCAGGGCGGCGTCCCCGGGGTTCAGCACCGCCAGGGGCAGATGGGCTGTGCCCTCCTGGGAGCCCACCAGCAGCAGCACCTCCCGCTCCGGATCCACCTCCACCGCGAGGCGTCGGCGGGCCCAGGCCGCCACCGCCTCGCGAAAGGGCAGGGTGGCGCCGTGCAGGCAATAGGAGGCGCTGGCCGGTTCGTCCAAGGCGGCCCTGATCGCCTCAAGCGCTACCTGCGGCGGCTGGAGATCGGTGGAGCCAAGCGACAGATCGAGAAGAGGAGGGAGGTCCGGGCTGGTGTTCAGCCTCCGGCGGTAAACCTCCTTGCGCTGGTCATTGCGGGCGAAGACGCCGCTACCCAGCTGGGCGACCCGGGTAGAGATCTGCTCAGAGATGGGCATCCAGGAAGGCGGTGAGTTGGGCCTGGGTGAGCACACCCTCATGGCGCCGGATCTCGCTGCCATCGCGGAACAGCACCAATGTGGGTAAACCCTTCACAGCCAGGGATTCCACCAGAACCGGGTTGGCGTCACAGTCAGCCTTGCCGACCCGCAGTCTTCCCTCGTACTCAGAAGCAGCCCAGGCGATCACCGGTGCGATCAGGCGGCAGGGGCCGCACCAACTGGCCCAGACATCCAGAAGCATCGGGCCGGGATGCTCCGCCACCAGCTCCCTGTAATTGGAGTCGCTGATCTCGAGGACGGCTTCGGACACGGATGACGATGAGCAGATGAAAGATTGTATGGGGGGCAGCGAAAGCTGCCGAAGGAACCGGACAACGCCCGAACTACTTAGAAAGCCGGCTGTGCAGGGAAACCGCCTGGTGTTGCGTGAGCGACCCGAACCTCAAGGAAGAATACGGAAACGCCACAGAACTCACGCATACCCACCGGAATCGCCTCGAGCGGAACCCGACAGGGCACCCATCCAAACCCTGCCTGAGCCGACGAAGGAGATGACGATCCGGCAGGGGCGTTGATGGCAATCAGATCCGGATTTCAGAGCTTGTCGATCGAGCGCTTCAGCTCCTCGAGCTCGGCATTCACCTCTGCAACCTTCACGGGCTCCAACTGGGGCAAGGGGGCATCGGGGGCGGGCAGCTGGATCGGGGAGGATCCGCCGGAGAGGCGAGTCTTGAGGGCTTCGAGCTCCTCATCCACGTTGCTGCCCTCCAAGGAGGCGAACTGGCTCTCAAGGTCGGCGCCGGCGAGCTCGGCTGCGGCTTGGCTGCGGGCCTCCATGCCCAGCACCTTCTCCTCCATTTGGTCGAAGGCGGCCATGGAGCTGTTGGTGCTGAGGTTGCCAACAGCGCTCTGAAGCTGCTCCTGGGCCTCGGCGGCCTGGGCCCGGGCCTTGAGCATGTCCTTCTTGGTCTTGGCCTCGGCAATCTTGCCCTCGAGGGCGGTGAGGCTCCGCTTCAAGGTGTCCACCTGACCGGCCTGGGAGCTGATCTGGCTATTCAGCGCCGTGGCGGTGTCCTGGTAGGTCTTGCGGCGGGAGAGGGATTCGCGGGCGAGCTCCTCTTCACCCTTCTTCAGGGCCAGCTCGGCGCGTTCGTACCAGGTGTTGGCCTGGCTCTCGGCCTGTTCCGCCTGGTTTTGCAGGCGTTTTTGGCTGGCGATGGCAGTGGCCACGGCCTGGCGGAGTTTCACCAGGTCGGCCTGCATGTCAGCCACAGACTGGTCGAGGATCTTGCCCGGATCCTCCGCCTTGCTGACGAGGTCGTTGAGGTTGGCGCGCAGCAGGCGGCTAAGCCGATCAAAAAAGCCCATGGATGGTGGGGGCACTAGGGGGAACGTTAGGCGCTGTCACGCTGATGCGCTGAAAGTTGTAGCCGCCGGTTTGCCGCACCGGTTTGCCGCAGCCGAGGCCGACAACGGACAGGGAAGGGGATCAAAGGCCGCTGGCTTCCAGGCCGGACCGCTGGATGGAAGCCGACAGACCTCGGCAGCCGCCGCTTCAGGACAAGCCCTCCGGGTCGTGTTGGAGCAGCTACGAGGCCAGAGTGGAGATCGATCGACCTTCGCTAGAACTGCGTTCAAGCAGCTTTGTATAGAGCGAGTGATTCACCGTGATCGTGATCCTTTTGGGCCGCTTCAAGTCTTGATTCAGATCGGAATCTGGAAGCGTGAACCCTTTGAGAGTTCAGTGCTGGCCATGGCATGACTCCCTTCGCCACATAAATCATGGTTGCTGGATCACCCACCTGGCGAGACGGGTCAGGCTGGATCCACAGCCGGAAAAACCTTTGCCAATTGCCTCACTCGCCACTCAACAATCACAACGACCTTCGCCTCAGCAGCGGCGAACAGGGCAAGCAGCAGCCGCCTATCCTTCACCCATGGCCGAACCATCCCGCCGCAACAGCAGCCGCGGCGCCGGAGCCAGCCGCGGCCTGCGGTCGCTGACGCTGACTATGAATGGGGTGAACGTTCTGGTGCCAGGCGCGGCGGCGCCTCCGGCGACCTCCCTAGGCGCGTGCCTGGAGGGCCTGCGCCGCCACTGGGAGGGCGAGGGTCAGTTGGCCGGCCTCTGGCAGGCCTGGCCGCGCATCGCCGGCAGCCAGCTGGCCCCCCACTGCCGTCCTCTCAACCTGCAGGGCGGTGTGCTCACAGTGGGGGCGGTCCCCGGGCCCTGGCTCCAGGCCCTGCAGTACAACCGCCATCAGCTGCTAGGGGCCCTGCGGGGTGCGGGCTTCAGCGTGCGGGATCTGCGCTTCCGCCAACACTATGGCGACCCCTCCCCGCCCCCCGGATCGGAGGTCGAGGCCGAAGTGTGGGCCCGCCACCCCAGCCGGATCGATGTCCATGGACTGGCTGACTGCCCGGCCTGTGGCAGGCCGGCCCCCACCGGCGAGATGGCCCTCTGGGGCCACTGCAGTTTCTGCCGGCGCAGCGCCCTGGCCGATCAGGGGATCGACGGAAGCCCCAACTGCTGAAGCAGACCTGGCATGGACGTGCGCGAGATTGGAGGAGCTGGCTTGGTCATGGGGTTGGCTTGGGGAGCCGGCTGGGCTGGTTGAGGAGCCGCTTGGGGAGCCATGACCGCAGGGTTGCTGGGTTGGGTGCCCGCTGGAGGCTGGGCGATTCCGCCGGCCGCCGTTGGCGCACCACAGGAACTGTCGAGGTGGGCCATGTAAAGGGGGATCTGCTGGGCGGCCATGGCACGGGCCTCGGCCTCGCGGTGCCAGCTCTTGGCGCTGTAGAGGGCATCGATGTCGCGCAGGTCAGCGCGGCTTAAGTTGGCGCGCAGGAATTGTTCGGTGAGCAGGGGCTTTCCCTTGCGGCAGCGGGCCTGCACGGCGTGCCATCCCTCATGCATCAGGGTGTCGAGCTGGTTACCGCGGGGGCAGACCACAATGCGGCGGGTGCCGCGCAGGTAGAGGCCAAAGAGATTGGGTTCCTGGACGCAGCGGGGGTGGTTGCCCACCACCTCAAAGCCGTAGTTCTGGAAGGTGGTCACCATGGCGTTGAAGGTGCCGGTCTTGTTGGCCGCCCTCAGGGGCAGGCAAGCCAGCGCCATGGGAGCGACCATCAGCAGGACCCCGACAGCCTGTTGTAAGCGAGCAGTTGCGCCCCTGGCTCCTGGGCGTAAGGCGGCGGACATCGGAAGCTCAGGCGACAACAGCAGCGCCAATGCTAAGAACGGCTCGCTTTTGTGCCTCAAATTGCCGGCAAACAGACGGGCCCAGGGGGCGCTTGGGGTGAGGGAGAGACAGGTCGCCCCGAAGATCCGGCCACAGCTCAAGAATCCCCGGCGCTGAACAGAGCGCGCCAGGAGGCCTCGAGTTCCGCTGCGGCCGCAGTGCCCTCAGGGGGGAAGGGGGCGAGGAAATCCTTATCGGCCGCGGGTACATAGGGCCCCTCCTTGATCTCCAGCAGCACGGAATCAGGTTCCAATGCCACCAGGGTGTGGATGATGCCCTCCGGCAGCTGGATCCCACGCAGGGGGCCGGCAGCATCGAGGCGCTCACGGCCCCGCAGGGCCCCGTGCTGATCCAGCAGGAGCAGGCCAATGGCCCCCTGGAGCACCACGAAGCACTCGAAGCCCGCCCCTGGTCGGTCCCGCAGATGGCGGTGAGGCCGCACATAGGTGCCGGGCTGCATCACATTGAGGAAGCGCTGCACGGGATCGGCCTCCGCATGGAGGTTGTGGTTGCGCCGCAGCCGGGGCAACGAGCGGGCCTCGGCCGCCAGCCGCTCGAACAGGCTGTGATCGATCCGCTGGATGTGCTCAGCCATAACCGCTCAGGAAGGGCACGGCCCCGTCGCCGCCGCTGGCCTGCCGGGCCAGGAAGGAAGCGATGGCCAGATCTGGGATGGGCGCCCCATCAGGTAACCCTGCACCTCATCAGATCGCTGTTGAAGCAGGGACAGCAGCTGATCCTCCGTTTCCACCCCCGCGGCGATGGTGGAAATACCAAATGAAGGGGCCAGGGAGATGACGGCAGTCAAGATGGCGGCGGCACTGGGATCGCTGAGGCGGGTGCTCAGGAAGAATTAATCGATCTTGAGGCGATCGATCAGCAAGGAGATCAGATTGCTTTTCTAATAATAGCCGCTGCCGAAATCGTTGATGGCCATGGGAATGCCCTTGTCCTTCAGCCGGCGCAGCAGATTGATGGCGCGCTGAGGATCATCCATGAGCACCGAGGCCGTTTCCGGGGTAAACACAGCCCGATCCCAAGGCCGTTTAGCGGATCTCCCGGCAACAGGCCGCGAAGGCCCCGGCTGGATCGGCCGCAGCGCTGATCGGCCGGCCGATCACCAATTGGCTGGCGCCGGCCGCGATCGCCTGGACGGGAGTCATCACCCGGGCCTGGTCGCCGGTGGCGCTGCCAGCCGGTCGGATGCCTGGGGTGACCAGGGCGAAGGGCTGCGGATGGGCCTGCCGCAGAGCCGCCACCTCCAGGGGGGAGCAGACGCAGCCCCCGATGCCGGCACTAGCCGCCAATGCCGCGAGGCGGTTCACATAAGCAGGAATCGGTTCTGCGATGGCCAGTTCGTGGGCGAAACGCTCCGCCGGCCAGCTGGTGAGCACGGTGACCGCCAGCAGGGTGGGAGCCTCCAGGCCCGCGGCAGCGGCCCCCTCAAGGGCACCAGCCTGGGCGGCGGCCAGGGCCTCACCGCCGGCGCAGCCATGCACCGTGATCAGCCCGGCGCCAAGGCGGGCGGCGCTGCGGCAGGCACCGGCCATGGTGGCGGGGATATCGTGAAACTTGAGGTCGAGGAACACCTGCAGGCCCCGCTCGCGCAGCTCGGCCACCACGGCGGGCCCGGCAGCACTGAAGAGTTCGAGGCCCACCTTCACCCAGCGCAGCGCGGGGATGGCACCGGCCAGGGCGAGGGCGGCGGCGGCATCGGGCCGATCCAGGGCCAGGATGATCTGCTCGGCCGGGTCCGGGGCTGAGGTGGTGGCAGGCGCCGGAAGCATGGGCGGCGGGCGACAGGGATGGCGCTGGGGACCGTAGGAGCAGGCGGCGCGGGAGGTTCGGGGTCAGGTCGGCATGCTGGCGCTGCCTGGATCAGCCAGAGGAACCAGAACGAGCTGCCGGAGCTACCCCGGGCTGCCTGCGGATCCAACGGGGAGCTGGGGGTGGAGTCCAGATCGCTCTGTCAGTGGCACGAGCCGGAAGCTGCCGGAGGAACCCCGGGGCGGGCTGCCGCCGGAACCGGCCGCGAGCGGTCAATGGAACCCTCAGGCGGGCTGCCGGCGGGATCGCCGCAGGGCTGTACGGGACCGTGGGTAACGTGACGGCCCATCCCAACTGAGGAGTGCCGGAGCGATGACCTGCCTGCCGAGGGGCGGCCGGAGCCGGCCCCGGACGAGGGTACGCCGCCGATGGCGGCGGGCGGTTCGGATGGCTGCTGGCCCCGGATGGCTCGCCGGCAAATCCCGCTTGCAGGACGCTGGCAGCCGCTTTCTGGCTCTTGGCCCCCGATTTTTGGCCATTGGCTCGACCTTCCTGGCCCTAGGGCTGGTGCCCCTGGCCCCACCCCAGGCGGCCCGCTCAGAAACAATCCTGAGGGTGGGAGTGCTCGATGGTTCCCCCCCCTGCTCGGAGCTGCGGGGGCCAGGGCGCTGGGAGGGAAAGGCCGTGAGGCTGTGGCAGTTCGTGGCCGCCCGGGAGCGGCTGGCCTACACCCTTGAGCCCTACCCGAACGCGAAGGCCCTGCTGGAGGCCAGCCGCCGGGGTGCGGTGGATCTGGGGGTGGGGTGTCTCACGATCACGCCGGAGCGGGTGGGCACCTACCGCTTCAGCCTGCCATTCCAGGAATCGGGCGTGGCCCTGCTGATGGGCACCAACCGCCTGGCCACTCTGCGGGCGGTGCTGGGAGGGGTGCTGGATGCGCGGCTGCTCGGGCTGCTGGCTGGCTACCTGCTGGCGATCGGGGTGCTGAGTTTGGTGGTGTGGCGCACCGAAGGGGGCTTTCCCCCCGGAAGCGCCATGCAAGCGGGATCAGCAGCGCGATCGGAAGCGGGCAGGGCGGCACTCTGGCCAACGCGCGACGGGTGGCGCCAGCGCGCGCTGGTGTTTCAGGTGCTGGCCACCGGCCCGGGCACCAACACGATCGTGGCCACCACCCGAGGCCAGGGGCTGGTGGTGCTCAGCTACCTGATGCGGATCGTGTTCGGCTCGCTGATCGTGAGCACGATCACACTCGACGTGTTGCGTCAGGCGCCGCTGAGCGATGCGCTCCCGGAGACCCTCGACGACCTGGCGGGCCGCCGGGTGGCCGCCCGGCCCGGAAGCGTGAGCGAGAAGCTGCTGCGCTCACCACCGCTACAGGGGAGGGTCACAGTGGTGCCGCTGCCGCAGCTCAGCAATGCGCCCGCCCTGCTGCTCAACCGGCAGGTGGATGCGGTGCTCGCCGATGAACAGCAACTGCGTTATGTGCGAGAGCAGCTTTCCGTGCGGCAGCGCAGCCGCCTCCAGCTGGTGCTGGACGGGCAACGGCCGGAGTCCCAGGCGTTCGTGTATTCGCCTCAGCTGCCCAAGGCCACCAGCGAGGGGATCGACCGGGCGATCAGCGAGGCCAAACGGAATGGGCAGGTGCCGTGAAGGCCGATTGGCCGCAACAGCCACGGTGGCGTTACAGAAGTTTATATATTGAATGCGGTCATCGAGCGGGTCCTGGACGGGTCCGCTTTTTTTATGACCGGCTTGGTGACCTGAGCCCTCAGCGGTTGATCGCTTTCCAGATCCACCAGGCGGCCAGACCCAGAGCCACCCAGGGCAGCAGGCCCCGGAACAGCAGCAACGCCACCAGCACCACGGCGGCGGAAACGGCGCTGCGGCGGGCCAGGGCCTTGGCTTCGTCGGTCATGTAGCGCCAGCGGGGAACCAGGGCCATCGGGCAGAGGAAAGGTGAACCCAGCCAAGCCCCTGGAGGGGAAGGGTGCCAGGGGGGAAAGACCGAAGTAACCAGATGCCCCCCTGCGTGGCCAACCCCGTGCTTCCGCAACGGAGCCACCGCCCGGCGGTTCAAGGAGACAAAGGTGTATGCACCCAACCATTGCCCCTCAAGGGCGATCACCCCATCGGCGAGGCCTCCAGCAGCATCCCCCACTGTCAGGAAAGTTGTCCGCTCGGTCTGACCCGTCCACCAGGGGGCCCAACCGATGACCATGCAACCGCCCTATGACGCCGCTCTGCGAGAAGCCGTCCGGATCCGGATGAGCCCTCCGAACCGCGAGAGCGTGGCTGAGATCGCCCGGGATACGGGGATCACGGCGCAGACCATCTACAACTGGCGCAGCCAGTGGCAGAAACAGGGCCAGCTGGTGCCTGCGAGCCCCAAGCCACCAGAGAAGTGGAGCGCTGCCGACAAGCTGGCGGCCGTGATCCAGGCCGCAGGACTGAGCGGAAGTGACCTCGGCAGCTTCTGCCGTGAGCGGGGTCTGTACCCCAAGCAGGTTGCCCGCTGGCGCCAGGCCGCGGAGGATGCCAATGGCCCCAGCGCTCCGAGCATGGCTGATCAGCGGGAACTGCAACGGAAGAATCAGGAACTGATCAGGCGGAATCGCCAGCTGGAGCGTGAACTGCAGAAGAAGGAAAAAGCACTCACGGAGGCAGCAACGCTGTTGATGCTCTCAAAAAAGTTCAACCAGATCTTTCAGCCGGACGAGGAGCATTGATCCTCTCTGAGGATCGCCGTGCAATCGTCACGCTGCTGGAGGAAGGCATCAGACGTGGTGTATCGATCAAGGCCATTGCTGATTTATTCGGCCTGGCTACACGCACGCTGCGGCGATGGGGACTGATGATTCGAGCCCAAGGTTTCAGCCGCGATCAACGCAAGGGTTCCTCCAGGCATGTCATGCATCGTTTCACTGCGTAAGAGCGCAAAAGGGTTCTCTCCAGTGTTAATGATCAACGCTTTGCCGAGCTTACGCCCAATCAGATCGTGGCGATTCTTGCTGAGGAGGGAAGCTACGTGGGCTCGGAGTCCACGATTTACCGAATCATGCGCCAGGAGGGCCGTGTGAATCATCGCGGCAGGAGCCGCCCTGCGCGGGAGCCAAGAGAGCCACCCGCTCTGGAGGCGACGGGCATCCATCAAGTGCTGGCCTGGGATATCACCCTGCTGCCCGGGCCAGTGAAGGGTCAGTTCTACTACCTTTATATGGTGATGGATGTGTGGAGCCGGCGCATCCTCGGAGTGGAGGTACACGATCGTGAATACGGCGAGCTGGCCAGGGACTTTTTTGAACGGGTGTGCCGTGATGAAGGGATCAGCTCAGGATCGGCCACGATTCTGCACGCCGACAATGGAGCTCCGATGCGCTCCTACACCTTGGCAGCGAAGCTGGCCGAGCTCGGCATTTCCCTGTCCTTCTCCCGGCCGCGAGTGAGCAACGACAATGCCTACGCTGAATCATGGTTCCGCACCATGAAATATCACCAGAGCTATCCATTGCGTCGCTTCCGGGATCTTCTCTCAGTGCGAGCCTGGGTCGATGGCTTTGTGGACTGGTACAACGCTGAGCACCGCCACAGCGGCATCAAGTACGTGACGCCCAACCAGCGTCACTACGGTGAGGCGGATGCAATCTGCTCGATCCGGCAGCAGACTGTTGGCGGCCGGCCACCGCCTCACCGTGCCCTGCCGCGATGCCGCCAGCGCCGATCGCCTCTGCCAGGTGCTGGCGCCACTGGCGGAGCAACCCCCGGCGGAGCAACCCCTAGGGGGCAGGCTGGCGACGCCGATCTGCGACCTGGGCGATCTCGCCAGCGTCGAGCGCTGCGCAGCAGACCTGCTGACGACTGGGGAGCCGATCGACAGCCTGGTGCTCAACGCCGGCCTGCAGTACAGCGGCGCCAGCGAACCGCGCTGGTCGGTG
>Ga0207941_1000012_pt1 | contig 72372 bp, 62 predicted proteins | sample LakMenEpi13Sep12_FD_150695 | JGI IMG/M metagenome (GOLD analysis project Ga0207941, IMG submission 150695) | Freshwater microbial communities from Lake Mendota, WI - 13SEP2012 deep hole epilimnion (SPAdes) | ecosystem: Environmental > Aquatic > Freshwater > Lake > Epilimnion/Euphotic zone ...
CTCCTTGGCGATCTTGCCGCTGATCGCGCCGCCCTCGATCAAGCCCACCATCTCGGCCAGCTGCTCCGGCCGCAGGGGCAGGGTGGTGTAAGAGAGGCGCTCGGCATTCACATGGGCGGCGATGTCGCCGGTGATCCAGTTGGCCACCGCCTTCGCATCGACACCGGTGGCCACGGCGGCCTCGAAGTATTCCGCCATCGGCCGCTCATCGGTGAGCACGCGGGCGTCGTAGATCGAAAGGCCCAGCTGGTCGGCATAGCGGTGGCGCTTGGCGGCGGGCAGCTCCGGCAACTCAGCGAGCCAGGCCTGGCGCTGCTCGGTGCTCACCTCAATCGGCCCGAGATCCGGATCGGGGAAATAGCGGTAATCGCTGGCGCCCTCCTTACTGCGCATACTCTTGGTGAGCTGCTTGCTCTCATCCCAGAGGCGGGTTTCCTGCAGCACCGGCTCACCGGCCTCATAGGCCTTGATCTGGCGCTGGATTTCATACTCACAGGCCCGCTGAATCGCAGAGAAGGAATTCATGTTCTTGATCTCCACCTTTGTGCCAAAGGGTGCATCCGGCCCCCGCCGCACGGAGATGTTCACATCGCAGCGCAGCGAGCCTTCCTGCATGTTGCCGTCGCTCACCCCCAGGTAGCGCATGATGCGGCGAATCTCCGAGGCATACTCCGCCGCCTCACGGCCGGTGCGCAGATCCGGCTTGCTCACGATCTCGGCCAGGGCCACGCCAGCGCGGTTGTAATCCACCAGCGAATGGGTGGAGCCGGCCAGGCGATCGCTGCCGGCATGCACCAGCTTGCCGGCATCCTCCTCCATATGGAGCCGCTCGATGCCGATGGTTTTGAGATAGGTTTCCTTGCCCTTTTCGGCCACCTCAACTTCGATCCAGCCTTCTTCGGCAATGGGTTCGTCGTATTGGGAAATCTGGTAGTTTTTGGGGAGATCGGGATAGAAATACTGCTTGCGATCGAATTTGCTGTGCGCGGCGATCTTGAGGTTCAAAGCTAGCGCCGCCTTGACGGCGAATTCGAGCACCTTGGCATTGAGCACCGGCAACGTGCCAGGCAGGCCGAACACCACCGGATCCACATGGGTGTTGGGGTCATCGCCGAAAGTGGTGGAGGCAGCGGTGAAGATCTTGCTGTCGGTGCCGAGCTGCACGTGGGTCTCCAGGCCGATCACGGCCTCCCAGGCCGCCTGATCGTCTGCGGCGGCGGGAGCTGCGGAGGCGGTGGCGGCCAGTGACATCGGGATCGCGCGGATTTAAGGCTGGGGCCAATCCTATGGAACAGTCCCAGCCGGCCGGCCCCGATGACCGGCCCTCACCACCACACCGCTTGGGCAAACACTGCGGATCGGCGATCCGCATCCCCTGAGGGTCGTTACGCACCCCGGCCGTGAGCACCTCCACCTCACCGATCAGATCGCCAGGACCGAGCGCGGCCATCACCGCCTCCTCCCTGTTCGCCGTGCAGGCCCGCGGCCGCCGTGAGCAGAGGGCCACGGAGCCATCAGCCCTCGGTGCGCCACACCTGATCGGCCGGGCTCCAGTCGCTCAGCTCGGCGGGGGTAAACCAGAGGCCGATCTCAAATTCGGCGGTTTCCGGGGCATCGGAACCGTGAATCACATTGCGGCCGATGTTGATGGCCAGATCACCGCGGATCGTGCCGGGCTCGGCCTCGAGGGGCTTGGTGGCGCCGATCAGCTTGCGGGCGCTGGCGATCACGCCCTCCCCTTCCCACACCATCGCCACCACCGGACCGCTGGTGATGAAGTCCACCAGGCCAGCGAAGAAGGGACGCTCGCGATGGACGCCGTAGTGGCTCTCGGCCAACTCGCGGCTGGGGGTGAGCTGCTTCAGTCCCACAAGCTTGAAGCCCTTGCGCTCGAAGCGGCCGAGGATCTCCCCCACCAGCCCCCGCTGCACCCCGTCGGGCTTGATGGCGATGAAGGAACGTTCGGTGGCCATGCTGCTGAAAGACAAGGAGAGATTGCCATGCTCAGGGGCGGCCGGGCCCTTTGGCAAGCAAGGAGCGAAGAGCAGTCTCAGGGCTCGCATGGCCCTACAGCGCCAACGGAACCAGTTCCTGGCACCTCTGGGCAGGGGCGCCACGCCAGTCTCGACCCCCCGGGCTTGCCTTGGCTTGGGCCGCGCAGCCCCTCCGAGGCCTGCACGCCAGGGAGGGTCATCGGACCGCTAGGGCAGCGCCAGAAGCCAACCGCTGCCCTAGCAACATGCTGATCAGCTGCAGGCGGGACTTGACCCGATACTTGCGGCGGATACTTTTTCCATACTCCTTGACGGTATGAACAGAGATCAGCAGATGTTCAGAAATATCCCGATCAGTAGCTCCCTTAAGCATAAGGATCAGGATTTCCTTCTCCCGTTGTGTGAGCGACTGCGGTGATTCAACGATCGATTCGGGCTTCTGCATCCGCGAGCGTGCCCGACTGGAGACGTAATGCTTGTTATTGACAGCTGCCAATAACGACTGCATCACTTCCAACTCAGGCGACATGAAATCCTCCTGACAGACCACGGCCATCGCTCCGCTATCCAGAGCGCGACTAACAGCCGAATGATCGGAAGTGAGCCCATCAGAAGTGAGAACCATCAGCACTTTGAGATCGCTCACCTCCTGGATGGCCCTTCTGCAGAGGGAAAAGCCATCACCCTGCTCCAGTTGATCACTGCAGATCATCAGCCCGGGAATGCTCTGGCGGACACGGCGGAGGGCCTCCTCCTCCGTGGTGGCGACTCCCTTGATACGACTCCGCACGACGACCGAGTGGACGAGGCTAAGCAAACCGAAATGGCTTTTCATGGCAAATACAAGGCTAAGACGCATGCCACTAGATGCAATCCAGCTCCTTACCATACGGTGATTCGGCTCAAATTCATCGAGGCGGTCAGTAAAGTCCAAGCCAATACTTCAGACGGCGTGGCGATTGGGCAGTCGGATGCCGTGATTAAAGCAACCGCGAACGCCCGCCACTGAGAATAATCCCATAATAAGGGCAAAGGCTTGGGAGCTAACATCGGATTTATGTATCGGTTCATACAATGCGTTCTCATCGCACAACTTGTTCCACCTGTCGCAGCCCAGAGCTCTGACTCGCCGCCATGGGCTGGACTGCAAGCCGCCAGGGGCTACGACAACAACGATGAATCGCCTTCAGGCAGGGGCCAGCTCGGGCCGCGCCACGCCCGGCAGACGGCCTGGGGCCAGTTGGCGCTTCGGGTCAAAGCGGGCCTTGATCGCCTCGATCATCAGCCGGGAGGGTGCATCCTCCCAGGCCGGCAGGGCCGCGGCGCCCGCCGGATCGGCGCCGGCTGGACGGCGCAGCACGGTGAGGTGTCCGCCGAGCTCCCGGCAGTGGAGCCGCAGTTCCTGCACCCGCTCGGGTTGCAACCCGGCATCGGCCCAGGCCAGGGCCAGGCCGCTGCCGGCGGCCAGATTCACCGGCCGCTCGGCCAGAAGCGGGTGGGCCAGCAGATCGGCGCCCCGGTCGGGGCTCACGCCGAGCCGCAGCAGCCAGGCCGCCGGCTCCGAATCCGGATTCGGGCTGATGCTGGCGGCCCCGGCATCGGCTGGCGCCGGGAGAACTGGCTGGGCCTGGCGGCCCCACGTCAGCAGGGTGGCCAGCTCCCTGGCGCCGCAGCTGCGCATGCTCACGCCGCCTGCTCCGGCTTCGGCACTCTCGCCAGATCCGCCGAGGCTTTCGTCCAGAAGCGCCATTTGGGCCTCAAGGTTCGCGGCGCTGACACTGGCCAGACCCACCAACAGCAGCGGCGCCGGCTCCTGGCCGGCCGCGGCCGCCAGGGCCGGGCTCCAGAGATCGAGCCGCTCGGGCGTGATCCCGGAGCGCAGCAGGGCGGAGCTCCAGGCCATCAGGGCCGCCACCGGGCCGCTCAGCAGCAGGCCCCGCCGCTGGGGTGGCAGGGGCAGGGTGCGCAGGGTGACCTCGGTGATCAGGCCGAGGCTGCCCCAGCTGCCGCACAGCAGCCGCATCAGGTCGTAGCCGGCCACGTTCTTCACCACCTTGCCGCCGGCCATCGCCTCAACCCCATCGGCCCGCAGCAGGCGCAGGCCAATCAGCTGATCCCGCACGCCCAGGTAGCGCTCGCGATAGCCCCCGGCCAGGCCCCGGGCCACCAGGCCGCCGATGCTCCCTTGGCCCTGGCCTGGGGCTGTGGGCTGGCCTAGGCCAAGGCCAGGGACCGCCGACGAACCGGTTGCAAAGGGTGGATCGATGGCCAGCCACTGCCGGTGGGGCGCCAGGGCCTCCTGCAGCTCCTCCAGGGGGGTGCCGGCTCCCACCGTGACGGTGAAGTCGCCGGGGCTGTGCTCGCGGATGCCGCTCAGGGCGCCGCAACTCACCACCGTGCAGGGGGCTACCGGCGCTCCCCAGTCGAGTCGGCTGGCGAGGCCGGCCGGCAGCCAGGGGGTTCCCTGCCGGTGCAGCTCCCGCACCAGCTCCTGCAGTTCCCCAGGCTCAGGACGGATCACGGCACGATGGTGCCATGGCGGCCGCCCTCCGGGGTCTGGTTGCCGGCCATGTCCCCGCACCTTCCATGGTTGAGCTCCCCAGCGAGCCGTTCTCCCTTCCCCACGGGCCGGCCGGACCGCCGCCAGCGCCACGACTCAAGGTGATCGTCTTCGACGACGACCCCACCGGCTCCCAGACCGTGCATAGCGCACCGTTGCTGCTCCGCTGGGACGCCTCCACCCTGGCGGCCGGCCTGCGCCATCCCTCCCCCCTGCTCTTTCTGCTGGCCAACACCCGAGCCCTTGATCCCGAGGCGGCCCGCCGGCGGGTGATCGAGATCTGCCAGGCCCTGGTACCCGCCCTGGCGGAGGCCCGCGAGGCCGGTGCGATCGACCGCTGGCTGGTGGTGAGCCGCGGCGATTCCACCCTGCGGGGCCATTTCCCGCTGGAGGTGGAGGTGATCGAGCAGGAGCTGGGACCCTTCGAGGCCACCTTTCTGGCGCCCGCCTTCCTGGAGGGGGGCCGCACCACCGTGGGGGGGGTGCATCGGCTGGAGGGTGTGCCGGTGCACCAGAGCCCCTTTGCCCGCGACAGCCTGTTCGGCTACGGCAGCAGCGATCTGGCCGCCTGGGCTCAGGAGAAGAGTGGCGGCCGCATCCGGGCGGCGGCGGTGCAGCACCTTGCCCTGGCGGAGCTGGAGCCCACGCTGGCAGCCCAGGGAGCCCTGCGGCAGCGGCTGGAGGCGCTGGCGGGGAACCCGCTGCTGGTGGTGGATGCGGAGCGCCCCGCCCACTTAGCCGCCTTCGGGGCGGTGGTGAGGGAGCTGGTGGCCGGTTCCCAGAATCCGCCGCGCCGCTTCCTGTTCCAGAGCGCCGCCAGCCTTCTCAATGGGCTGGTAACGCTGCCGCCCCAGCCCCTGGATGCCCAGGGCCTGGCTGCCCTCTGCCGCCGCGGCCCCGATGGGGGGCGACGGCCGGGACTCGTGTTGGTGGGCTCCCATGTGCCCTTGGCTGATGCCCAGCTCGCCACCCTGCTGGCCGAGCCTGGCTGCGGCGGCGTGGAGGTGCCCGTAGCCCGCGTCCATCGGGTGCTGGAGGGTCCCCTGCCCGACACGCTGCTGGCCTCCCTGGAGCAGGAGTGGTTGGAGCGGCTGCGGAATCTGCTGGCGGTGGGCCGCACACCGGTGCTCTACACCAGCCGCGGCGAGCTGCTCTGCCGCCACGCCGCGGAGCGGCGGGCGCTGGGGCAGGCCCTGGCCGCCGCCATGGCCCGGGTGGCGGCCCGGTTGGCGCCGGAGCTGGGCTACCTGATCAGCAAGGGAGGCATCACCAGCCACACCCTGCTGGCTGAGGGGCTGGGCCTTGCCTGGGTGGAACTCCAGGGGCAGCTGCAGCCGGGGCTCTCCCTGCTGCTGGTGCCAGCGGCCGGATCCACCGGTAGGGCTCCCGCGCGGTTGCAGGGCATCGAGGCATTGCCCCTGGTCACGGTGCCGGGCAATCTCGGTGAGGCCGACACCCTGGTGCGGCTGTGGCAGCGCCTCGAGAGCGGGGCCTGAAGGGTGCGGCTGCCGATCTCGATCGTGCCGAAGTTGATCAGGGTGAGGGGCAGGGGGCGCAGGCGCCAGAGCGGGGGCCCTTGGCGGCGGTGCCCTTCAGCCCCCCTCGAGGCTGCGCTGCAGGAGCTGCACCGGGTGGAGCACCGGGATTGGCCTCGGGGTGCTCTCCATGTGGCTGCGGATCTGGAGTGTGCAGCCGATGTTGGCGCTCACGGCCAGGTCGGCGCCGGTGCCGGAAAGATCCGCCGCCTTGATTCGGCCCAGTTCGGCGGCCTCCTCAGGCTGCACCAGGTTGTAGATGCCGGCGCTGCCGCAGCACACCCCGGCTTCGCTGGCCTCCACCAGGCGCACGTGGGGGATGGAGCGCAGCAGGGAGCGCGGTTGCTCGCGCAGGCCCTGGCCGTGGAGCATGTGGCAGGCGTCGTGGTAGGCCAGCCGCAGGGGCCTTTCCGTGGTGGCGGGGGTGCCATCGGCGTGGAGAAGCGGTTGGAGGGCAGCGCGGAAGGCTTCGCTGGGCCCCACCCGATCCAGAAATTCCTGGATGTCGGCCACCTGGTGGGCGAAGGCGATCGCCAGCTCTGGTGTGCCGGCGCTGGGGATCGGCGGCTGGGAGGCACCTGCTGGAACGCCGGACGGTGGGCTGGACCCGGCTGCGGCGGCGTTCGGGGCGGTGGCTTCCGCAGGGGGAGCGCCGGCCTCACAGGGCCCGGCGGCGAGAATCTCGCCGTAGTGCTTGAGGGTGTGGCCGCAGCCGGAGGCGGCCACCAGCACCGCATCCAGGGGTTCAGGACCCGCCGGCCTGCCCTCGCCGATCACCGCCGCAAAGGAAGCCATCAGGTCGGTGGCGAGCTCGCAGGTCTGCTTCAGTTCGCCCTGATGGTGGGTCACGGCGCCGCAGCAGCCCTGGTCGGGGGGGATCACCACCTCGATGCCATTGGCGCTGAGCACCCGGATCGCCGCCGCGTTCACGGCCGGATCAAACAGCCGCTGCACGCAGCCCAGCACCAGCCCCACCCGGTAGCGCCGTTCCCCAACGGCTGGCACCACCACGGGCAGGGTGTCGCGGAAGGCCTCTGGGGCCAGGGGGGGCAGCAGGCTCTCCAGTGCCTCCACCTGGGGACCGAACAACCGGGTGAGACCGCTGCGGCGCGCCAGGGCCTGCAGGGGCGTGCCCGCATAGGCCCGCAGGGGGGTGAGCACCGCCCGCAGGCGATTGGGGTAGGGCAGCAGGCTGAACAGCAGGCGGCGGAAAGCCCGTTGGGCCGGCGTGCGCAGCTCGGGGGCATTGAGCTTGGGCCGGGTGGCCTCGATCAGCTGGTCGTAGCGAACCCCCGAGGGGCAGGCGGTGACACAGGCAAAGCAGCCCAGGCAGGTGTCGAAATGGCTCGCCACGGTGGCATCGAGGACGAGATGGCCAGCCTCGATCGCCTTGAGGGTGTGGATGCGGCCCCGGGGCGAATCCATCTCCGTGGCCAGCACCCGGTAGCTGGCGCAGGTGGGCAGGCAGAAGCCGCAGTGCACGCAAGGATCTGCCGCAGCGATCACGGCGGCGATTGGGGGATCCGGCAGGGGAGCCTGGTGAGCGGCATTGCCGCTGCCGGCGGTGGAAGGTTGTGCACTGGAAGCCATCGATTCAGTCTGCCTGCCGCGACCGCCAGCTGACGCCCCGCCCCGCCTCGCACCGCCTCGCCTCGGTGCTGGCGCTGCGGCAACCGGGCTTGCCTGGCGGCCCCATCCAGGCTTAAACAGCTGGTGAAGAAGATGTTGAGCCAGAGGCGCGTCAGTCGTCGGTGATTGCAATTGGTTTCCCCCGCATGGAGGCGTTCGAGCTGCACCTTCAGGCTGGCGATCCGGCATCGGGATTGACACGCCAGGGTTGGCATGGAATCGGCAGGGTCCTATGTTGGAGCCCGGTCTTACGGTGCGTGGATTGATATGTCCAGATCTGCCTGAGTCCCGTTGGCCGCTTTTAGTACTTGGGCCGAAGTCTTGCAGGCCAAGCCGCAAGGCTCAAGCCCCGATTTGTGTGTGGTTTTCAATTTGAAGCACTGAAGTGCCGAACCACCGCTTCGGCAAACCCCGAGCAGCTCACCGGTTCCACCCGCGGCTCCATCAGGCGGGCCAGGTCGTAGGTGACCTCGCCATTGGCGATGGCGGCGCTCAGACCGGCGGTGATCAGGTCGGCGGCCTCCTGCCAGCCCATGAATTCGAGCATCATCACGCCGCTGAGAATCACCGAACCGGGGTTGATGCGGTCGAGACCGGCGTGCTTGGGGGCGGTGCCGTGGGTGGCCTCGAAGATCGCGGCGTTGTCGCCGATGTTGGCGCCGGGGGCCATGCCCAGGCCGCCCACCACGGCCGCGGCGGCATCGGAGATGTAGTCGCCGTTGAGGTTCAAGGTGGCGAGCACGGAGTAGTCGGCCGGGCGGGTCTGGATCTGCTGGAAGATGCTGTCGGCGATGCGGTCATCGACCAGCACCATCTGCTTCCACTGGCCGTTGCCGTGGCTGGCGCCGATGGCATCGAGCACCCCCTTCACCTCGTTGCACACCGCCGCCTGCTTCTCAGGGGTGAGGGCATCGAAGCCGGGCTCGATCATGCGGGCGTTGGCCTCCAGGCTGAGGCTGGGATCGGCTTCCAGGTTGCCCAGGATCCAGCTTTCGCGCTCGGTGATGCACTCAGCGCGGAATTCGGTGGTGGCGAGCTCGTAGCCCCAATCGCGGAAGGCACCCTCGGTGAACTTCATGATGTTGCCCTTGTGCACCAGGGTCACGTGGCGCTTGTCTGCCTCCAGGCGCAGGGCGTGCTGGATCGCCTTGCGGATGTGGCGCTGGCTGCCGCGTCTGCTCACCGGCTTGATGCCAATGCCAGCGCCCTCGGGGATTTGGCGCTTGCCCAACTTGCCGTTGGCGGGGATCACCACCTCATTAAGGTGCTTGATCAGCTCGATGCAGACCGGATCGCTGGCCTCCCACTCGATGCCCATATAGATGTCTTCGGTGTTCTCGCGATACACGAGCACGTCGAGATCCTGGGGCCGCTTGTGGGGGCTGGGGGTACCTGCGTAGTAGCGGCAGGGGCGCACGCAGCAATAGAGGTCGAAGATCTGGCGCAGAGCCACGTTCAGCGAGCGGATACCGCCACCGATCGGAGTGGTGAGGGGCCCCTTGATCGCCACGCCGTAGGTGCGGATCGCCTCGAGGGTGTCCTCCGGCAGGTATTGGTAGGTGCCGTAGAGCTCGCAGGCCTCATCGCCGGCATACACCTTGAACCACTCGATCCGGCGCGCACCGCCATAGGCCTGCGCCACCGCCGCATCCAGCACCCGCTGGGTGGCGGGCCAGATGTCCACGCCCGTGCCATCGCCGCGGATGAAGGGGATGATCGGGTCGTTGGGCACCAGCGGCTGACCGTTCTCGAAGCGGATGGCGGTGCCGCTGGAGGGGGCGGTGAGCTTCTCGTAGGTGGCCATTCTGGGCGACATCGCTGCAGGCGAGCCTATGCCTGAAGGGGTTGCCGGAAGGTTTGTGGTGATCGGCGACGCGGTGGCTCGCTGTGCTGGGTTGCCTGGGACGCTGGCCTCAGATCGCGGCTCGGGTGAGCTTCACGAACTGGCCGGGTTCGCTCTGGTCTGCCAAGGGATCCTGTGCCACCCGGTGCCCCTTGTCCGCAGCTGCAGATCAGAGCTGCAAATGGGCGCCGAAGCCTTCAAGATGGAATCCATGAATGCCGCAGAGCAGGCCCGATCCCTTGAGCTTGCCCAGGCAATCGCTTCGGTAGCCGCCCTGTTCCGGGAGCGTTTTCCAGATGCTCGCGCCAATCTCACCCCCTGGCGCGACGATCCCCTGACCCGGGCTTTCCAGGAGAGCGAGTGCCTGGATCTCTCCTTCCACTTCCCCGGCTGGAGCCCGCGGCTCGAGTGCCGGTCCCTGTTGGTGCAGCTGCGGCTCGAACGGCCCGCCACCTTGGCCGATCTGCGCCCGCGCCTGCTGGGGGTTCTGATCCGTGGGCTCACCTATGAGTCAGAGCGTTGGCGTCTGGCCACGGTCGGGGACTGGCTTCCCTCCGGTTCCCATCTGCCCCGGCCGGATGTGAGTGAGAGTTTGCGGCAGATCTGCCGGGAACTGTTCGAGCTTTTCGGCGGCGAGGATGGCGCGACCGGATCCGATCGGCAGGCGGCTTAGCCTCAGGCAAGGCCCTTCCCATCCCTTCCCCACCCACCGCGTGGACTGTGATCGCGTTTCCCTGAGCGAGGAGCTGCGCCGTCGTAGCTGGCCGCTGTCCCTGCCCGCGACCTTTGTCCTGCTGCTACTGGTCGGGGTCCTCAGCCGCTGGCTGACGCGCACGCAGCTGGTTCAGGCCTGGGATGCGGGCAATTTCGTGCTGGCCCTGGATCACTTCGATCCCCTGCGCCACCAGCCCCACATGCCGGCGGTGTTCTGGTGGTTGATCACCCTGGGCCGGCTGCTGCGGCCGCTGGTGGGGGGCAATGGGGTGGCGGCGTTGGAGCTGGTCAATGCCGTGGCCGCTGCCGCAGCGCTGCCCTGCGGCCTGCTGCTCGGATACCGACTGGGAGGGTGGCGCACCGGCTGGTGGCTGGTGGTGCTGCTGTTGAGTGGACCGCTGCTTTGGTTTTATGCCAGCCAGCCCCTCAGCTATGGCGCCGAGCTGGGTTGGGTGGTGGCCATCGGCTGGGTGGCCTGGTGCGTGTCCGAGGGGGAGGCATGGGCGCTGCCGCCCCTAGCGCTGCTGATGGCCACCGCCGGCGGCATCCGTCCGAATACGCCGTTGTTTCTGCTGCCGATGGTGCTGGCCTGCTGTCTGCGCGGCTGGCGTCGGGGTCTGGCGCCGGTGCGCCTGGCCGCGGCGGTGGCGCTCGGCTTCGGGGTGTTGGCGCTCTGGGGTCAGGCCTTTCTGGAGGAGGCCGGGGGCTTCGCCAGTTTCTGGCCGCTGTTGCGCGGCTGGCAGCAGCTCCACAGCGACCAGGCCGCCGGTGGCAGCCTGGCCAACGGCTGGCTGTTGCTGCGCACCATCGCCTTGACGGCGCCGCTGGGGCTGGCCATCGCCATCGTTCGCCTGGCCCGCAGACCCAGCGTTGCCGCTGGGGCGGGAGTCAAACTTGCTGGCACCGAGCTTGCCGGAGCCCGGCGCTGGCGCCTGGTGTTTCTGCTGCTTTGGATCGCGCCTGCCTGTGCCTATTTCCTGCTGGTGCATTTCACCCGCATGGGGCATGCCACCACCTTGCTGCCGGCCCTGCTGCTGCTGCTGGCCCTGTGGCTCGCCGTGGCACCGGCGCCGGCCGGCCCCCTGCGTTGGCCCCGGGATCTGCTGCTGGTGCTGCTGCTGCAGAGCCTGTTGTTTCTGGTGGTGCCTGGCGATCGCTTCGCTGCCGTGCTCCGGGACTATGACCACGACTGGGGTCTGGCGATCCGGGCCGCTCGTTCCTATGACCCCGCCACCACCCTGGTGGTGACCGCGGGACGCTCCAATCTCCGCGCCTATCGCCTGCCTTCGGTCCACCTCTCGGCCTACGACCACGGCGAAGCCGATCTGGAGCTCGATCAGAACAGCGAGGAGATCGAGGTGCGTCCGCCCCTGCTACGCGTGGTGCTGCTCGATCGCGGGCTGGTGTTCCAGGCCCCGAGCCTGCAGGGGGTGCGGAGAAAGGTGCTCATCCCCGGGCGCCTGCAGTTGATTGAAGTGCCTGTGCCACCCGACGGTCTGCTGGTCGGTCGCCGTGAGCTGGAGCCCCTGGCAACAGGCGAGCGGAGGCAATAGCCGGCTGCCGGGTCAGGGCATGCCACGTAACCCTTCGCAATCTTGTCACCGTTGCTGTGAATTCCGCCTCTACCTTGGAACCCCTGACCGTTCCATTTCGAGGACCGATGCCTGTCGCCCTGGCTTCCCAGCTCCGTGAGGGAACGAAGAAGGCCCACACCATGGCCGAGAACACCGGTTTCGTGAGCTGCTTCCTCAAAGGTGTGGTGGATAAGGCCAGCTATCGCACCCTGGTGGCCGACCTTTGGTTTCTGTACAGCGCCATGGAGGAGGAGATCGGCCGCCTCGCCGACCATCCCGTGGTGGGACCAATCAACTTCGCGGCCCTCAACCGCCGCGAATCCCTCGAGCAGGACCTCGCCTTCTACTTCGGGCCCGACTGGCGCAACCAGATCCGCGCCACCGCCGGTGCCCAGGAGTATGTGGCCCGCATCCACCGCATTGCCAAGGACAGTCCCGAGCTGCTGGTGGGCCACCACTACACCCGCTACATCGGCGACCTCTCCGGTGGTCAGATCCTCAAGAACATCGCCCAGAAGGCCATGAACCTGGGCGAGCATGATGGCCTGCGCTTCTACGAGTTCGACGCCATCCCCGACGAGAAGGGCTTCAAGACCAACTACCGCAGCGTGCTCGACAACCTGCCGATCGACCAGGCCATGGCCGATCGGATCGTGGGAGAGGCCAATGAGGCCTTCCACTGCAACATGAAGATGTTCCAGGAACTGGAAGGCAATCTGATCGCTGCTATCGGCAAGGTGCTCTTCGGCTTCCTCACCAAGCGCCAACGGTCCGGCAGCACCGAGGCCGTGCCGGCCTGAGCCGCCCCCGGGCCGTTCGTGAGAGAATCAATTACCCCCCTCCGCCCTCCTGGGGGCCGCCGCTCGTGCGTTCGCGCAAACAGCGCCCCAGGTCAGGGCACCGCATGAACCCGCTCCGTCAGACTCGCGCCAGGCCTCTTCCGCCGTTTCGGCGCCCCTGACCCTGTCCGAGTCCAGCCTCGCTCCGATCCGCTTCCTTTTACCGGGCACCAGCGGCCGTTTTCGTGGCGGCGGCCTGCTGGTGGAGCTCCAGACCGTCCGCCTTCTGGCGGCCATGGGCGAGCGGCGGGTGGAGGTGGTCACCTACCGCCTGCGGCAAGCCGAGCATCCTTTTCTCGATGACCTCCTGAGCCGGGAGCCCGCCCCGGGCCAGGCCCTCTGGATCGTGAGCTGGGGCTTTGATGCGCCCCGGCTGCTGCGACGCCTGCGGGGCCGCCCCTTGGCATACCACGCCCACAGCAGCGGCTATGGCTTTGATCTACCTGCCGGCGTGCCCGTGCTGGCGGTGAGTCGCAACACCCTGGGCTACTGGGGGAATCGAGCGCCCCGCAACCCGCTCTTTCTGGTGCCCAATGCCCTCGATCCGAAATGGCTGCGGCCGGGGTCGCCGGAGGTGCCCTGGCGCGATCCGCGGGGCGGACCCGTCGAAGCCTGGGCCCCGCCGCGGCCCCGACGGCCGATCGACGTGCTGGTGCAGGTGCGCAAGAACAGCCGCTACGTGCTGGAGCGGCTGGTGCCGGCCCTGCGGGATCGGGGGCTGCGGGTGGAGCTCCAGGAGGGCTGGGTCGACGATTTGGTCGAGCTGTTCCGCTGCTCCAGCGTGGTGCTCTACGACTCCGCCGACTACTGGCGGGGCCGCGGTGTGAGCGAGGGCTTCGGGCTGCCACCGCTTGAGGCCCTCGCCTCGGGCTGTGTGGTGTTCAGCAGCCTCAACCACGCCCTGGCCGACAGCCTCGATCCTGGCCGGGTGGGACACCAGATCGGCTGCGGCAGCCTGGCGGCCGACCTGGAGCAGATCACCGCCGCCGTGGCCGATCCCCTCGCCTGGCAGGCGGATCCCCGCTCGCTGGCGGGGCTCCTCGACGAATGTTCGGAGGCCGAACTGGTTCGCCGCTGGGAGCGGGCGTTAGCGGCGATCGAGGCCCACTGGCGGAGGGTGCTGGAGCAGGGGGTCCCCCCCCTGGAGAGCCCGGCGCCCTGGCAGCTCCGCCTGGATGGGCGGCTGGTGCGGCTGAGGCGCTGGCTACGTCGTTGATGTACGGCGGACTCGCCGGCATAGCGTGAGTCAACCCTTCTGGCCCTGGCATTGCCTGCCCTGCCGCCGCTCCAGAGCCGCACGCTCCAGGAACTGAAGCGGCTGTTCAGCTATCTCCCCAGGCGGCGCCTGCGCACCCTCCTGGTTCTGGTGCCGCTCTCGATGATGCCCGGCATCATCGACCTCGCCTCAATCGCGGTGGTGGCCCGCTTGATGGGCACTCTGGTGGGCCACCATCTCGACGATCTGATCCCCGGCATGCGGGTCTTCGGGGGCAACGGCATCGACCAGAGCCTCTGGCTGATCGGCATCTTCGTGGGCCTTGCCTGGATGTCATCAGCCACCAAGCTGAGCCTCCGCTTCCTCCAGTACCGCCTGACGGCCCGGGTGTGGGGCGATCTTTCCCGCCTCCTGTTCCAGCGCCTGCTCCAGCAGGACTATCGCTACCACCTCAGCCAGAACCGATCCCGTTTTTCGGCACTGCTGCTCAGCAATGCCCGCCGGGTCTCCGACTCCACGGTGATCCCTTTCCTGCTGATGCTCAGTGCCATTCCCTCGGTGCTGCTGCTCTCCTTCGGAATTCTCTTCATCGGCCGCTGGCTCTCGGTGGGCCTGATCATTTCCCTGGTGGTGGCCTTTCTCACCATCTCGATGGCGGCCACGCCCTATCTCCGCCATGCCGCCCGCAAGCGCCTGCGCAAGGAGCAGCAATCGGCCGGGATGCTGATCGAAACCCTCAGCTCTGTGGCCGATGTGCAGCTCAGCCACACCGAGTCCTATTTCGCCGGTCGCTTCAACGACACCATCGCCGAGACGGAGGATTCCGTGTGGACCTCCGAGCTACTGCCGGAGGTGCCGCGAATTCTGATCGAACCCTTTGGCATCACGATGATCTTCGTGGTGGGCGCCCTGCCGGCCCTGCTCAGCGGCGATCCCACCCGGGTGGGGGGCATCATTCCCTTCCTCTCCTCCGTGGCGGTGGCCGCCCTGCGGCTCACCCCCCCCCTGCAGGACATCTTCCGCTCCCTCACCCAGCTCCGGGGCGGCCTGCCCCAGGTGAGCGAGTTGCTTGATGTGCTCGATCTCTCCTCGGAGCGCCCCCTGCTCTCCAGCCCTGATGTGCCGAGCCCCGCAGGCATCTTCCCCCGTCACACGATCCGGCTGCAGAAGGTGTCGTTCCGCTACGAGAGCGGTGATGACTGGCTGCTCAACGATCTCAGCCTCACCATCCCGGTGGGCTCGCGGGTGGCCCTAGTGGGTCGCACCGGCAGCGGCAAGACCACCACGGCCCACTTGTTGCTGGGGCTGCTCCATCCCGAACGGGGCTGCCTGGAGCTCGATGGTGTTCCCGTGACCGCCAACGATCTGCCGGCCTGGCAGGCCTGCTGCGCCCATGTGCCCCAGATGATCCATCTCCTCAATGGCAGCCTGCTCGACAACATCGCCTTCGGCATTCCTGAGGAGGCGATCGATCGCGACCGCATCTGGGAGTCGCTGGAGGCTGCCCAGCTGGCTGACGACGTGGCCGAACTGCCCTATGGCCTCTACACGCCGGTGGGGGAGAACGGCGTGCAGCTCTCGGGCGGCCAACGTCAGCGCCTCGCCCTGGCCCGGGCCTTCTACCGCGATGCCCGCTTTCTGGTGATGGATGAGGCCACCAGCGCCCTCGACAACCGCACCGAACTCAACCTGATCGAATCCCTGCAGGTGATCGGCCGCCGCTGCACCACCCTGGTGATCGCCCATCGCCTCAGCACGGTGCAACGCTGCGACCGCATCTATGAATTCGACGGGGGCCGGGTGAAGGCGGCCGGTTCCTTCGCCGATCTGCAGCGCGATTCGGCCACCTTCCGCGAACTGGCCCGCCTCGAAGCCCTCTCCGCTGAGTGAGACTGCGGCGATGAGCGCATTTCTGGCCGGCCTCAACGATGCCCAGCGGCGGGCTGTGGATCACCACACCGGTCCCCTGCTGGTGGTGGCCGGTGCCGGCAGCGGCAAGACCCGGGCCCTCACCCACCGCATCGCCCACCTGATCGGCCACCACGGCGTGGATCCCGGCTCCCTGCTGGCCGTGACCTTCACCAACAAGGCGGCCCGCGAGATGAAGGAGCGGCTGGAGCTGCTGCTGGCCCAGAAGCTGGCCCAGAGCCAGTTCGGCCAACCCTGGAGCACCCTGCCGGCGATCGAGCAGAAGCGGCTGCGCAGCCGCATCTACCGCGAGGTGATCAAGGACCTCTGGATCGGCACCTTCCACGCCCTGTTCGCGCGCCTGCTGCGCTTCGACATCGACAAGTTGCGCGATCCGGAAGGCCTGAGCTGGACCCGCCAGTTCTCGATCTACGACGAGAACGACGCCCAGAGCCTGGTGAAGGAGATCGTGACCCAGGAGCTGCAGCTCGATCCCAAGCGCTTCGAGCCCAAGAAGGTGCGCTGGGCGATCAGCACCGCCAAAAACCAGGGCCTGCTGCCGGCCCAGCTGGAGGCGAAGGCCGAGGGGATGCGCGACCGCAAGGTGGCCGAGGCTTACAGCCTCTACCGGCGCGCCCTGGCCGCCAACAACGCCCTCGACTTCGACGACCTGCTGCTGCTGCCGGTGCAGTTGCTGCAGCAGAACGAGCAGATCCGCTCCTACTGGCACCGCCGCTTCCGCCACGTGCTGGTGGACGAATACCAGGACACCAACCGCACCCAGTACGACCTGATCAAGCTGCTGGTGACCGACGGTCGCAACCCGGATACATACAACGAATGGGAGGGCCGCTCGGTGTTCGTGGTCGGTGATGCCGACCAAAGCATCTACAGCTTCCGGGCCGCCGATTTCACGATCCTCATGGGCTTCCAGGCCGATTTCGGCGATGGCGCCCCCGACGATGCCACCACCACGATGGTGAAGCTGGAGGACAACTACCGCTCCACCGCCACGATCCTGGAGGCAGCCAACGCCCTGATCGCCCACAACTCCGAGCGGATCGACAAGGTGCTGCGTCCCACCCGCGGTGAGGGCGAACCGATCAGCCTCACCCGCTGCGACGACGAGATCGCCGAGGCTGAAGCGGTGGTGCACCGGATGCGGATGCTGGAGGCGGCCCATCCGGAGCTGGGTTGGGGTTCGATGGCGGTGCTCTATCGCACCAATGCCCAGAGCCGGGCGATGGAGGAATCCCTGGTGCGCTGGGGCATTCCTTACCTCGTGGTGGGGGGCCTGCGCTTCTACGACCGTCGCGAGATCAAGGATGTGCTCGCCTACCTGCGGCTGCTGGTGAACCCGGCCGACACCGTGAGCCTGCTGCGGGTGCTGAATGTGCCCAAGCGCGGCATCGGCAAGACCACCGTGGAGCGGCTCACCGATGCGGCCAACCAGCTGGGGGTGCCCCTCTGGGAGGTGGTAAGCGACGCCGAAGCGGTGCGTTCGCTCGGGGGACGTTCGGCCAAGGGGCTGCTGCAGTTCTGCGAGCTGATCTGTGATCTGCAGCGCCGCAGCCAGGAGGCGCCGCCTTCGGAGCTGGTGCAGCGGGTGATGGAGCAGAGCGGCTACGTGGCCGAGCTGCTGCACGAGGCCACCGATGAGGCCGAAGAGCGCCGCCGCAACCTGCAGGAACTGGTGAACGCCGCCCTGCAATACCAGGAGGAGAACGAGGAGGGGGATCTGGAGGGCTTCCTTTCCGGCGCCGCCCTGGCCAGCGACGCTGACAGCAAGGACACCGCCGCCGACCGTGTGACCTTGATGACCCTCCACGCCAGCAAGGGCCTGGAGTTTCCGGTGGTGTTCCTGGTGGGCTTGGAGCAGGGCCTCTTCCCCAGCTACCGCTCCCTCGATGATCCGGCCGCCCTGGAGGAGGAGCGGCGCCTCTGCTACGTGGGCATCACCCGCGCCAAGGAGCGGCTCTTTCTCTCCCATGCCAGCGAGCGGCGGCTGTGGGGCGGCATGCGGGAGCCGGCGGTGCCCTCGGTGTTCCTCTCGGAGCTGCCCGAAGCCCTGCTCCAGGGCGACATCCCCCGCAGCGGCGGAGCGGCGATCCGGCGCGAGCAGCGGCTTGATCGTCTCACCCGCGTCGACCGCGACGAAAGCCGCCGGGTGGCGGGCGGCGGTGAGGCCGGGGCCCCCACGAATGCCGTGCGGCGCCGCGGCGGCGTGAGCCGAACCTGGGCCGTGGGCGATCGCCTGCTGCACAGCAGCTTCGGCGAGGGCACCGTGACCCACCTGTTCGGCAGCGGCGAGAAGATCTCGATCGCCGTGAAGTTTGAGGGGATGGGGCCGAAGATCCTCGATCCTCGGCTGGCGCCGATTCAGCCGCTCTGAAGCAGGGCGCCGGCGGCGCCAGCCCGATGAGCGCCGTTGAAAAGATCAACCCTCAGAAGATCGAGTCTTAGAAGATCGAGTAGATGAACGGTGCCACCACCGTGCCTTGGGTGAGCACCAGCAGGGCCCCCATCAGCACGATCGTGACGATCAGCGGCGCCAGCCAGAACTTCTTACGGACCCTCAGGAAGTCCCAGATGTCTTTGGCCAGATCGATCAGGGATTCCATCGCTGCAGGAGGGTGGAGTGGGACTTGGCCTCGAGGGCTGAGGCTTGGAGGGGCGACTCAGAAGATCCGCTTGAAGTGCACGCTGGGGTCGGAGCGCACCTCCCGGTAGGTTTCGGCGGCGCTGTCGCGGCGGCGCCGCAGCGGATCGTGGCCCAGGCTCCGCATTAGAAACGCGATCGGCTGGAGCACCACCAGGTACACCGCTCCCAGGATCAGATGGCTGTTGATCCAGCCCAGGCCGTGGCCCAGGGCCATCCAGCCCCTGTAGGTCCGGGCCAGGCTGCGGGGCCAGGCGATGCCCAGGGCGAGGGCCGGGATGCCGATCCACAGGGTCCATTCCCGGAAAGGGTGGCCATGCAGGGCGGGCAGGAGCCAGCCCAGCAGAACCGGAAACACGATGCCGATCAGCAGGCCGAACTCCCGCAGCTGCCGAAGGCTCGGGGGTGGGGAGGGGGTCGTGGCCATGGCAGGGGTGGCTGCGGCGAGGGTGGGGAGCGATTGAGGCCAGCGAGATGGGGACGCTGCTGATAGCCATGGAGCGGAGTATGGCCGGCTCTGGCGGTTCTGCGGAGCCTCGCGGTCAGTCGAGTTCGAAGTCGTCTTTCCAGCTCAGGTCGTCGGCGCGCTTGGGCTGCTCCTCCTTGAGCAATAGCTGATTCTCCAGCACCAGCACATCCATCTCGGTGCGCATGAAGCAGCGGTAGGCGTCTTCCGGGGTGCAGACGATCGGTTCGCCGCGCACATTGAAGGAGGTGTTCACCAGGGTGGGGCAGCCGGTGCGGCGCTGGAAGGCGCGGATCAGGTTGTGGTAGCGGGGGTTGGTGAGGGCGCTCACGGTTTGCACCCGGGCGGAGTAATCCACGTGCGTGATCGCCGGCAGCGAGGAGCGGGGCACCTTGAGCTTGTCGATGCCGAACAGCTGCTCCTGCTCCGGGGTCATCGGTGTGCACAGCTCCCGCTTCACCGGCGCCACCAGCAGCATGTAGGGGCTGCCGGATGCCAGCTCGAACTGGCTGGCCACCTCCTCCTCCAGCACCGAGGGAGCGAAGGGGCGGAAACTTTCGCGATACTTGATTTTGAGGTTCATCACGCTCTGCATCGCGCCGTTGCGCGGATCGCCCAGGATCGAACGGGCTCCAAGGGCGCGAGGGCCGAACTCCATGGCGCCGTTGAACCAGCCCACCACCTTGCCCCCATCGAGCAGTTCGGCCAGCCGCTCGAACAGGGGGCCATCCTCAAGGCTGTGGAACGGTGCCCCCACGCTCTGCAGGTAGGTCTGCACGCTGTCATTCGAGAAGCGCGGGCCGAGATAGGTGCCCCTCATGCCGTCGTGGGGCTGGGGAGTGCGAGGTTGCTGGAAGTGCTCATGCCAGGCCACCAGGGCGGCGCCCAGGGCCGAGCCGGCGTCGCCGGCGGCGGGCTGGATCCAGATCCGCTCGAAGATCCCTGCCCGCAGCAGCTTGCCGTTGGCCACGCAGTTGAGGGCCACGCCGCCGGAGAGGCAGAGGTCGGTGGCACCGGTGTCCTGGCGCAGGCTGCGGGCCAGCTTGAGCACGATCTCCTCGGTGATCACCTGGATCGAGGCGGCCAGATCCATGTGGAACTGGCTGAGCTCCGTTTCCCCCTGCCGTGGCGGCCGGCCAAACAGCTTGTGGAACTTGCGGCTGGTCATCCGGAAGCCGCGGTGAAACTTGAAGTAGCTCAGATCCAACCGGAAGGTGCCATCGGGCTTGATGTCCACCAGGTGGCGGCGGATCGTGTCGGCGTGGACGGGCTGGCCGTAGGGCGCGAGCCCCATCAGCTTGTATTCGCCCGAATTCACCTTGAAGCCGCAGTAATAGGTGAAGGCGGAATAAAGCAGCCCCAGCGAATGCGGAAAACTGATCTCCCACAGCGGAGTGAGCGTGCTCCCCTCACCCAGCCAGGCCGAAGTGGTGGCCCATTCCCCCACCCCATCCATGCAGAGCACGGCCGCTTTCTCAAAGGGGCTGGGGTAGAAGGCGGCGCCGGCGTGGGAGAGGTGGTGCTCGGAGAAGAGCAGCTCCGGCAGGCTGCCGCGGTCGGGCTCGGGGCTGCCTTTCGCCGTCGCCATCGCGGCGGCGAGCTTCTGAAGTTCCTTGCGGATCTCGGTCTTGAGGAAGAGCTTTTCCTTCAGCCACACCTGCATCGCAGCCACGAAGGAGCGTCCCCCCCGGGGCGCGGCCCCCAGATAGGTTTCCAGCAGCCGCTCAAAGGTGAGCAGCGGTTTTTCGTAATAGACAACCGCATCCAGATCACTCAGATTGAGGTGCTGGCTCTCCAGGCAGAAATGCACCGCCTGGGTGGGAAAGGCGGCATCGTGTTTGCGACGGCTGAAGCGCTCTTCCTGGGCCGCGGCCAGCACCCTGTCGCCGTCAATCAGGGCGGCGGCACTGTCGTGGTAATAGGCCGAGATGCCCAGGATTTTCATCGAACGGTGACCATGGCTGTTCGGGTCTGGGCTGGGTTCGGGGCTCGGCTGCGGGCCGGATTCCGTTGCGGGTGGGGAGGCCGCAGGCGGCTTACCCATCCCTGCCGCTCCGCCAGGGAGGTGCCGGAGGGCGAATCTAGGGGAGGGCTCCGGCCTTCAGCCGAGGCGCCGGGACTGGTCTGGCTGTCGTCGGAGCTGCTCTTCAGGGGGGTGCCAGCCGCCGCCAGATCGCAAAGGTGGCCCGTCGGGGGTCTGTGCTGGCCAGTTCCCGGCCGCGCTGATCGAGCCGTTTCCAGGGTTCGAAGCCGGCGGCTCGCAGCAGGGTGGGGCTGAGGGCATTGACGCTGGTGGCACTCACCACCGACACGATGTCCTTCTCGTACACACCGATTTCGCCATAGGGGCTGTAGGCGGCGGCCGCATCGAAAGGTTGCTGCTGGATCACCAGGGAGGGGCGGGATTCCAGGTCCTGCAGCTGGCGCAGCCGGTCGGCTTCCGTGGGGGCTGCCCGCAGGGGCGCCTGGGTGTCCCACTGGCGGGGATCCACCAGGTCGGCCCGGCTGTAGACCCGGATCGGGTGGGTGGGGCGCACCAGGCTGGCGTAGGGGGCCAGGGCCGAGGCGAGCAGTTCATCGACCAGGGCCACGGGCGGGCCGCCATCGGCCGCCCGTGGTGCCTCGGCGACAGCCGGCACCAGGACGGCCGCCACGGCGGCCAGATCGACCCGGCTGGAAGGCCCCTCCAGGATGTGGCGCGCCTTGCTCCAGAAGAGCTGGGGGTAGCGGGCCGAGCCGCTCGGCACCGGCACCAGCACCAGCGCCGTGAGCAGGGCGGCCAGCCCCTTCGGCAGCAACGCGCCTAGCCGGGCCGCTGGCCCTGCCCCACTGCTGCAGCGGCCCCCTTCGCAGGCCCGCTGCAGCAGGGTTGGCAGGGGCGAGAAAAGGATGCAGCCCCACATCAGCCGGTAGTTGGAGATCACCTCGTAGGGGAGGTTGATGAACAGGTGGCTGAAGGGCGGCAGCAGGAAGGCCACCAGCACCGCCAGGCCGTAGAGGGAGGCCACGAAGGCATAAAGCTGGTCCTCCGCCTGGTATGGACCCGCTTCCTTGGGCCGGCCTTGCCTCGGCAGGCCGGGGGGGGGGATGACCAGGGGGTCGTCGCCCGATTCAGGTGCGACCCCGGCTGGATCGCCGCCCTGGAGGGAATCCGTAGGGTGCCGGGGCCCTGGCCGCCAGGTGCGGACCAGGTGCACGATCCCCACTAAAATCGCCGCCATTGCCAGGGTTTCCGGCCTGGATCCGGGTGAGCGCATCAGGTACGACCCCGGCAGGGCGTAAGGCGGTAGCCCCAGCCAGCCCAGGAAGGACCAGGGCACGATGAAGCGGGCCTGCTTGTTGAGCAGCCAGCCGGTTTTGAGGCTGAGCACCAGGATGAGTAGCCCCAGGCTGGCCAGCAGCAGCCAGAGGGCGGTGGGGCGGCTGAGGACTTCGAAGCCATGGCCTTTGCGGGTGTGTCCCCCCAGTCGGGCCGCCCCCACCAGGGTGAGCAGCGGCACCAGCAGCACCAGGGTGCAGAGGGCGAAGGCGCCGTGCAACTTCATCTCCAGCAACGTGAAGGCCATTAGCGCCCCTACAACCGCGGCGGCCTGCCGGGGTGGTGGTAAGCCGGGCCGAGCCAGCAGCCGCAGCATCACCATCACGGCCTCCAGGAAGATGGCGGCCGCCAGGATCGAGCCCTGCAGGGCGTTGTTCACCAGGAAGGCGATCGCCTGGTTGCCGAGGCCGAAGGCCACCAGCAGCCAGTTCAGGCTCGCCGCTGTAGCCCCTACATCGGCGGCCTGGAGCAGCCGGAAACTGGAGAGACCGAGCACGGTCACCTCCAGCAGGATCGTGAACCGCTGGGGCAGGCCCTCCAGCAGGACAGCCGCGTCGAGGTGCCCCGCCTGCAGCACCACGCCCCAGAGGGTGCAGAAGCGCTGGTAGGTGGGTTGGCGCAGGCCCTCCACCAGGCAGCTCAACGGAGGCGGAGCCTCCAGATGGGCCTGGATGAACGTCTGCAGGTAGTCGCTGGAATCGCCGGGGTACTCGAACGGGTAGGGCCTTAGGGCCAGCAGCAAGCCGATCGCCAGGCTGGCCGCGAGCGCCGTGAGTACATAGGTCTGCCGGTGAGGAGGGTGGGGATGCAGGCGGGCTGGTGGAGAAGCTGACCCGCCGATGCCAAGACTTGCGGTGCCCTTGCTGGTGTTGTTCCGCAGCAGGGCCGTCAACAGCAGGAGCACCAGCAGCGGGATTGCCGTCTGCAGCAATGGTCCCAGGACCGTTCCGGGCAGTGGCAGGGCCAGCAGCACCAGCAGGGGCGCCAGCAGGGAGGCTCCCACCGCCCGCGACAGCAGGCTGCGGGGCCGCAGCAGGGCCACACCGTTGAGCAGCGCGAGGCCAAGCAGCAGCAGGCTGAGCGGCGTGGTGAGCAGCGCGGCCCAGCCAGCGGCGCCGCTGGGCAGGGCGGGGGTGATCACTGCAGCTCCTCCAGCAGGCGGGTCACCTCAGCGGCGGTGCGGCGCCAGTCGAAGCCGCTGGCCCGCGCCGGTCCCTCACGCCTGGCCCGGTCCAGCAGGCCGTTGTCCGCCAGCACGGCGGCCATGGCCGCGGCGATCGCCTCGGGCCGCAGCGGATCCACCAGCTGGCCCACCGGGCCCACCACCTCCGGCAGGGCCCCGGCCCGGGCGGCGATCACCGCTGTGCCGCAGGCCATGGCCTCTAATGCGGGCAGGCCAAAACCCTCCCACAGGCTGGCGATGATCAGGGCCCGGCAGCGGTTGAGCAGCTGCAGCCGCTCCGCATCGCCCACCCAGGGGATCCAGCGGCAGCGCTCAGCGATACCGAGTTCGGCCGCCAGCACCTGCAGCTTCGGCGTATAGCGGCGGTCATGGGGCCCCACCAACTGCAGATTTGCTTGGGGTTCGCGCACCAGGGCAAAGGCCCGCAGCACCCGGGCCAGGTTCTTGTGGGGGTCGTGGCGGCCCAGCACCAGGAAAAAAGGCTCTCGTTCGAGGTCGAGGGGCCGCAGCCCGCCGGGATCAAAGCCCAGGCGGATCGGCACCAGTCGGCTGGCCGGCACTCGCAGCCGGCCGTGCACCTCCCGGGCGGTGGCTTCCGAGTTGCACAGCACCGCCGCGGCCTGATGCAGCACCAAAGGCACGTAACCCAGGTGGTAGGCCAGCAGCGGGGTGGGCTGGGGGAAGCGCAGGGGCAGCAGGTCGTGGGCCAGTACGACCGAGCGCACCCCCCGCAGTAGGGGGGCCTCCGGCAGCGGCGAAAGCAGCAGGGGATTGCCGTGCTGGCGGATGAGGGCCGGGAGCTGGTTCTGGGTCCAGAGCAGGCGACGCAGGTGAGCCCGGCTCCCTTCCGCCGGGGAAAGGTTGGTCGGGATCGGGATGCTGTGGGGCCGACCGGCCAATCGGAAGGGGCCTGGGTCGCCAGACACCCTGGGTTCGTCCGGTTCTGGGGGACGGGGATCGAGCAGGGGCACCCGTTCGGGATCAAGGGCGGCAACCAGATCCCTGGCCACCACGCCGATACCCGTGGGTTTCGGGCCCAGGTAACTGCCGTTGAACAGGGCAAGGGGGCGGCGCGAACTCATGGGCCGGGCTGCAGCGGGTTGCGGGGCTGGGTGGTTGCCTGTCCGTCGGCCGTAGTGTCCGGGGCGGCTCCGATCGGCCGGCCGATCGCCGTGGCCAGTCCCCTGAGGACCGCCCCACTTTGCCGGGGTTTGAGAGGCCATTTGGCCACGGCACCGGCCAGCAGCCGCAGACCCCGCAGCCAGCGCACCCAGGCCGGCCTGTGGCGCTGCAGGAAGCGCCAGTAGCTGGTGGTGGTGAGGGCCGCCCGCCGGCGGGGATCGCCTCCGCTGCCGCCGCCCCGCTGATGGGAAATGGCCACCGCCGCGCTCCACAGACAAGGGGCACCTCTGGCACCGAGGCGCAGGCAAAGGTCGAGGTCTTCGTAGTAGAGGGGCAGAGCCGCATCAAAGCGGGCAGGTGGCGTGTGGGCCGAGGGCCGCAGGGCCAGGCTGCAACCGCTGAGCCAATCGAGCCTTAGAGGGGTGGAGCTGGCGGTGGCCAGGTGGGAGGCCTGGAGCCGGCGGCGGCGGAAGGCCAGGCCTGGATCGATCCAGCCGCCGCTCGCCTCGAGGTTGCCGTCGGCACCCCACACCGCCGTGCCCACCAAGGCCCGCGGGGGAAGGGGCGCCAGCAGCTGCTCCAACCGTTCGATCAGGTCGGGTTCGCCCAGGCTTGCATCGGGATTAAGCAGCCACACCCAGCCCTGCCAGCCCTCGGCGGCAAGGGATTGGAAGCCCTGGTTGCAGCCCTCGCCAAAGCCGGCCCCCTCCACTCCGCTGATCCGCTTCAGGGGCAGGGCTGCCAGGGGCGGGGTGATTTGCAAAGGGTTTGAGTCCGGGGCGTTGTCCACCACCAGCCAGCGCTGCGGTAGGCGGCTCTGGCGGGCCAGGTCGGCCCCCAGCTGCTCGATCGGGGCCTGGCTGTGGTACGCCACCGTGAGGATGGTGAGTTCCACGCTGCGGCGGTGGGCGGCGGCGATCAGACTGCTTGAGCAGGGTTCGGGCCAGTCTGGGGCCTGCCCATGCCCCCTTCCCAAGCTTCCCCCGGATGGATCTCCCCGGCGTTCCGGCCGAGTTGCTTCAGACCCTGGCCGCCTCCGCCGGCCCAGGGCCGATCGCCCTGGTGGGGGGGGCCGTGCGCGATCTGCTGCTGCACAGGGTTCACCAGGATCCCTGGCGAGGGCTACCCGATCTGGATCTGGTGGTGGAGGGCCTGCCCGCCGCCCGGGAGGCCGCTGCGGTCCGGCTGGCCCGCCGGTTGGAGGCCTGCTCCGACGGCCGCCTGCTGGCCTGGCGTGAGCATGGGGCCTACGGCACGGTGGAGCTGGAGCTGGCCCAGGCGACGGCGGGCCCGATCAAGCTGGATGTGGCCACGGCCCGGCGGGAGCACTACCCGGTGGCCGGTGACAACCCCGTGGTGTGCTTTGGCCGCCTGGTGGATGACCTGGCGCGGCGCGATTTCACCATCAACGCCATGGCCCTGCGGCTGACCGTGGCCGATGGGGATGCGCCGGCACCGGACCTGCTGGATCCCCACGGTGGCCAGGCCGATCTGCAGCATCGGCTGCTGCGCTTTCTCCATCCGGCCAGCCTGCGCGACGACCCCACCCGCCTGGTGCGGGCAGCCCGCTATGCGGCCCGCCTGGGCTTCAGCCTCGCCCCCGAGAGCGCCCTTCAGGTGAGTCGCACCCTGGCTCTGTGGCCCTGGGCCTGGCGCCCGGGCGATCCCCCCGCCCAGGCTCCGGCCGGCCTGGGTACCCGCCTGCGGATGGAGCTGGAGTTGCTGCTGGAGCGGGAGCCCTGGCCCAGGGCCCTCGAGGCCCTGCAGGGTTGGGGGGGGCTGGTCCTGCTGGATCCCGCCCTCCAGGTCGACCCCACCTGGCGCCGGCGGCTGGGCCGGGCCGATCGCCTTGGCCTGCCCCGCATGGTGGCCCTGATCGCCACCGCCGCCGATCCCCTTGGTCTGGCCCAGCGGCTCCAGTTGCCCCACCGGCAGCAGCACCTGCTCCAGGGCCTGGAGGTGCTTCGCCAGCGGCTGGCCCAAGCGGGTGAAGGAGATTCAGCGCTGCATTGGACAAACCTGCTGGAGGGCCATGGGCTGCCGTCCGAGGCGGTGGCCCTGGCCCTGGCGGCCGGGGTGGGACCGCGGCGTCCCCTGCTTCGCTGGTGGCTGCGCTGGCGTCACCTGGGGCCCGGCACCAGCGCCCGGGAGCTGATGGCCGCAGGCCTGCCATCGGGGCCAGCCCTAGGCGAGCGGTTGCGGGGGATGCGGGCTGCAAGGTTGCAACGCGAACGACCTTGAAACCGGCGGCTGCCCCCTGTACGGCCTGCCCCGGCCAAGCTTGCTTCTGAGTACGATCCCGCCAACTTCCGTCGCTGCGCCATGGCCCCCTTCACGGTGTTGAAGTTCAGTTCTGAGGATTGCGGCACCTGCCACCGCATGGGCAACTACGACGCCAAGGTGGCCGAGGAGCTGGGCCTGGACTTCGTGAGTGTGATGCTGCAGGACACCGAGACCTACCGCCGCTACCGCCGGGTGCTGCTCGCCCAATACCCCACCAAGGAGGGGATGGGCTGGCCCACCTACCTCGTGGTGAGTGATGTGGAGTCCGATTTCGTGATCCACGGTGAGGTCAAGGGAGGTATGCCCAAAGGGGATTTCCGGGAGCGCATCCAGGCCACCCTGCCTGCGGCTTGAGCCTTTGCCGTTTCAGCCCGGTTCTGGCCCGGCTGCGTAGCCCAGGGGGTTGCGTTGCTGCCAGGCCCAGCCATCCCGGCACATCGCGGCCAGGTCCCGTTGGGCCCGCCAGCCAAGCTGGCGCTTGGCTTTGCTGGGATCCGCCACCGATTGGGCCGCATCGCCGGCCCGTCGGCCTACCAGCTCGTAGGGCACCGGTCGCCCGCTGGCTGACTCAAAGGCCCGTACCACCTCCAACACCGAATGGCCGCGGCCGCTGCCAAGGTTGAGGGTGAGCAGCTGGGGGGGGGCATTCCAAAGGGCCTCCAGGGCTTCCCGATGGCCTTCGGCCAGGTCCATCACGTGGATGTAATCGCGGATGCCGGTGCCATCCATGGTCGGCCAGTCACTCCCATAGATCAGCAGCTTGTCGCGGCGACCCACGGCCACCTGGCTCACGTAAGGGAAAAGGTTGTCGGGCCGGCCGAGGGGATTTTCGCCGATCTTCCCGCTTGGATGGGCACCCACCGGGTTGAAGTAGCGCAGCGCCGCGATCCGCCATGGACCGGTTGGATGGCTTGGGTCACCCTCCTGCCCCCCGGCTCCACTTTCGGCTAGGTCGGCCAGCATCCGTTCCACGGCGGCCTTGGTGTGGCCGTAGGGGTTGATGGGTTGGACCGTCGCCGTTTCGGGGATTGGCACCCGCTGTGGATAGCCGTAGACGGTGGCGCTGCTGCTGAAGACCAGGGTGTGGCAATGGTGGTCCGCCATGGCGGCCAGAAGGGCACGGCTGCCGCCCACGTTGACGTCCCAGTAGAGGAGCGGTTGATGGACTGACTGGTCCACCGCCTTCAGGCCTGCGAAGTGGATCACCGCATCGATCGCTGCGGCCCCATTCCCCACCCCCTGGGGCGCAAAGGCTGAGTTGAGGGCCTCCGGCGAGCGGATGTCGCCCTCTACCAGCTGGAGGCGCCGCTCGGCATCGCCGCCGACGAGTTCCACTACCCGCCGCAGGGCCTCAGGAGAACTGTTGGCAAAGTTGTCGAGCACCACCAACTCGTGGCCGGCCTCTAGGAGCACGCAGGCCGTGTGGGTGCCGATGAATCCGGCGCCGCCGGTGATTAGGACCCTCGCCATCGGGAACCAGGGAGTTTGGCTACCTTATCGTGGAGGCTTATCGCGGAGGCTTATCGCGGAGCCTGGGACGGCTCTAAGGAGGGGTTTCCTGCCAATGTGCCTTTGCTGCTGACCCGGCCGGCTCCCCCCTTAGGTCGGTGCCAAGGACTGGATCAGGTTTTGCTCGCGTTGAAAGTCCCCATCGGCGCCATACCTCCAGCCGCGGCGGCCATTTTGGTGTTGCAACCCGCGGTTGCCGCCCAGTTTCCGGCTTCCATGCTCCGATCCATTGGCCGAGCACCCGCCCGCCGCTAACGCCCCCCCTCCTCCCCCGATGGCCGCTTCCCCGGCCCGGGCTCCAGCGGGCTGCAAGCGCAGTCTTCTGCTGTTCGGAGGCGTCAACGTGGCGGCGACCAATACCGCGCTCTGCAGAACTTGCTCAAGGTTGTGCCGATCGGGCTGGCCACTTCCCTCAGACAACTGATCAATGGCGCGCTGGGTTACGTGTTTTTAGGCAAGGGGGTGTTCCGGGTCGATCGATTGGAGCGGCGGTCCGCCGCGGCCTATGCCCTGGTTTCGCCCCTGCCGGTGATCTCCTATGGCCTGCAGATGCGCTTCGTTTCCCGGTCGTTGCTGGCGTGGCGCGGGGGCGCTTCCTCCCAACCCTCGGGTGTTCGGCTCCACGCGGATGGGGGAAGAAGGGGTTGTGCAGCGTGAGCAGCATGGGTAGCTGATGCAGATCCGCCCAGCGCCGGAGCGCTTCGATCACCAGCAGCTCCGCGGAGGTGGTATTGGCCCCGACGACGAAGTCCTGGTAGGCCGAGCGGAAGCAGAACAGGGCGATGGGATATCGGAGAGCCGTGGTAGGGCTCACCAACTTGGGCAGCTTCGGTGATGCGGCCCGGAGCACCATGGAGACCGCATCCCATAGCGACTCAGCCGCGGCAGGCCAGTGGCCACGGCGGCGAAGGGGCGTTGAGCGCGCAACCAGGAACTACGGGGCAAGACGCAGGCAGCGGCGTCACCGATGCGGCCCTGCCAGGGCAGGCCACTAAGTTGCAGAATGTTTGACGTTCAAGGCGGTTTGCTGATGGCTTCGCCCCAGTGGGACCGCCGCGGCTACTGCCTTAGCTTGGGGTTATATCTGGTCCTGGCCTTTTCCGCCCTGAGCGGTGGGCTGTTGGGGTGGGATGAGGAAACTGATTATCTCGGCATCCGCGGTCAGATTGCCCATGCAGTGCTGCTGCTGCGGGGGGAGCACCCTGACTACCACCGCATCCATTCCAACCTCGAGTACTACGGCACGGTGGGGCTGCTGCCGGGCTGGCTGCTTTGGTTTCTGCAGCGTGGTTTGCTCACCGGCCGTCTGAGCCTCGATCGGGCCCTGTTCAACCCCGCGGTGGAGCACCAGCTCACTGGTTTTTTTGCCATCTCCCACGCGGTGCTGATCGTGGAGATGGTGCTGCTCAGCCTGGTGGCGGTGGCCCTGGCCCGGCGGCTCTCGGTGCGCCACAGCTGGCTGGCCGGGGCCCTGCTGCTGGCCACCCCTTCGCTGCTGGGCCATTCCTTCGTGAACACGAAGGACCTGCCCTTCGCCCTCTTCTACAGCGTCTACACCCTTGGGCTGATCGCCCGGGGCCGCCAGCCCCTGGCAGTCGCCGGCATGGCCTGGCCCCCTTGCAAACCTGCCCTGCTGGCCCTGCTCGGGGCCACCCTGATGCTGAACCAGAAGCTGGTGGCCCTGCTGCCGGTGCTGATCAGCGAGGCGGTGCTGCCTCTGGTGCGCTGGCACCAGCAGCACCGATCAGCCCCGGCCGGCAACGCATCCCGGGGCTGGGGGCGCACGCTGGCGCTCCTGCTGTCCCCGCTGGTGCTTCCCCTGCTGGCCTTGGTCGGGGCCCTGGCGCTTCAGCCCTCGGCCTGGGGCCAGCCGCCGCTGCGCTTCCTCGGCGAGGCGTTCGACACCTTCGCGGTGCACAGCTGGGGCGGTTGCCTGTGGTTTGACGGCCAGTGCGTGGGGATCCGCGATCCCGGCTGGTCGGCTGCGGGCTACATGGCGCGTTGGCTCGGGGCCAAGCTTCCCCTGCTGCTGATCGGCCTGCCCCTGGTGCAGCTGGCGGCCTGGGTGCGCTGGGCGGGGCGCGCCCCGGAGCCCGGGACCCCGCCGGCGCCGGGTCCAGCTTCGATCCTGCTGGCGCTGCAGCTGCTGCTGATCCCCGCCCTGGCGGCGCTGCGCAACTCCAACCTCTACGACGCCGATCGCCACCTTCTGTTCGTGATGCCTCCCCTGGTGGTGCTGGCGGTGCAGGGCTTCGAGCGCCTGCTGGAGCTGCCCGCCGCCAGGCCCGTCTGGCGCGGACCCCGGCCCTGGGCCCTGGCGCTTGTGGCCCTGCTGGCCGCGGGCCAGCTGCTGGATGATCTGCTGCTGCATCCTTACCAGCTGGCCTACTTCAACGAGATCGCCCGCCACCGCCTCAATCACAGCAACACCGCCGTCGAGTACTGGTCGGTGTCCGCCAAGGAGGCGGTGCAGCAGGCCCAGCTGAAGGAACTGTTGCCCCTCAATCCCACGGTGGACGATTCCCTCTCCACGCTGCCCCTGTTCATCGGTTTCCGCCAACTCGGCGGCCGGGTCGCCGCCGGTGCACCCCTGAGGCTGCTGTTCCAGGTGCGCAATCCCCCCGAGTTCCTGCAGGCGCCGCCCCCTTCGCTGGCCTGCGCCAGCCCGGTGGAGGTGAGCCGCCGCCAGCTACTTGCCCCGAAGCTGGTGATGTCGCGCTTGCTGGTGTGCAGGGGGGCCTGATGGGGGTGATCGTGGCGGTGCTGGCAGCCCTGGCGGGGAGCCTGGCCCTGGTGGCCTGGGTAGACCGCCGTCTGCTGCGCCAAGGGGTGCCGAGCGTCGGTGCCCTGGTGGTGGCCCTCTACGGCCTCACCTATGGCCTCGGTTGGCTGCTGTGGAGGCTTGATCCGAGCAGCCTGTTCGGCTACGGCAGCCGCTCCACCCTCGGTGCCCTTGAGGGGCTGGGCCTGCTGTTCGCCCTCGGGCTGCCCGGCCTGGCCCTGGGCTACGGCGCGGTGCGATCGGCCTGGCCGTTGGGAGTCGCCCCCTCTCCGATCCCCGACCGGCAGACCCTGCTAGCCCGCTATGGGCCGCTCCTGCAGCGCCTCTGCGAGATCCTGCTGGTGCTGGCGCTGGTCGGACTGGTGGGGATGGCCAGCCAGGGGGTGTTCCTGCGGGATCCCGAGGCCCAGCGCCAGGCCCTTCACTCCTCCCCCCTGGCCAGGCTCCTTGTGGGCAGCGGGCTGCTCTCCCGCCTGGCCCCGGTGGGGCTGGTGCTGGTGCCGTTGGTCTGGAGCCGCTGGCGACCCTGGCAGCGGCTGGCGGTGCTGCTGCTGTTACTGGCCTGGCTGGCGCTGGGGCTGGCCTCGGGCAGCCGCGGCCAGCTCTTTACCGTGCCGGTTTATCTGTTCGTGGGGGCCCTGCTATGGCGGCGGCTGTCCTGGCGCCGGGCCGCCCTGGTCGCCCTGGCGGGCCTGGTGGCCGGTGTGGTGGTGGCGGAGGGCGTGCGGGTGCAGCGTGAGGGCAACCTGGCCAATCCAGCCCTGCGCCGCCAGTTCGAAACCTTCCAAATCGGTCGCCAGCTGCTCGGCACCAGCCATGAGTTCTATGCCCTGCTACGGCCCGCCGACTGCGCCGCGGATCTGGCGGACGCTCTGGCCCGCGACCCCAGCCTGGCCCGGCTGTTGCCGGCATCGGCCGCGAGCCCCACAGTGGATCAGCTCTACAACGTGGTGCGCCTCTACGACTCCTGCCGCAACCGCCGGCTGGTGCCGACCGGCTGGCAGGGTTTCGAGCGTCTGCCGGCCGGCCTGCTGCCCAGCACCCTGGTGCCCTGGGCCCCGAGCCTGTTCGATGGCCAGGCCCGGGCGGAGGCCCTCTCCGCCTCCCTGCGGTTGAAGCCCGGGGAGATCTCTTACAGCACCCTGAGCCTCTTTGCCGATGGCTGGCTCCGTTTCCGCTGGCCCGGTGTGGTGCTATTTGCGGCGGCCATCGGCGTGCTGCTTGGCCTTGCCCAGAACCTGGTGTTGCTGCTGGCAGGGACCACGCCGCTGCTGGCCCTGCTTGCCCAGCTGCTTGCCCTGAGCCTGATTAGTACCTGGATCAACAACACCGCACTCACCATGCTCTGGTCTTTGGGCTGGGATCTACCCAAGACCGCCTTTGAGCTGGCGTTGCTGGCGGCCCTGGCCCGGTTCTGGTCGGCGCCCTCCCGGCCGGCGTCAATCGGGCCGGGCTCCCAGGGCCCGCGGCCAGCCCGATGACGGCCCACCTGAGCGCCCCAGGGAGCACCCCTGTGTTCGCGCCCGGCAGTCCTCCCCTACGCCTGCCCTGGCCGCGGCAGCGGGCGGTGGCCCTGGCCCGTCCGGCCCTTGTCGAGGCCCTGGTGGCATGGCCGGGGGTTGTGGTGCACACCCTTGAGGAGCTCTACCAGCCGCCGGCTCCCTCCCTGGCCCCCCATCGCCCCGCTTCCGCCCTCACCCCTGCCACCGGCTCGCGCCTGGTTCAGCATCTGATCGAGGTGGCGGATCCGGCGGGGTTTGGCAGTTGCCATGGCCTGCTGGCCTGCGGCTCCAGCTGGCTCTACGAGGCGAATCCCGCCAACGCCGCGGAGCGCGATCCCATCGCCCTCTCGGCACGGGCCGTGCTCGTGCGGCTACTGCGCCGCCGCTGGAATCCCGCCGCCGTGCCCCCCGGCTGGTGGCGCCGACCCAGCCGGCCCGTCCGGGTCGACCACCGCCTGGTCCTGCTGGCCACCCACCACAATCCCAATTACTACCACTGGCTCACCCTGCCGGGGCTAGCGCCGCTGATGCTGCAGGAGCGGTTCGCCCTGGCCACGCCACCCGGCACCGCCCTGGGCCTTACTGCGCCGCCGGGGTGCCCCCTGCCCCCCTTTGTGCGCCCCCTGCTGGGGCTGCTGGCTCCAGAGCTGCCGCTGCTGGAGGCGGCGGCCCTGACGGCCCCGCGGCTGCGCTTCGCCCTGCAGGAGCACGGCAGCGATGTGGTGGTGAGCCCGGCCCTGCTGGCCTGGTGGCGGCGGCGTTGGCAGGCCCTGGCGCCGCCGGTCAGCCATCCCGGGCGGAGGCTGTTCATTTCCCGGCGGGGGGCCCGCTCGCGCCGGTGCCTCAACGAGGCGGTCCTAATCGCCCGGTTGGCGCCGCTGGGGTTTGAGCCGCTCTGTCTGGAGACCCTGCCGGTGAAGGAGCAGCTGGAAGCCTTCGCTGCCGCCGCGGTGGTGGTGGGGGTGCATGGGGCGGGCCTCACCAACCTGGTGGCCTGCCGCCCGGGCGCCACGGTGCTGGAATTGCTACCCGGCGATGGCCCCTTCAACCACTATTTCCTGATGGCCTCGGTGCTCGGCCTGCGCCATGGCCACCTGATCGGCCGGCGGCCCGATCCGGCCTGCGACGATTTCACGGTGGATCCGGAACAGCTCCTGGCCCTGCTCGCCCTGGCCGGGGTGGAGATCCCGGCATGAGCCCTCCCGGCGCGGCCGAGGCCCCCGGCGCTTCGGGGGCGCCGCAGGCGCCGATCACGGTGGTGCTGCCGGTCTATGGCCGAGCCCCCCTGGTGGAGCTGGCCGTCGCCAGTGTGCAGTCCCAGAGCGATCCCCACTGGCGGCTGCTGATCGCCGATGACGGCTCCGACCCCGCCACCGAGGCCTTGCTGCGGCGGCTGGCGGCTACCGATGGCCGCATCAGGCTGGTGAGGCGGCCCTGCAACCTCGGCCTCTTCGCCAACCTCAATGCCGCCCTGGCCGAGCTGGATACCCCATGGCTGCTGATCCTCTGCAGCGACGACCTGCTCGAGCCCGAGGCCCTTGTCGTGCTGCGGGGCCTGATCACGGCTCATCCGGCCTGTGATCTGGTGCTCTCCAGCTACCGCTCGATCGATGCGGCCGGCGCGTTCCGCTTCGATGTGAACGGTTGGTACACCGACCATTTCGCCCCCACCAGCCGCGAATTCGCCGCCGGTGCGCTCCTGCCGGTGCTGCTGCGCTTCGGCAGCATCAATGGCAACATCACCGGCCTGCTGATCCGTGCCTCCCTGTTTGCCCGAACCGGGCCCTGGCGGCAGGACTGGCGCCAGGCGGCCGACTGGGAGTGGTTGATCCGGGCGGCGGAGCACACGGCCGTGCTGGTCAACCGCCGCCCGATCGCCCGGGTGCGGGTGCATACCCAACAGCTCTCCACCGCCAACCGGATCGACCAGCGGGAGGGGGAGGAGATCACGGCGGTGCTGCGCCTGTTGCGGCACCATCCCCTGCTGGGTCGCTGGCCGCAGCGCCACCGCTGGGCGGCTTACCACGCCCAGTTCCTGCTCTGGAATGCCCTCAAAGCCCTGCCGCGGGTGGGCTGGCGGGCCACCGCACGGCAGCTCAATCTGATCAGGCACCGCATCGGCCTGGGCCGCACCGCCCTGGCCTTGCTGGCCGTGCTGCCAGGCAGACTGCGCATCCGTGGCACCGATCGGCCCTTGCCGCCCCCTGCCCCCTGAACCGCTTCCGGCACCCCCCCTGAACGATCCTCAGCGCCCTCTGCCGGCCGTTGCCGACCGCTCGCCAGCCCCGCGCCTGGCCGCGCTGCTGGGCCGCGGCGAAGGTTGGCTGCTGCATCCGGGGCGTTCCGCCTTGCTCGCCGTGGCGCTGGGGGCGCTGCTGTTGCCCGTTGTGCGGGAGCGCTGGCCCATGGCCGCTCTGGCGCTGCTGGCCTTCTGGCTGCTGCTGCAGACCCTGCGCCTGGAGGCGCCGCTGCTGGAGAAGGTTCCCTTCCCGCCGCTGACGGTGCTGGTGCTGGGGATGGTCATGCGCTGGGGGCTGGGCCCCCTGCTGATGGCCCTGGCCGGCGGTGGCGGCGACCCCTTCCTGGGGGTGTGGGTGGACCATGGGACCTCCTCCCAGCTTCTCTGGCTGGCAATCACCGCCGCGGTCGTGCTGCTGGCCCAGTTGCAGCGGCGGGCCATTGCCCAGGCCGCCGCCGCCCTCCCGCCCGCCCCCTTGGTGGGGGCGTTTCAGGCCGATCCCCTGCTGCGCCGCCGCCTGGGCTGGGTGGCGCTGCTGTTGGGCACATACATGCTGGTTTATCTGGTGCTGTCGGTGCTGTCGGGCGCCTTCGATCGCCAGTTCGACACCTATCTCCGCTGGGTCCACACGTTGTGGCGGCTCGATACGCCGGTGGCCGCCTTCTCGCGGCTGCGGGACCTCTGGCTGGTGCTGGTGCCGCTGCTGCTCGGCTGCCTGCGGGGCGTCGGGCGCTGGCTCACGGCCGCCCTGCTGTTGCTGTTCCTGGCGGTGGCACTGCTGAGCGGTTCCCGCGGGTTGCTGTTCTATCCGCTGCTACTGCTGCTGGCCGGGTTGTGGCTGGTGCCGGTGCCCCCGCGCCTGCTGCGCCGGCTGGTGCTGCTGGCCGCGAGCTTGATGCTGGTGCTCTCCCCCCTGATCTTCGTGGTGCGCGACAGCGCCGCCTTCCAGGCCAGCCGCGGCCTCGATCCGGTCGGCCGGCTGGCAGCGGTGGGGGCGGTGCTGCAGCATCCGGAGCCGCTGCTGGCCAAGACCCGTTGGGTGGGCCGCGATCTCTACGCCTGCCACGATCCCTACCTCTTCACCCCGGCCCACCGGGCTGATGCCGCCGTGGGGGCGGCGGGGCTGCCCAATCTGCTCTGGCTCTGGGTGCCGCGCCATCTGCGGCCCGATCGGCCCGAGATCTTCGATGGCCCGCGGATCGCCAAGCAGCTGCAGGGGGTGCCGCGGAGCACCTGGGCCGATGTGTGGTTCCCCTGCTTCTCCCTCCCCGCCGATCTGTGGCGCCGCTGGGGGCTGGCCGGGATCGCTTTGGGGTCGCTGCTAGTGGCCGTGCTGGTGAACGGCCTCTGCTCCCTCTGGTACCGCAGCCTTTTCCTGGGGGGCCGGACCTTCGGCCTGCTGCTGCTGCTCTACCCGGCCAGCTATCTGCAGGCCTTCCCCTTCGGCACGGTGCAGGAAACCAGCTGGGCGCTGTTTTGGGAGTTACCCAAATACCTGCTCACCCTTGCCGTGCTGGGGGCCCTGGTGGATCGTCTGGCCGGCAGAGCCGGCCCCGCCGCTTGATGCGCCGCGTTCTGTTTCTCACCGAAGACCGCGAGGATTACCTCGCCGACGGGCTGCTCCACGGCCTGATCGGGCGCGACGATCTCAGCGTGGTCGATTATCCCCGCAAGGGGGTTCTGTACCGCGATGGCCGCGGCGGCCAGGGGGGGGGCCTGGGCATCCGGGGTGGGGGCTTCACCCTCTACGGCCTGCTGGCGGATCGGGCGGTGGACCGCTCGTTCGTGATCCAGCGGCTGGAGCGCGGCGGCTTTGACCTGGTGGTGCTCGGCCAGGTTTGGCGCCAGTGGGGCCAGCTGCTCGACCTGGCCCCCTGGCTCCAGACAGTGCCGGTGGTGCTGCTCGATGGCGACGACGACCCGCGCCTTTTCTTCCGCTCCGGCACCCGGCTGCGGCGCTACGGCTGGCAGCCCTTCCCGATTCGCTCCAGTCGCTGCCTGTACCTCAAGCGCGAATGGATGGGCCAGGGGCGCTCCCTACGCCGGCCCCAGGTGGCGGAAGCCTCCTTCGCCATTCCCGCCGGCAAGACCCTGGCCGCCGATCCCGCCGCCAAGACCCAGGAATTCGCCACCCATTGCGTTGATCCTGAGGTTGGTGCCGCCCTCGGCCTGCCCGGCCACCATGCCTTCGCCAGCGAGGCGGCCTACTACGCCGACCTGGCCCGCTCCCGCTTCGCCATCACCACCCGGCGGGGCGGCTGGGACTGTCTGCGCCATTACGAGATCGCCGCCGCCGGTGCGGTGCCCTGCTTCCGCAACCTGGAGGCCAAGCCCGCCACCTGTGCCCCCCATGGGCTGCGCAGCGGCCTGAATTGCCTCAGCTACCGCGACTGGTCCGATCTCCAGAAGCAGGTGGTCGAGATCTCTCCGGCCGCCTACGAGCGCCTGGTCGAGGGCGCCCAGGCCTGGGTGAGGGGCCACACCACCGCCGCCGCCGCCGCCCGGCTGCTGGCCCTGGTGGATCGGCTGTGAGGGGTGACCGCCATGGGTGAGCTGCGGCGGGGCTGGCTGCATCTGGCCGGTGGGGCCGGGCTGGGGCGGATCGGGGGCTTCCTCAGCAACCTGGCCCTCTCCCGTCTGCTCGGCCCCGCCGACCTGGGGCTGTTCAACCTGGTGACCACCACCGTTCAGACCGGCGACACAATGGTGCGGCTCGGGGGCGATTTCGCCCTCAACTACGAGCTGGGGGGCGAGGCCGGCTCCCTCGACACCCCGCGGGGCCGCAACCTCACCGCGGCCTTCAGCCTCCAGACCCTGCTGGTCACCGCGGTGATGCTGGCGGGCCTGGCCGTATGGCTCGGCCCTGGCCAGGGGCTTTTCCCCGCCGCGGTGACGGGGCCCCAGCGCCGCCTCTGGAGTGGTCTGCTGCTCTTGATGGTGGGACTGGAGGCCATCTGCGCCGTGCCCTGGGAGGTGCTGCTGGTGGGCCGCTCCACCCGTCGCCTGGCCCTGCGCCAGGGCCTGTTTCTGCCGCTGCGGCTGGTGCTGGCCGCCGTCGGGGCGGCCTGGGGCCAGATCACGGGCGCCCTGCTGGGCTGGACCCTGGTGGCCCTGATCCAGCCCCTCTGGCTGGCCTGGACCCTGCGAGGGGTCTGGCCGCCACCACCGCCGCAGTGGTGGCCTCCCTGGCCGGTGTGGCGCCAGCTGCTGCTGCGGGGTCTGCCCTTCTACGGCGCCAACCTGCTCTCCTCGCTGGTGTTCTTCCCCCTGCTGCTCAGCCTCGCCGCCAGGTCGGGCTTGGAGGACGTGGGTTTTCTGCGCATCGGCCAGATCCTGCAGCAGCTGTTCGCCCTGCTGCCGGGCACCTTGGTTCCGGTGCTGTTTCTGCGCCTGCGTCAGGCCGAGAGCTTCGATGAGCGCATGCGGCAGGTGGAGCGGGTGTTCCGCCTGCTCTGGAGCCTGCTGCTGTTCGTGTTGCTGGCCTACGGGCTGGTGGATGGGCTGGTGATCCGCCTTTTCTTCGGGGCCAGCTACCTGCCCTCGCTCGGGCCGACCCGGATCATGTTGATGACCTCCCTGATGGAGGTGCTGCTGCAGATCCTGATCCAGCCGCTGATGAGCTCGGGTCTGATGCGGCGCTATGCGCTCCTGCTCAACGGCGGCACCCTGCTGGCCGCCCTGGCCGGCTGGATTCTGGTGCCGCGGCTGGGGCTCCAAGGCTTTCTGATCGCCAAATACCTGGTGGCGATCCTGCCCCTGCTGCCCCTGCTGGCGGCCGCCCGTCAGCCCTTCGTCGAGGCCGGCCGGCTACTGCCCCTGCTGCTGATCACGACCGCCCTCACCCTTTATCTCTTCGCTGGCGACCTGCTGCCCGTGGGCCATGGCCTCGAGCGACCCCTGCTTGCCCTGGCCATGGTGGTGCTGGTGATCGCTTACCATCGCGATTACCGTGATTTGCTGGTGAGCCGTTAGGAGTCTGCCCGGGAGGATCCAGCGTGGCAGCGGGCGGTTCGTCGCCACGGTTGCAGCCTGATCATGGTGGGGTTGTCGGCTGGCGGTCCTAGTGAGGTGTCTCCAGCCGGCCTGGACTGGACCCAGGAAACACGGCCAGGGCCAGGGCGGTTCCCACCGCGCCAATGGCTGAGGGGATCAGGATCAGGTTGAGAAACAGGTTGGTGTAGTGCTGCAGATTGGAACCTGGGTCGTAAGGCCGATAACCAGCGACTCCGATGCAGACGATGACTGCAAGCAGAAATGAGATGCCGATGATGGATTGAGGATCAGAAAGATTCGGCCCTGGTTTGTTTGCGCTGGCGGGGCTGAATCGGAGGGACTGGATGATGGCGGGAAGAATCAGGAGGAAAGGAACTGAAATTCGATAGATTCCATTGATGAAAATGAAATAAGTGCCTGCCAGTAATGTGCTGCCGATCACGAATAGAATGCCAGCCAGCCTATCCCGGAACCTTGTTGATGCCAGGCATCGCCTGACAGTACAGGCAAGGCTCTGGATTCCGAATGGATCACTGGCGGATAAGGCACTGGAAGCGATCAGGGTGATCAAGGCCAGTTTCAAGCCCAGCAGGCCGATGCCGTCAAGGTTTGGTTCCACCAGAGTAGCCAGGCCATAGGATAGACCACCGTCGACATCCTTGTAGCTTTCCCTTAACATGGCCTGGAGGTCAGGCCACAATCCAGCAAAACTTGATGAGGCGATCGCCATGGGAATCACAGCTGCCAGGAATGACAACCTTCCAGGCAGAATCTCCCTATAGTTCAAGATCAGCAGAGGCGTTAGCAGCAGGGGGTACACTTTGCCAAGGCTCCCCATGACAAACAACCCCGTGAGGAGACTTGTCTTCAGCACTGATGGCGGCCTTGCGGCAGCGAGAATTCCTGAAAAGATCAGAATGATTAGAATGATTAGATCGATGTTTCCCCTTTCCAAGGCTAGGCGGAAGGGATAGAGCAAGAGGCCACATGCAGTTGCCATGACAAGTCTCCACTGTCGGAGGCAGAGAGCGTAAGCCAACAAAACCGCTGAAATGGCGACAGCTCCAATCGCAACGCCAACCCATAGGGTGTCTTCTTTGCCAACGCCAATAAACCGAGCCAAGCTAATAAATAATCTTGGAATATTAGTCTGATTAAAATAGCAACCTTTCTCGTAAATTGTTTCCAATGGCCTCGAGCAGCTTGCCCCATTGAGCGTCACAACTTGCAGATCGATGAAATGGTCGATTCGACCCACATTGCTGAAAGCTGGGCCAAGAATAAAACTTGTACTGCGATCCTTGAAGGCATAGAAGATAAGTTCTGCAATTGCTGTTAGCCCCATGATGGCGCTTATGAGGATTGCCGTCATGTCGTTATCGAAGGTTGAGGGGTAACAGAGCGTAGGAGGCAATCATCATCACAAGGGTGGTGGTCAGCCAGGCTCTGGTTGCAAGCAGGATTAGTCCGGCCTTTGTTCGTCGGGGGCCTCTTCGCGTGCTGCTCAGAAAAAGCAGGATCATCAACAGAAGCTCAATCCCTAGACAAAGCTTCGCATTCAAGCCTGTTGCTGAATGCAGAGATAGAGCGCCAGAAAACAAAACCTGCGAATAGACAAGCGGAATCTGCATCGTCGAGCAGTTGGGCGTGAAGTGTATAGCGCGACTGAGGTTCTGTCAATGCTTTCTATGCATTGGCGACCATCTTTCCTGGATTTGGCGATTCTGATCGGTATCGCTAAGATCTAAAAATATCCTGATGCTCCGGGTATTTCATTGGTGATCGCTCCCCGATGGCTTTGGATAGCCCAGGTCGCGATGTTCGCCCTCGTGGCGCACCACCAGCCCCCGATCGCCCAGCCGGCGCTGGAGAGCCTGGCTGTCGCCACAGTCGTGGGGCACCTCCATGGCGATGTAATGCACCCGGCCGATCCAGGTGCCGCAGTCTTCAAAGAGGGCGAATTCACTGCCCTCGATGTCCCCCTTCAGGAAGTCGACAGCGCCGAGTTCCGCCAGCAGGGCCTCCATGTTGACCACCCCCGACGCCGTTTCGGCCAGGGCATCAAGTTGGCGGTTGCTGCCGCCGGCCAGGCCACAGATCACCCGGGCCCGCTGCTCCCAGCCGTTGCTGTGCAGATTGGCGTGCAGCCGTTCACACAGGGACGTCTGGGCCTCCACCGCCGTGACCCGGATGACGGGATTGGCGGCCAGGGCGTAGGAGCTGAACAGCTCTTCGTTGGCCCCCAGATCCAGGAACCGCCGCGAGCGGTCGATCCAGTCGGCGTAGTCATAGCAGCGGCGCACCACACCAAAGTCGCCGCTGTTGATCCGTATCGGCCCGCGCCGGGAGCGCAGGGTGAGGGACAGGGGCATCAATTCGTCGGTGGGCCCGAGGCTGCGGCGGGCCAGCACGCTGGGCAGGCGGCGGCCCCCGGCGGCGAGGCCCGGGGTACCGTCGTGCAGCCGGCCCGTTGCCGATGAGGCTGCTCCATTTCCTGCCGGTCTATGCCCCCGCCTGGCAGTTCGGCGGGCCGGTGCTGAGTGTGTCGCGGCTGTGCGAGGGCCTGGCGGCGGCCGGGGCTGAAGTGGAGGTGATCACCACCAATGCGGGCCTGCCGGACTGGCCGGCCGAACAGCTGGGGGTGCCGGTGTGGCAGCAGGGGGTGCGGGTGGTGCGCTACCCGGTGGACCGGGCCACGGGCGCGATCCGCTCCCGTGCCCTTGAGGCGGCCCTTCCCTTCCATCTCGCCCGCGCCGAACTCCTCCATCTCAGCGCCGTATGGCAACCACTTGGCCTGCCGGTACAGCGGGCCGCCCACCGGGCCGGGGTGCCGGTGGTGCACAGCCTGCGCGGGGCGCTGGGGCCCTACGGACTGGGCCGGGGCTGGTGGAAGAAATGGCCCTATTTCCTGCTGCGGGAGCGGCCCCTGCTGCAGCGGGCAGCCGCCCTGCATTGCACCAGCCGCCAGGAGATGGAGGAGCTGCGGGGCCTGGGGCTCAAGGCCAGGCGCTGGGTCCTGCCCAACCCCCTCGATCTCTCCGCCCTGCGCTGCGATCCCGCCCTCGGCCGCGCCTGGCGCGCCCTCCACGGGCTGCCCCAGGGGGAGCCGCTGCTGTTGATCGCCGGCCGGCTGCACCACAAGAAGGGCCTCGATTTGCTGCCCGGGGTGCTGGCTGCCCTGGCCGATCGCCCCTGGCGCCTGGTGGTGATCGGCAACGACGACGACGGCAGCGGCCGCAGGCTGCGGCAGGGCCTGGAGCGGGTGGGGCTCAGCGGCCGTTGCCTGTGGCTGCCGGCCCTTCCCGCCGCAGAGCTGCTTGGTCCCTACAACGCTGCCGACCTGCTGCTGCTTCCCAGCCGCCACGAGAACTTCGGCAACGTCGTGGTGGAGGCGATGGCCTGCGGCTGCGGCGCCCTGGTCACCCCCCAGGTGGGAGTGGGCGGCGACGGGGCCGCATTACCGGGGCTGCAGGTGGTGGAGCGGCGGCGGGAGGAGTGGATCCAGGCGCTGGGGGGCTGGATGGGGCAGTTCAGCCGGCCTGGCAGCTCGGCGACCGCGGCTGTTGCGGAGCGCTTCTCAGCCGAGGCAATTGCTCGGGCGGCGCTGAAGGGTTACACCGCAATCCTGGAAGCCTGGCCCACACGCAGCGACCTTGATTGCATTGCCAGGGATCAGAGGCTAGCGGAGTAATTTGTGTCCTTCCGTTTGGGCCTGGCTGATGAATAACCGCGGCCGAGCAGCTTTTGGCATCTTGTTTCAGTGGATTGCCATTGCCGGGGCCCTGGCTTATGCATTTTCCCTCTATGTCGCGAATCTAATTGCCTGGCCCGCCAATATCTCGGTCCAGCAATGGTGGGGTTCTGAGCTGGCGATCCGCTACTGCCAGGGCTTCGTTCGCCGCGGCATTTTCGGTCAGATCGCCTGGCAACTCGGCGGATGGCTGGGCCGTCAACAGCATTACGTCCTCGCCCTCTCGCTGGTTATGGCGCTCGCGGTATTGGCGGTGGGCATATGGCTCGGCTGGCTGCTGGTCCGCCGCTGCGGCTGGCGCCTCGGGCTGCTCATCCTGGCGGCGCCCGTTGGCTGGCCGGTGCTTCTGGAAAGTGCCGGCTCCACATTCCGCAAGGATCCTCTTCAGATCCTGCTGGGTTTGCTGCTGCTCTGGATCTGGCACCAACGGGTCCGGGGACGCTCCCTGAGAGCCGTGCCTACCGCCTGGTTCTTGCTGGCCGTTGTGCAGGTTTTCGCGGTCCTCAACCACGAACCGTTTGCGTTGCTGATTCTGCCGGTGCTGGCGATCGCCGCATTAGGCGTGCGGCGTGACTGGAGCCGGGCCCTGATGGCGACGTCTCCGGGCCTGCTCGCCTTCCTGTTGGCGGTCTGGAACAAGGGAACGACGTCGCAGGTGGCATGTCTGCGCGACGATCTGCAGCGACTTGGCCTGCTCGGGCCCACCGAGATGCCTGGCTCGTCGATCACCGAGTTGGCGCTGTCGCGTCCCTCCTTCTTCACCTGGGATCTCAGCGCCTCCCAGCTCGGCTGGACGCTCTTGCATGGCCTGGCAATGTCCCTCGTTGCTGTGTTGGCCTATGCCCTGGTGGTGGGCATGGGCTCTTCCTCAGCTTCAGCTTCGGGATCGCCCCCGCTGGTGCGTGCGATCAGGCTTTGGAGTGTTCAGCTCGCTGTGGCCTCGCCGTTGTTGCTCACCACCGTCGATTACGGCCGCTGGTTTGCCATGCTCTTCTGTGCCGGACTCGGTCTGCTCCTTGTCGGACGCCCTGAGCCGACCCGCCAGATCAACGTTGGCCCCATCCTCAGCTCAGGCGGCTTGTTTGCCGTTGCCCTTGCTGGGTTGGAGTTGGTCCTGCTACCTACTGGCTGTTGCACGTACGAGGCCGCACACATCATGGCGGTGATCCCTTACGCCGCAGCCAGCCATTGGAAGGCGCTGGTACTGGGCATGCTCGCAAAGGTGCCGTTGTTATCGCCGCATTGAGCCTGCCTCGTCGGGCGGCCACCATGCGATATGACTTGACTGCCCCGGGGATCGCTTCCTGATCATCAGGGCTGATTCGTGTGTTGCGATTGTGGGGTCAATTCGTTGTCCGTCGTTTGCGCCTGGTCGAGCGGTCTCATCAGCTTCAGGAGGCTGAATTTGCGAGGATACCGTCTGGCGTTGCCGAGGGCTTTCAGTGCTAGTTGATTTCAGGCGCGGACTGAAAGCTCTCTACCTGTTCCTGGTCGCCCTGATCCTGGTGATGGCGTTATCGCGCCTAATACCGATCGCCCTAACCAGCGATGAACTACTTGAGTATCAGGGTGTTGTGGATCATGTGCGCTTTGCGCGGCTGGCGTTGCAGGGTGGCAAGCCTGATCTTCGTGATGCGATTGTCTATAACCTCGAAAACTACGGGATTGTTGCCAAGCTACCGGCCTATTTGCTCGGTCGCCTTGGTGGTTTGGCCGAACCTGCTGATTACGCCAGCCTTGCTCTCAATGCCAGACCCTATCAACTCTATTTCCAGATTTCTCACCTCACCGCGATCTTGATGGGACTCGGAAGTAGCGCCGTTTTGATCGTTGTGGCCAGGGCGATGAATCTGCGTTTGGCGTGGCTGGCTGGCCTGATCCTGTTGCTAATGCCGCGATTCATGGGCGACAGTTTGTTCAACATTAAGGACATCCCTTTTGCCTTTTTCTACCTTCTTTATTCAACCTCACTCATGCTCCGCCTGCGCATGCCGTCTTCGGGCGATGTGCCGGTACCGGCGCGGCTGATTCTGTTCTCATCGATCGCCGCGGGCTTGATGGGATCCATGAAGATCGTTGCCCTGGTGCCGGTGCTGATCACGGAGGCACTCGTTGCTGTGATTCAGCCAAAGCGATGTCGCTGGCTGGATGGGCTCCACATCGTTATCGATGCTTTTCTGATTTCGCTACTCTTTACACCGGCCTCCTGGCTTGAACCGCTCCGTTTTCTCAATGGGGCTGTCAAGTTGTTTCGATCCCACGACTGGCCGGGGGGTACTTGGTGGAACGGACAGTTTTTGAGTCGGGTCCAGGATCCGATCCATTGGTCCACAGCGGGCTACCTGCTGCGTTGGATCTTAAGTACCACGCCACTGTGGATCCTTCTCCTGGCGATTGTCGGGGCCGGGTGTCTGCTGCGTGGTTGGCCCTGGCTGGTGCCGAACGATCCGGAGGCCAGGTCAGCTCTCCTCAGCCGGCGGTGTCGGCTTCGGCTGGCTCTGCCTTTTCTTCTGCAGTTGCTGCTGCTGCCAGCGCTGGCAGTTCTTGGCAACGCCAATCTTTACGATGGCGTTCGGCATCTGCTGTTCATCTACCCTCCGCTAGCGCTGCTGGCTGCCATCGGACTTGATGACCTTGTCGCTGCGGGCACCTGCTTCGGTTCGGCCAAGATCCTGCGTGCGGGCCTGATTGGTGTGGCCTTGTTAGCCACGCTCACCCTCATGGATAGTTTCACGCTCTTCCCCTATGCCTACGTGTACGTCAATGAGCCGATGCGCTTCCTCTTGAGCCCTGCAAACACCGCCTACGACTACTGGGTCTATGCCGGCACCGATGCCGCCCGGGGCGCCCTCCGCTCCCTGCCTTCCACTCCAGCGGAACCGCATCCCTGCATCGCCCGAGTCGAACTGCCCGATCCGATTCAGGCCATGCTGGCACCGTCGCTTCGGGAGGTCTCCTGCGGTCCGGCCCCGTCCGGGGCTTCAGTGCCGGCAGGCAAGCCGATGGTGCTGCGGCTGGTCTCCGGCGCCCAAGCGGCTCAGCCGTTGTGCAGCTCGGTGACACGCTGGCAGTGGCCCTGGTTCCGGCGCACGCTTGCCACGGCTTGCCTTGAGCCCATCGTTCCCGCCTCCCTGCCCCGATGACCCCCACCATCGCCGGCGTGGTGCTCACCCTCAACGAGGAGCAGGATCTGGCGCGGGCCCTGGCTTCGCTGGCCTGGTGCGACGAGCGGCTGGTGCTCGACAGCGGCAGCACCGATGCCACGGCGGCGGTGGCCCGGGGGCTGGGGGTGCCGGTGGTGGAGCACCGCCAGGCGCCCCCCTTCCGGATCAGCGAGCAGCGCAACTGGGCCCTCGGCCAGGCCGGCCTGCGCAGCGACTGGGTGCTCTTTCTCGATGCCGATGAGCAGGTGGGCCCGGAGCTGGCGGCCGAGATCCGGCGCCGCATCGCGGCCGCTGATGCCCCCGATGGTTTCGAGCTCACCCCCCGCTACTGGTTCCTGGGGCGCTGGCTGAAGCGCACCCAGGGCTACCCCAACTGGCATCCCCGCCTGGTGCGCCGCGGCACCCTGGGTTTTGAAGGGGGGGTGTGGGAATGCTTCCCGGCCGGGGCCGCCGTGGGCCGCATCCCCCTGCCCTACGAGCACTACGCCTTCAGCAAGGGCCTCGACGACTGGCTGGAGCGCCACCGCCGCTACGCCAGCTGGGATGCCGAGCGGATCGTGGCCTTCCGGCGCCAGGGTGATGCGACGGCCCTCGGCACCCGCCGTTTCGTGGCCCTGCGGGCGCTGGCGGCGCGGCTCTGGCCGCTGCGGCCGCCCCTGCGCTTCCTGCAGAAGTACGTTCTCCAGGGCGGCTGGCTGGAGGGCTGGCAGGCCTTGGTGTTCGCCGGCCTGATGGCCTCCTACGACCTGATGACCGTGGTGAAGGTGATAGAGCTGCGCCGCCGCCAGCGGGGGCTGCCGCTGTGAGCGCTCCCACCGCCGACGACCCTCCAGGGAGCAGGCTCCCCGACGCCGCCCCCGCTGGTCTCCCCAACCTTGGCCGGAGCGTCTCTCCGATCGCCCTGCCCGCTGTGCGTCCCGAATTGCTGATCCTCTCTGAGCACTTCGCCCCCAGCACCGGCGCCACCGCCCAGCTGGTCACCGACCTGGCCCTCGGTCTGGCGGCCCGGGGTCACCGCTGCCGTGTGCTCACGGCCACGGCCGGCGGGCCGGTGGCGGGCCTGGAGGTGGTGCGGCTCGGGCTGCCGCGCTGCGCTGGCGCCGCCGCAGGCGCGCCGGTGGGGGTGCTGGCCAAGGCCGCGGCGGGGCTGGTGTTCGTGTTGGGGGGGCTGGGCTGGTGCCTGCTGCACGGCCGCCGCGGCCAGCGGCTATTCATCGTGTCCAATCCGCCGTTCGTGGGGTTGGTGGGCCCCCTGCTGCGCGGTCTGCGGGGGCTGGACTACGTGTTCCTGTTCCAGGATCTCTTCCCCCGCTCCGCTGCCCTCACCGGGGTGCTTCCCGCCAGCGGGCCGATCACGGCCGTCTGGCGCAGCTTGATGGGTTGGGTGTGCCGCAGCAGCAGCGCCACGGTGGTGCTCAGTGATGCCATGGCCGAGCGCTGGCGGCGGGAGTTGCGCCGCCCGCTGCCCCTCACCGTGATCCACAACTGGGCGGTGGAGAGGGCCAGCGACATCCCCAAGCAGGTCAATCCCCTCGCCCGTGAGTGGGGGGTGGCTGACGCCTTCACGGTGCAGTACTCCGGCAACTTCGGCCGCCTCCACGAGCTGCTCACCCTGCTGGAGGCGGCCCGGCTGGTGCAGGACGTCCCGATCCGCTTCCTGTTCATTGGCGGCGGTGCCAAGCAGGCTCAGATCACCGCCTACCGCGATGCCTTCGGCCTCGACCGAGTGCTGGTCAAGCCGTACCAGCCCCGCGAGCTGCTGCCCCTGAGCCTCGGCGCCTGCGACCTTGCCGCCATCGGCCTGATCCCCGGTGCCGAGGACACCGTGGCCCCCAGCAAGTTCTACGGAATCCTGGCCAGTGGCCGGGGCGTGCTGCTGGTGGCCCAGCGCGGTTGCGACCTGGCCCAGCTGGTGCTGCGCGAAGGCTGCGGGGTGGTGGTGGAGCCCGGCGAGGTGGCGGAGTTGGCCTTGGAGCTGCGCTCCCTGGCGGTCCATCCCGCCCGAGTGGCGGCCATGGGGGAGCAGGCCCGGCGCCTCTACCAAGAGCGTTTCGGCCTGGAGAAGGCGCTAGCGGCCTATGAGGCCCTGCTGACGTGATCCTGCTGGTCACCTACGACACGCGCCGCCGCGGTGGCATCGAGCGGCTCAGCCTCCAGGTGCGCGACGCCCTCCGCCAGGCCGGCCATCCCTGCCGTCTGCTCGCCACCCGTCGCCTCGGCCCCGGGCCGGTGGGACGGCTCGCCGGCCAGGCCTGGTTCCTGCTGCAGCTGGCCTGGTGGCTGCCCCGCAGCCGGCTGGTGTTCAGCATGCATGCCCTGCTGCTGCGGCCGATCCTCCTGCTTGCGGCCATCCCGGGACTCCGGCCGGCTCGCCAGGGCCGCCTCTGCTGGCTCCACGGCATTGAGGTGTGGGGGGCCAACTTGCCTCCCTTGCTGAGCGACCTGCGCCGCTGCGATGGGCTCGCCGCCAGCAGCGGCTTCAGCTGCGACCAGGTGCGGCCGCTGCTGGGGGAGCAGCCGCCGATCGCCGTGATCCATCCCTGCGCCGAAGACTTCCCGGCGGAACCGGCGGGCGATTCGCTGCTGGGCACCCAGGCAGCGGGGCTTGCGCCGCCGCCGGGAATGCGGCTGCTCACGGTGGCCCGCATGGTGCGCCAGGAGCGCTACAAGGGCCATGAGTTGATCCTTGAGGCTCTGGCCCTGCTGCGGCAGGGCGGCCTGCTCGATCCCGGCCTGCGCTGGCGGGTGGTGGGCAGCGGCGACGACCGCTTCCGCCTCCAGGAGAGGGCCCGCGCGCTTGGGCTGGAGGGCCAGATCGACTGGCTCGGCGGCCTTAGCGATCGGGAGCTCCAGCGGGAATACCGCGACTGCAGTCTGGTGTTGATGCCCAGTGCTTTCGCCCTACTGCCCGATGGCACCGCCCAGGGGGAGGGCTTTGGCATCACCTACCTGGAGGCGGCCCTGGCGGGGCGCGCCTCGATTGCCGCTGACCGGGGCGGCCAGACCGATTTGATCATTGATTCCCAGACCGGCTGGCTGGTGCCGCCCCAGCCCCAGTCGCTGGCGGATCTTCTGGAGCGGCTCCAGCGCGATCCGGAGGAGGTGTGGGCCTGTGGCGCCCGGGCCCGCCACCACGCCGAAACCTCCTTTTCGCCCGCCGTCCAGCGCCAGCGGCTGGCCCGGTTGGTGGCGCCCTGGATGGGGCCCGGCGCCATGCAAGGGTCGTTGGATCCAGCGCAACGCGGCTGATGTGCGGGCTGTTCGGCGCCATCGGGGCTGCACCGGTCGATCCGGAGCCGATCCGCGCCGCCCTGGCCAACCGCGGCCCCGATGCCTGGGGCATCCGGCAGTTGCCCGAGGGCTTCCTGCTGCACACCCGCCTCGCGATCCAGGATCTCTCCCCCCTCGGCCACCAGCCCATGGGCACGGCCGACGGCCGCCACTGGCTGGTGTTCAACGGCGAGATCTATAACGCTCCCCAGCTGCGGCAGCAGCTCCAAGCCGCTGGCTGCCGCTTCCGCTCCCACGCCGACACCGAGGTGATCCTGGAGGGCTTCGTGCGCTGGGGGGATGCCCTCTGGCCGCGACTGGAGGGGATCTTCGCCTGTGCGCTCTGGGATGGGGAGCGGCGGCGTCTCACCCTGGCCCGGGATCCCTTCGGGATCAAACCCCTGCTGCTGCTGCCCTGGAGTGAGGGGCTGCTGTTCGGCTCCGAACTGGCGGCCTTCCGGGCCGCCGGGGTGGCCCGCGGCCCCATTCGCCGCGATCTGCAGAGCTATGCGCTCTGGGGGGCTTTTGCCTCTCCCGCCACGGCGATGGCCGGCATCACCGCCTTTCCGCCGGGCCATGTGGGCCGGCTCGAGCTGGGTCAGCCCCTGCGCCTTTTCCCCTTCCCCTCCCCCCTCGATCGACCGCCCACCGCCGCCGAAGCGGAGCGGCCCACCGGCATCGAGGCCGCCGTGGCGGGCGTGCGGCAGCGGCTCACGGCCGCGGTGCAGCGCCAGACGATCGGCGACGTGCCGGTGGGGGCCTTCCTCAGCGGCGGCCTCGATTCCGGCATCCTTGCGGCCCTGCTGCGCCAGGCCAGCGGCGGGCCTGTTCGCACCCTTTCGGTGGGCTTCCGGGGCCTGCCCGGCGCCGTGGATGAGAGCGAACGGGCCCAAGCCAGCGCCCGCCATCTGGGCACCGACCACACCGCCGTGGTGCTCGGCGTTGACGATTTCGACAGCTGCATCGACGACTTTCTCGCGGCCATCGACCAGCCCAGCATCGATGGCTTCAACACCTATTTGGTCTCCCGGGCGGCCTCGGCGGCCGGCCTGAAGGTGGCCTTCTCCGGCCTCGGGGCCGATGAGGTGTTCGGGGGTTACGGCCAGTTCGCCCAGCTCCAGGCCTCCCTGGGCGCGGCCGGGGGCTCCATCCGTTTCGGGGGGCTGCCGGTGCAGCTGCTGCGCCGCTGGGGCCAGGAGGGCCGGGCCTACCGACGGCGTGGGCTGGCGGCGGCCCTCGACCTGCGCCAAATCCCCTTTTCCGGCGTCCCGGCCTCGCTGAAGCGGCAGCTGGTGGCCGGGCGCCTGGAGTCGGTGGCGGGGCAGCCCACCGATCTCGCGGCCCTGGCCCGCCTGGAGCTGCAGGGCTACCTGCGCGACACCCTGCTGAGGGACACCGATGCGGTGAGCATGCACCACGGCCTTGAGGTGAGGGTGCCCTATCTCGATGGGGAATTGGTGCGCTACTGCCTCAGCCTGCCGAGTGCCTGGCACCTGGCCGAAGGGCCCAAGACCTTGCTGCGGCGCGCCTGCGCCCATCACCTGCCGGCCGCCGTGCTGGCCGCCCCCAAGAGCGGCTTCAACCTGCCCCTCGGTCCCTGGCTGCTGGGACGCCCCCGTTTTGCCCCCACCCGCATCGTCCGCCTGCTCCGTCCCCATGGGGTGCGACGGTCCAGCGTGCTGGCCGCCTGGGCCTACCTGCGCGCCAATCCCGCCCGCTGGCAGCCCTACTGGCGCTGGGTGGTGCTGGCCGAGTGGCTCGAGCGCAGCGCCTGAGCCCGTCCGGCATTCAGAGCCGCCGCAGCTTCTCCTGGATCGCCCGCACCAGGTCCTGGGGGTGGGGAAGCTGCTCAGCCGGTGGCGGCTGGCGATCCTTCGCCGGCGTGGCGGCCAAGGAAGCGATCGCTGTGGCCAGGGACTCCGCATCCCCGGCCCGGTGCACCCGGCCCCAGGGCCGCTCTGCCACGAGGTCGGCGGCGCTGCCCACCCGGTCGCTGCAGATCACCCCGCAGCCGAACTGCAGGGCCTCATTCACCACCAGCCCCCAGGTTTCCCCCTGGCGGGAGGGCAGCAGCAGCAGATCGGCCAGGGCATAGAAGCGGCCCAGCTGCTGCTGGTTCTGGAAGCCCATCAGGTGGTGGCGGCCGGGCAGGGCGGTGTGGAGGGCTTCCTCCAGGGCAGGGCGCAGCAGGCCATCGCCCACCACCACCAGATGGAGGGAGTGCCACAGCGGCGCGGTGGCCGGATCGCGGCGCAGCACCTCAAGCCCTGCCGCGATCAGCAGGGGGTCCTTCACCGGGCTGATCTTGCCCACGAACAGCAGCACCGGAGCCCCGGGCGGGATGCCGAGTTCGGCGCGCAGGGCCTCGCGCCGGGGCCGCCAATGGTCCACCTGCTGGGCGAAGAAGTCTTGGTCCACCGCATAGCGGGCCGTGGTCCGCCGCTGAGGCCCCACCCCCAGCCGCTGGTAATGGGCCTCGGAGTGGCGGCCGATCGGAAAGACATGGTCTAAGCGGCGGTAGTAGCGCCGCAGGGCCGCGCTGCGCAGCCGCTCCTTCCAGGCCGGACGCTCCAGGGCCTGGTCGGTGGTTTCGGCACGCAGCCACAGCCGCTGGCGTTGGCGGGCCAGGAGCAGGGTAGCGGCGGTGATGAACAGCGGCGAGTAGCTGAACACCAGCACCGCATCGGGCCGCCAGTCTTGAATCAGCCTACTGGCCTGCCGGGCCAGTCTCAGGGCGCTGGCGGGATGGCTGAGGGCCGCCAGCGGGTGTTCGCTAATGAAGGAATGCGGATAGCCCTCGGTGGGGGCGCTGTCCCAGGCGAAGGCCACGCCGAAATCAGGATCCACGCTGGGGCTGCTGCCGTGGTTGCAGCCGAAGAACACCCGCAGTTCCAGAGCGGGATCGGCCGCTAGGCCGGTGAGCACTGGTTTGAAGTACTGCACCGGGTGGGTGATCAGCACTGCAAGACGTGGCTTTGGGTAGGTCATGGTGCCAGGGCCGGCTCCTTAGCGATGGCGCTGAGGGTGGCCCGCTTCGGCCGCGGCAGCAGGCAGCCCAGCAGCGAGAAGCTGGGGCTTCTCCAGAGCGGCGCCGGGGTAGGGCGGTTCAACGTTGGCCCAGCAGCCAGCGGCCGAGGCAGGCAAGGTCGAGCCAGGGTGACCAGTTGGCCAGGTAGCAGAGATCCTCCGGTAGCTCGTCGGCGGGGTCGTGGGAACGGTGCCGTGGTAAGGAGCGGCCCGGGCTCCAGCGGATCAGTCCCGGCTTCACCCAGAATCGCATCTCTAGGTCGTCATCCTCCGTTGGCGGGCGATCGGCCGGGAGCAGCGGCAGGGGCCGAGGTCCCACCAAGCCCATCTCGCCCCGCAGCACTCCGATCAGCGCCGGTGCCCCCGCCAGGCCGGAGCGCCGCCACCAGGCGGGTGCCTGGGGATCCACCACCAGCGAAAGCAGCTGGAAGGGCTGCCCCTCCAGGCCCCGCCGCCCCTCCTGTCGCAGCTGGCATCGCCGGCCCTGCAGCCGCAGCACAAGCAGTGCCACACCCAGGGGGATGGCCAGCAGCAGCAGGGCCAGCCCCGCCAGCAGGAGATCTTGCAGGCGCTTCAGGCGGGCGTTCTGCCCCTCCCGCAACCGCCCGAATCGCTCCCAGCGGCCGGGCCAGTCCGGGGGCAGCAAGGCGGCAGGCAGGGAGCGAAGGTACCGCTCGCACCAGCGGTCGAGGGGCAACAGCACGAGGCCGCGGCGCTGCCAGAGCAGCAGCTGGGCCCGATCTTCTGGGCGTACTAGGGCCCCCACCCCCAGGGCGACCCCCTGCAGGCCAAGCAGGTTGGCGAGCATGGGCGGCAGGGGGGCGGTGCCGACCGGGTCGCGCCATTCGATCGCCGCTGGCACCGCACAGCCGCCCCGCTCGATCTCCTGGGCCACCGCCTGGCGCTGCGGGCGGCTGGCCAGCACCAGCCAACGCTGCTGCGGCTGCCAGAGGTGGCGCCCGTTCTCCAGCTGGCGCAGCAGGGCACTACTGACGGCACCGCTCAGCAGCACCGGGATCAGGAAGCCCCGCCCCACGGTGGCATCGAGGCTGAGGCCGGTGAGGGCGTAGCCCACCACGATCGTGAGGATCACGCCGGTGCCGGCCACCAGGAAGCGGTTGGCTTGCTCCTGGGCCGAGAGGGTGTGGCGGGCCAGGCCGCTGTAGGTGCCGAGCAGCCACTGCAGGCCCACCAGTAGGGGGATCACCAGTAGGGGCCCCCGCGTGATCACGGGCAGCGTGCCGAAGCGCAGCTGGTGCAGGCCGAGCCACACCACACTCAGCAGGCCGGCATCGGCCAGGGCCCAGCCCAGGGGCGGCGGCAGCGGGCGGAGCAGCCTCATGGTGGTGCGTCCGGGCTGAGGGCACAGAGCTGGCGTGCCAGCTCCTTGGCAGCCGCTGCGTGACCGGTCCGGTTCCAATGGCCGTAGCCCGGCCCGGGGCGTTGGCCCGCAAAGCCATGGGCCACTAGCTTCTGTTCATCTGCCTGGTGTTGGAGCGCCGGGGCCAGCGGCAGATAGGCAATGCGGCGGGCGGCCAGGAAGGCGCCAAGTCGTCGTTCCGGACGCATCCAGTCGAGCTTGTGACGGGTGGCCTGGGCCCTCCGTTCGGCGGCATCGGGCCATAGCTGGGGTGGGGTGGTGAGGCTGGTCACCACGAGGGTGCTGCCGGCCTGCCGGGCCTCCCGGTTCCAACGGTCCAAGATCGCCTCCAGCACCGGCCAGCCAGGCTCCAGATCCCCTGCACTGGCACCGTAGAGCCGGGTTCCATCGGTGCCCAGTGGGAAGGCGCTGCAGCCGCTGGCCGGGCATTCCGCCCCGGCGGCCGGGCGGAGGCGGTCGCGGGCCTGCTTGAGCAGCTGGAGCACCTGGCTGTGGGCCAGCAGCCAGGAGGAGCTCCGGCCCAGGGTTGAGGTTCGGAAGCGGTAGTCGGGGCGTTGGCGGAAGCTGGAGTCCACCACAAGCTCTCCGTTGCGGAGGTGGAAAGTGGGGGCCGCCGCCGTGGCGCTGCCACCCACCAGGTTGTCGCGCAGGTCGTTTTCGAAGTACACCGCGTGCAGCACCAACCGGGGCTGAAGCGGCCGGGCGTCGCGGCTCCAGGTGAGCCAGCTTTGGCCCGTGCCGAAGCCGCCGACCCCGAAGTTGAGGGTTTCGGCGCCGCCGGGGAAGGCGCCAAGCAGGGGGCAGGGCTTCACCGCGGCCAGGGCGGCTGGCAGCTGGCGCACCCAGGATTCGGACTCTGGCACCTGCAGCGCCTCGGTGAAGGAATCACCAAGCACAGCGATGCGGAGCGTGCCGGCCGTGGGCAAGGGGCTCCAGTCGCGGTCGTGGTAGCCGCTGCGGTTGATGCGTACAAAGGAACTCCCCTCCTGGGTCCAGCGGCCCCGGGCGCCGGGTTGCAGGCCGTAGCCGGTGAGGGGATCGGGCCGGTAGAACTGGGGGGTGCCCTGGTCGAGGAGCCGCAGGGCCACCTCCATCACCCCGAAGGCCAAGGCGGTGGACCCCACCATCAACAGGAGAGGCATCAGCAGCGATTTCAGCCGTTGGGGCCGTTGGGCAGGGATGGTCAATTCGTTTTGGCGGGGGAGGGGAAACGACCCTTGGGGTCGGGCGACTCCTGGGGGTTGGCCCCCACCGGCAGCGGCTGGGCCGGGTCCATCGCCACCGCACCCCGGGCCCCGGCCACCAGCCGGATCGTCTTGAACAGGATCAGCAGATCGAGCAGCAGGTTGGCGTTGCGTAGGTAATAGAGGTCGTAGCTGAGCTTCATCCGCGAATCAGCCACGCTGGCGCCATAGGGATAGCAGACCTGGGCCCAGCCGCTCAGCCCTGGCCGGATCCAGTGGCGCACCCGGTAGTGGGGGATGAGTCGCTCAAGTTCCACCTCCAGCTCTGGACGCTCCGGCCGGGGACCGATCAGGCTCATGTCGCCGCTGATCACCGCCAGCAGTTGGGGCAGTTCGTCGATGCGAAGCCGCCGCAGCCACTGCCCCACCGGGGTGATGCGGCTGTCATCGCGGGAGGACCAGCGGGCTCCACCGGCTTCGGCATCGGTGCGCATCGTGCGCAACTTCCAAACCTGGAAGGGTTTGCTGTAAAGGCCCGTGCGGGTCTGGCCATACAACACAGGCCCCCGGTCGGTCAGCCAGATCAGGGCGGCCGCCACCAGGATCAGCGGCAGGGTGAGTAGCCCGAGAACTCCTGCTCCCAGCAGGTCGAAGCTGCGCTTGAGACGCCAGCTCCAGGTGCTGGGTTGGAGGCCGAAGCCTTCCGCCTGGAGCAGCCAGCGGTTGGAAAAGAGTTCCGGTGGCACCCGCTGCAGGTGTTGCTCCGACCAGTTGACCAGGCTGCTCACCCCGGTGCCCGTTGCCCTCTCTGTTAGCAGGGCCTGCAGCAAGGCTTCATGGATGCCGATGCGATCGCTCACGGCGATGCCATCGACGTTCTGCAGCTTGGGGAGGCCTGGATCCGTGAGCTCGGCGGGCGTCGTCCAGATCAGCTGCCAGCGATGCAGCGGCGGATGGCTGCCCACCTCCGCCCTCAGCAGGGCCACTTCCTCCTCGTCCCCCAGCATCAACCAACGCTGCCGCTCCCGGCGCCGCGAGGTGAGCCAGATCTGGGCCAGGGCCGAGAGCAGGGCAGTGATCCCCAGCATCGGCAGAAGAAAGCCCCGGAAGCGGGTGCGGGCGTTTTCCACCTGGAACACCCAGCTGTGGGCGAGCACCAGGGCCAGGATCAGCAAAGGCACCAGGGCCGTCACGGCGAGCCGACGTTGCAGCGAATGGCGCCGGTTCCCCTCGGGTTCGGAATAGCGGCCGAGCAGATAGGAGATGCCGATCCACAGCAGGATCAGCAGGGCCAGGGCGCGGTTGATCCCCACCCAGTCCTGCTCTTCCAGCCGAATCCAGCGGGTGAGGTTGTAGGTGGTGGCAAGGCTGAGGGCGTCGAAGAGGGCCAGCCCCAGCATCAGCAACCGTTGCCGCAGCCAGGGAGCTCTCAAGCCCATATCGCACGTCGCGTTCTGGCTACCAACTCTATGGGGGGGGAGGCTTCTGCATTTACGCTCGGGCGACGTCTATGGAATGACTGCGGCATGACCATCCCTCCGATCCGCTCCATCTGCTGCATCGGAGCCGGCTACGTGGGCGGTCCCACCATGGCTGTGATCGCCGACCGCTGCCCCGACATTCAGGTCACGGTGGTGGACCTCAACGCCGAGCGGATCGCCGCCTGGAATGATTCCGACCTCACCAGGCTGCCGGTGTATGAGCCCGGCCTTGACGCGGTGGTGGGCCGGGCCCGCGGCCGTAACCTTCACTTCACCACCGAGGTGGATGGCGCCATCGCCGCCGCCGACATGGTGTTCCTCTCGGTGAACACGCCCACCAAAACCCGCGGTGTGGGGGCCGGCCAAGCCAGCGACCTGCGCTGGATCGAAGCCTCGGCCCGCCAGGTGGCGGCCGCCTCCCAGGGCCACACGATCGTGGTGGAAAAGAGCACCCTGCCGGTGCGCACGGCCGAAGCCGTGAAGGCGATCCTTGGCGGCGCCCAGGGCAGCGACGGCGGCAAGACCTTCTCGGTGCTTTCCAACCCCGAATTCCTGGCCGAAGGATCGGCGATCGGGGATCTGGAGGTTCCAGACCGGGTGCTGATCGGCGGCGAGGATCCGGCCGCCATCGATGCCCTGGCCAGCGTTTATGGCCACTGGGTGTCTCAGGAGCGGATCCTGCGCACCAACCTCTGGAGCAGCGAGCTCTCCAAGCTCACCGCCAACGCGTTCCTGGCCCAGCGGATCTCCTCGATCAACAGCATCGCCGCCCTCTGCGAGGCCACCGGCGCCGATGTGCGCGAGGTGGGCCGGGCGATCGGCACCGACAGCCGCATCGGTCCGAAGTTCCTGCAGGCCGGTCCGGGCTTTGGCGGCAGTTGCTTCCAGAAAGACATCCTCAACCTGGTGTATCTCTGCCGCCACTACGGCCTAGAGGAGGCGGCCTCCTACTGGGAGAGCGTGGTGGGCCTCAACACCTGGCAGCAGCAGCGCATCGCTCGGCTAGTGGTCAACAGCCTCTTCGGCACGGTGAGCGGCAAGCGCCTGGCGGTGCTGGGCTTCGCCTTCAAGGCCGACACCAACGACACCCGCGAGGCGCCGGCAATCCGCATCTGCCGTGACCTGATCGAGGAGGGGGCCCAGCTGGCGATCGTGGATCCGAAGGTGGATTCCGCCCAGATCGCCCGCGATCTGGAGCGTTCTCCTGTGGCGGCCGATGCGGCTGCCGGATCCCGCCCGATCGGCGCCGATGGCTGCTGGCTGGCGGCGGGCACACCGCTTGAGGCGGCCCGCGGCGCCGATGCGGTGCTGATCCTCACCGAATGGCGCGACTACCGCCAGCTCGACTGGGCTTCGATCGCTGGAGTGATGCGCCGGCCGGCCTGGCTGTTCGACGCCCGCGCCGTGGCCGATGGGGCCGCCGCCCGCGCCGCCGGACTGAACGTCTGGACCGTGGGGGAAGGCTGAAATGGCACGCCGCAACCTGATCACCGGCGGTGCCGGTTTCCTCGGCTCCCACCTGATCGACCGGCTGATGAACGCCGGTGAGGAGGTGATCTGCCTCGACAACTACTACACCGGCCGCAAGGACAACATCCGCCACTGGCTCGGCCATCCCGATTTTGAGCTGGTGCGCCACGACGTGACCGATCCGATCCGCCTCGAGGTGGACCGCATCTGGCATCTGGCCTGTCCCGCCTCGCCGGTGCATTACCAGTTCAACCCGATCAAGACCGCCAAGACCAGTTTTCTGGGCACCTACAACATGCTGGGCCTGGCCCGGCGGGTGGGGGCGCGGCTGCTGCTGGCCAGCACCAGCGAAGTGTATGGCGATCCGGAGGTTCATCCCCAGCCCGAGAGCTACCGGGGCTGCGTGAACACGATCGGCATCCGCTCCTGCTACGACGAAGGCAAACGGATCGCCGAAACCCTCTGCTTCGACTACCAGCGCATGCACAGCACCGAGATCCGGGTGATGCGCATCTTCAACACCTATGGGCCGCGCATGCTGCCCGATGACGGCCGGGTGGTGAGCAATTTCATCGTGCAGGCCCTCAAGGGTGAGCCGCTCACCTTGTACGGCGATGGCAGCCAGACCCGCTCCTTCTGCTACGCCGACGATCTGATCGAGGGGATGATCCGGCTGATGAATGGTGAGCACACCGGTCCGATCAACATCGGCAATCCGGGCGAATTCACGATCCGCCAACTGGCCGAACTGGTGCGGGATCGCATCAACCCCTCCCTGGAGCTGGTCTGCCGGCCGTTGCCCCAGGACGATCCCTTGCAGCGCCAGCCGGTGATCGACCTGGCCCGCCGCGAGCTGGGCTGGGAGCCGAAGGTGAGCCTGGAGCAGGGCCTCGAACCCACGATCGCCTACTTCCGCGAGCGCCTGGCCCGGGCTTGATGGCCGGCTCCGTTCTGGTCACCGGGGCCGCCGGCTTTATCGGTGCGGCCGTGGTGCACCGATTGCTGGCCCGTGGTGAGCGGGTGGTGGCTCTCGACAACCTCAACGCCTATTACGACCCCACCCTCAAGCGGGCGCGCCTTGAGCGGCTTGAGGCCGCTGCCCAGCCTGGCCAGTTTCGCTTTGCCGAGCTGGATGTGGCCGATGCGGAGGGACTGGCCGGCCTGGTGGCCGCCGAGACCACGGATCGGGTGATCCATCTGGCTGCCCAGGCGGGAGTGCGCTATTCGATCGAGAATCCCGGCGCATACATCCAGAGCAATCTGGTTGGCTTCGGCTCGGTGCTGGAGGCCTGCCGCCATCAGGGCGTCGCCCATCTGGTGTACGCCTCCAGCAGCTCGGTGTACGGCGGCAATCGCCAGATGCCCTTCTCAGAGCAGCACGCGGTGAACCATCCGGTGAGCCTCTATGCGGCCACCAAGAAGGCCAATGAGCTGATGGCCCACACCTACAGCCATCTCTATGGCCTGCCCGCCACGGGCCTGCGCTTCTTCACCGTGTACGGCCCCTGGGGACGGCCGGACATGGCGCCGATGCTGTTCGCCCGGGCGATCCTGGCGGGCGAGCCGATCAAGGTGTTCAACCAAGGCCGCATGCAGCGGGATTTCACCTACATCGATGACATCGCCGAGGGCGTGATCCGCTGCCTCGACAAGCCCGCCACCGCCGATCCCCACTTCGATCCGCTCCACCCCGATCCAGCCACCGCCGCCGTGCCCCACCGGCTGTTCAACATCGGCAACAGCCAGCCGATTCCGCTGCTGCGCTTCGTCGAGGTGCTGGAGCAGGCCCTGGGCCGCGAAGCGATCCGCGATCTGCAGCCGATGCAGCCCGGCGATGTGCCCGCCACCGCCGCCGACACCTCAGCCCTGGAGGCCTGGGTGGGGTTTAGGCCCACCACGGCGATCGAGACTGGGGTGGAGCGGTTTGCTGAATGGTATCGTGATTACTACGATTTGATGGCTTAATGCGTGGCGTTGGCCGCGATGTCGATCTGCTGAACTCAAGTTCTCTCTGGATTCATTTCCCAGGCCATCTTGTTTCCCTAGATTTTGAGGCCAATGCTCAAGGGTTCTGATCTTCTGTCCAAGGTAAAAGAAAGCGGGGATATCAGCAAGAGTGATTTGGTGCGATCTTGTGGTTACGTCTCAACGTTGCTCGATGGTGCAGAGCGGCTCGAGTTCGAAGCTTTCAACGAAGCTTTGCTTGAGGCAAAAGGGGTTCGGATTCCTTTGTCGAGCTTGCCTGGCACGTCCGATCTGCTCCCGAATGCCACTCCGATTTGGCAGAGGATCGAGGCCACGGCCAGCGACCACTTCCGTCGCGCCGCGATCGGCGAGATCCGCACGCCCCTGCTGGAGGCCACCGAGTTGTTCAAGCGCGGCATCGGTGAGGCCACCGATGTTGTCGGCAAGGAGATGTACACCTTCCTCGACCGCGGTGAGCGCAGTTGCACCCTGCGGCCGGAGGGGACCGCCTCGGTGGTGCGGGCGGCGATTCAGCACGGACTGTTAGCGAAGGGCCCTCAGCGGCTCTGGTATGGCGGGCCGATGTTCCGCTACGAACGGCCTCAGAAGGGGCGCAGGCGCCAGTTCCACCAGATCGGCGTAGAGCTGCTCGGGGTGGCTGACGCCACCAGCGATGCTGAGGCGATCGCGATCGCCTGGGACCTGCTGGCCGATCTGGGCGTGGCCGGCCTGCAGCTGGAGATCAATTCCCTGGGCACCCCCGAGGATCGTCAGCGCTATCGGGCCGAACTGGTGAACTGGCTGGAGGCCCACCACGACCAGCTCGATCCCGATTCCCAAAATCGCATCAGCACCAACCCCTTGCGGGTGCTCGATTCCAAGAACCCGGATACCCAGGCCCTGCTGGCTGGCGCCCCCACCCTGGCCGATGCCTTGGCCGGCGAGAGCCACGAGCGCTTCGCCCGGGTGCGCCAGGCCCTGGAGGCGCTTGGGATTCCGTTTGTGCTCAATCCCCGCCTGGTGCGGGGCCTCGACTATTACGGCCACACCGCCTTCGAGATCACCAGCAACCAGCTCGGCGCCCAGGCCACGGTGTGCGGCGGCGGTCGCTACGACGGCCTGGTGGAGCAGCTGGGTGGGCCGGCCACCCCTGCCGTTGGCTGGGCGCTGGGAATGGAGCGGCTGGTGCTGCTGCTCAGCCAACCGACGGCCAGCGAGCCTGCCGCCGCCGGGGCACCGGATCTCTATGTGATCAGCCGGGGCGAGGTTGCCGAGGCGCAGGCGCTTGTGCTCACCCGCCTGGCCCGCCAGGCCGGCCTGGCGGCGGAGCGGGATGCCAGTGGCTCGGCCTTCGGCAAGCAGTTCAAACGGGCCGATCGCAGCGGTGCCCCCTGGGCGGCCGTTATCGGTGACAGTGAGGCGGCGGATGGGGTGGCACTCCTCAAGGATCTGCGCGGCGAGCAACCGGAGCGGCGGATCCTCCAGCAGCAGCTTGTGGACGAACTGCTTGGGGTGGCAGGGGGCCGGAGCCGCGGAGGCTGAGCGTTCTCCCCCTCAAAGGCCACTGGGTGCCAGGCCGCCCTCCATGGCTGTGCGAAGGGCCATGAGCTGCTGCCATGAGCTGCTCCAGCAGAGGTTCAAGCCGGTCCAACGGCACCATGTTGGGCCCATCGTTGAGGGCGTTATCCGGATCTGAATGGACCTCCATGAACAGCCCGTCGACCCCGAATGCCACGGCGGCCCGGGCCAGGGGTGCCACGAATTCGCGCTGCGCTCCGGTGCTGGTGCCTTTCCCCCCCCCCGCGGCTGCACGGAGTGGGTGACATCGAAGATCACCGGACTGCCCAGGCCCCGCATCTGGGGCAGGCTTCGAGAATCCACCACCAGCGTGTTGTAACCGAAACAGCTGCCGCGCTCCGTGAGCCAGAGGTTCTCCACCCCGGCATGGCGGAGCTTGTGCACCACCCGGGCGCACCTCGATCGTGCTGGTCCTGCGCACCCTCCCCGTGAGCAGCTCGTCGTCGGCAAAGCGGAAGGCCGGCAGGGATCCGAGATGCTCGAGTTCCTGCTCGTAGCGCCGCTGCCGGGGGGTATTGAGGGCGCTGAACACCTCAGCGAGCAGCTCGGCGTATGCGGCGGCTTCCTCGAAATCGCAGCTGCCGCGGAGGATCAGCTTCTGCTCCAGCCGCCGTTTCACATGGCCATGCGGTGCCTCGACGATGCCGTTCTCATGGGCCACATCACGGTTGTTCCGGCTGGGTGAAAGCCGGTCATGATGGTGCTGATGCATTTAACCAAGTCCTGATCCTCCTTTCGGCCGGTCAAGCATTTCTGATCAAGAATTGATTCCCTCTGGCCAGAAAAAACCCGTTCAGAGCAGAGAATAATTCGGGACTTCTAAACAATGCAGATCGAAAGCTTCGCCACTTTTCCAGGCGATCGAGAGTCAATAAATTGTCTTCAAATAGGCGACAACGATTGCTCCAACAGCTGAACATCGCAGCCGTATCGGAAAAACACTAATGAACAGATCTCAATCGAAGAAGTCCGTGTGCCTTTCTTGGCCTGCTTGACCCAGGCAACTGCTGGGTGGTATCAGTGGTATTATCAGCTCTCACGGTGCTTGCTACCCAATTAAGCTACATTAAGTCTTTCCAGCACTTCCCTTGGTCAGCGATGCCTGCTGTTGAACCGAACAAAATAGCCGATCCAGCCTCCGCTCTTACCTTTTGCCTTGAACAGGAGGCCGCTGCCATTGCAGCCGCTGCCCTGCGTCAGCCTGCTCGCCAGGTCGAAGCAGCCCTGAGCCTTCTTGATGACTGCGCATCCCGCCGCGCCAAGCTCGTGATCACCGGCGTAGGCAAAAGCGGAATCGTGGCCCGCAAGATCGCAGCCACATTCTCATCGATCGGGCTGATGGCGATCTACCTGAATCCCCTCGATGCACTGCATGGCGATCTGGGCGTGGTAGCACCCGACGATCTGGCACTGTTGCTTTCCAACAGCGGTGAAACCGAGGAGCTACTGCAGATCCTTCCCCATCTCAAGCGGCGCGGTACCGCGCGCATCGCACTGGTGGGGCGTGTGGTCTCCAGCCTGGCCCGAGGTTGTGATGTGGTGCTGGATGGATCGGTGGACCGTGAGGTCTGCCCGCTTAACCTTGCCCCCACCGCCAGTACGGCAGTGGCGATGGCAATCGGCGATGCTCTGGCGGCGGTGTGGATGGAGCGTCGCGGCGTATCGCCCGAGGCCTTCGCCCTCAACCATCCGGCCGGTTCGCTCGGGAAGCAGCTCACCCTCACCGCCGCTGATCTGATGGTGCCTGCAACGCAGCTCCAACCATTGGCACCATCCACCCCCCTGCTGGAAGTGATCGCATATCTCACCGCCAATGGCATCGGGGCCTGCTGGGTGGCGCAGCCGGAGGATTCAACCCGCATCAACGGCCTGATCACCGATGGGGATCTGCGCCGCGCCCTGCAGAGCCAGGGAGCATCCACCTGGAGTGCGCTCACGGCCGCCGATCTGATGACCATGGACCCGATCACGGTGCCTGGGTCGACCCTGGCGATCAAGGCGATCGAGCGCATGGAGCAGAACCATCGAAAGGCGATCTCCGTGCTGCCAGTGGTGGATGGTGAGAATCGGATGCTGGGACTGCTTCGGCTCCACGATCTGGTGAGAGCCGGCCTAGCGACCACCGCAGCGGATTAAGGCAGAACCGATGGCTCTTGTGCGATGGCTGCAGCAGCTCCGCTGGCGCCTTGGCTGGTGGCGTCAGCGACGGCGCCTGGAGGCGATCGAGGTTGTGGTGCTCGATGTGGATGGCGTGCTCACCGATGGCGGCCTCTGGTATGGCCCGGAGGGGGAGCTCAGCAAACGATTCGATGTACGCGATGGGCTTGGGATTCGGTTGCTGCAGCACGTGGGCATCGAAGTGGCGTTTCTCAGCGGAGGCCGTGGCGGTGCCACCGAGGTGCGCGCTAGCCATCTCGGCATCCGTCACTGCCTGGTGGGCGCCCAGGACAAACCCCTCGCCCTTTCACAGCTTTGCAGGCAGCTTGGAGTGGGCCGCGAGGCGCTGCTGTTCGTGGGCGACGATCTCAACGATCTCGCGGTGCGGGATGCCGTGGCTCTGCTGGTGGCAACCTCCGATGCGGCCCCACCTCTGCGGCAGCAGGCGGATGCAGTGCTTCTGCAGCGGGGGGGGCGCGGTGCGGTTCGGGAGCTGGCCGAGCGACTGCTGCGGGCCCGTGGTGCCTGGGCCTCTCTAAGCCGAGAGGGATGGCGCGATCGCAACGACTGACCGCCGCGACTGGTGCACCTCTGGCAGAAGGAAGATGCCGTGATGCCGTCAATGCTCCTGAGCCACGGCGATTGCCCGTGCCTGCTCCAGCTGTTCGGCCGTATCCACGGATAGGGATTCGTCCTCCACGGGAAAGGTGCCGACTCCGATTCCTGCCTCGATCAGACGCAGCTGCTCAAGTTTTTCGGTCCGCTCCAGAGGGGAGTGGGGGAGGGTGTTCCAGCGAAGCAGCACATCGGCGCGGTACCCATAGATGCCCACATGCCCCCAGTAGGTGGTGTGCTCATGCCACTGCTCTGGCTCTGCATCCCGCACATGCGGGATGGCTGAGCGGGAAAAGTAGAGGGCGCGACCATCGGCAGCCAACAGGGTCTTCACCACGTTGGGGTTGTGCACATTGTCGGCCCCCATCCGGTACACGGGCGTGAGCACCTCTGGGGTTGGGCTGCGGCGGCTGAATTCCGTAACCATCATCTCGATTACGGCCGGATCGATGAACGGCTGATCCCCTTGAACATTCAGGATCAGGGTTCTGTCTGCAGGGCAACCACCCAGGCTGATGAGCTGATCAGCCACCGATGCGATTCGTTCGCTGCCCGACTCACAGCTAGGGCTCGTCAGCAAGGCTTGAAAGCCCCAGCCGCGCGCCAAGGCTGCCAATTGCTCGCTGTCGGTGCAGAGCACCACGGCCTGAGGCGTGTGAGCTTTGCGGCAGCTAAGCAGCACACGCCGCAGCATCGGCATGCCGCCGATGTCGGCTAGCACTTTGTTGGGTAGCCGACTGGATTCAAGCCGTGCTGGCACGGCCACAATGGTGGCATGGGTTGCTGTCATGGCGGTGTGTGGTCTCACTCCCAGAGCCGGAAGGCTTCGTCACGGGCGGCAAACCATTCAGCAGCCAGACCCTCGCCCATCGTGCGCTGTTCGCGAAACCAGGGGCCGCCCAGGGTCCAGTGCAGCAAGGAAGAGCCTGGGGCTCTGGCGGCATCCTGCACGGCCACCAGATGATTCCAGGCATCAGGCAATGCTCCGATCTCATGGTCACCCTGAAGCCAATGGAAACGATGGAGCTCAAGGCCGCTGGCGCTATTCACATAGTCGGGGGTCAATGCGGTGCAGCGGCCGCAGTTGAACAGCATCAGGGAGCTCCAGTTCTTTTTTGGATAAGCACTCTGCACCTCCCCAAGGAACTTGACCGTTTCGCCAGGTTCATGCTCATGCTGCACGCATTGCAGCGCATACCGTTCGTCTCGCAGGGCCCAGAGCTCGGCGATATCGCCGCGGGCAAGCATGTCGCAGTCCATGAAGATCGCCCAACCCTGGTAGCCCATCAGCCTGGGGACCAGGAAACGGCTGAAGGAGAATGCGGTGGACTGCTTGGGATCACGGGTGCGCCAATAAAGCCCCTGCTTCTCAAGCTGAGGGGTAAGCATCGGCGTGATCGCCAAGGGAGTGCTGCTGAGCTGGGTGAGACTGTCGATCAGCACGTTGGTGGCTGCCCGCTCGCGCGGATCCACACCGATGAAGATGGGGATGGGATGGATCATGACAGCGAGTGTAGGTCTGTCCAGAGGTCTCTGCCCCGCTGGATCAGCGCCGCTACATGATCCGCTGGGGCAGGGGCGCGCGAGCCATCCATCACCATGCGGTAGAGATCAGCAACCTTCCAGGCTTCAGTATCCGGATCATTGCCGAAGCGTGGAATCAGGTGCAGATGCAGATGCCTGGCGCCTTCGCCAAAGCCGATGGCATAAACGCGCTCACAGCCGCTGAGGCTCTGCACCAGCCGTGAAGCTTCCTGCACGGCCGATCCCCAAGCGGCTGCCTCTTCCGGCAAGAAGTCGATCGGGCCGCCGAGATGGCGACGCGAATCCAGCAGTAGCCAACCTGGCAGCGGCGCAGGATCCGGATGATGGCGCAGAATCCAGGTTCGCCCGCGGCCGATCTCGTAACGAGCGCAGGCCTCGGAATCGGCGTGCAGCCGGCAGACGCCGCAGCTGTTCATCGGCCCTTGGTCGCTGGGCCTGTCAGTGTGGTGCAGCGGCGTCCGAGAGCGAGTGCGGCATGATCGTTCCACACCTTGATTCACCATGACCTTCACCCTGATCGCCGGTCCATGCGTGATCGAGAGCCGTGCTCTGGCGCTGGAGGTGGCCGAGCGGATGAAGAGCATCACCGATCGCCTGGGCATCACTTACGTGTTCAAGGCCAGCTTCGACAAAGCAAACCGCAGCTCGGGATCCACGTTCCGGGGGCCGGGGGTGCACGAGGGTCTGGAGGTGCTGGCGGAGGTGAAGCAACGATTTGGCGTGCCTGTGCTCACGGACATCCACGAGAGCCAACAGGCGGCACCTGTGGCGGCGGTGGTGGACGTGCTGCAGATTCCTGCTTTCCTCTGCCGGCAGACCGATCTGCTGCTCGCTGCAGCTGAGGCCGTGCGCGGAACGAATAAAACGATCAATGTGAAGAAGGGACAGTTCCTGGCTCCGTGGGATATGGCGCAAGTGGTGAACAAGCTACGCAAGGCCGGGGTCGAGAACCTGTGGCTCACGGAGCGCGGCAGCAGCTTCGGATACAACACTCTCGTCGTTGACTACCGCAGCATTCCGCAGATGCAGACCTTGGGCTGCCCTGTGATCTTTGATGCCACCCACTCCGTGCAGCAGCCGGGGGGCCAAGGCAGCAGCAGCGGCGGCCAACGTGAGTTCGTGGCACCCCTGGCCAGGGCCGCCATGGCCGTGGGTGTCGATGGCCTGTTCATGGAGGTGCATCCCGACCCCGACAATGCCCTGAGCGATGGACCAAATATGGTGCCACTTCAAAGGGTTGAAGCGCTGCTCCAGCAACTGGTTCGGATCAGAGACAGTATCGATCTATCATCAGGCCAGACCACGTATTAGGAGCGAATAATGAAACAAGCAGCTGAGCCACTCAAGCTAGGGAAGCTCTGGGCAACAAGGGTATGAGTTTCCATTGAGACCGGCAAAGCTGCCTTTGGCCTGGATTGGCCTCTGAGGCCGCAATATGTGGCTCCATGGGCTCATTATCATTGCTGCAAGTAGTTGGCGCCGGGCCAGGAACACGTTCGTCAAAGCTGCCAACACATTGATCTTGCAGCGGTTCATGGCCACGCCGAGCAGTCGGGTTTTCTGAAAGCCGAACTGATTGTTGAGCACCCGGAACGGGTGTTCAACCTTGGAGCGGATACGGGCCTACTGCAAGCAGAAGCCTGCGGCTAGGGCGGTCTCAATCAGGTCTTGCAGTCTTCACTCTGGTGTGTCCGGCAAGCCGCAGTGATTGCCGGGCCGCATCGCCACCCGAAACTCCGCAGCGGTGCCTGCCATCTCGGGTCTCTTGGCAAAGCCTTGGTGGCCGGCATCGCCGTAGACCACATCTTTGTCGCCATGCAGCAGCTCAGAGGATGGGATGAGGTCGTGGAAATTAGCGGCCGTGGTGACAACTGAGTGGATCAGGCCGGAGTCCTTGTCGATGCCGATATGGACCTACCGCTACGCGGGCCTCTGGCTACATCCCGAAAACCCATGATCCGATCGCTGATCAGCTCGATGCCGGCAAAGCAGCGCATGGTGGGCACCTCGATAAAAAAGGCGATCCGTGTGGACCGCCGGTGTGTGAGGTGGTGGAGGACTGTCCTGGCTCAGGCGGAACCCACGCCCACATAGGCGCCATAGAAAAAGAGGCCCACAACGAAGATCACAGCCATTCCACCGGCGGTGGCTACCAACCAGAGGGGGAGCACGCCTTCGGTCCAGCGGCTTTTCCAGGCGACGGCCGGCCGACCGTCGGGTAGACGATCCGGAATCCGGCCGTCAGGAAGGGAACGTTTCTTGCCGCTCATCAGGAAACCTCGTGGTCAGGGAGAATGGCGAATGGCTGGGGTCCTAGTTGGACCCTTTGGTGTGTTCATTGAACCCGCAAAGGGCTCAGTTGAAGAAGTAGCTGGTGAACAAAATGCCGGTCACAAAGATAAGCAGCAGACCCAGGTAGAGGCTGGTGCGATTGAGTTCAACCGGCAGGTTGTTTGGATTCTCGTTGCGTTGCAGGCCCATGGGATCAGCGGCGGACGAACTGCATGGCCGCCAGCGCTCCCAGGAAGAAGACCGTGGGAATGCCGAGGGCGTGAATAGAGAGCCAGCGCACCGTGAAGATCGGGTAGTTGCGCGGCGTGGTGGGGGCGGTGGATTGGGTCATCGCTTATGGCAGGCGCTGGTCGAGCTGGGTTTTGGCCTGGTAGCGCTGGCTTACCACCGGCGCCTTGCTTTCCTGGGCCTGGAAGTAGGCGTCAGGGCGGGGCGTGCCGAAGGCGTCGTAGGCCAGACCCGTGGACACGAAAAGGAAGCCAGCCAAGAAAATAGCGGGCAGGGTCACCGCATGGATCACCCAATAGCGGATGCTCGTGATGATTTCGAAGAACGGACGTTCCCCAGTAGAGCCGGCAGCCATGGCACCAAGCATTCAGCTCCCCGATCCTAGGGGTCGGGCTGCGGGGCCCGGGGACGGGGCGGGGGGTTGGTTACAGAGGGAAGCAGTTGCTCCCCGAGCCCCCGCCGGGGCTCATCCCACCCAGCGCAGCAGGCAGCCCCGTTCGCCCAGTACGAAGCCCTTGCCATCGGGCGTGAAGGCGATGCGGGTGAAGTTGCTGGCCTGCTCGCCGCCCACCGGATCCCTCTGCCAGCTCTTGCCACCATCGGCACTCACCAACAGGGTTCCACTGCCACCACCGGTCCAGAGAGAACCCTGGGGATCCCAGGCCAGGTCGAGGTAGCCGAAGCCGTTGGTGATCGGAACCACGGGCTTGCTCCAGGCCTCAGCATCAGCGGGATCGGCGTTGAAGCGCAGCTGGGCGCCGCGGGCCAACATCCAGAGGCCGCCATCGGGCTGGAACCCCATCGACTGCAGGCGCTGGCTGCTCACCCGCTGGTGTGGCTGCCAGGTGGGCTGGCCTGGATCCCAGGTGGCGTAGAAGTTGCCCAGGCCGCTCACGCTCACATAGCGGCCGTCATCAGCACGGCGCAGGTCGCGCACGGCGCCGGCGGCGTCGCTCACCAGGGCCTGCCAACTGTTGCCGGAATCATTGGTGCGATACACCGCCCCCACATTGGTGGCCAGTTCGGCCTGCTTCGCTCCGAGGGCCGTTACCAAGTAGGGCTCGCCGGGAAGCTTGGTATCAAGGAAGAGGCGGGTCCAGCTCTGACCCCGGTCGGTGCTGTGCAGCAGCAGCCCGGGCTGGCCCACGATCCAGCCCTCATCGCCCTGAAAATCGATGCTGATCAGGCGGAAGTTCTCCTCGGCGGGTAGGTCGAGGGACCGCTCCTGCCAGGTGGCGCCGCCATCCTCCGTTTCCATGATCAGGCGGTTGCTGCCCACCAGGAAGCCGTGCTTGGCATCGCTGAAGGCCAGATCCAGGGGATTGGAGCGGGTGGCCAGGGCCACGGGCTGCCAGGGGCTGCTAGCGGCCAGGGGGAGGCCGGTGGTCACGCAGCCGGCGAGGCCCAGGCCCATGGCCACCAGGAGCACGAGGCTGACCAGGGGGGTGAGGAGTCGGCGCAGGAAGGGGCGGGTCACAGGATCAGCGCAGGGAATAAAGGGAAAGGAAGAAGGCGATCGCCAGGGCGAAGGCGCCGAAGATCAGCACATTCTTCTGGCCGGGGGTGAGGCGATTCACGCCAAGGCCGAAGTTGAGGTTCTCCTCGAAGCCGCTCGGCTTGTTGCGGGGACCGATGTCCTTGAAGGCCCCCACCCGGCTGCGGCACACCGGGCAGCGGAAGCTGACCGGATCGAGATCCTGGAACGGAGTGCCGGCCTCGATGGCGAGTTTCCTCACCCCTTCATCCGGGTCGTAAACGAAACCGCAACTGCGGCACTCGAAACGGTGGGTGGCGGGATCGCTGACCTCAGCTATGGCCGCTTCGCCAGAGGGGGCGGCCTCGGCAGCGGGAAGTGCGGGTTCAGTGTCAGCGGGGCTGGAGGCGCCGTCCGACTCGCTGGGAGCATCATCGGAAGTCCGCGCTTCGGTGGGGCCCGAAACCTCCGCCTGGCCCACAGTGGCTATTGGCGTGGTCTCGACCTGTGACTCGAGCGGCAGGGAGGCTTCGGGTGGGCTCCCTGCCGGGGTTTCGCTGCTCATCCGGTAGCCGCCGTGGTGGTCCGACTCTATCGAGGCTCCCCGGCCCCGGTCTGGCCTACAGCCGGTCGACCGTGCCGCCGCAGAGCCCGACCCAACGCCGCGGCTGGCGGCGATGGCTGCCCTGCAGGTCTTGCCGCGATCGTCCGCTCCAGCCGGTTGTTCTGGGTCCCACCCCGCCTCCCCGTTCGCCGGTGTTGTGGTGGCGACCCTTCGCCAGGCTCCGATGGGAGGTGCCAGACTGACCCCCACGCTCGATCTGCCCGCATGTTCGTGCTCCCCGGCTACGACGCCTTTCTGGGTTTCCTGCTGATCTCAGCGGCGGTGCCCGTCCTAGCGCTCGTCACCAACAAGCTGCTTTCCCCAAAAAGCCGCGATGGCGAGCGGGAGCTCACGTATGAATCGGGGATGGAGCCGATCGGCGGCGCCTGGATTCAATTCAATATCCGGTATTACATGTTCGCCCTGGTCTTCGTGATCTTCGACGTGGAGACCGTGTTCCTCTATCCATGGGCCGTGGCCTTCCACCGCCTCGGCCTGCTGGCCTTCATCGAGGCCCTGATCTTCATCTCCATTCTTGTTATTGCCCTGGCCTACGCCTGGCGCAAAGGCGCCCTCGAGTGGAACTGACCCGCCCCGAGCCATGACTCTCACCCCCTCCTCCGACACCGCCCTCACCAAGGGCACCAGCGCCGAAAGCCTCTCGGTGGCTGGCCTGCGTGACCTTCGGGCCGCCAGTTGCTCCCCCGTGGGCGCCCCCACGGTCACCTCGGATCTCTCCGAGAACGTGATCCTCACCAGCCTCGATGACCTGCACAACTGGGCCCGGCTCAGCAGCCTCTGGCCGCTGCTCTATGGCACCGCCTGCTGCTTCATCGAATTCGCCGCCCTGATCGGCTCCCGCTTCGACTTCGACCGCTTTGGCCTGGTGCCCCGTTCCAGCCCGCGCCAGGCAGACCTGCTGATCGTGGCCGGCACCGTGACCATGAAGATGGGACCCGCCTTGGTGCGGCTCTATGAGCAGATGCCGGAGCCCAAGTATGTGATCGCCATGGGGGCCTGCACGATCACTGGCGGTATGTTCTCGGCCGATTCCACCACCGCTGTGCGGGGCGTGGACAAACTGATCCCTGTGGATCTCTATCTCCCCGGCTGCCCGCCGCGCCCGGAGGCGATCTTCGATGCGGTGATCAAGCTGCGCAAGAAGGTGGGCAATGAGGCCCTGGCCGAGCGCGGCAAGCTGCTGCCCACCCACCGCTACACCACGATTCCCCACCAACTCAAGGCCGTGGCACCGATCGTGGATGGTCGCTATCTGCGGGCCGAAACCCAGCAGGCGGCACTGGCCGCGGCGGCGGGTCTGCCGCTCGGCACTATCCAAGCTACTGAAAAGGAAGGGGTGGAAACAACATCCGCTTCCACCGCCCCCCACACCCCCTGAGCCATGCCCGAAGAAGCCGTTACCGTCACCGCCCCGGCGCCGGGCCCGGTGAGCACCTGGCTCAGCCAGCAGGGGTTTGACCATGCGGTGCTGCCCGCCGATCACCTGGGGGTGGAGGTGCTGGGCATCGAGCCGGCGTTCCTGCCCCTGATCGCCACGGCCCTCAAGGCCAGCGGCTTTGATTATCTGCAGTGCCAGGGCGGCTACGACGAAGGCCCAGGCGGCAATCTGGTGAGCTTCTATCACCTGATCAAGCTAGCCAGCCTGGCCGATCGCATCGCCCCCGCCAGCGCCAAGGCCGGCACCAACCAGCCGATCCCCGCCGACCTGCGGCCCGAGGAGGTGAGGCTCAAGGTGTTCCTCCCCCGCGATGGCGCCCTTTCGATTCCCAGCCTCTACGGCCTGTTCCGCGGCGCCGATTGGCAGGAGCGCGAAACCTTCGACATGTTCGGCATCAACTACGAAGGCCACCCCCATCCCAAGCGGCTGCTAATGCCGGAGGACTGGAAGGGCTGGCCGCTGCGCAAGGACTACGTGCAGCCTGATTTTTATGAGATGCAGGATGCGTATTGAATTTGCAGCTGAGCAGAAATTTCTCCCCGGCATTATTCTTGCTTAGCTGGCATCCGGGGGCTTGCAATTCTTTGGGCTTTCCTTTACCACTCGCTCGGGGCTGCCTATGGCTGGAACCATTTCGTTTGAAAGGGCCTGGTTCGGTCGTTTAAGGAGCCAGCCAGCCTGCTGCCGCTGTTTCCCTTTAGCCTAGGTGGCTTGGGGGCAGCGATCTTTTTTGCAGTCAGTGGTTTCTGCATCAACCTGTTTCTTGATTACCCAGCTCGCTCCGCGCACGGCAGACTGGCTGCATAGACTGGTACGCACATACCAGTGAGCCCATGTCGCGCAATGCCATCCAGTTCC